>ERZ834859.1984-NODE-1984-length-19489-cov-12.581455_pt1 | contig 19489 bp, 10 predicted proteins | sample MGYA00519947_ERZ834859 | MGnify/ENA primary metagenome ERZ834859 (study PRJEB31850, sample SAMEA3708763) | human gut metagenome | biome: human gut; feature: human-associated habitat; material: faeces | place: China | collected 2014 ...
TGTTGTTGATTTTGATGTATCCGCCAGTTCTGACGTATTGGAAATCTGAACTGCTCCTGCATATCCCACAAGACCTCCTGCATTCTCTCCACTGGCTGTAATTGAAATATCAGTTCCACCTATGCTGCATCCGGTAATAACGGAAGGACGCAGACCAACCAGATTCAGAATATCCATATTCGTAAAACTACCATTTAAAATTCCTGTAAGAAGATCTTTTACAATAACAAGAAGTCCCTGACTCTCATTGATGTCTGCCACATCACCAAGTGTTGCCATCCCAGCAAAACCGCCGACATAATCTTTTCCATTGACAGCCCCTAAATCTGCTATGCCACAATCCACTGCATAGCTGTTTCGCATTTCTCCAATGAAACCGCCTGCATAGCCACTTTTCGTTGCACTGTCACCTGTGGATGACACATTTGCACGGCCATTGATCTTGCATCCGAGCATTACAGTATTAACCGGGAAATTTCCCATTACTTCGATACCAAGACTGCTCAGAAGGCCAACCACAACTGCATTGGAAGAACGTCCGGAATAATCAATTCCGGAAACAGAATCCGTTCCTTCTACGGAGCAGTTCTTCATAACTGCACCGATGGACTCTCCGGCAAATCCTCCTGTATATTTCTGCCCGGAAACAATGACATTACCAGATGCAGAGCAATCTGTAAGAATCGGATTCACATATCCGATTGGAATCAGGCTCTCAACTTTAAGAACTCCGCCATTTAACAGAATCGTGATCAGATCACCCAGTCCCAGCAATGGTATTAAATTCAGCAAAGTACTTAGTGCATCTGTTACCGCCCCAAGAAGTCCTGATAACACCTCATACTTTGTGACACCGGAAATATATCCTACAAATCCGCCTGTCCAGTTATTTACATTGGATACGCCGGAAATATTTTCCACATGACATCCGGATATCTGCACATTGCCTTTGATAACTCCGGCAAACGTACCTGTTGAAAAAGATTTCGGATCATCCTGCAGTCCACTGGACAACCCCAGCAGAGCTAAAACCGGAGTCAAAAGCGTAGCAATCAAACTGAAATCTTTTTTGATTGAATTTGTCGTTGTAGAAACATCCACATTCGATAATGTAAGGTTTTTCACTACAACCGGATCTGTTGCAATCTGGAGTTTGCTGTCATAAGGTGTTGATAAACTCCTAAAGAAACCTACACCGTATTCCGCATTCGATGAATTATTAGAGTTTCCACTCTGGTCGATCTTTGCATCCTGCACAATTTTCACATTGCTGATTGTTACATTTTGTCCTTCGACCATTCCTTTACGGCCTTCCATATCTCCCTGGAAGTTATTGATCGGATTCCAGTTATCATCTTCGCCATTGGAGTTTATTCCATCTTTTGAAAGGTCAATATCTCTAAATATGATATAGTTTGCATCTTTACTATATTTATATCCTGATCCTGCAATATTCGTATTGCTGTGTTTTGATACATCATAAGTCAGAACATATGTCTTTTCATCCTCAACTGTTACACTCGCCAGATCTGGTCCTCCAGATGAATCGCCATTATCACTGGTAAAACCATCTCCTGCATCTTCTTCAGAATCTGCACTGTAAAACTCTTCTGCATCACTGCTATCTTCTGGAGCCGCAACATCTTGTACTTCCGTCTCAGATCCAAAATCATTGCTTCCCACATCTGATACATCATTGGATTCTGCCGGTATCATATCTATCACATCAGCAGTATCCTGATTTTCTTCATTCTCACTGGAAACAACTGCATCAGTACTTTCAACAGCTGTAAATCCATCATTCGCACTCTCTGTCGAAACAACTGTCATATCAGCTGAATCCTGGATGGTACTGCTCACATAGACATATCTCTTTAAAGCCTGCATTCCAGCTGGATCAAACTTTCCTGCATCCAGATATTCTGTATCATTTAATTTATGATCTCCGGTCGTATTACCATACAATTCTGTTCCAGACCAGTTATAAGTATCATCAAATTTTACGACATCTGCATCTCCCGGATAATACAATTCTGTTTTATACTCTCCCGCATCTTCTGCTGGTGTCCAGGCTGTATGCCCAATAGTCTTTTTTTCTCTTGTTTCATACACTCTCCAGATTGGCTCTGTCACTGCTGTATCTGTTCCAATCGCACGAAGCTGGGCTTCATTACCAATCAGAATATAATCGGTATCTCCGATTTTCTTTACAACCTGTCCGAAATAATTTCTTCCTTCATAATCAGATGGGTATGCACTGCTGATATTTTGTGTTGTTTCTGTCGCAACAGCCTTGTTTGCCAGCAATTCCGGTGTATCGGTAGTAAATGTAGAGGCAAGCATATAATTATGTGTTTTGCTGTATGTAAGGGAAGAACCATCTTCCAGTGTGAAAGCCTGTCCTGTTCCTACATTCTCAACACTATAATCTTCGCTCATGACAGGTTCACTGTCTGCATTCTCCTTCTGCATCAGTGCCAGCTGGTAGCGGTTATACACATAAATGGTATCAGTTTTTGTATCATATACCGTATTGTCCGTGCGCTCAGCCGATGAAGTAATGCTGCCTGTAAAATCAGACGGGAAGTTCCAGATATTTTCCATATCGATTGGAATGTCGTTCATCAAACAATAGGAAGCATCCGCTGCATAGGTAAGTTCTGCACCATCTGCAAGGACTGGTTCGCCAGTTCCCACATTTCCGTCTTTGTCTCCGGAAAACATCTGTGCCCCTGTACCGATCTGCAAAAGCTGACGGTAATTATAGATACATATTTTTCCATCCGTATAATCTGGATTCGGATCTGGATCAGCATTTTCTAAAGTATCGAAGTTATTATCATCCCCAATAATTATCTCTTCTCCTTCTGAAAATCCCTGGTCTTCAGAATCACCGAATCCCGCTGTTACTTCTGAACTATTTTCTAAGGTGTCGGAGTTATTATCATCCCCAATAATTATCTCTTCTTCTGAATCAGGAATATCACCTTCCGTGATGTCCGTTATTTCGGATGTATCACTGCTAAAGCCATCCTGTTCTGATGGATTTGTCGTTTCACCTTCTGTCTGCATATCTACTAACTCTATATCTTCGGCACCCACAACTGTGACCTGCGAAGATAATAATGTGACACACAGAACCATTGCCGTTATTCGTCTTAAAACACTTAATTTCCTATTCATAAAACCGCCTCAAATCTTCTGCCATGCTTAATTTCCCGCTACTCTTATCCATTCCGGCTGCATAGCTGCCGCCGTCAAGCACTGGATCAGTTTTTTAGAAAACACACCGCATTCTCCGTTTGAAATCATCTGTATTGCTTCTTTCGGTTCATATTTTCTTTTGTATGGTCTCTCATTGATCAGGGCATCATACGCATCAACAATTCCAACAACCTGTGCACAGAGCGGAATCGCATTCCCTTTTAAACCGTCCGGGTATCCTGAACCATCATATCTTTCATGGTGATGTCTGCATATTTCATAGCTATATTGGTTCAGCTTTTCCGTTGTTACGCCTTCAGGAAATCTTTTAGTCATTGCTGCGCCTGTTAACGGATGCTGTTTCACTACATTCATTTCTTCCCGTGTCAGTTTTCCATTTTTATTTAAAATTTCAATCGGTACTTTTATCTTTCCGATATCATGAATCGGTGCCAAATGAGATACTGACACAATTTCTTCATCTGTAATCCCGTATTCCGGATAATTCTTCTGCAGCTGAAGATATACCTGCCTGGTATAGAAACTGATATCATCCTGATGTTCCGCTTCAGCTAAATGGTTATGGTTCAATACGGTAGTTAAAAGTGATACCATATCCCAGTACTGTTTTGCCATGTCATGTTCTTTGTTTATGAGTTCCTGTTCCATCTTTACAATTGTGTCCTGAACGAGCTTCTCATTATGTAACGTAATAATTGCAGTATCCTCGTTCATATCTACATATTTTTTGGCTTCCATCCAAATATATGCTTTCCTATCTTTTCCAGTAAACCTGCGGTATGAAAGATTTTTTTCCGCACAGCCATCAACCAGATTTTCTTCAATACTTTCGATGGACAAAAATTCATGAACCATTTTTTTATCAGAAGCATATACATATTTTTTTATATACGAGAGTAGGAATTCTTCATAACTTTCTGTTTTTCTTACTTCCTCATATACGTCTTGGGCATGTGAGTAAACGCATTCGCAGCTTTTTTTCTTTAAATTCAGTTTGAGTACAACATAAAAACGGCCAAAAGATTCATCTTTTCCTGGACGAATGATATCGGAAACCTTCACGCTTTCCAATTTGTTATTGTATGTATTCTGCAGCCCCAACAAAATCTTATGGATTTTACAGGTATCCTCGATATTTCTGGAACAAAAACGGTCTTTTTCCAGGCAACGGTTAATTGCCATAGTTTCTTCAACACAGGATATGATTTCCATTAAAGAAATGTTCTCTGGCTGTTTTGCCAGCATATACCCCCCATTTGTGCCTTCGCAGGCAGTGATTATATTTGCATTTTTCAGTTTCTTTGCAATTTTGGGAATATAATTGGCAGAAATATTTAGTTTCTGTGACAATTCTGATGTTGATACCGTCTGTTCCTGTGCTGCTAAGTAGCATACAATCCTAAGTGCATAATCTGTTGAATTTTTCAGCTGCATCGTTATACCTCTAATCTAAACCCTGTAAAGTCTTAGTTTATATCAAAAAAATATCGACTTATCTCTACGATATTTTATAAAATATTTCCTACCAAGTTCGATATTATACACATTTAAAATTAATAATGTAATGCGCAACCAATGAAAAATTTTAGGCCATTTTTTGTTCCAAGTGCACCAGTTATAGATAATATGTTAAAAAAAAACGAACCACAATATGTGATTCGTTCATTTTTTACAACTGCTCCAATATTTTTAAGATTATGATTCCATTTCGAACTGCTAAAAATTCTACATTACTTCAAGAACTCGAATTGCTATCAATCCAATTCGAACACTAAGCACTTCTGCTGGATTATTAAAATCTATATTCGTTATTTCTATTATTTTCTGCAAACGATATGAAGCAGTTCGATAATGAATAAACATTAATTCAGAAGTCTTTTTTAAGCTTTGGTTGACATTCAGATAACATTCCAATGTATCAACCAGCTTTCCATTTTTCTGAATATCGTGCTGGCGAAGTTTATTCAATGACTCTGGTATAAACGCTTGCAACTGATTTATATCTTTCATCTTTTCCAGTACATGATTAAAGAATCCTATCTTTGTACTATCTATAACTGACTTATCCTCGTCTCCGATTATTCGTCTAATAACTTTAATATATTTAAGCGCAATTTTAGAAGATTTAAAAGACTCCTTCAATTCATGGTATCCTGTGACAGTTTTACCTATACCAATCAGAAAATCTATTTCAACTCCCCTATTAACTAGAAATTCTTGTATCGTTTGCTGCAGTTTCTCCAGTTTTTTACGAAATTCCAATCCGGTTTCCCGTTCCGTTTCTCTGTGAATATATACAATCTGGTTGGTTTGCAAAAAAATATGCTCCCTCGGTAAATAACGTATAATTTCCTTTTCGACCATTTCTGTTTCTTTTATCTGGACATTGGTAAATTTTTCTATATTCTTTATTGCATCCATACGGAAAGTGACAACCCGATATATCTCTGCATCATTAAGGCCAAGCATACCTGCAACTTCATTTTCTTCATCATTTGACAGCGAACCATCCAGCATACGATATTCCAAATCTCTTAGATGTCGTTTTTCAAGATTCTCTTCTATTACATGTCTGATCAAACTAAACTGTAATGTAATGATAATATTCTCTAATGCGATAAAATCCAATTTTCCTAACGGTTCATTCTGTTCTGAAACAACAAAATACATTTCTTGCCTTTTAAAAATATCGAGTTTCTTAATGTATTCAACATACTTCGTATTTTTCCTTTTTTGACACAAATATTGATATCTTGTGATAATTTCAGGCTTATATTCCGTAATATTTTTTTCCATTCTAAAATCCTGTGTTTCCGAATTACTTGAAAAAAAACAGGTTCCATCTGCGTTATATAAACCGACCGGATTCCCGAGCATGGTACTGATCAAGAAAAATATTCTCTCTATAGATTCCCTTGAATCTATCATGTTCAGTAAAATATTACTTAAATTATCATGTGTCATCTTAAAATATTTCAGTTTTGCAGTTTCAATATCACACAACTGAAGTAGTATATGCTTAATAATTCCCCAAAAATACAAATCCTCAGAAATTTCTATCACGGGCAAATGATACTCCTGCGAAAATTCCATTAAAATATTAAACAGTCTTTTCAGGTGTTCAGTTCTCTGATAGCACTTTACTATAAATCCACTTATCTGCTTTTTATCCAATTCTTTTAAATGATACAAAAAAACATCTTCCTCTGTATCCTCATAGGCTCTCATACTCGTTAGGAGCAGCTCCCCCCCCACCAGGAATTTTTCCATTTCTGGCATTTCAATGATTCGGGCTCCTTTAATTTCACGATCAATTCCGGAATGATCACTTATCAGCTGCATTTCCGGGAATTTGTTTGATTCAAGCAAGTCCTTTACTGTATACCCCATTTGTATTCCCTTCCTTTTACAATTGAATTGATTCATCTTTCTTTTGCTTTATTATGCCATATCTATTTTAATATATTGGTGGAGTTATTTCTATAATTTTTTTTCATATTCTCTAGTTTGTTTTCTTAGCTATTCTGATAACCCATCGGCATCTGGTTTTATAATCTCCGAGACCTTTATGCCCTTTAGTAGATTGTCATAAGTTTGCTGCACATCCAGCAATATTTTATGTACTTTACAATGCTCTGTTGCATTTCTGGAACAAAACCCATCCTCTTCTAAACAACGATTTAATTTCATGGTTACTTCCGTGGAGGATATTATGTCAAACAGAGAAATATCTTCTGTTTTTTTCACAAGTGAATACCCACCTTTTATTCCTTCGCAAGCTGTAATTATATTCGCTTCTTTTAATTTTTTTGTGATCTTTGGAATATAGCTTTCTGGAATCTTTAATTCGTAAGCTAACTCAGACGCAGTGATTACTTCACCACGACAAGCCAGATAATATACTATTCTGATCGCATAATCCGTTGTAATTTTTAATTGCATAATTGCTCCTCTCCAAAGCAGGAAAAATCCCGAATTATTATCCTTGCGCTTCATCTTTTATCGCCTCAAGTCTAATAAATTCGGGATATTGTATAACCTTTCCTCTTTACCTCATTATCAGCTTTTTCAGTTCTTCTTTTTTATTCCTTTAAAGAATACCATACCAACTATACTGATAGCAAGAACTAAAAACATCAAAACCATCAGGCCATTGTTTGCAAGTGTTCGTCCTGTTACAGGCGGTTCCATTGTTGATTTATTAATAAACGCAATGTTTATTTCTTTGTCCATCTTGAAAGATGCATCTCTTCCATCTGTGGCGGAACCATTATTTATTTTATATGTTGTCTTATAATTCTTACCCGGATCCTCTTCGGACACCTTATATGACCAGCCTGTCGGCAGACAATTAATCTTTACAGATTCATCTTTTTTTAATGTAAAGGTCGCTTGGTTATTTGCAAAAGAAAGGGGTATTGCTGTCGCCTTAGACCCTTTTGTAATATAAATCTGTCCGTCCTTAATCTGCGATATGCCCGGATCTGCTCCTGCAGGTGGAGTTGCTGTAAGTGTAAATGTAAATTCTTTATTCGGTTCCTGATTATATCCTGCCACTGTTTTACTGACTTGCAAGACAGTAGGTTTATAATACAGTTTTAATACGACAGGCTCTGATAAAGCACCGTTCTCCACATCCTTTTCTAATGTATTTCGCTTATCACTTTCATCAAATACATAACCTGGAAATGTTCCATCCGGCTCAGGGTTCGCAAACGCCTTAACGGTCTCGCCGTCAGCAGAAAATGAAATGGTTCCTGAAGTTGTCTTCTCAAGTTTTTCCGTTCCATCCGGTATCTTGAGATAATGCTCAACCTTTATTTCTTTTTTGGCTGTTTTTTTCCACTGTGCAACAATCTGATATCCTGTATAATTTTTAGATGCAAATACAGGCAGATTCGTATTATTTGCATATCCGTAATTCTCATCAGAAATCGTAAAGAGTTCACCGTTACTATATGTCTTTTGACTTAACTTACCATCTTTGTTTTTCAGCTTCCATCCTATAAATTCATAGCCTTCACAAGTGGGTTCTGCCCAACCTTCACCCATAATAAAGGTAGTACCTATAGCTCTTATTCCCTTTCCAGTTTCCAGATCCTTTCCATAAGAATGCATAGGAGTATTGTTATAACTCCTTGTCTTCGGATTATCCGGAATGTTCTTTACATCTGCACCTTTAGGAAGTACTCCCATACCGGCACCGGAATTATAATGTACATATAGGCTACTGGATGCAACCATAAAAGAGGCAGAATATAAACGCCAGTCATTATCTATTGCCAAAGGTTTTGCCCCTCCCCATGCCAAATATCTGGTATACCCTTTTTCCTTTGCAGCCTTTTGTGCAGTCTGCCATTGCTCATTATATATTATAAAGGAATTATTTCCTCTTATAAGTGACGTAGCTGTCATTGCATCTATGTTGCCAGCATCAGCATCATTCTTTTTTCCATCCCCACTAGGATTGTCGCCATGAGGCTGTCCATACATAACACCAACAGCACTTTGAAGTCCATTTGTAAATTCATACCCGGCTTTTGGCTTGGCAAAGAAAATTCGTACCTGTCTTATGTTTTTACTTCCATTATACGTTACTGGATCCATATCTATGGTTTGATTATCTTTTACAGGAACCAGTGCTTGTTCCTCATAGTCCCACATAACTACGTCCAGACCTTCGCCGCTTCTGGATTGATTCGTATATAGCCTTACTGTCACAGCCTGCTTTCCGCGTTCTTCCTTGTATGGTACTAAGGTAAAATTATAATCCTCAAATTTACCGGTTCGGACTTTCAAATCCATTTCGTACTCATAAGAACAATTTTTTTCTTCACCTCTATCAGTTTTGTAGCTATCTGTCATCTTGGTGGTTAAACTTAATTTACCTGGAGTCGAAGAAACACCATCACCTTTATTTATTGGCACCTCACTAACTCCGCTCTCAGGAGATGCTTGAATGGAAGTACCGTTCACCACCATATGTACTACACGATATCCTCTTTTAGTATGAAAAGCAGGAATAGATAAGTTATAGCCTGATATTTCATACACATCATCCGGTGTAAAAGTCTACATGATTTTGTCCTGGCCATCCAAATACTTCCAGCCCTTGGCTTCGCTGTGTGGAATATTAATGTATTCTTCCCCATTAATATCTTTTGTATTAATGAATATTCTGTAAATACTTTGTTCTTTATAGGTAATTGTAATCGTATCGTCTTTTACAAAGTTAATGGAATAGGTAGCTTTGTTTTCATTTCCATTTTCCTTCGTAATTGTCGCACCCTCTTGAGAAACAACGGATTCGATTATAAATCTTTTCGCTTTGGGATTATTTGCTTTTGCTGTGTCTGTGCCAGGAGTTACTGAAATTATAAAGTTTTCTCCCTCATTTACACGAATCTGATTCGATATATCAAGCGGCGCATCAAGGCTGCCATTTTTTTTGGTGATTGTACCAGGTGTACAACTATCAGGAACTACTTCCTTTATGCTGACCAGATGATACTCCTGGTACATCATCGTTAGTTTCTGAGTATCATCCATTTTAATTGCAATCACACCATCCGTACTATAGTAAATGGTGTCATTATATTTTCCGATGTATACACAGTTCTTTCCATCTACTTTTGCACTCTTAAACTCGAAATGCCTGCCTTCTATAGATAGCTCTTTATGATCCGCAATTGCTCCAAATTTAATGACAGAAGGTGCTCCTGCAATTGGATTTCCATTGACATCTACATACTCTACTCTATCTGTTGAGGCTTCTTCTCCATTCTCGGCAACCGCCAGTAATTCTTCTTCCAGACTCTGTACAGACATTTGTTCCGGTGCATCCAGATCTGTTATCTGGTCTGCGGAATCCTCTGTTTCAACTGGATTTTCTGTTTCCACTGGGGTCTCTGTTTCTGCCGGGATCTCTGGCTTCGCCGGATTTTCTGGTTCCGTTGTAATCTCTGGTTTCGCTGGTTCAACCGGCATCTCTTCTACATCAGAATAGGTCATGACAAGCTTTTGTTCTTCTTCCAGCTTATATGCATTTACACCATCAGCACTATAATATAAATTTTCTTTATATCGTCCGATAAATACACAATCCACACCGTTTACTTTCGCAGTTTTAAACTCATAATTCTTATCAGGAATCATAAGTGTTATATGGTCTTCAATTTTTCCCAACTCAATTTTCGTAGGTGCTCCCTGGATAAGATTACCATTTTCATCGATGTATTCTACCCGGTCAGTGGTCGGTACAGTCTCACTTGTAGTATCTTTTTGAATTTCTGCTTTTAACAGTTCAACCTCTACACATTCCGGAATTGTCTCCTCAGTTTCCGGAATTATATCCTCAGTTTCTGGAATCTTCTCTGGTTCCGGTGAAGGTTGCGCTTCTGGTTCTAACAGCTGCTCGCTCTCAGGGAGTTGTTCGTCATCTGCCAAAATTTCCGATTCAATTACCGGTTCCGTCTGCTGATTTTCAATGTCACTGATAAAGTCCTCCGTCTCCTGTGATTCACTTTCCATTTCTACAATGGTGTCAGATGCTTCAGCTACATTTAAGGATAAACAGCATATGGAAAAAATCAAAATCCAGGAACAAACAATCTTCAAATATTTTTTCCATCTATTATGCCTCATCTTGTGACTCTCCCTTATTTCTTTTCTGGTTTTCATATGTTAAAATGCTTAGACAAATCAGCGAACCCAACAGCAATAAGAAATATCCCATAACAGAACTGTCATCTCCGGTCTTTACACTATTGGTTTTTCCTGATCCATCTGAATGGGACGGACCAGATGGTTTTGACGGATTTGAGGGCTGTGTTGGATTCGGCTTTTCTTCTCCCATATAACTGTTTTTAAAAGAGATCGCTTCTATTTTCTCCCCCTTCTCATTTGCTACAATTGTGACAACTTTTAACTGATTCGATTCATTATAGTAAGCCTCGACAGTCACATAGTACCTGTTTTGATCATATTTATAATCATCCTTTTTTTCTGTCGTCTGATAAATGTTATAATGATACTGTCCTGCTGTTTTTACATTCAGTATAATCTCTGTTGCTGCATTCTTTTCCATTGTCCAGGAATACTGCATATTGCGGCTTCCGGCGGGCATTGGTGCGTCGCTTTGATCTGTTGTCATAATATAAGAAAATTCATCTGCAATGCCTTCCACTTCACTGTCAAAAATCTGTCTCACCGGAATTTTTACTACAGTACAATTATCAGATGCAAAAGCTGATATCTGCATGCTCAGAAAAAGGAGCATAGTCACCAATATGACAGCTGTTTTCTTTAAATCAAGGATTTTCATGTTTTTTCTTTCCCTTCTTCTTTAATTTTCTATCTATCAGCAATAGAACGATAATTAGCAAAAGTATCCAGTAGATAACCGGTACCTGAATCATCTTTTCTTTTAATTTATCAATTCCAGTTCCCAGATTCTTGGCTTTCTCTTTCTCAGGATAGACCTGATCCGTAAGCCTTCCTACTAATATATTTCTTCCATTTGTCATGTCTGAGGTACATGTTATCAGAAGAACCAAATGGTCATTTTCCGTAAGTTCAAAGTTTCTTTTATATAAAGCATTGTCTGATATTTCCTGCAGATACGCCTGTTTTGCTGCCGGTTCCTCTGAACTGACACTGAACAGCCGCTCATTATAAGCATCTGCCTGAATCAATGCATAAAATTCAATTCCATGATCTTTTCCATCAAAATAAAGATTTCCGTATGGATGTTCGTCAAAATACTCCTTATCTGTGAATAGCCCCACATCTCCAAACATCATGTGTTTTTCCATATGGTGTCCATAAATCATATTGTTAAAATCGGAAAAATCCGGTTTGTTTGCACAGTGCAAAAATATGGAACCACTTAAAGAATATTTGCCTTCGGCATCCGTATTCATATAGGTATCATCATCTTCTGCCTGAAGCAGCGGATAATTAACGTTTGTTTCATTTATTCGAATCCAGCCAATAATATCCGGATTGATTTTCTGCAATTCTTCAAAAGATTTCGTATGTTTTTCTGTTGGAATATAGGCTTCGTAGTTTTTCGCATCTGCCGCCTGATATACCTGATTGGAATCCCATAACATATAGCATGACAGGAACATTACCATAAGAATCAGCAATAACGCTATAAAATTCACCATATGATCGACTATTTTGACTAAAAACTTTGCTGCTTTTTTCATATGAAATATTCCTGAAGTTTCCTTTCTTATTGCAAAAGGGAATGCGACGGAGTATCGCCGCACGCATTCCCTTTGCTGTTACTTTTATGATTTTATGTAATTATTTCTGTACTTTTTTGCGTTTGAAAGCAACGAATCCAAACAGTGCTACAGCACAAAGAGCAACCATCAGAACGTATGGAAGAGTGTTCATGATAATACCGGTTGTCGGTACGTTGTTGAATCTATTGGTTACGTCAACAATGTTCTTTTTCTGGCCAAGTTTACCTTCGGCTGTAAGTGCGTCATTGTATTTTGTTGCTGAAATAGAATTCTCTACACCATTAAGTGTAACTACAGCACTTCCCATGTAGTTTGCTTTAGCAGCCTCAGTAATTTTAATTGTTGTTCCTACTGGAAGTTCTGTGAATTTCACATTTTCATTAGCTTTCAGTTTAAATGTATGAGTCTTGCCATTTGTAAGAGTAATCACAGTACCATTTGCTTGTACGCCACCAAGAGTTTTCTGATCTGTTCCTGCTGGGAAAGTAAATTCTGCTGTGAAGTCAAATTCTTCATTAGAATCAGGTGCAGTTGCATCTTCAGAGCTTACGTTCTTTACAACCTTCTTCAATACATTTAAAGAACCATTTTTAGTATAGTCAGGATCTGGTTTTGAAGGATCCGGTTTTTCACCTGTACCTGCTTCCTGCACATAAGTGTTGACAAATTTGAAACCATTCTTGTCTGAATTTCCAATATCCACTTTACCGATTATTCCTGTTCCTTCTTCAAATTCCTCGCCCTTGTCATCTTTTAATATATTTACAATAATCTTATTAATCTCAAATCCACTATCTGTATCTTGAACATATACATCCATTCTGTATTCTGCCTTGGACATGATTAACTCTTCATATTCTGTTTTTGCAACAACTGGATCAGCCGCTGCATTCTCTTTTACTGTATAGGAATATTTACCAGCCTCAGTAAAAGTTCCGCAATCAATCTTAGCTCTTTTTGTGGTTGTTCCAAGATCAGTTGATTCAAAACTGATTGTTGGAATTGTAACAGTGTGAGCAGTCTTTATCACATCATCTCCATCTGTAATCTGTGTTGCAGTAAAGCTGAATTTTTCTGCCTTTCCCACCTCAGTATTATAGATCTTACTGATATAGGCTTCCTTTGCATTATTTACTGTGTCTGCTGTTGTTCCTTCCGCTGCCATTGCCGGCATTGCCAGTCCCATTGTCATAGCACCTGCTGCGACAATAGCGAGCATTTTCTTAGTGAATTTTTTCATGCTCATTTTAGTTCCTCCCTTGTGAATTCTTTTGTTTTTTATTTGATTAACGGATCCGGTAATTAAATTCCCCTGCTCCGAATAATCGCGATGACTTTTCCTTTGACATCTTTTATATCAATGCAGCCATAAATTCGGCTGTCCGATGCCTGAGGTCTGTTATCTCCAAGTATAAATACCTGGCCGCTCCCGACTGTGACCGGGAAATCCACTCCATCTTTGAATTGGGTGGTATCAAAGTAAATGTCCTGAGATATCTGTTCTGCACCATTTATCTTCAGTCCGTTTTTTGCAATGTCAACGGTGTCTCCTGCTACCGCCACAACACGTCCGGTCGTGGTTCTGCCATCAGCTTCAAACACTGCAACGTCACCGGAAATAAACCTTTTATCCAATCGGTAATACATGACCAGATCACCGTCTTTGATTGCCGGTTTCATGGAGACATCATTTATTCTTACAATTCCATAGAGAAATGTAAAAATAAGAAATACTGCTAAGATAATAAATGCAATCTTCAATAACAACTGAACAATATCCTGTGCTACAGATGTTTCCTGTATTATATTGTTGTTTTTATTTGACCGTTCAGTTTCGTTCTTCATCCTATCCTTCCATAAAAATGGATGCCCGTAACCCTTCTAGGGGATTTATTTGTTTTAGGTCAACTTGGACATCCACGGTATTAGTTTGTACCCTTTATTATAGTGGTTTATTTTTTTATTCCAATGCAACAAACATGTAAAAAGGCGGATGGATTTTTGCAAGTTTTGTTCCATAGCAGTGTTTATCTTATTTTCCGTCTTCTCCTGAAAAACAGAATCATGATAATACTTATGGCGAATAGTAGCCATACATGCCTGCTTGTTCCCATTTGAACCCCTGTTTCCGGTATTGATTGTGTGTTTTCGTTTGTGATTTTTAGCTCAATCACATCCCCATGCATACCTTCGATCGTCTGTCTCAAAATGGCTGTATTTCCGTTTTGACTAGCCTGCACCGGCTCTGAATACTTATCATTTTGTTCTTTTTTTGAAATCCATACATTATATTTTGATGTATCAACAGTTTCCGTAATGATAATCTCCGAAGAAATATCTACATTTTGTAACGTGATCTTGCTGCCGTGCTTCACAGAAGTCCTTATCGTCTTATTTTGCAGCTTCTGACCATCTTCCCAGTAAATAATATCTATATCAAATGGCTTCCTGCGGTTTCCAAGCGGGCCTGTAACTTCCTTGGTAATCTCAACTGTCAGGCCACCTTTTACCGGATGGTTCACAATATGTCTGTCCGAAAGAGCTTTCCAGGTGTTTGTAATCAGATCTTTTTCATATAAGAACAAGATCTCAGATTCTACATCCATCATATACATAGTCAGGTTATCCTGATACTGCGTCTTGCTTTTATCTGCTTTATCCTCTTTATTCGGAGTAACAGATTCTACCATCCAGTATCGTCCGTTCTCAAAGTCCTCCGGTAATTGAAGCATTCCATTTTCATCTGTTTTTAAAGAACGATACGGCGTACACGTTTTTCCATCCTTTTTCAGAACGATGGGATTCGTGCTCTTGCCATCTTCATATTCTACGGAATAACTTGCATCATCTTCATATTCAGATGTAACTTTATTATACGGCACCTTATAGAACAGGAATTTTGCACCGGCAAGCCGCTTCCTTGGCACATCATCGGTCTTAAGGAAGCTTCGTTCGGCAAGATTAAAGTGTAAATTTTTCACTTCCAGTTCTATTGTGGAAACCGCCTGGAATTCCTTATCGTTCTTTGGTGACAGCAGCTGCCCTGTTGAATCCTTATACTGAACCTCTGGATAAATGACCTCATAATACAGGAAACCATCTCCAAATTCCGGAGAATAGTGCGTCTTTCCGATCTCCACTTCTTCGATCTTATACTCCACCGGATTTCTGTCCAAAAACAGAGGAATATTTTCAAGTGTGTATTCCCATCCGTTTTCTTCATTTAACAGAAATTCCTGTCCCGTGGAAATTCCGTTCTGGTACAGACGGATTTTCACTTGTTTTTCCGTTATGGCATCATTTGGATTCCCCCAGGTCTTCTTAATGTGCAGAGTTCCTGTTTTAGCAAAGTTTCGGATATTCAGGTTTGTATCCCCTCGTTGTATCAGTACCGCCTTTCCATTGACCAGACCGTTTTCCGGAGCTGTTACAGCTTCCTGATTCTCTCCTTCTGGTCTGTCTACAAGCTTCGCCTCTTTGATCTTGAAGGCTCCATTTGCAATCTCCACGGTGATCTGTATATCTCCCGTATCTACATACCCTGTAGGAAGGTTAGTTTCACGCAACAGGTAAGTTTCCGTTGCTGTCCGAATATTGCCATCTTCATCCTGTAATGGAATGAAAAGTTGTGCAATTCCGTTTTTGTCTGTTTTCACCTGGCCTTTCTTAATACCATCCACACTGACGTCAAAGATAATCTTCTCCATTCCCTGTCCGGTAGAAGCATCAAATTTATTCAGTGTAAGCACTCCTGGTTTCTGGTATCGATTTTCCAGCTCGATGGTAAGTGTTTCTCCTCCACGGCCGATTCCACGGCCAGTAAATTTAATACCGCTTTCCGGATACAATTCCCAGGAATTCACATTTTCCCCCTGCTCATGGGAGTTGTGGACATTATACCAGCCAGAGAATGTTACATTGGGATCATCCGGCTTGTAGTTATATTCTTTTAATGTGTACTTCCAGAAGGAATCCGCTTTGACCAGCCACGTACAGCTTGTATGTTCTGGATTATCCCAGGTTCCCACAACCTCAGTTGGTAATTCCTCTCCTTGAGGAGCTTCTGCATCCGGTGTCTGACCGCCTTCTGCTGGAAGCACAAGCTTCATGTGCTGGTGGAATGCCGGCGGCTGTATTGTTCCATCCAGAAGCTTTTCATCCATATCCACAGCAATGTAATAGTTTTTCTTGATCTTTTCAATTACATCCGGCGTTCCGACGAAATCCTTCTTTACCGTCAGGTATCCATTTTTCGCCACAATACGTCCATCAATATGCCACCCATCGGACATTTCACTTTTGAATGAATACCAATAGATCGTAAAGAATTCCGTATCTAATTTTGACGGTGGAATTTCCTTATCATCAATGCGGATCGTACGCCCGCTTTCACGGATTGTCTGGAATACTTCTTCATCAGAAGGGATCCTGTCGATCTTATAGATATAATCCTCATTGCCTTTATACCCTTCATCCGCCTTTGTTCCTTGCAATAGCTCCAGTACTCTTTTGTGTCCATTAGCATAGTGTTCCCATGTGGTAGGGTTCTTATTTCCAAGAACCGGCACATCCTTGATTTTGCTTGCTTGTATATTACAGTTTGCCACTGCAACCGCACTTGTGTAGTCATCTGGCCTTACAGACGGCAATTTCACTGAACCGTCTTCCGGCATTGCTGACTTACAGATATAAAACTGTACCTGTTTTCGGCTCCGGTCACTGACTTTGTTCCACGCTGCATAAAGAGTGATCGGTTCCTTTGCACCGTTCTCGCTATCTCTAAGCGTATTAAGTGTTATTCCCGGGGCACATTCCCTCCAGTGTCCATCCTTATCACGGTAATCCCAATGATCAAACTCATACTGTTCCAGTTCTTTACTGTCATTATCTTCATGGTCATAAACCAATGGGTATGGTGATTTGATTATGTAATCGTTGGCAACATCCACTGAAATATCATCCGTATGTCTTGTCTTGTTTACAACCTGAGGGGTCAGCTTGGATTCTTTTGGAAGCTTCTTCATATAACGGGTCGTATTATAGATCACTCTGACCGTTCCGGGGGCCTGCGGTTTGTCTGCGATCACCTCATAAGATGAAGTAATATTAGGCAGTTCAAATTGAACCTTGTCATCTCCCGACGGTTTCGGAGAAACCTCATTCTCATCCTTATCCGCAGATGTACAGCTCCAGACAATCTCTTTGCCATAATACTCTCCTTCCAGAGTCGCTTTCTTCTGTACTTCCACATTGTATGCTTCCCCATGTCCAACATACTTTCTCATTATTGCCTGTCTTTTTGTCAGGTTCAGCGGATCCAGTACCTCCACCAGATGGAAACATCCTTCTACAGAGAAATGTCGTCCTGCAACTCCAATCTGGGAGGAGAGCCCAGTCAGACGATCAAAATAGTTCTCAATCTTATCTGGATTTAAAGGATTGGGCTGTGAGAAGTAATAAACCGATACATCTTTTCCATTTTTAAGAACAGGGATATACCAGGTACCATCATTATCCTTGTAAGGATGCTCTACAAATACACGGCTGTCTGTTGCATAACCAAACAATATTTTCTCTTTATTATCAGCGCCTGGTTCCAATTTCTCCGGAGTAAAACCAAATTCCTTGTAAATTTGAGAAACTGTATCCTCTGGTCTGGCTCTCAGATAATAACGGCTGCTCCATCCACTGTTTGCCTTTGTAACATAATGCTGCTCGGCATTGATATTTTTTATCAGCTTATAGTGACCATCTATGAATGCATAAAAACTGATATTCGCCTCCTTTATTGCAGCCGGTTTTTCTGTATTATCCGGAACGATCACATAGGGACGCACTGCGTCATCTGAAGTAATGGTAAAGCTCATGGTAGAATTCGTGTCATCCCTGATTCCTGTAATTTCCGAAAGGGTACCATCCTCTTTTCTGCATTCCCAGGTTACTTCCTGTGCCTGTCCTTCTACACGGTACTTTGTACTGACGGTCCTCATAAGCGTGGACTTTCTTGCCACAAAATCAATCGCCGGAAGATTCTCCAGCTCTGTTGGGCTGTATACCTGTCCATCTGTATCCTGCACGGTCACACTGTAAAATCCGTTATACCTGTCGTCATGGTATTCCATCAATGTCTTTACGCTCATAATAGGCGCATTCTGCCCATCTGGCAGATAATACACATCCATCGGTTCTCCGCTTTTACCTATGTAAATACAGTCATGACCGCTTTGTATATATTTTCCTGCATTGTGGATGGTATCATAATCTCTCTTGGAATAATAAAAACGCTCGCTTTCTCCATTCTGAATAGAGCCATCATAATGAAATCTTTTTAAATACTCTTTTAACTGGTCGTTAGAAATATAATAATAAACCGTTCCCGGCTTACTCGTAGTATCTTTTATGATAGGGACTTCTGCCTGTTCTACGTTGTATCTCTGGTAATTTACAAAGGTATAAAACTTAATATTCAAAGTCTCCGGTGTAAAAGTATTACAAGCGATAGTATATGGCTGTTCTATTTTCTCAATGGTAAAGTTCAGTTCCTGTCCATTTCTTATCGGAGAAATTGTCTTTTTTCCATCTTCGCTGGCGCAAAGCCAGTCGCTGTCCTCCGTCTCCCCTGGGTCAATAGAAATGGTAACATCAGCATCTTTCTTATGGTAGGTCACTGCCCGGTTTCCATCCGGATAAATCACTGTAACAGAGTAGAAGCTGTGCTTATTATTCTTGATCTGTTCTGAATCATTATCCGGAACTACCTCACTTTCACCAGCTCCTTTAGGCATATAGTAAACATCTGTCGGTACCGTTGTGTCCTGATTGTCCAGGGTGTAGGATACATATTCTTTTCCTTTATAAGTCTCCATTACTGCAGGGGTTAAAGTTTTCTCATCACGAAATGCAAATGGAAAATAATTTCCGGACTGTGTTTCCTCTGCATTCAAGCCGAACTCTTTATAAATCTCAGCAAGATCACTGACAGATAAATAGCATCTGCCCTGACGGTTCCA
>ERZ834859.1986-NODE-1986-length-19472-cov-4.571973_pt1 | contig 19472 bp, 19 predicted proteins | sample MGYA00519947_ERZ834859 | MGnify/ENA primary metagenome ERZ834859 (study PRJEB31850, sample SAMEA3708763) | human gut metagenome | biome: human gut; feature: human-associated habitat; material: faeces | place: China | collected 2014 ...
TACTTGGCTGGAGACGGCCCGGAAAGATAGGTAGCGCCAACATGGAGAGAAGCCACTCAAGAGAGTGGCTTCTTTATCCGCGACAATACGTTACAATACCCCTATCAAGAGAGATAGGGGTATTTTTATTATGGAACATTTATATGACTGACAAGATGGTCGAAGCCTATTTGAAAGCACTTGAAAACGAAGAGCGCGCCGCGGCGACGATCGAGAAGTACCGCCGCGCGCTGCTAAGCTTTGCCGCATTTTAGAGCGGCGCAGCGGTCACGCGAGAGATGATCCGCCTTTGGAAAGACGATCTGCGCGCAAGTAACTACGCACCGTCGACCATTAACGCTTGTTTGGCGGCACTGAATGGCTTTTTCTGCTTCTGTGGCTGGACAGACTGCCGAGCACGGTTCTTAAAAATTCAGCGCCGCCTGTTTTGCGACAGCAGGCAGGAGCTAACGCGAGGTGCAGTAGATCACGGTTGAGGCCGCGAAGAACGGCAAAACAGAAATTGCGCTCAAAGGCAAAATCCGCACGATCCTATCGCGCCTATCAGGGCAAGTAAATCCAACTGAAAAAAGCGGCGGTTCATCAGAACCGCTGCTTTTTTGCGCCGCATTGACAAGCGCTCCCGCCCTCGGTATACTATGACCAAAAGCAAGACGGCAGTCAAAAATGCAGACGAGTTTGAGAGATTAAACTCGAAAAGGGGAGAGCAAATGAAGTATCTTGGAAAGCCTGCGGGCATGTGGGCGCTGTTTGCCGGATCGTTTGAAAAGCACCTGACGGTCGAATTCGACCTGACCGCGGAGCAGGCGAAGGACGTTGCGGCGCGTGCCAAAAAGAAATATCGCGAGATCATCGCGAAGCTGCCGGAATTTGACAAGCGCGACCGCTTCGAAATGAACATCGTCAACTGCGCGATGCTCGCCGCGTTTATCCTGTGCATGCCGCAGCGGCCGGACATCAAAACGCTGACGGACTACTACGCTGCGGCGATGATGACGCCTACGATGAAGGCTTTCTGCCGCGCGAGCGGAAAGAAAAAGTTCACGCCCAAGGACATCGAGGGCATGAAGGCGACGGCGAAGCTGCGCGCGGGCGACCGCAACCCCTATTCGTGGAACATGTACTTTTTCGAGTACGAGGACGGCAGCGGCTACGAGGCGCGCTTCACGACCTGCGGCATCTGCACGCTGATGCAGGTGTTGGGGCTCTACGATCTGACGCCCGCGCTGTGCCATCTCGACTACACGATGAGCGACGCGGGCGGCGCGTCGGATTTCGTGCGCGAGTACACGCTCGCCTCCGGCGGCCCCTACTGCGACTGCGGGTATCACAAAAAGCAGTGAAAAAAACAAAAAGGATGCGTCTTTCGATGCATCCTTTTTCCTTTCTGTAGGGGACTCAATCTTCGTTGTAGGCATCCGAGGCCTTGATGCGCTGGTACATGTCCTGCATCTGGCGGTCGATCTCAGCGATCTTGCCCGCGCATTCGAACATCTCCTCGTTGATGCCCTCGGGCAGCTTCGTTTTGTCGACCTTGTAGCGGATATCGTGCTCAAGGCTTGCCCAGAAGTCCATGGCGATCGTGCGCAGCTGGATCTCCGCCACGACGTATTCCGTCCGGTCGGAGAGGTAGACGGGCACCTTGATGTCCATGTGCAGCGAGCGGTAGCCGTTGTAGTTCGGCGTCTGGATGTAGTCCTGCTTTTTGACGATCTCCACATCCGTCTGCCGCGCCAGCATCTCGCCCACGCGGTAGACATCGTCGATGTAGCTGCAAACGACGCGCACGCCCGCGATGTCGTTGATGTTTTTTCGCGCGGACTCGATCGAGAGCGGCAGGCCACGCTTGATGAGCTTGGCGACGATGCTCGATTGCGATTTGACGCGCCCGTCGATGTGATGAATGGGATTGCGTGCATAAAGAACATTGAATTCACTGTTGAGAATATTGAATTTCAATGTGAGCTGCCGAACCGCCGCGTCATAGAGATTCTGCATGACAAGAAAGTCATGCGGATCCTCGCAGAGTGCGGCGCCGTTCCCCGTTCGATTCATTCTGAGCCTTCCTTTCCATCGGAAGCGTCAACGCCCGCCCGATGTGCTTTTGTTCCTTTCAGTATAGCAGACGATCACCGCCGCGCCAAGGGGAGAAATGTTGATTTTCCGCAAAAGTCTGCGCGAAAAAAGCAGCGGGCGGGAGAAACTACCAAGCGACGGGCAAAAGAACTTGCAATGCAGTGCAAGCCATTCTATAATTAACCTGAAAGGATATGCACAGCGTTCGGCACTTCCGCTCCGGTGGCAGAGCGAACGCGCGGAAGGTGCAGAAAAGAACAATGGATAAAAAAGGAAAACAGCAATTTCTTCTGGTCGCGTTCGGCGTGGCGCTCTATGCCGCGCTGATGAATCTCAACGAAGTCGCGGCGTTTCTCACGAGGCTCGCTACCCTCTTCACGCCGGTGATCATAGGGTTATTGATGGCGTTTGTCCTCAGTGTGCCGATGCAGGGCATCGCAGGACGTTTGACGCGCCTGATGCCAAAGGCAAAGGAAAAACACATTGACCTTCTCAGCCTGCTGCTGACGCTTTTGTGCGTGGTCATCGTCGTGGTACTGCTGTGCGTTCTGGCGCTGCCGCAGCTTGCCGCGTCGCTCAAGAGCATCGGCACACTGGTCAGGGAGAACTGGCCGGACTGGGCGCGCCTTCTCTCGGATCACGGCGTGGATACAAGCGAGCTCACCGATCGCATCGCCGCGCTCGATTGGAAAACGGTGCTGGAAAAGGCGCTCACCGGCGCCGGCGCGCTGATCGACTCGGTGGTGGATCTTGCCGGTACCACAGTCTCGGCGGTGGCCAACGTCACCTTTGCCATCGTCATCATGTTTTATGTGCTGCTCGACCGGCGCAGCCTTGCTAAACAGAGCCGCAGACTCCTCTACGCCAACCTGAGCGAGCGAAAGGCCGATCAGGTCTGCCGCATCGCGCGCCTGACGCACACCACCTACGCCCGTTTCCTGTCCGGGCAGTGCGTGGAGGTCGTGATCCTCGGCACGATGATCTTTCTCGCGTTCTCCCTGTGCGGCATTCCCTACGCGGGGCTGACCGCCGCGCTGACGGCGGCCTTCGCCTTTGTTCCCTACATCGGCGCGCTGGCCTCCTGCGCAATCGGCGTACTGCTGACGCTGCTTGCCCAGCCGGAGAAGGCGCTGCTGTGCCTGATCGTCTATCAGGCGGTGCAGTTCACGGAAAATCAGTTCATCTACCCGCATGTGGTTGGCAGCAGCGTGGGGCTTGCGCCGCTGTGGACGCTCCTTGCGGCATTGCTTGGCGGCAAGCTCTTCGGCCTTGTCGGTATTGTGTTTTTCATTCCCCTCACGGCGGTAGTACTCCAGCTCGTACATGAGCACACCGCACAGCAGCTTTCGGAAAAGAAACTCGACCGCGAGGATCTGATCGAATAACAAAAAAGGACGACAGCTAAAAATAGCTGTCGTCCTTTTTTGTGCGGTCACGACTGCGCCATGCGCTCGAGGAGCTGGAAGGCCTCTTCGAGCTTGGGGTCGATATGGTCGGTCTGCAAAGCCTCGCGCACGCAGCCTTCGATGTGCGCGCGCATGATCTGCTGGTTGGCGCTTTTGAGGAGCGACTGCGTGGCGAGAAGCTGGTTGGAGATGTCCACGCAGTAGCGGTCGTCGTCGATCATCTGCAAAATGCCGTCGAGCTGGCCGCGGGCAATTTTCAGCTTGCGGCGGACGGAATCACGATCGGCTCTCATGGCCTTAGCGGATGGAGACGGCCTGATAGCCCGCCTCATCCACGGCGGCCTTGAGCGCCGCGTCGGTTACGCTGCCGTCCACGCTGACGGTGGCGGACTTGCTCTCGAGATCGACCTTTGCCTCCTTCACGCCGGGGACGGCGGAAAGCGCCTGCTGAACGTGATTCACGCAATGCATGCAGGCCATGCCCTCAATGCTGATGACTTTTTCCATGTTTGTTTCTCCTTTTTCATTACTTGCCATAATTTCCTTGCTTGCTATCTCCACTCCGCGATCCGACGGAGAAGAAACCGTTTTCGGTGCTGCCTCCGTGTGCTTGGCCTTGAACCAGCGCAGGCGCAGCGCATTGCTCACCACAAACACCGAGCTGAAGCTCATCGCGAGCGCGCCGAGCATCGGGTTCATCTTGAGCTGGAAGGCGGGGTAGAACACGCCCGCCGCGATGGGAATGCCGATGGCGTTGTAGAAGAACGCCCAGAAGAGGTTTTCCTTGATGTTGCGGATGACCGCGCGGCTCAACTGCACGGCGGTCGAGACGTCGAGAAGGTCACTGCGCATCAGCACGATATCCGCCGACTCGATGGCGACGTCCGTACCGGCACCGATGGCAATGCCGACGTCTGCGCGCGCAAGGGCGGGCGCATCGTTGATGCCGTCACCGACCATGGCGACCTTCTTGCCGCCCTCCTGTAAGCGGCGGATCTCGCGTTCCTTATCCTGCGGCAGCACCTCGGCCACGACGCGGTCCACGCCGACCTGACGGCGGATGGCCTCGGCGGTCTTGGCGTTGTCGCCCGTGAGCATGACGACTTCAATGCCCATGCTCGAGAGCTCGGCGATGGCCTGCGCGCTCGTGGGCTTGACGACATCGGCTACGGCGATGAGGCCGATGAGCTTGCCGTCCAGCGCAAAGTAGAGCGGCGTCTTGCCGTCCTCAGCCAGCGCTTCGCCTTGTGCGAGCAGCTCACTGTTTTCGATGCGGTTTGCTTCCATCATGCGGCGGTTGCCGGCAAGGCAGAGCTGGCCCTCGACCTCGCCGCGGATGCCCTGACCGGGGATCTGCTCAAATTTGTCGACGGACAGGAACGTGAGCGATTCCTTCTCCGCCTCGGCCACGATGGCCTCGGAAAGCGGATGCTCGGAGAGCTTTTCGAGCGACGCGGCGACGGAGAGAAGTTTGTCCCTGCCGATGCCGCCGTCGATGACGTCGGTGACGACGGGCTTGCCCTGCGTGATGGTGCCGGTCTTGTCGAGCACGACGGTGTTGACGCTGTGCGTCGTCTCAAGCGCTTCGGCAGACTTGATGAGGATGCCGTTCACCGCGCCGCGGCCCGTGCCGACCATGATGGCCGTCGGCGTGGCGAGACCCAGCGCGCAGGGGCAGCTGATGACGAGAACGGAAATACCGATGGACAGCGCAAATTCCACGCTGTGGCCCGTCAGCAGCCATGCTGCCGTTGCGATGACGGCGATCGTGATGACGACGGGGACGAACACGCCGCTGACCTTATCGGCGAGCTTGGCGATGGGCGCTTTGGAGCTCGTGGCCTCGTCCACAAGGCGTACGATCTGGGAAAGGGCGGTATCGTCGCCGACTTTGGTCGCGCGCATCTTGAAATAGCCGGATTTGTTGATGGTCGCGCCGATGACGCTGTCTCCCGCCTGCTTTTCGACGGGGATGCTCTCGCCCGTCAGCGCGGATTCGTCGACCGAGGACGTTCCCTCGAGCACGACGCCGTCGACGGGGACGCTCTCGCCCGCCTTGACGATCAGCACGTCGCCGAGTTGGACCTCCTCGACGGGGATGACGCTCTCGACGCCGTTGCGCTCGACCGTCGCGGTCTTGGGCGCAAGGTCCATGAGCTTTGTGATGGCATCAGAGGTCTTGCCCTTGGCGCGGGCCTCCATCGTCTTGCCCATGGTGATGAGCGTCAGGATCGTGCCTGCGGACTCGAAGTACAGCTCCATCATATAGGTGTGCACCGTGTCCATGTCCATTCTTCCAAAGCCGATGCCGATCTTATAGATGGCGTAGATGCCGTACACGATGGCGGCGCTGGAGCCCAGTGCGATCAGCGAATCCATGTTCGGCGAGCGCTGCCACAGCGTCTTGAAGCCGACGATATAGTACTGGCGGTTGATATAGACGATGGGCAGCAGCAGCAAAAACTGCGTGAATGCGAACGTCATCGCATTTTCCATGCCGAGGAAGCACGCGGGCAGCGGCCAGCCCATCATGTGGCCCATCGAGAGATAGAACAGCGGGATGGTGAAGATGAGCGAGAGGGCGAGACGCTTTTTCATGTCGCTGTACGCCTTCTGTGCGGCGCTGGCGCCGCCGGTCTCGGCAGTCTGCGCGGCGGGGGCGCTGCCGGGCTTTGCATGCAGAGACGCACCGTAGCCCGCCTTTTCGACCGCGGCGATGATCTGCGCGGACGAAAGCTGGGATTCGTCGTATTCGACGACCATGCTGTTTTTCAGCAGGTTGACCGCGACCTGCTGCGCGCCGGGCTGCTTGGCGACGGCCTTTTCCACGCGGCTGGAGCAGGCGGCGCAGCTCATGCCGGTCACGTCATAGGTTTCCTTTTTCAATTTGATTCCTCCTTCGTGACAAATACAATACCCGTGTGGGGTATTTTTCATTTACCAACAGTATAGGTCGGAAATTGGCGGATTGTCAAGACCTCTTTTCGAGAAATTTCCGTTTGGGCGAAAGCTGCGGCGTTTCGGTCGGGAAAACTTACCGCCGCCGCGCCGCTGGACAGCTTGCATCCCTTATGATAAACTGACGGCATGAGTTTTATGATAAGCAGGTGAAAAATGAAGCAAAAACATATCTTGAAATGGCTTGGCATCGCACTGGGCGTGTACCTTTTATATGGGGTGCTGACAGCCATTCTCGTCCCGCTGCCGCAAAAAGAGGCGACAGGGGAGCTGTGGAGCCAGTATGAAGCCCGATTGAGCGAGGACGCATCGCAGGAGCGCGTGAGGAGCATCGAGGATACGGACAGTGCGCTGCTCTGGCGCTTGCAGCTCATCGAGAGTGCGGAAAGGGAGGTCATCTTCTCGACCTTTGACCTGCGTGCGGACGGCAGCGGACAGGATTTGATGGCCGCGCTCTATGGCGCGGCGCAGCGCGGCGTGCGGGTGCGCGTCATCGTCGACGGGCTGAACGGTTTTCTGCATCTGCAAAACAGCGGCGTTCTCCGCGCCCTCGCGGCGGAGGAGAATGTGGAGGTGCGCTTTTATGATCCCATCGACCTGCTGCGCCCGTGGAAGCTCAACTACCGTCTGCACGACAAGTATCTGATCGCCGACGGGAGCAAATACATCCTCGGCGGAAGAAATTCGAACGATTTGTTCCTCGGCTCATATCAGGAGAACCAGAACATCGACCGCGACGTGCTCGTCGTGTCGGACGGGGGAGAGGGCAGCTCGGTCTCCCAGCTTTTGACGTATTTTGAAAGCGTCTGGTCGCAGCCGGAGAATAAAACCATCACAGGCAAGACGTCCTCGCAGACCGACGCGCTGCAGGAGCGCTACGCGGCGCTATGCGCGGTGCATGGAAAAGAGCTTGCCGCCGTCGACTGGGAGGTGGAGACCGCGGCGGTCACGCATGTGAGCCTTCTCAGCGGCTCGCCGCGCGCGGAGGCGAAAGCGCCTGAGCTGTGGGACGCGCTTGTCCGCCTGATGGCGCAGGGCGATGACGTCCTGCTGCAAACGCCGTACATCATCTGCAACGACAAAATGTATAACGATTTGGAAGCACTTGCCGAGACGCGGCAGCTGCGCGTGCTGACGAATGCCGTTGAAAACGGCGCGAACCCGAGCGGCTGCTCGGACTACTTACGCGAAAAGCAAAATATTTTATCGCGCGGCGTCGACGTGTACGAGGTCGTCTGCGGCCAGTCGCTGCATACGAAGACGATTTTAATCGGAAACGATTTGAGCGTCGTCGGTTCATTCAACGCCGACATGCGCAGCGCATATCTCGACACGGAGCTGATGCTCGTCATCGAGAGCGAGGAGGTCAATGCCGCGCTGCGAGAAGAGAGCGGAAAATACATGGGCCAGAGCCGCCTCGCCCTGCACGACGGCGGCACGGAACACGGCGCGCGGTTTGAAGAAATGACGCTGCCTTGGGCAAAGCGCGCGCTGTATACGATCCTGAGCGTTGTCCAGCGCCCGATCCGCCACCTGCTGTAACGAAAAGTGCGGCATAGCGGAAAATGAGGGAAAGGAATACAGATTTTGCCCGTATTTCCGTTTTTTCACCTTGCAAAAGACGTTCGGGTTTGCTATGATAAAAAATACGTATGGATACGTTCCGCTTTTTGTGGAGACAGAGGATAAGAAAGGAAGATCGTTATGATTTACACGACCGAAGTGCAGCATATGTGCCCCGTTGCGAAGGGCGCATATCACGGTCCGGCCCCGATTCCCGAAGAGGGCAAGTGGGTCCAGGCCAAGCAGATCGCCGATATTTCCGGCTTCACCCACGGCATCGGCTGGTGCGCGCCCCAGCAGGGCGCCTGCAAGCTGACGCTCAACGTCAAGGAGGGCGTCATTCAGGAGGCTCTGATCGAGACCATCGGCTGCTCGGGCATGACCCATTCTGCTGCCATGGCTTCCGAGATCCTGATCGGCAAGACCATTCTCGAAGCGCTGAACACCGACCTTGTTTGCGACGCCATCAACACCGCCATGCGCGAGCTGTTCCTGCAGATCGTCTACGGCCGCACCCAGTCCGCCTTCTCTGAGGACGGCCTTGCTGTCGGCGCGTCCCTTGAGGACCTCGGCAAGGGCCTTCGCTCCCAGGTCGGCACGATGTTCGCCACCGCCGAAAAGGGCCCCCGTTACCTCGAGATGGCCGAGGGCTACTGCTCCCGCGTCGCGCTCAACAAGGAAAACGAGATCGTCGGCTACGAGTTCATCAACCTCGGCAAGATGATGGACTTCATCAAAAAGGGTATCGATGCGAACGAAGCGCTCGAAAAGGCCAAGGGTCACTATGGTCAGTGGGACAACGCTGCCAAGTACATCGACCCGCGTCAGGAATAAGGAAGGGAGGACGAAACAATGGCTTTATTTGAAAACTACGAGAGAAGAATCGACAAGATCAACGGCGTCCTCGCTCAGTACGGTATCTCTTCCGTCGAAGAGTGCCGCGAGATCTGCAAGGCCAAGGGCTTTGACCCGTATGAGATCGTCAAGGGCATCCAGCCCATCTGCTTTGAAAACGCCTGCTGGGCGTACACCGTCGGCGCGGCCATCGCCATCAAGTCCGGCGTGAAGTCCGCGGCCGAAGCCGCCAAGATGATCGGTGTGGGTCTTCAGTCCTTCTGCATCGACGGCTCCGTCGCCGAGGACCGCAAGGTCGGTCTGGGCCACGGCAACCTCGGTGCGATGCTGCTGTCCGACGAGTCGAAGTGCTTTGCATTCCTCGCCGGTCACGAGTCCTTCGCCGCCGCTGAGGGCGCGATCGGCATCGTCCGCAACGCCAACAAGGCCCGCAAGGAGCCCCTGCGCGTCATTCTGAACGGTCTCGGCAAGGACGCCGCTCAGATCATCTCCCGCATCAACGGCTTCACCTATGTTCAGACCCAGTTCGACTACTTCACCGGCAAGCTGAACATCGTGCGCGAGATTCGCTACAGCGAGACCGAGCGCGCCGACGTTCGCTGCTACGGCGCTGACGACGTCCGCGAGGGCGTTGCCATCATGCATTCCGAGGGCGTGGACGTCTCCATCACCGGTAACTCCACCAACCCGACCCGCTTCCAGCACCCCGTCGCCGGCACCTACAAGAAAGAGTGCATTGAGCAGGGCAAGAAGTATTTCTCCGTCGCCTCCGGCGGCGGCACGGGCCGTACCCTGCACCCGGACAACATGGCCGCCGGCCCTGCCTCCTACGGCATGACCGATACCATGGGCCGCATGCATTCCGACGCACAGTTCGCCGGCTCATCCTCTGTGCCCGCGCACGTGGAAATGATGGGCTTCCTCGGCATGGGCAACAACCCGATGGTCGGCGCCACCGTCGCCGTGGCCGTCGCCGTCGCGGAGAGCCTGAAGTAAGAGGGAAAACCGCAGGGTTTGTCCTTCCAAGGTTCCAAAACCTGATTTTTCATCAAACATAGGCAGGAAGCACATCTTCCGCACGAAAATGCGGAAGATGTGCTTCCTGTTTTTGCGTTTTTGGAGGGAAAAACCGTGAAGAAAATCAGGATGTGCTTCCCGAATGAGAAGACGTTCAGGGAAGGGTTCGAAGAGTATATTTTGGACTGTAAGGCCCGCAATCTGCGGGATGGAACAATCAACCATTATCAGGAATCCATCAAGCAGATTTACAAGCGAATCACACCAGATACGCTGATCTCTTCGATGTGTCAGCAAACCATGGCAAACTTCTATATTTCACTGAGGGATGACCCTAGGCTGCTATGAGCAGGTCATGGGCGAACCGGGCAAGTGCCTTGTTATTGGCGGCGGGACATATGCGCACTTTCTGAAAAATGGCGTGGCGTTTGGCGCTTCCCGATTAGGTGTAGATTATCACATGCACGGTGCAAATGAGTACCTTGTGGCAGATGAGATCGTGCGAAGCGCGGAGCTGTTTGCGCTGACCATTGTTGCACTTTGCGGCGAACACGCTGAGCCGATGTAAAATACGGTTATGTAAATAACACCCGTCGGTATGATCCGATGGGTGTTATTATTTGTGCTGTGTTTTTTGACAGACGAATCGGATTCTTGCAAAAATGCCCAAAGATGTCAATAGAATCCGTTCGCCTGCGCAAGAATTTTATGGCGTGCGGACAGAAAAGACTCTTTCGTGCTGCGAGACGGCGACAGACAGCAGATCTCATGGCGATAATGACGAATTTCTGTCATTGGAGTGTTTTTCGTAGAAATACATCTGTCCGCTCCTTGCAATTTCCTGCACATAAAGATATAATAAAGGCCGTTAGTGAAAGCGCCTTTGCGGCCTGAGCAGAGAGAAGAGGATCGTAAGAGCGTTAGATTTTGAAAAGAAAGAAGATGCCCCTATGAATCCCTTTGTGAAGACCCTCAAAAAAATTGCCGCCGCGTATAACGGCGTCAGCCTGATTTTGCGCATCGCGATCGGCCTTGTCGTCGGCGTGATCCTGGCGCTGGTCTGTCCCGGCGCGACGTGGTTACGGGAGCTTGGCAACCTGTTTGTCGGCGCGCTCAAGGGCATTGCTCCCGTGCTGGTGTTCGTCATCGTGGCGAGCGCGCTGGCGCAGGGCACGTCCAAGCTCGACCGCCGCTTCGGTACGGTCGTGTGGCTCTATATGCTCACGACGTTCCTCGCCGCCATTTTAAGCGTTGTGACGAGCACGATCTTCCCGCAGACGCTGGTGTTTCCCGAGGCGGCCGAGGCGGAGGTCATCCCGCAGGGCCTCGGCGAGGTCATGCACACGCTGCTGGCTAATATCGTCTCGAACCCCATTTCCGCCATTATGAACGGCAATTACATCGGTATTCTGATGTGGGCCTGCCTCTTCGGCGTTGCGATGAAGAAGCTCGGTGCGGACTCCACAAAGGTCTTCCTGAGCAATGTGTCCGACGCGGTCTCGACCATCGTGCGCTGGATCATCAACCTTGCGCCGTTTGGCATCATGGGCCTTGTGTTCACGAACGTTGTGAGCAACGGCCTTGCGATCTTCACCCAGTACGGCAAGCTCCTGCTGCTTTTGGTCGGCACGATGCTCTTCATGGCGTTTGTCATCAACCCCATCATCATCTTCATCTATCTGCGCTGCAATCCCTATCCGCTGGTGTTCCGCTGCCTGCGTGAAAGCGGCCTGACGGCGTTCTTCACCCGCTCTTCCGCGGCGAATATCCCCGTGAACATGGCGATGTGCGAAAAGCTCGGCTTGGACAAGGACTTCTACTCCGTCTCTATCCCCCTCGGCGCGACGATCAACATGGACGGCGCGGCCATCACCATCACCATCATGACGCTGGCCGCGGCCAATACGCTGGGTATGCAGGTCTCGCTGCCTGCGGCGATTTTGCTCTCGATCATGTCGGCCCTCGGCGCGTGCGGCGCTTCCGGTGTGGCGGGCGGCTCGCTGCTGCTCATCCCGATGGCGTGCTCGCTGTTCGGCATCTCGAACGACATCGCGATGCAGGTCGTCGGTGTCGGCTTCATCATCGGCGTCATTCAGGACTCTGTCGAGACCGCGCTCAACTCTGCGGGCGACGTCGAGTTCGCCGCGACGGCCGAGTATCACCAGTGGCTCAAGCAGGGCAAGCCCCTGCCGGAATTCCTCGGCGGCAAGAAGAAGTAAAGCGTCAGAATGTGAAAACAAATAAAAGTGCGCCGGCTCAACGAGCCGGCGCACTTTTTGCGCGGTGGTGTCGAACGATGGTCGGGAGGGACAACTTCGCGTTTACTTTGACCAATTTTGTATATTTATGACAGGTATCGAAAGCTGCCGCAAAGGAGACAAGCGCATGAAGCAAGCAGAACATCCGCCCGTGACCGCAGGGGCGAACAGCGCGGCAGAATACAGCCTTGCAATCATCGACCAGCTTGCGCGCATCGACCGCACGTGCAGCAAAGAGGAGATGGACGAATTGGTCTACCGCCTGCTTGCCTTTGTCGGCGGGCACCTCGGCAGCGCGCGGGAGAACCTGCGCATGCTGACGCTGCTGGAAGAAAAGCAGAAGTCGCTCGAGCAGAATTTGCAGGCCGTGAAGCTTGAGCAGCAGATGCTCAAGGCGCTCTGCAAGGACGGCACGTCCGTTTATCGTGTGGACCTGATGAACGACCGGGCCGAGATCGTCAAGATCAAGGAGCACTCCAACTCCGCGGGCGACCTGCTCCCGCATGGGCAGGAGCTGTTTTCCTATGCCGAGGCGGTCGAGCATTACTATCACAAGTGCGTCCTTAAGGAGAGCGCACCGGACTTCCTGCAATTTTTGGACGCAGAAAATCTGATGCGCGAGCTCAGGACCAAGGACCGCGTCAGCCGCCGCGACCAGAGTGTGCCGAACGACATCGGGAACATCTATTTCGAGGTGCGCGCCAATAGGGTGCAGCAGACGGAAACGAGCTTTCAAATCCTGCTGGACTTCCGCAGCGTGGATGAGATCGTGAAGGAGGAGCGTGAGCATCAGCACGCGCTGGAAACGGCGCTCACGGAGAGCCGGATGAGCTACGAGGTCATCTCGGCCATCAGCAAGATCTATTATACGATCTACCGTATCGATCTGCGCACGGGTTATTATGAAGAGGTTGCAGGCGAGCGGCAGATGCACCGTCTGACCGGACACAGCGGCAGAGCGAGCGTCCACATGAGTGAAATGAGCAAGCAGAGCATCGTTGCCGGAGTATCTGCCCTATGTTGAACCGTTTTTTGACCTTTCGACGCTCGCGGAGAGACTGTGGCACGAGGACTCCGTGATGCTCGAATACCCCGTGAGGGACGGCAACTGGCATCTTGCGCGCTTCATCGTGCAGACGCGCGGGAAAAATGGCGAGGCGGAGCAGGTGCTGTTCGCGATGCGCCTTTACAGCGAAGAAAAGCGCCGCGAAAAGGATCTGATGAGCGCGGCAGATGCGGCGCGCCGCGCGAACGAGGCAAAGTCCGAGTTCCTCTCGCGCATGTCGCACGATATCCGCACGCCGATGAATGTCATCATGGGCTTTACGAACATCGCCCTACAGCACGCGGACGATTCGGATAAGATGAAAGAGTGCCTGGAAAAGATCCGTGTCAGCGGCAGCAACTTGCAGGAGCTCATCGACGATGTGCTGGACATCTCGCGCATCGAGAGCGGGGAGTTCAAAATCGTCTCGCAGCCGGTGAAGCTGCCGGAGCTGTTTGACTTCTACTGCCAGGCCATCGCGGGCATCGGCATGACGCCGGAGTTCATGGAGCAGATGTATTCGGCCTTTTCCCGCGCGGTCGACACGCGCGTCAACAAGGTGCGCGGCAGCGGCCTCGGCCTTGACATTGTGAAAAAGATCGTCGACCTGATGGGCGGTGCGATCGAGGCTGAGAGCAAGGTCGGCAAGGGCACGACATTCCGCGTGACGCTCGACCTGCCCGCCGCGGCGGACGACGCCGAGACCGAAGAGCACACCGAGACGGCGAAGCACATCCCCATCATCGCCCTCACAGTCAACGCCTACCATGAGGACATTCAAAAATGCCTCGCCGCGGGCGAACGCCCACCTCTCCAAGCCCATCAACATCGACCGCGCGGTGCGCACGATACATGGACGAAAGCGTATCTGCGGATGAGCTGCTGACCATTGCCCAGCGCAACCGCAGTATCGTTTCCCTCTACCGCACGGAGCAGGACGAGGACGGCGAAGAAACCGGCGAGGATGTGACACGCGACGATAGCTGGAACTATGCCGAAATCCTCTGGAACGGGATTCAGGCAAAGGCGGTCACGGCGGCGTTTGAGCAGCTTTCCTACAAAGAGCAATGGTATCTGGAAAAGCGGAACGCCATCTGCATGACCTGCGGGCGCGTCAGCCCCTTGTCCACGCAGTCCACCTTTGAAGATTTAGCGGTGGATTTTGAAGGAACGACAGCCAGCGGTGCGGAGCGATTCTACCGGCGCACATTAGACAAGCTGCGGCTGAAGCTGCTGGAAAGCGGTGTGATCCATACCGTGACACTGAAACAAACCGATATGCGAAAAAAACAAAAGAATAGCCGCCGCTGTCTACCTGTATCAGGTGGACAACGACGGCGAATGGGGTGAAATTCGGTTCGCTTTTGAAAACGGTACGGCGGAGATCGTCAGGCTGGCGGATTGGGACACGGTGAAAAGCAATATCTTTGCAAAGACGGCGATCCGGTTTGTTCAGAGATTGCCGGAGGCGAGATTGCTGAAATCCGTGGTCGTGCCGTTTGAGATGGGGATTTCGGAAAAACCAGCCCTTCCGACGAGCACGGCAAAAGCAACGAAGATCAATCCCGCACACACAATTTCTCTGCGGCAGACGGAGTGTCGGAAAACGGATGAAAGAATCACTGCTGCTGTCTACGAATATCCGGTAGACAACGACGGTGAATGGGGTGAGCTGCGGTTTGACTTTGAGAACGGCACAGCCGAGATCGTAAAACTGGCAGATTGGGACACAGTAAAGTCCAATGTTTTTGCAAAAGCTGCGATACAATATGTGCGGTATCTTTTAAGGCAGGCATCCACGAAGCAAGTTATCGTCTTGTATGTTAAATAGGTCACGACTTGCAGGGCGGTTGCTTTTTGCGTGAACTCCAGATAAAGCCTATTCTTTGGTTCCTGATGCGCAGTTTTGGCGCTCCGGTGTTAAAATATAAAAGCGCTCAAATATTGCAGTTGGAAACACACGCAAGGACCTGTTAAAATTTTTATAAAATATCTTTTGTATCTTTCATCCCTTTAGGTGCTCTCGTTCGTTATACTGACAGAAAAGGCGGTGAGGCGGTGGAATATAGCGATCATGAACTGGTGCGCGGGATCAAAGGCGGAGATAAGAGCGCACTGGAGCTTCTGGTTCGCCGCTGGTATCCGCGAATTTACGGATATGTTTTCAAATTGACCGGGCATGAGCAGGACGCTTATGACTTGACGCAGGATGTTTTTATCGCAATGATGCAAAGCATCGGCAGCTATACGCCGTGGAGGAAATTTGACAGCTGGCTGTTTACGATTGCGCATAACAAATGTATGGACTACTTTCGCTTTCGACAGAAAATCGTTCAGGTGGAAGACACCATGTTCGACCGACCCGATCCGGTTGCCTCGTTTGAAGATATGGCAGCGGTCTCCATGTCCGTAAAAGCCGCGCTGGAGAAGCTGCCTGCCGCACAGCGGGAGGCAGTGATCTTACATTATTTCCACCAATTTACCGCAAAGGAGATCGCACAAATGACGAACACACCGCTGCCGACGGTCAAATCACGGCTTCGTGCCGCCAGAAATACACTCTCAGATAAACTGCGGGAGGACTTCAAATGAACGATCGAATGGAACAGGAAATCCGCCGCACCATTTTGCGGCTGCAAGCGTCCATGCCGGAGCCGAGGGATAGGCAGACGCCGGCCTTCACGCTGCTGCGGATCGCCGCAGGTGAAATAAACGGGGGCCTGCTGCTTGGGCTTTTCGCGGGTGCATTGATTTTCGGTCTGCTCAGCGTCAGGGCTCTGTCCTTGCCGATGCTGACCATCTTCTGCACCGCACCCATGCCGATGCTCCTGCTGTTCCACCGGTATGTGCTCGCCAGTAACCAGAACATGCGTGAATTGGAGGCTACATTCCCGTATTCCTATCCGGAGATGCTGGCTGCGCGGTCTGTCGTGATCTCATGCTGCATGTTCGGCGCTCTGGTGCTCCTTTCCGTGATGCTGCACGTTTCTGCGGGTGAGGCGTTTTTGCGGCTGGCGCTCTGCGGCGCGGTACCGGGCATTTATCTCTGTGCGCTGCTGCTGTTTCTGTCTGCCAGACTCCGTAATTCGGAAGGGCTATCCCTGCTTGCGCTCGTCTTTTGGGCGGCGCTCTGCTTCCTCGTGACGGTACTGCCGTTTGACCGGCTTTTGCAGCTCTGCTCCACCGCTGCCTACGCTGTGCTGGCGGCTATCGGACTGATTTTATACGGCATTCTTGTATACAATGTTCAACGAAGGAGGGAGCATTATGACATGGCTCATATCGGATGAAGCCAGAAAGCATCGGGCGTTCCGCGAGGTCTGGGTTGCGTATCTCCTTGGCGGGTTGTATCTGCTGCTGGGGCTATACACAGAAATTTCGGAACAGAATTACAGCGTGCTCTATGATGCACAGCAAAAGTGGAATTTTGTTCAGCAGAATATCTATTCCTATGGCGCGACGCTGACGGCGTTTCTGCTTGCGGTCGGATTGCCACGGCTGGTCTGCTGTGAAAGGGAATACCGGACGGACGATCTGGTCGGGACGGCAGCGCTTGGCCGCCGGTGCACATGGAGAGCGAAAACGGCGTTTACAGTTCTCTATTGCGCGGTCGTTGTTTTCATCATCGGGGCAGCCAGTCTGCTGGTAAACGGCGGCGCGTTCGGGTTCGAAGGCGCCCTCTCCTCTGTTGCCGGATGCGTGTATTTTGCGGATACGGCGCTGCCGCCGATGTCCAATCTTGCGTACTGTGCGCTCCAGTATGGCTTTCTGTTTCTGGGCGCGTTATATTTCGCTGGGTTTATCCTGATCGTCGCTGCGCTGACGCGGCGGACAGCGCTCAGTCTGTTCCTCTGCGGCGGAAGCTATCTGCTGTTTTTCGCGTATTCCGCTGTCGGGCCTCAGCTGCCGGAGTTCCTTCGCGTGCCGATCGACGCGCTCTATCGGTTTGGCTTCGGTGGGTATCTGCTGCAGGAGAGCTATTCGTGGGTCTTTCCATATTTGTGGTCGGACGTATGGAAACCGGTCCTGCTGGGGATTGGCATGATCCTTCTGGAGTTTTTCCTCTTTTGGAGGATATGGAGGAGGAAAGCAAAGGCATGAAGGCTGATCTGATCCGCTGTTTCAGGAATCCGCTCTACTGGCTCGTTCTGGGCGCCGGGTTATCCGTCCGGGCTGTCCTCGCCTATTTCGATTTCCAGACCCGCAGCGATGCGTTCTGGTCCTTATCCGCAGAATTCTGGAATAAGATAGGCTCCGTAACGCTCGGTTTTCTGGTTCTGCTCGTTCTGATCCGTCTGTTTTCCGCGGATCGTGAAACAGGAGTCTTTCCCGTCATCAACAGCACCGCCTATGGTCGAATCACGCTGTTCCGGAACCGGTTGATTGCCGGGAGCATTGCCGCTTCGGCTGGTGCTGTGCTGTTAGCAGCCGGAAATTATGCGCTGTCAATTCTCATTTCCGGCAGGCTTCCCCAACCGGATGGTTGGAATCACGCATGGTTCCGCAGCACGGCGATCGTTCTCATCGGAACAATTGGATTTTTCCTCTTTGCAGCATTTGTATGTGACAGTCTGAAGAATCAGCCGGCGGCCATGTGCATCTGCGGAGTTCCGTTTGCGTTCAGCTATTTTATCAATGCCGCTATGCTGAAAAAGTTTGAATTCTTCTGGTTTGTTCGGTATGGATTTTTTGCAGAATGGATGCGTGGACGGAGAATCGGTGTGACCCCGGGAGTCTGGGGTATCTGGTACGCGCTGTTATTGGGTGGGTTACTATTGGCCGCCATCCATCAAAGAAAGGAGCGCAAGGAATTATGAAGCTTTCCTTCGAACATATCAGCAAGCTCTACGGCGATACAGCCGCGCTGCAGCAGATCGACCTGACCCTCGGGTCAGGCGTCTATGGCTTGCTCGGTCCAAACGGAGCCGGGAAAACGACGCTGATGCGGATCCTGACAGATCTGCTCGCCCCATCGACCGGACGTGTCTTGCTGGATGGGCAGGACATTGCGGTCATGGGTGCTGCGTTCCGGAAAAAGCTCGGCTATCTGCCGCAGGATTTCGGCGTTTATCCGAATTTCACAGCGGAGCAGTTTCTGCTCTATATTGCCAGATTGAAGGGCTTGTCAAAATTTGAGGCCAAGCGGCAGACGGATGATCTTCTGCATATGGTCGGTCTGGAGGACAAAAAGCAGAAAAAGCTGAAAGGTTTCTCCGGCGGACAGCGGCAGCGTGTGGGAATCGCACAGGCACTGCTTGGAGACCCCGAAATTCTGGTGTTGGACGAGCCGACAGCTGGGCTTGACCCGGAAGAACGGATCCGGTTCCGCGGTATCATCAGTGATCTTTCCCAGCAAAAGCTCGTTTTGCTGTCGACGCATATTGTATCGGATCTCGAAGCAGTCGCAAACGAAATCATTCTGCTCCGGAAAGGTGTTGTCCTCGGAATGCAAAAGCCTGCTTCGCTACTGGAGCAGCTGAACAGGCAAGTCTGGCTCGTTACAGTTCCTGCTGCGGACGAAGCGGCACTCACAAAGCAATATACCTGCAGCAATGTCATGCACACAGACGGAAAAAGTGTGATCCGTCTGCTCAGCAAAAGCGCCCCTCGACCCGACGCAGTACCAACAGCACCCAATATGGAGGATATGTATCTATATTATTTCGGTAGATGATCGTCCGGCTGATTCTGGCTGGATCTCGGGTGCAGTAAAGTGCAGACTGTTTAGAAGGCAGCTTGCAGGTTTTTAGACCTGCAAGCTGCTTTTCCCCGTAAACTCAGAGCCGATTTTGCTGCCGCAAAATCTCTGGGAACAAAATTTGAGCGGTTGTTCGCAGCACCTCTCAGCAACTCATTTCGCGCATTTTCTGGTACGAAACCATTCAGTACAGAAAAATTACTGGCTCGTATTCGTGCCGTTCTCCACAACCATCGACAGAGAGGAAAAATAAGAATACAGCCAGTGGAAACTGTCAGCTTCAGGATTTGTTGATTGGCTATGAAAAAAGGCGGATCTATGTCGGAAAAACGAAATCGACCTGACATTGGCGGAGTGAACCGCTCCCTGTCAATTAGACAGACGAAAAAACAAAAAGTTTTCTCCAGGACCTCATCTCAGAGGTCCTGGTTTTCATTTATGCAGCATCCAGCAAGCTGCGGTAATTCATTGGTGCGCCGTTACTTCCGGCTTAGACCGCTGATATGCCGGACGTTTTCTGCGGATGACAGCAAGCAGGCCGACAATATGTACCAAACGATAGAATCGATTCAGGTTCAGAATGTCACAAGTCTCGG
>ERZ834859.1994-NODE-1994-length-19401-cov-4.861832_pt1 | contig 19401 bp, 20 predicted proteins | sample MGYA00519947_ERZ834859 | MGnify/ENA primary metagenome ERZ834859 (study PRJEB31850, sample SAMEA3708763) | human gut metagenome | biome: human gut; feature: human-associated habitat; material: faeces | place: China | collected 2014 ...
TCGCAGAAGGTCTCCCGGACGGCCTTGGAGCAGCCCTCGTCCATGGTGAAGCGGGCGCGGCTCCAGTCGCAGGAAACGCCCATCTTCTTCTGCTGCTGGACGATGCGGTTGCCGTACTCCTCTTTCCACTTCCAGACCCGCTCCAGGAACTTTTCCCGGCCCAGGTCATAGCGGGTCTTGCCCTCCTTGACCCGCAGCTCTTCCTCCACCTTGATCTGGGTGGCGATGCCGGCGTGGTCGGTGCCGGGGACCCAGAGGGCGGCGTAGCCCTGCATCCGCTTGAAGCGGGTCAGGATGTCCTGCAGGGTGCAGTCCAGCGCGTGACCCATGTGGAGCTGGCCGGTGACGTTGGGGGGCGGCATGACGATGGAGAAGGGCTTCTTCTTGGAGTCCTCCACGCCCTTGAAGCAGTCATGATCCTCCCACATCTGATAGATGCGGGACTCCACCTGCTGGGGCTCATACACCTTTGGCAGTTCTTTGTTCATTGAAACTCTCCTTTATTTCACGGTCTTACCAGATTTTGAAAACAAAACGCCCCGAGCCGCAAAGGCTCAGGGCGAACAAGAGTCCGTGGTACCACCTGGATTCCACGCAAAGCGCGTGACACTTACCGTCTGTAACGGGACACCCGTCCGGCTTACTGGATTTCAGCACGACCGCTCCGCGGTGACTTCACTGACCGTCCGGTAGGGCTTGCACCGTCCGCCCTCTCTCTTGACCGTTAAAATCAGCTACTACTCCGCTTCTCAGCGTTTGAACGGAATTCATTATACGATAGCTTTTGTGCTTTGTCAACCTAAGAAAGCCGCAGAATTTCCTTTTTCAGCCGTTGGATGATGCGCTTTTCCAGCCGGGAAATGTAGCTTTGAGAAATCCCCAGCCGGTCGGCCACCTCCTTCTGGGTCTGCTCCTTTCCTCCGCCCAAGCCGAACCGCAGAGTGATGATCTCCCGCTCCCGTGGTGAAAGGGTATCCAGCGCCGACGCCAGCAGGCACAGGTCCACATCGTCCTCCAGCGGCCGCATGACCACATCCGCCTCGGTACCCAGCACGTCGGAGAGCAGCAGTTCGTTGCCGTCATAGTCCGTGTTCAGCGGCTCGTCGAAGGAGACCTCCACCCGCCGTCCCGCGTTTTTCCGCAGAAACATCAATATTTCGTTTTCGATGCACCGGGAGGCGTAGGTTGCCAGCTTGATGTTCTTGTCCGTCCGGTAAGTGCCCACGGCCTTGATGAGACCGATCGTGCCGATGGAAATGAGATCCTCGATGTTGATGCCCGTATTCTCGAACCGGCGGGCGATGTACACCACCAAACGCAGGTTATGCTCGATCAGCTCCTGTCGGGCTGCCTCCTCTCCCAATCGGTTCAGCAGCTCCGTCTCTCGCTCCCGGCTCAGCGGCGGTGGAAGCGTATCGCTGCCGCCGATATAATGCAGCTCCGGCTCCCGGCACAATCCCAGACGGCACAGCAGCCGCCGCAGCCATTCTCTCATGATTCCTTCTCCCTTCCCCGCCCCATAAAGCGGTATATCCGCCCCCCAACTCTGTATCCGTCAGGGCGATCCGCAAATTTGGATAACAAACGCCGCCGATCTCCGTCCAATCGCTGCTCACGCTGACCAGCAGCCCGCCTCCCGCCGCCGTCCGCATCGGCAAAAACTGGGGACGCAGCTTTGGAAAGCGCTGGCGCAGCAAAGGCAATGCCTCTGACGGCGGACGGTGCTGAATGGCCGCCGCAAGCTGCGGAAACCGGGACAGCTCCGCCGTCAGCACCGGTTCCCCGGCGGTGTCCCGCAGGCTGTTGCCCGTGTCCAGCAATGCGGTGAGGGCCACCGTTTGCCCCAGTAGGCACACTGTCACCGGCAGACACTCCCCCCGGATACCGTGGGCGGCCGCCGCCCGAAAGATCACCGTCAGCAGCAGGTAGACCCCTGACGCAGAAAGCAGCAGGGTTTTCCCGTTGACATTCGTATAGAAAATTCCCCGGGCGTTGGGAATGTGCTGCCCCGCCAACAGTCCGAGGGCCAGAACCGTCCCCGCCAAGGCGCAGGCGATGGCGACGGTCAGCAGCGTCAGCCGGAGAAAATGGGTCTCCCGGCCAAAGGCGATGAGCGCCAGCAGCAGCCCCACGCCTGCCTTTACCAGCGTTTCCGTGAGAAAGCCCCCGCCGGGAAGGAACACCGCTGCGGCATACAGCCCGCCCAGCACTCCGCAGAGGAGGTAGCGCCGACGGCGCAGAGGGATGCCCGCCAGCCGTGCCGTAGAGAGAAACAGCAGGTAGTCCAGCAGGGCGTTGAACAGAAACACGCTGTCCAGATACACCACCGTCATGCAGCCTCCCCCCTTTCACAAGAAGATTATAAGCCGGGCCGTTCCGAAAAAAGGTCGAAAGAAAGCCCGGCGGACAAGAAAGCCGTCCGCCGGGCAAATGAGGCGCTTTATACCATCAGCAGCGCGCTGATACCGGTAGCCGCCAAACCAAAGACCAATACGCCCACCAGAATCAGGGCAATGATACGGGTCCGCTTCGGAGTCATTTCGGGGTTCCTCCTTTAACTTCCCCGCTGGCGGGGAGAATTTTTTTGATGCTCTTTTCTACCTTGGACCGGGGCAGCATCAGCTCATGACCGCAGCCAAGGCACTTCAGCTTGATGTCCATGCCCACCCGGGTGATCTCCCATTGCTTGGAGCCGCAGGGGTGGGTCTTTTTCAATTCTACAACGTCTTTTATATGCAGATCCATAAAAGGGCCTCCTGTCACCGCCGCGGCGAAGCCGCATAAGGTGGAATATCAAAGAAAAGGATGTGATCCGTATGCCGGAAAACAGAGGTTACTTACCGGAAGGGCTGTCCGCCCCGCCGCTATACACGCTGGAAATGCTGCGCCGCGCCGTGAGCGACGGCACCGTACTGGAGGGGACCGTCCAGCGGTGCGATGGGGACCTGAACCTGTACTTACAGCTTGGGAGCACTTTCGCGAAAATTCCCAGAGAGGAAGTCACCGCTCCGTGGATCAGCGGTGCAGACCGGGAGATCGCCGTTTTATCAAGGGTCGGAAAGCAGGTCTGTTTTACGGTGGAATCCCTCTCCGCCGACGCGAAAGGCGCGCCGACGGCCCTGCTCTCCCGCCGGAAGGTCCAGGAACAGGCTATGGAGGAAATGTGCCGGGGCCTGACGCCGGGGGCCGTGGTGATGGGAAGGGTGGTACGCACGGAGCCCTTCGGGGCCTTCGTGGACATTGGCCGGGGCATCGTGGCTCTGCTGCCCACGGAATACATCTCCGCCGCCCGCATCCGCCATCCCAACGAGCGGTTCCGGGTGGGGCAGAAAATTCTGGCAGCGGTCAAGGTCTTTGACCGGGAAAACCGGCGGATCACCCTGACCCACAAGGAGCTGTTAGGCACCTGGCTGGAAAACGCCAGCCGCTTTTCCGAGGGGGACACGGTGCGGGGCACTGTCCGGGGTGTTATGGACTATGGCTGCTTTGTGGAACTGGCCCCCAACCTCTCCGGCCTCACCGACCAGCGGGAGGATCTGCGGGAGGGGGACGGGGTATCCGTCACCATCCGCTCCATCCGCCCGGAGCGCATGAAGATCAAATTACAGGTCATTGAAGTGCTGCCGCCTGCGGAGCCGCCGGAAACGCTGCCCTACTGGATCACCGACGGGGTACTGGATCGCTGGGTTTACTCCCCCGCCAACTGTGAGCGGCCTCCGGTGGTCACGGAATTCACTGAGGTCCCTTGATCTTCTCCCAGTAGCTTTTCGCGGCCTGTTCGGTCTTGTTGTCGCCGTAGTGATAATAGCGGGCGTTTTTGATGGCGTCCGGCAAATACTGCTGGCGAACCCAGTGGTGGCCGTAGTTATGGGGGTACTTGTAGCCCTGTTCCCGCTCCAATCCGGCGGAATCGGCGTGAACATTCTGCAGCTCCCGGGGCACGTCGCCCCCCCGGCCCGCCTTCACATCCGCCCACGCGGACATGATACCGGTGCAGACGCTGTTGGACTTGGGGGCCGTGGCAAGCAGGATGGCGGCCTGTGCCAAGGGGAGCTGTGCCTCCGGCAGGCCAAGCTGCATGGCGGTATCCACGCAGGACTTTACAATGGTGATGGCCTGGGGATAGGCGAGGCCCACATCCTCACTGGCGGCGCACAGCAACCGGCGGCAGGGGGTGATGAGATCCCCGGCCTCCAGAAAGCGGGCCAGATAGTGCAGCGCCGCGTCCGGGTCGCTGCCCCTGATGGACTTGTGGAGAGCGGAGGCGGCATCATACATGGCATCGCCGCCCCGGTCATACCGCATGGCGCTGCGCTGGGACAGCGCCTTGGCATCCGCCTCCGTCAGCAGCAGCGTTCCGTCTTTGGGGACCGCCGCCTCGCAGAGCAGCTCCACGGCGTTGATGGACTTCCGCACATCGCCGCCGCAGCCCTGAGCCACCAGCGCCGGGACCTCCGGCTCCCACGTCAGGGGCAGGGGCGTCCGGGTCTTCATGACCTCCAAGGCCCGAAGCACTGCCGGGCGGATCTCCTCCGCCGGGACGGATTTGAACTCAAACACACTGCTGCGGGAAAGCAGCGCGTTGTACACATAGAAAAAAGGATTTTCCGTGGTGGAAGCGATGAGGGTCAGGGATCCGTTCTCCATAAATTCCAGCAGGCTTTGCTGCTGCTTTTTGTTGAAATACTGGATCTCATCCAGATACAGCAGGATGCCGCCGGGGGCCAGCAGCGTCCCCACATCCGCGATGATGTCCTTCACGTCCTGCAAGGACGCCGTGGTGGCGTTCAGGCGGTACAACGTCTTGTGGGTCTTTTCCGCGATGATGTTGGCCACGGTGGTCTTGCCGGTGCCGGAGGGGCCGTAGAACACCATGTTGGCGTCAGTCCCGGCATCGATCAGGCGGCGCAGAACACCGCCGGGCGCCAGCAGGTGCCGCTGACCCACGACTTCATCCAGAGTTTTCGGACGGATCTCGTCCGCTAAGGGCCGGTGCATGGCGTCCCTCCCTTCTGTCAAATGCTGAAATTGTATTATAGCATAACTGCCCGGAAAATGCTATGATTTTTTCTCTTTCATTTCCACAGAATCCGTGATAAAATAACACCATTCTTGTACATAGGAGGTGCGCCATGCGGTATAAGGCGTCCACCCTGCGGATCATCGAAAAATTGAAGGAGCTGTACCCGGAGGGGCTGTGTTCTCTGCAATACGAGAAGGACTACGAGCTGCTTTTCGCTGTGCGGCTGTCCGCCCAGTGCACCGACGCCCGGGTGAATCTGGTGACCCCGGCGCTCTTCGCCCGGTTCCCTACGCTGGAGGCCTTCGCGGAGGCGGACCCCAGGGAGGTGGGCGAATACATCCACTCCTGTGGGTTCTACAATGGAAAATCCAAGGATCTGGTGGCCTGCGCCCAGCAGCTTCTGGAGCGGTTCGGCGGAAAGGTTCCCGGCAACATGGAGGACCTCACCTCCCTCCCCGGCGTGGGACGGAAAACCGCCAATCTGATCCTGGGGGACGTGTACGGTCAGCCCTCCTATGTGTGCGACACCCACTGCATCCGCATCACCGGGCGGCTGGGCATCACCGACGGGTCCAAGGACCCGGTAAAGGTGGAGCAGCAGCTTCGCAAGGCCATCCCCCCGGCGGAATCCGGGCCTTTCTGTCACCGGATGGTGCTTTTCGGCCGGGATGTGTGCACCGCCCGCTCCCCTAAATGCGAGGATTGCCCCTTAAAAGCGGACTGCGCTCAGGGGAAAAAGCTGAAATGATGTAAAAATGTGTCTGCGATTTTCGCAGGCACATTTTTTTCGCGCCGTTCATATACTGGTCTGAGACTGAGAGCATGGGAGGACACAGCCATGGATGAAAACACCAAGCGGATGATGGAGCAGCTGAAGGCCGATCCCGCCGCCCTTCGACAGCTTATGCAGTCCCGCGATGGGCAGGCGCTCATGCAGGCGCTGACCCGGCCGGACAACGGTGCGGGGCTTCAGCGAGCCATGCAATCCGCCATGCACGGAGATATGAATGTCATGGCGGAGCTGGTGGGCCGGGTAGCACAAAGCCCGGAAGGTGCGGCTTTGATGGAGCGCGTCAGCCAGCGGCTCCAGAAGTAAGGAGGGAGGTCCGGCCTCATGGCGGAGTTTGACGACAAGCTGAATAGTCTCCTCTCCAACCCGGAGGCCATGGACCAGATCATGAAAATGGCCCAATCCCTTATGGGAAACAGCGGTGGGACGGAGCAGCCTCCCCCCGCCGCGCCGCCCTCCGGCGAAACAGGAAACGCAGCGCAGAACGGCGGCCTTCCGTTTCAGCAGAGCGGTCCCGCCAGCAGAGAGGCGGCACAGAGTTGGGGCCAGCCCACCCCGGAAAGCCGAATCCCATCTCCCAGCGGGCCGGTGGTGAGCGGTCAGCCGGGGTCTGGCCCGGGTTTTCTCTCCGGACTGGGTGATCTGGATTCCAAGGCCATCGCCTCCCTCCTGCCGGTCCTCCGGGAGCTGGGAGAGGCCCAGAACAGCAACGCCCGCCAGCTTTTGTTCGCCCTGCGGCCCTATCTGAAACCGGAGCGCCAGGATAAAGTGGAACGGGCATTGCAGCTGGCCCGGCTGTTCCGGGTGGGGAAAAAGTTCCTACTGAGGGGGGATGGCCATGTATAACCGCTATATCCGCCGGGATGACGGCACCTATACCAAGGTGGCGGAACCGGATCCGCCCCGGCAGGAACCAACTGGCCCCGGATCGAAGCCCCCTCCCCCGCCGCCAGACGATTCCAATGAATCCGGCCCCCGGTCCGGCGGTCCGCCGCCGTCCTTCGGCGGCGCGGAGGGCCTTGCCGGGTACCTGCGGCAGATACTGGACCATCTGCATCTGGACCGGGTGGACGCCGGAGATCTGCTGCTGTTGGGTCTGCTGTACTTTCTGTTTCGGGAAAAGGCGGACGAGGAGCTGCTGGTGGCTCTGGGCCTGCTGTTGATTTTATAAACGTAAAACACCGTACCTGACTTGCATCAGGTACGGTTTTGTTCAGACCAGCAGCTCCTGCCAGAGCGCGTATTCCAGATGATGGGCGTCCGCCAAGGCCCGCAGCGTTTCTCCGGCGTCTACGGGGGCGCACCACGCCATACCGCAGTCCGCCGTCAGCTCCCGGGGAGTGGGGATCAAGCGGCCAGGGAGATTTTGCGCCTTGCAGAATGCTTCCATGGCCATGGCTGCTGCCGTGGTGTGGAACGTCACCACCAGTTTCAGGGTTTTGGGTCTCATTCCGCCAGCTCCTTTACCGCCCGGATCGCCACATCGATCTCGGCCTCCGTGTTGAACCAGCCAAAGCTGAACCGCACGGCTCCCTGACGCTCCGTACCCAAGGCCCGGTGCATCCGGGGGGCGCAGTGGGCACCGGGGCGGGTGGCAATGCCGTAGTCCTGCGCCAGCGCGTCTGACACCTCGCCGGAATCGTAGTCCCGGATATTCAGCGCCACCACCGCCGTCCGGGGAGCGGTAAAATCGCCGTAGACCGTTACGCCGGGAATGGCGGAAACCCCCTCATAAAACCGGCGCATGAGGGTTTCCTCCTTCTCCCGGATGGTCTCCATGCCCACCGCCCGGATATAGTCCAGCGCGGCGGACAGCCCGGCGATGCCGTGGCCGTTGAGGGTCCCCGCCTCCAACCGTGTAGGCAGCTGCTCCGGCTGGGCGGGGTTGTAGGTCTGGACGCCGGTCCCCCCCACCTTCCATGGGCGGAGGGCAACGTTCTCTCCCAGACACAGCCCGCCGGTTCCCTGCGGCCCCATCAGGGACTTGTGCCCGGTGAAACAAAGCAGGTCGATCTGCTGGGCCTCCATGTCGATAGGCAGGACTCCCGCCGTCTGGGAGGCGTCCACAAGGAAGATCAGGCCGTGGTCATGGGCGATGGCTCCCACCCGGCCAATATCCACGGCGTTTCCGGTGAGGTTGGAGGCATGGGTGCAGATGATGGCCCGCGTCTCCGGGCGGATCAGCCGCCCGAACTCGCCGTAGTCGATCCGCCCCTGCCGGTCAGCCGGGACGAAACTGAGAGACACGCTCCGCTCCGCCTCCAGCCGGTACAGGGGTCGCAGCACGGAATTGTGCTCCAGATCCGTGGAGATCACATGGTCGCCGGGGTCCAGCAGGCCGCAGATGGCCATGTTCAGAGCCTCCGTGGAGTTGGCGGTGAACACCACATGGTCAGGCCGGGGACAGTTGAAGAATGTCGCCAGCTTTTCCCGGGTGCCGTAGATCATCCGGGAAGCGGACAGACTCCCCTCGTGGGTGCCGCGGGCGCTGTTGCCCAAAGTGGTCATAGCCGACACCACCGCGTCGATCACCGGCTGGGGCTTCTGGCGGGTGGTAGCGGCGTTGTCCAGATAGATCATGGCTTGATGACTTTCCCGGCGGCGGCCAGCGTCTCCGCGATGGCGTACATATTAGTGATGCTGCCTACGGCCAGAGTCTCCTTCAGCTTGTAGAAGTCCAGACAGGTGCCGCAGGTGCGGATCTCCACGCCCTGCGCCTCCATGAACTTCAGATCCTCCAAGGAATCGGACCCCGCGCAGGTAAGGTATGCGCCGGAATTGTAGAACAGGATGGTCTTAGGCAGCGCGGGCAGCTGGCTGACGGCGTACAAAAAGCCCTTCATCAGCGCCTTGCCCAACGTCTCCTCCCCATTGCCCATGCAGTTGGAACCAACGGCCACCACCAGATCCCCACGGGCATCCGGGGCGCAGACGGTCTCCTCTGCGGGTCGCACCGGGGCGGACACCTCCATGGTGACGGAGAACCGCTTCTCCCCGGTCTTTTCCGCCCGGACGGGCAGCTGGCAGCTGGCGGCCAGCTTGCTGAGGTTCTGGACCGCCGCCTCATTGTCCACCAGAATTTCCAGTGTATCAGGGGTTTGCAGCTCTGCCAGAGCCTTCTTCGCCATCACAACGGGAATGGGGCACTGCTTGCCCAGCGCGTCTACAACAACAGACATGGAACACAACTCCTTTAATTCAGATTTTCAAGTTCAGTGTAGCACGATACATCGTGATTCGCAAGAAAAAACAACGAGATACGGCAAAACCCCCGCCGAAACCTCGGCGGGGGCGAATTCTGTCAGACGATCTCAAGGGTATGCTCCGTTTGGGCGACCACCGCACCTATGATGGCGCTGTCCGGGTCTCGCTCCCGCAGAGCCGCGAGCAAGGCCCCGGCGTCCTCCATAGGGAGGGCCACCAGCAATCCGCCGGAGGTCTGGGGATCGGAGATCAGGTCCACGCGGGCCTGCTGGACGCTCTCCGCCACGGTCAGGCGGGGCTTCACATAGTCCAGATTCCGGTAAGCCCCGGCGGGGATGATCCCCATTTCCGCAAATTCCAGCGCCCCCGGCAATAAGGGGAGCCGCCGGCTGTAAAGGCGGATGGTCACGCCGCTGCCTCGGGCCATTTCATCGGCGTGGCCCAGAAGTCCGAAGCCGGTGACGTCCGTACAGGCGTGGATCTCCGGGCATTGGGACACGGCCTCCGCTGCGTGGGCGTTCAGCCGGGCCATGGAGCGAACCAGACGGTCATACTGCTCCGGCTCCAGCAGGTCCGCCTTGGCGGCGGTGGTCAGGACGCCGGTTCCGAGGGGCTTGGTCAAAACCAGCGCGTCTCCCGGTCTGGCGCCCACGTTCCGCAGGGCCTTGTCCGGGTGGACATAGCCGGTGACGCACAGGCCGTATTTCGGCTCATCGTCCTGAATGGTGTGGCCCCCGGCGATGACGCAGCCCGCCTCCACAGCCTTCTGGTGGCCGCCCTCTAAAATTTTCCGGATGGTCTCCTGAGAGAGACAGCCGGGGACGCACAGCAGGTTCATCGCCACGGCAGGCCGTCCCCCCATGGCATACACGTCGCTGAGGGCGTTGGCCGCGGCGATCTGCCCAAACCAGAAGGGGTCGTCCACAATGGGGGTGAAGAAATCCACGGTATGAATGGCGGCGATCTCGTCGGTAATGCGGTAAACACAGGCGTCGTCGCTGGTGTCAAAGCCCACTAACAGGTTGGGGTCAACCCGGTTGGGAAGGTCTTTCAGAATGTTCGATAGGACACCCGGCCCTAATTTTGCCGCTCAACCCGCTGATGGGGTCAGCTGCGTCAGACGAGGCTCCTGATCCATGATGCTCCCTCCCTTCCCGATATCTGGCCGTGGGCTTCACGGTCAGGAAAAGTATAGCACAGTTCCCGCCGTTTGGCAATTCGCCCGTGCTGGACTTTTTTGCGATCCTATGGTAACATACTTCAACAAAAACAGATGAGGTTCGCGGGCAGCCGCGAAGGATGGGAGCAGCTATGGGTATTGTGGTGTTGGGCGCCGTTTTCGTGGATATTAAGGGGTATCCCGCCGATGTATATATTCCCGGTGGGCGGAACGCCGGACGGGTGGAGATCGTCCACGGCGGCGTCAGCCGGAATCTGGTGGAGGACATTGCCAACGTGGAGCTGCGGCCCACCTTCGTCAGTCTGGTGGACACCACCGGCACCGGAGCGGACGTGATCCGCAAGCTGCAGGACCACAAGGTCAACACGGATTACATCCGGGCCGTGCCTGACGGTATGGGTACCTGGCTGGCCGTTTTCAACAACGGCGGCGACGTGGTGGCCTCCATTTCCAAGCGGCCGGACCTGCGGCCCATCGTGGACATTTTGGACGATCACGGAGACGAGATCTTCCGCAATGCCGACAGCATCGCCTTGGAGATCGACTGTGACAAGGAGATCGTAAAGGCGGTCTTTTACTACGCAGAAAAATACCGCAAGCCGGTGTTTGCCGCCGTGTCCAATATGAGTATCGCCGTGGAGCGGCGGGACTTTCTGCGCTTCTGCTCCTGCTTCGTGTGCAACCAGCAGGAGGCGGGAATTCTGTTCTCAGAGGACTATGACAGCAAGACCCCGGAGGAGCTGCGGGACATTCTGGCCCACCACGTACAGGCGGCGGAGATCCCCCGGATGGTGGTGACCATGGGGGCTCAGGGGGCGGTCTATGCCGCACAGGACGGTGCCTGCGGCATCTGCCCCGCTATGAAGGTGGACGTGAAGGACACCACCGGTGCAGGGGATGCCTTCTTCGCCGGGGTCACCATGGGCCTGACCTATGGAAAAACCATGGACGAAGCCTGCGAGATCGGCACCCGGCTGTCTGCGTCGGTGATCTGCACGTCGGAAAACGTGTGTCCCCGGTTCCTGCCCAGCGAATTCGGGCTGGAGCCCGGCAGAGCCGCCGGAGAGCAGCTGACCTTTGATATATAAAGTTTTCGGAACAAAAGAGGAGAACGCCATGAACATCAGAACAGCGACATTGAACGATCTGGACGCGGTAACTGCCGTGGAGGCTGCCTGCTTCCCGGCGGCGGAGGCCGCCTCAGAAGAGGAATTTGCAGAGCGGCTGCGGTATTACGGCAGTCACTTCTGGCTCATGCTGGACGGCGAAAAGCTCATCGGCTTTGTGGACGGCATGGTGACGGACCAGACCGACCTGACCGATGATCTCTATGAGCAGGCCCACGCTCACAATGAACAGGGCGGCTGGCAGATGATCTTCGGCGTCAACACATTGCCGGAATACCGGTGTCAGGGCGTGGCGGCCGCTTTGCTGGAACGCGCCATCTCCGATGCAAAGGCCCAGGGCCGGAAGGGTCTGGTGCTGACCTGTAAGGACAAGCTGGTGCACTACTACGCCAAGTTCGGCTTTGTCAGCGAGGGCGTGTCCGGCTCCACCCACGGCGGCGCGGTGTGGTATCAGATGCGGCTGACCTTCTGAGTCATCGAAAGCAGATACAAAACCCCGCCGGGAGAAATTCTCCCGGCGGGGTTATTGTTCAGTCAGGCTTTTTTATCGGCGGATAAACTGGATATTCATGTCCACCCGGCCGTTGATCCCGGCCACGGCGCGGCTGCTGGAGAACTGCCAGTAGTCCATGTGATACACCAGCGTGGGGCACAGCTTCTCGGACTTTTCGCTCTTGTACTCAGGATACCAGCTCAGATAGTCCGCCAGAGCGCCCTGATCGTACTTCATGTAGGTCACATACGTACCGCCGTAGACCATGGGGGTATACCCCGCGTCCTTGATCCGCTGGCAGAAGGCCACGGCACAGGCGGTGGCCATTTCCGGAGAAGTGCCGTAGACCCGGTAGGTGGAGTCGTGCATCTCCCAGTCATAAGCCACGGGGCCGTTGATGTCCAGCCCATCCAGCAGGCTGATGACGTAATCCGCCTCCTCGATGGCCTCCTCCACGGTGACAGCCTGGGCGAAGAAGTACACGCCGGTCTCCAGCCCCGCCCGCATAGCGCCCCGGATGTTCTGCTCGTAGTATTTGTCGGTGTTCAGGCTGCCGGTGCCGGTGCCCCGGAAGCCCACCCGGACCATGGCGAAGTCAATGTTGTCATCCGCCACGGCGTTCCAGTCGATCTCTCCCTGGAAGGAGGAAACATCGATGCCGTACCGGGTGCGGAACTCGCCGCCTAGATATTCCAGCCGGCGGCGGTTCTCATTTTCCTCATCCGTCCAGATGAAATCCACGTCAGAGAACACGTTCAGCGGACGGTCCCGGTAAATGGGCACGGTCTTGCCGCCGTATTCAAGGGTGCGGTCCAACGTGGCACCGGGCTTGTAGACCTCGGAGGGCTTGGTAGCCGTGCTCTCCGGCGTGATCTGCGGCGCTTCAAAGCGCACCTCGCCGGTGCCGTAATTGCGGATATTGCCCTGGATCACGCAGTCCACCAGGGTCACGTCCTTCGTAACGCCGGGAGCTAAGATCAGATCGCCGCCGATCTGGATGCCCTTCAGCGTTGCGCCGTCCGCCGCGCTGATGAGCAGGCTGCCGGAAACATCCTCCGTCACAGTGGTGGTCTCCTTCACCAGCGTATCCACCATGTTGCTGAGGATATTGATCAGTTCCGCCCGGGTGATGGGGTCCGTGGGCCGGAAGGTACCGGCGGCGGAATCCGTCAGATACCCGCGAACCTCAAACTCTCCCACATAGGCCATCGCGTACTCCGCGATCTGGTCCGTATCCGTATAATCCGGTGCGGCGGTCTCTGGCGCGATCCGGAAGGCGCGGCCGATCATGGCCACCGCCTGCTGCCGGGTGATGGTGCTGGAGGGCAGCGCCGCGCCCTGATTGCCCAGATAGATGCCGGAGGCATGGAGCTTCAGGATGGCATCCTCCCAATAGGTCCCGGCGGTATCCGAGAAGGTGTCCGCGGGAGAGGCGTTCTGAAAATGGAGAAAACGGTCCAGAATTCCCGCAAAAGCGCCGCGTGTGATGGATTTATCCGGACGGAACGTACCGTCGTCATATCCCTGAATGATCCCATACTCCCCGGACCACTTATTGATGGCGGACTCCGCCCAGTGTCCGTCCGTATCCGCAAATGCGTTGGCCGTCATGACGGTGCAGCCCACCGCCAGAGCCGCCGCTGTCAGCCACTTTCCAAAATGCCGCTTCATAGCTGCTCCTTTCTGTCAAAGCCAGTCGAATCTATGCCGAAAAAACGCCACGGCCCTTATGGGCCGTGGTATTATGTCGCCCTACGGGCACATTATAGCGAAACCGGAGACATGGGTCAATATTCTGTCGGAAATTTCTCCCGGAAAATTATGTAAAGTTTTAGAAAGTGTTCCCCCCTCTCCCCGGAAAAAGCACCCGGCTTCACCTATGCGCTCTTTTCCTCTTGCAATGCGCAAACAGGCATGGTAGCATGGAGTTGATCCCGAAAACCGGCACAGAGACCCAAATTGTCGATCAAACCGCTTTGCGGCTTTCGCTGCGGTAGGAACCGAATCAGGAGGGAAGCGCTATGGCATTGCTTGTATTCGCCATTTTGAACGTTATGTGCTGCTATTTTTGCTATTTCGTCGGCACGCAAAAGGGATACAACGGGCCGCTTTGTGCTTTTGCCGGGTTATTTGGCAGTTTTCTTGCGTGTCTGATCCTGCTTCTGATGCCCGATAAAGCCAGTGACACATTTAACAGCACCGCCTATAACCGGGAAGTATCTGAACTGAGACAACAGGTAAAGGATCTGCAAAAGAGGATCACTGAATTGGAGCACAGCGCGGCGCCGGCAGATCAGCCGAATGCGGCGGTCCATACGGAGCAAGCAAAGGGCGAGCCGATCACTGAGATCAGCAAGCCGGTTCGGTTCCCCACCCGAACATCGGACACGGTCATTTGTCCCGGCTGCGGGAAGCGGCAACAGGGAAATCGGAACAGCTGCTACGCCTGCGGGCTGCCATTCTACTATGAGGATGAGCCAAGGCCGTAACAGTTCCGGTTCGAGATACAATAAAGGATTCAAAAAAACGGCGGAGACCATTTAAAATGGTCCCCGCTGTTTTTTGCATTCTCTAACAATTTCCGTTTGGAACACTGCTGCTCAAAAGGCGAAAAATTGCAAAGCACGAATCATTCCACCGTCACGCTTTTGGCCAAATTCCGGGGCTTATCAATATCGCAGCCCTCCCACAAAAGCTGCGCTTTTGCGGGAACCCTATGATCTAACTCAAATCGTCCGGAATGAATCCGTCCGATTTCAAGATTTTGCGCTATGCGCAAAATGCTTGTGCGCCGCACTTGCGGCGAGCCAGCGCGGCTGTACCCGGTTCGGAAACGGGTTTATTCCACCGTCACGCTCTTAGCAAGGTTCCGGGGCTTATCAATGTCGCAGCCGCGCTGGAGGGCCACATAATAGGCGAAGAGCTGCAAGGGCACCACGCCCAAAGAGGGCTGCACCACCGGGTGGGTCTCCGGCACAGCTATGACGCTGTCCGCCGTGTGGGCCATTTTCTCCTTGAGCGGCTCCGTGGCCAGTGCCAGCACCTCGGCTCCACGGGCCTTTACCTCCACCACATTGCTCATGGCCTTGTCAAAGAGCGGCTCGTAGGTGCCCAGGGCCACCACCAGCGTTCCCGGCTCGATGAGGGAAATGGTGCCGTGCTTCAGCTCGCCGGAGGCATACGCCTCGGAGTGGATATAGCTGATCTCCTTCAGCTTCAGGGAGCCTTCCAGACCCATGGCATAGTCCAGATTCCGGCCGATGAAGAAGATGGAATCGTGGTTGAAGTACCGGGAGGCGAAATACTTCACATCCTCGATGCTTGCCAGCACCCGTTCCAGCTTTTCCGGCAGGGCTTCCAGCTCGTGAAGGATGGTATCGTACTCCGTTTTCTCAATGGTACCCAGCAGATCGCCCAGATACAGGGCAATGAGGTCCATCAGGACCAGCTGAGTGGAGTAAGCCTTCGTGGTAGCCACGGCGATCTCCGGACCAGCCCAGGTATAGAGCACATCGTCCGCTTCACGAGCGATGGAGGAGCCTACCACATTCACCACTGCCAGTGTCCGGCCGCCGCGCCGCTTGGCTTCCCGCAGGGCGGCCATAGTATCCAGCGTCTCACCGGACTGACTGATGAAAATGACCAGAGAATGATCGTCCACCAACGGGTCGCAGTAGCGGAATTCCGAGGCCAGGCACACCTCCACCGGGCGGCGGAGCAGGCGCTCCCAGTTGTACTTGCTGACCATGCCCACATGGTAGCTGGACCCGCAGGCCACGATAAAAATACGGCTGACGCCCTGGATGTATTCCTTCGTCAGGCGCAGATCGTCCAGCACCACCCGGCCCTCCCGGACCCGGGGGGAGACGGTTTTCCGGATGGCCTCCGGCTGCTCGAAGATCTCCTTGAGCATAAAGTGGGGGTAGCCGCCCTTTTCCGCAGCGGAAACGTCCCAGTCGATGTGGCTGTGGGGCTTATCGATGGGGTCCATCTCGTCATTGAAAAGGTTGACGCCCTCCGCCGTCAGCACGGCGATCTCGCCGTCCTCCATGTAAATAACATCGCGGGTATGGCTGATGACGGCAGTCACGTCGGAGGCAATGAAATTCTCGTTTTCACCGCAGCCGATGATAAGGGGGCTGTCCTTCCGGGCGGCGATCAGGGCGTTGGGATAGTCGGCACAGATGATACCGAAAGCATAGGAGCCTTCGATCCGCCGCAGGACACGGCCCACGGCCTCCAGCATATTATGACACTCGTTATAGTGGAATTCCAGCAGCTGAGCCGCCACCTCGGTGTCCGTTTCAGACTTGAACGTAACGCCGTGACGCAAAAGCTGCTGCTTGATCTCCATATAGTTTTCGATGATGCCGTTATGGACCATGGCGATCCGGCCATCCTCACTGACATGGGGATGGGCGTTGATGTCATTGGGCTCTCCATGGGTAGCCCAGCGGGTATGGCCGATGCCCAGCGTTCCCTCCACATCGGCACCGCCGTGGATCATATCTGACAGCACCTGAAGGCGGCCCTTGGACTTATAGACCTGAAGCCCCTTTGTCTCGGACCGCACCGCCACACCGGCGGAATCGTAGCCCCGGTATTCCATCCGGGCCAGTCCGTCCAGCAAAATCGGGGCCGCCTGCTGGTGGCCCACATAACCAATAATTCCACACATGGGTAAAAAATCCTCCTGAAAATTCATTCAAAAGGACAAACGCGCAGAGATTTGTCTCTTTCTCCGCAGTCAGATTCCTTCTGTTCCGGGGTCGCCCCCGTATTTGTAGAACCTGTCACATGGCTGCGGCCACGGAGGGGCCCCCGCCGAAGTTTCGATACTCCCCTCTCCTCGTTATCCCGGAACCCCGCTTCTATGAAGTCATTTTCCGGGCGCATGGCGCTGTTGATGGGCGCTGCCCATAGCCTCCTTTCGTTTCTGCGGCTTTTACGAAAGAACTGGGGCTGCGCAAACCGCCGCCCTAGCTCAGTCAACTCATTTCTTTGCGATGATATGGTCCTTGTCCTTATAGACATGGCTGGCCGGGATGACGCCCCGGACGCAGGACGTGGGGTACACATTGGAATCCGGGCCGATGACGGTGCCGGGGTTCAGGACGCTGTTGCAGCCGACCTCTACCCGGTCGCCCAGCATGGCGCCCACCTTTTTACGGCCGGTCTCCACCTGCTCCGCGCCGTCCTTCACCACCACCAGAAGTTTGTCGCTCTTGACATTGGAGGTGATGGAGCCGGCGCCCATGTGGGACTTATAGCCAAGGATAGAATCTCCCACATAGTTGTAATGAGGCACCTGCACATTGTCGAACAGGATCACGTTTTTCAGCTCCGTGGAGTTGCCCACCACGCAGTCATTGCCCACCAGTGCGCTGCCCCGGATAAAGGCGCACTGACGAACCTCCGTCCGGTGGCCGATGATGCAGGGGCCGTGGAGATAGGCGGTCTTGAACACCGTTGCGTCCTTGGCCACCCAGACATCCTCCAGAACGTTGCCGTCCCAGTCGGTGGGGTGCACATACTCGTCCTCCGGAAGCTGCTTGCCGATCTCCAGAATCAGGTCGGAGATCCCGGCCAGCGCCTCCCATGGATAGGTGAATTGCTTCAGGTAATCTCCCGCCAGAGAATGGCTCAGATCATATAACTCGTTGATAGTCAGCATTACTTCTTCACCTCGATGAGATGTCCGCTCTTTTCCATAGCGGCGATGATGCGGTCCACCTGCTTTTCACATTCCTCGGCGGTACCGGCCTCCGCCATGACCCGGAGCACCGGCTCCGTGCCGCTCTTCCGCAGCAGCACCCGGCCGGAATCGCCCAGCTCGGCGGTGCACGCGTCCACGGCGGCCTGCACGGCGGCGTCCGCCAGCGTGAGATCCTTATCGTCCACCCGGACGTTTTTCAGCACCTGAGGATACATGGTAACGCCGGCGGCCAGCACGCTCAGGGGCAGTTGGGTGTCGATCATCACCTGCATGAGCATGAGGGCGGTGATGAGACCGTCGCCGGTGTGGGCGTACTTCCGGAAAATGATATGGCCGGACTGCTCGCCGCCGATCATGAAGTCATTCTCCTTCATGTTCTCGTAAACATAGCGGTCGCCCACGGCGGTCTTTTCGTAACGGATGCCCGCCTTGTCCAGCGCCTTGTACAGACCGAAGTTGCTCATAACGGTGGTAACCAGCGTATTGCTGGGAAGCTGGCCACGCTCCTTGAAGTGCTTGGCGCAGATATACATGATCTTATCGCCGTTCAGCACCTGGCCCCGCTCGTCTACGGCAAGGCAGCGGTCCGCATCGCCGTCAAAGGCGAAGCCCACGTCCAGATGATGCTCCCGGACGTAGAGCTGCAAGCCCTCAATGTGGGTGGAGCCGCAGTCCGTGTTGATGTTCACGCCGTCCGGCTGATCGTTGATGACATAGGTCTTGGCCCCCAGCGCGTCAAACACTGCCCGGCCGATCATCCAGGAGCTGCCGTTGGCGCAGTCCAGACCAACCTTGTGCTTTTCAAAGGACCGGGAGGGCAGGCTGGTGAGGTAGCCGATATAGCGGTTGCGGCCGGAGTAGAAATCGATGGTCTTGCCCACCTTTCCCTCGGTGGCCCAAGGGAGGTAAGCGGGATCACCGTCGATGAATGCTTCCAGCTCTGCCTGAAGGGCGTCGTCCATCTTCTCGCCCACGCCGTTCATCAGCTTGATGCCGTTGTCATAAAACGGATTGTGGCTGGCGGAGATCATCACGCCGCAGTCGAAATTCTCCGTACGGGTGATGTAACTGACGCAGGGAGTGGTGGTAACGTGGAGCAGATATGCGTCCGCGCCGGAGGAGGTGATACCCGCCGCCAGAGCGTTTTCAAACATATAGGAGGAACGCCGGGTGTCCTTGCCGATCACGATGCGGGCGGAGTCCTCCGTGTGCTTCCGGCTGTAATACCAGCCCAGAAAACGGCCCACCTGGAAGGCGTGCTCCGCCGTCAGATCAACGCCGGCCTTGCCCCGGAAACCGTCTGTACCAAAATATTTACCCATCAGAACAATAAGCTCCTTTGTCTTTTAATTTGAAATCGTTCCTATCATATTCGTTTTTTACAGTAGATACAAGAGGCAAAATGTAAATTTTCAGGCCGTCTGTCCCCAGCTGGCCGTATAAAATCCCATCAGTTGTCCATACTGGAACAAAAAGGGGGCGACGGACATGATCACCGCGCTGTGCCGCACGGTCATTCTCTATTTTCTCATTATGATCGGCCTGCGGCTGATGGGAAAGCGGCAGATCGGCGAATTGGAGCCCAGCGAGCTGGTGCTGACCATGATGATCTCCGATCTGGCTACGGTGCCCATGCAGGACTTCGGCATCCCGCTGCTGGCCGGGGTCATCCCTATTTTAATTCTCCTGTCCCTGACGCTGCTGATGAGCCAGCTTTCCCTGCTGAATCTGCGGTTCCGGGCGCTGATGTGCGGCACACCGGCCATCCTGATCCGCAACGGCAAGCTCCAGCAGGCGGCCATGCGGAAAAACCGCTACACGCTGGACGAGCTGTTAGCTTGGGTAGACAAGTACTGTGAAGCAGTTAA
>ERZ834859.2003-NODE-2003-length-19319-cov-13.647114_pt1 | contig 19319 bp, 19 predicted proteins | sample MGYA00519947_ERZ834859 | MGnify/ENA primary metagenome ERZ834859 (study PRJEB31850, sample SAMEA3708763) | human gut metagenome | biome: human gut; feature: human-associated habitat; material: faeces | place: China | collected 2014 ...
CTGGGCATCTGCCTGGGTATGCAGCTGCTGTTTGAAAAGAGCTTTGAGTACGGCGAACACGCGGGCCTGGGATTTATCCAAGGCGAGGTGTGCCCGCTGGAGCCGGACCTTGCGGACAAGAGCCTGAAGGTGCCGCAGATCGGCTGGAACGCTTTGCACATCGTGAAGGATGACCCGCTGTTCCAGTACATCCATGAGGGCGAATACGTCTATTATGTCCACAGCTATTACGGCAAGAACTGTACCGAGAGTACACTGGCGACCAGCGAGTATTCCATCCCGGTCACCGGCGCGGTACGGGCGGGCAAGGTGTACGGCACCCAGTTCCACCCGGAAAAGAGCGGCGACACCGGCCTGCGCATCCTGAAAGCGTTTGCGGAGTTATAAGGAGAATATGATGCAACTGTTTCCAGCCATTGATCTGCGCGGCGGCAAGGTGGTGCGCCTGACCCAGGGCGACTACAGCCGCATGACCGTATACGGCGAGGATCCCTGTGCCCAGGCACGGCAGTTCTTGACCGCAGGCGCAAAGAACCTCCACGTTGTCGACCTGGACGGCGCGAAGGACGGAACCCTTTCCAATTACGACACCATTGCCGCACTGGCCAAACAGGGCGGGCTGTACATCGAGGTGGGCGGCGGCATCCGCACCGAGGAGCGCATTGAAAACTATCTTTCCCTTGGCGTGGGGCGCTGCATCCTGGGCAGCGTGGCGGTGACGGACTTTGCGTTTACCGCCCGGATGCTGCAAAAATACGGCGACAGGATCGCCGTGGGCGTGGATGCAAAAGACGGCTATGTGGCCATCCACGGCTGGAAAGAGGTCAGCGCCGAGCCGGGCGTGGACTTCTGCAGGCGGCTGGCAGACGCCGGGTGCACCGCCATCATCTACACCGATATCGCCTGCGACGGTGCCATGCAGGGCACCAATCTGGCCCTGTACCGCCAGCTGGCAAAGGAGGTGCCCGGCGTGGCCTTTACGGCCAGCGGCGGCATCTCGTCCGAGGCGGAGCTTCTGGAACTGAAAGAGATGGGCACCGCAGCCGCTATTCTGGGCAAGAGCCTGTACACCGGCGCACTGGACCTTGAACGCTGCGTACAACTGGTACAGGATTGAACGGAGGGGAAACCGATATGATCACAAAACGCATCATCCCCTGCCTGGACGTGCGCAGCGGGCGCGTGGTCAAGGGCACGAACTTTGAGGGCATCCGGGATGTGGCCGATCCCGTGGAGATGGCCCGGATGTACAATGCGGCCGGGGCCGACGAACTGGTGTTCTACGACATCACCGCCAGCTTTGAGGGCCGCACTCTCTTTACCGACATCCTCACCCGGGTGGCCAGTGAGGTATTCATCCCGCTCACCGTGGGCGGCGGCATCAACACGCTGGAGGACTTTGACCGGGTACTGAAATGCGGTGCCGACAAGGTCAGCGTCAACTCCGGTGCCCTGCGCGACCCCGACCTGATCCCGGCGGCAGCCCGGCGCTACGGCAACCAGTGCGTGGTGCTCTCGGCGGATGTCAAACGGGTGAACGGCCAGTTCCGGGTATTCGCCAGGGGCGGCCGCGAGGACACCGGCCGGGATGCGCTGGACTGGATCCGCTGGTGCGTGAACCACGGTGCCGGTGAGATCTGCCTGAACAGCATCGACACCGACGGCGTGCGCAATGGCTTTGATCTGGAAATGCTGGACGCTGTGGCGGCCCGCGTAGACGTGCCCATCATCGCCAGCGGCGGTGCCGGAAAAAAAGAGGATTTTCTGGAGCTGTTCCACCACAAGGGCATCGACGCGGGCCTTGCGGCCGGCATCTTCCACCAGAAGCTGCTGACCATCCGGGACCTGAAGGAATATCTGGCGGAGAATGGCGTGGAAATGCGCCTGTAAAAATACGCCGTACCCCTTGCGTTTGCAAGCCGAATACGCTAAACTAGAGCTATCCCCATCCGGGGAGGGAGAAACGACCATGGAGCTGAAATTTGACGAAAAGGGCCTGATCCCTGCCATCGTGCAGGATCACTACACCAAAGAGGTGCTTACCCTCGCGTACATGAACGCTGAGACGCTGGCCCTCACCATTGCCGAAGGACGCACCGTGTTCTGGAGCCGCAGCCGTCAGGAGATCTGGCGCAAGGGCGAGACCAGCGGCAGCGTGCAGCGGGTGGTATCCATCACTGCCGACTGCGACAAGGACGCACTGGTGGTGGAAGTGGTCAAGTCCGGCCCGGCCTGCCACACCGGGGCCGAGAGCTGTTTCTTCAACGAAGTATACGTCTCCCCGGAGCTGAAACAGTTCAGCTGGCAGGGCCTGTATGAGCTGATCAAAGGCCGCAAGGATTCCCCCAAAGAGGGCAGCTACACCACCTACCTGTTTGAAAAGGGCAAGGAGAAGATCCTGAAAAAGGTGGGCGAAGAGTGCACCGAGGTCATCATTGCAGGCGAAAAAGAGGACAAGGAAGAAACCGTTTACGAGATCAGTGATCTGGCCTACCATGTTCTGGTGCTGATGGTCAGCGCCGGCATCACGGTGGAGGACGTGACCCGTGAACTGGAAAAACGACACGTCATTGACCATAAGGTCAAGCAGGAAAGGATGCAGTGAAGCAATTATGGCAGATTATAAGAAGTCCAGTGTCCATTGCCACTCCACCATGTGCGATGGCAAAAATACCTTGCAGGATATGGCAAGCGCTGCGTGCGCGCAGGGCCTGACCACGCTGGGCTTCACCGGCCATAGCTACACCCAGCGCGACCGCGAATACTGCATGAGCCCCAGCCGCACCGCCCAGTACAAGGCCACCATCGCCAAGCTCAAGGCCGAGTACAAGGGCAAGGTGGACATCCTGTGCGGCATCGAGTGGGACATCCTCAGCGAGGACAAGCGCACCGGCTACGATTACTGGATCGGCAGTGCACACCACCTGTACGGCAAGAACACCGGCAAGTATTACGAGATCGACTTCCGCCCGCAGGACCTGTGGGACTGCATCAACGACGACTTCGACGCCGACCCGCTGGCCGCTGTGGAAGCCTACTTTGCCGAGGTGGAAAAGGTGGCCGCCCTCAAGCCGGATATTCTGGCCCACATCGACCTGATCAAGAAGCTGAACGCCAAGGGGGAGTTCTTCGACGAGGAGTCGCCCCGCTACAAGGCTGCTGCTCTCAAGGCCCTGCAGGCCGCAAAGGACAACGACTGCCTGCTGGAAGTGAGCACCGGCGGCGTTTACCGCGGCTACCGCAAGGACTTCTACCCTGGCCCCTGGCTGCTGGGTGAGTGGCAGAAGATGGGCGGCAAGGTGATCATCACCTCCGATTCCCACGACATTGCCAGCCTGACCTACGGCTTTGACGAGGCCGCTGCCGCCATCAAGGCCGCAGGCTTTACCAGCGTGGAGGTGCTCACCGGCCACGGCTTTGAGACCCAGGAGCTGTAAAGAGCACGATTGGAATTGCCGCCGCTTGCGCTCTGGCAATTTTCAGCGGAAAAATGTTTTTGATTTTGCAGTCAGAGCGGCCTGCGGGCCGCTCTGACTGCCTTTTCACGAGAGGGGCCGCCGCGGGCAGCTTCTTCGTAAAAAGCAACTGCATAAAACGACAAAACAAGGGACTGCTTTCCGGGCGGCCCCTTGTTTTGCGGTAAAAATAAAGTTGGAGGAACCCTATGACCCAGACCCAGTCCCGGAAGAAGAACCTCTTCCAGATGAATGTAGACCTGATGCACGGCCCCATCTTCAGGAGTCTGGTGCTGTTCATGCTGCCCATTCTCATTTCCAACCTGTTCCAGCAGCTGTACAACACCGTGGACACCATGATCGTGGGCAACGTGCTGGGCGACACCGCCCTTGCTGCCATTGGCTCCTGCGGAGCCATCTACGAGCTTCTGGTGGGCTTCGGCCTTGGCATCGGCAACGGCCTTGCCATCGTGGCAGCGCGCGCCTACGGCGCTCAGGACGAGGAGCTGCTCAAGCGCACGGTGGCCGGGTCGCTGGTCATCGGACTGGCGGCGTCGCTGACCATCACCATGGCAGGCTTTTTCGGCCTGCGGCCCCTGCTGGAGCTGCTGGACACCCCCGCCGAAATTCTGGAAGATGCCTACCGCTACATCATCATCATTGATCTGGGTGTCATCGTCATGTTCGCTTACAACTTGTGCGCGGGCCTGCTGCGGGCCATCGGCAACAGTGTGATGCCGCTGGTGTTCCTGCTGCTCAGCTCGGCGCTGAACGTGGTGCTGGACCTGTGGTTCATTGCCGGGATGGGCATGGGCGTGGCCGGTGCCGCTGTGGCTACCGTGATCGCACAGGGCGTGTCAGTGGTGCTGTGCATCCTCTATGTCATGGCGCGGGTGCGCATCCTCATCCCGGGCCGGAAGCATCTGGACGTGGGCCGCAAGCTGTACTGGGACCTGTTCAGCCAGAGCATCTCCATGGGCCTGATGAGCAGCATCGTGTCTGCCGGTTCGGTGATCTTGCAGTACGGCATCAACGGGCTGGGCACCCTGACCATCGCCGGACACACGGCGGCCCGCAAGCTGTTTGCCTTCACGGACATGCCGCTCATCGCCATGGCGAATGCGGCGTCCACCTTCGTTTCCCAGAATTACGGCGCAGGCCAGCCGGAGCGCATCCGCAAGGGCATGCGGGAGATCTACCTGTATTCGCTGGTGGTCATGGTGGTGACGGTGCTGCTGATGCAGGTGAGCGCCGAGTGGCTGGTGCGCATGGTGTCCGGCTCGTCGGAGGCCCTCGTGCTGGAAAACGGCGCACGCTATCTGCGCTGGACTTCCCCCTTCTATGCGGTGCTGGGGGTGCTGCTGTCCACCCGCTATGCCCTGCAGAGCCTGGGCGAAAAGGTGCTGCCGCTGTTTTCCAGTGTCATCGAGTTCCTGGGCAAGGTGGTGTTCGTGCTGGTGTTCATCCCGCGCTTTGCCTACGATGCGGTGATCCTCTGCGAGCCGGTGGTGTGGTGCTTTATGGCTCTGTATCTGGTGGCGGTATACCGCTGCAATCCCTTTGTGTTCCCCAAAAAACAATGACCCGGTGCCCCGGGCAAACAAAAAGCGTCTGCAGAGGCTTCTGCAGACGCTTTTGTATTGGGGGCCTCCTTACAGTGCCGAATAGCCAAAGCTGTTGACCAGGGCGTCGATGTGCTGGCCGGCCTTGCACAGAGGGCAGTCACGACTGTCGTAGCTGGCGTAGTCCGGCAGGCTGGCGGGGTCGAAGATGGAGGTGACCGGGTAGCCCAGGCACTCGTGGGTGGTGGCGAAAATAGCCGAAAGCCCGGCCACCATGCCGCCGTAGTAGTTCACGGCCTCCACAGCGGCCTGCACGGTGTAGCCGGTGGTGATGGAAGCGGCCAGGATGAGCACATGCTTGCCCTTGACCATGGGGGCCAGATTGTCGCGCAGGATGATCTGGCTGCCGGTGGTGTACTCCGGGGTGATGACATAGATGGTCTGGTGGGCGTTCATGTTGGCAAAGCCGTCCTTGGTCAGCTCATTGGCCAGACAGGTGCCGATGACCTGGGTGCCGTCCAGACAGAGCACGGTGTCCACGATGGTGCTGTGCTGGTAGGCACTCACCAGCTCCTTGGCCACGGCCTTGGCCTCCGACAAGCGGGACTTCTGGGTGGTGACGTCGATGTAATAGTTGATGTGGCTGTGGCTGGTGGCAAAATGTCCCTTGGCAACGCGCAGGAACAGGTCACTTTTCTTGGTGGGCAGCTTGACCATGTTGATCATAACAGACAGCACTCCTTTTCAGCCGGGCGGGCGCACCCGCCGCAAAATATAACAGCGCGGCGGCAAGTGGCTCTGCCGCTGCGCTTTGTCCGTTGCTTGTTCTTTTATTGTACCGGAAAACGGAACTGTGCACAAGACACAAAATCACTAAAAAACGATAGACACTTTACAACGAACTGCCCAACAAAAGGGCCAAAAAAGCCCGCACCAAGGGTGCGGGCTGAAATGTAAAGATTGGAGAATTACTTGACGAGGTCTGCACCGGGGATCTTCCAGGTCATGCGGAGTTCAGGAGACTTGGCCGGGTTAGGGGTGTAGGTGAACTCCAGGGTGTCCTCAGGGCCGGGAGCGGAAGATGCGTAGAGAGGCACACGGACCTTGTACTCACCCACAGTCCGGGGCGGGAGCTCGGGGAGGATTTCAGGAACCTTGCCGTCCTCCCCCAGAACAGCCTCGATGGTCAGGTTGAAATTGTTGTTCCACTTGCGGTTGCCCTTTGCATCCAGGACCTCTACCGTGAAGAGCTCGATGGGGGGCGTCATACGAAGGGGAGCATCGGAGCTGTTCTTCACCGTAAAGGTAAAGACACCGTCAGTGCCCTCCGTGTTCACGCTCTTCAGCAGGCCGCCGGTGGTGCCCAGGGTCGTGCCATAACCCAGCTTTTTGATAACAGGGTTGTTGGGGTCCTGGATCTCACAGCCCGTCAGCAGGCCGGCACCGGCCACAGCCACAGCGGTGAGGGCAGAATACTTCAGGAAATCACGCCGGGAAAAAGTGTAAGACATGATACGTTCCTCCGTTTATCAACAAAATATGGTGTAAGGTCAACCCAGAGCAGGAACCGCAGTATCCGGGGAGATGATCCAGTTTGCGGTGTACTCGTTGTACTCGGTATCCGGGGTGTAGATGATACGCAGGGAGGCGATGGGGCATTCGGTATCCTCAGGATTCACAGTCATCTTAGGCAGACCGGATGCAATAACGGTGTAGGTGCACTCCTTACCGCGGCTGATGGGGTTGGTGTCGCCAGAGGCCAGGACGGCGTTGAGGCTGCCCTGGGTAGAACCCACAAAGATATTTGCGATGCAGTTGTTGTTCTTATCGTAGGCCTTGACTGCAAAACGATTGGGGCTCACGATGATGGGATTCTTGCGGCCGTTGACGATATGGATCGTAAAGGTCGCGTTGCCGGATGTGGGGTTATACTCCAGGGCTTCCAGAGTGGATTTTACCTTCAGCACGACATTATCACTGGGATAGGTGGTCTGGATCGCAGTTTCTGCGCCAGAACCGGAGCAGCCGCCCAGCAGGCTGGTACCGGCCACAGCCACGGCGGCCACGGCGGTGTATTTCAGAAACGAGCGGCGGGAGAAAACGGTAGACATGATTTTGTTCCTCCTCCTGGAATGTAAAATTATACAGTTTATGCCAATGGAAGTTACTTATACAATAGGCGAAATGACCGCAAAAGTCAATGCTTTTTATAAAATAATTGTGAACATTCTGTGGGCATATCGTACAAAATGGACGAAATCGAATGCAATTATCCGCGGATCACATCAGCGGCCTTCATGGTAAAGGTCAGGGTCTTGTCCGGGGCAAAGGTGGGCATGTAGGTCACCTGCAGCTCCTTCCAATTCTTGGGCACCATCAGCATCAGCACGATGTAGCCGGAGCCCTGCGGGGGCAGGCTCTCGCTGTCGGAGAAGCTCTGGGAGTTGGAGTTGTACAGGGACACCGTGGCACTGATGGCAGCACCCTGACCGTCGCAGGTGGCAACAAAGTCGGTGGTAGCAGCGGCCATGGCCTGGAAGTTGGCGTCCACGTTCTCCAGCGGGGGCACGGGGTAAGCGGCGTTGATGGCATCCACGCCCTGTGCACCGATGGTGTAGGAGTCGGTCTTGCTGCGGTTCAGCACAGTCACGCGCACGCCCAGATACTCATAGCCGGGCTGTGCGGGGTCCTGGGTCAGGTGGAACACGCTGGACAGCTGCACGCCCAGACCGTTCCAGTTCTTGACGGTGTCGCCCACCTTCACGTCGTTGACGGTGGTGTTGCCGCCATTGGTCTTGCAGCCGCTCAGCAGGCTGGCAGAGCCGACCGCTGCAGCGGAAACACCTGCACACTTCAGGAATGCACGGCGGGAAATCTTGTTCGACATAGGTATTGTCCTCCTCTTGATCGGTGGAAATGTTGTCCTTTCCAGAATCTTCTACTCTGTTTATACCGTTTTTGGTGCACAGATGCAAGAGTTTTGGGGAACAATTCACAGGAATATCACCCCAGTACGACGGGATTTCAGTCCTCGGGGGTCAGGCCCTTGACGTGGGTCTCGCTGGTCTTGACCAGATTCAGCAGGCTGGGGGTGTACAGCGGGAACTCGCGGGTCAGGCTCTCGGTGGTCATGGCAAGGCAGGCGGGGTCCTTTACGCCCTCGGCACCCTTCAGGTCCTCCCCGGCCAGCAGGGCTTCCACATTGGCCTCGGACATGCGCATCACGGCGTCGGAATAGCCGCGCCAGCGGTGGGCACCGATGCTGAACATGCTGGACGCGTTGTGGGGCTCGGCCGAGTACAGCAGGCGGAACATCTTGGCCACGGCCATCATCAGGTAGGCACTCACCTCGGTGGTCAGGGCCTTGCTGTGGCACTGGCCGATCTTGGCATACAGCACATTCAGGCTGTTGGAGATCAGCTTTTTGTTCATGGTGGGCAGCACGCTGCCGTGGTAGATGTTGTCCTTCATCTTGTCGGGGTTGGGCAGGTCCTCGGCCGAGAGCATCATACCGTTGCGCTCGGCGCTGCGGCCCAGCAGATAGTCGCAGGAAACATTATAATAGTCGGCCACGCGCACCACAAAGTCCAGCCCGCACTCGCGGATGCCTTTTTCGTAGTGGGACAGCAGGGCCTGCGAAACACCCAGGTCTTCCGCCGCCTGCTTCTGGGTGATGCCGCGCTCCTTGCGCAGCAGTTTGATGATACGATTGAATTCCATGGTCTCTGACTCCTCAATGACCCCGGGTTGGGGAACATCCTTGATTTTTGGTTTACAGCAGGTTGATTATACACAACGGAAAACGAAATGTAAAGCAAGAAAAGTGACGATATTTTTCATCAAATTTCGTCATTTCTGTCAAAGGCCTTGCTGGGTACACTACATCTATGTTAAACTACAGGTATAACAGCATACATTTTGTGGCGGACGCCCGGGGCACAAAGATGCCGGGCGGGAATATTTTTGGCAGAGGACGCGCTTTTCTGCCAGAAAATGGCTCCCGTTCCGGCCAAAAGAAACGGCACCCGGCGCAAAATGCAAAAATTCCAAATTGGAACTTCCATCTTTCCTGGTTTTGTGCTATAATGCTGTTTTGGCACCTGTCCTTGCCCGGCGCACAGCTTTGTGGTGGGCAGGGAAGCTATAAAAATAGGAATAGGAAAGAGGATTACCCAAATGAAACGCAACACCATCACCCGTCTGTGCAGCCTGGCCGCTGCCGCTGTTCTGGCTGTGAGCTGCATCGCCCTGACCGGCTGCGGCAGCAGCGCATCTTCTGCTGCTTCCAGCACTGCTTCCACCGCTGCATCCGCTGCTGCCGCCGGCGACAACTCCTGCGGCGAGAACGTGACCTGGACCCTGGCCGACGGCACCCTGACCATCAGCGGCACCGGCCGTATGACCGACTACAGCAGCAACTCCCCCGCTCCCTGGGCGGATCAGGCCGACCAGATCACCGCTGTGGTCGTGGAAGCCGGTGTGACCACCGTGGGCGGCAGCTCCTTCAAGGGCTGCACCAACCTGACCACCGTGACTCTGGCCGATGGCGTGGAGTACATTGAGACTGCCGCCTTCAACGGCTGCACCGCCCTGTCCGACATCACCATCCCGGAGAGCGTGGGTTACATCAAGACCGGTGCCTTCAAGGACTGCAATGCACTCACCAGCGTGACCGTGCGCAGCAACTGCCGCATCGACATGAACGTTTTCCCCGCCACCGTTGAGGTCAACCGTTACGCCGACTGATCTTCCGTGCACCGCGCACCGGCTCCGGGGGTTTGGATCTTTGCAAACGATACGAGGTATTTTGCATGAAAACCTTTAAGCTCCATCTCATCCGTCACGGCGTGACCGCCGGCAACCTGCAGGGCCTGTACATCGGCAGCGGCACCGACATCCCGCTGTGCGACGAGGGCCGTGCCCAGCTGGCCGAACTGAAGGAACGCTTTGAGTACCCCCAGGTGGACACCGTGTTTTCCTCGCCCATGCTGCGTGCGGTGGAAACGGCCAACATCCTGTTCCCCAACGCGGCCCACACCTTTACGGTGCACGATCTGCGGGAGGCGGGCTTTGGCAAATTCGAGAACAGGCCCGTGAAGGAACTGGTGCACGACGAGGACTTTAAAAAGTGGATCACCCCGGGTTCCGGCTTTGTGCCGGAGGGGGCTGAGCCCACCGAGCAGTTCCACGCCCGCTGCGCCGAAAGCCTGCTCAAGCTGTTTGAGTATATGATCCGCATGGACGTGACCGAGGCCGCTTGTGTGACCCACGGCGGCGTGATCATGAGCATGCTCAGCCAGCGTGCTCTGCCCAGCCGCCGCCCCGAGCAGTGGATGGCAGACCCCGGCTGCGGCTACACCGTGCAGACTGACGTGCAGCTGTGGATGCGGGACAAGCTGGTGGAGGCCATCGACATCGTGCCCTTCGGCTATGCCGACACCCTGCGCGGCCAGGCCGAGACCGAAGAGAACGAGGCCTACGAATAAACGCAAAGAATCGGTTACAATCCGGGGCAACCGCTTGACAGAACGGTCACAATCCTTTATTGTATAAAGGAACCACTTTTTCGTTTCGCCAAGGAGGAAGTTCCCATGTCACAAGCCATCTCCCGCCGGTCATTCCTGAAATGTGCCGGCTCCGGTGCGGTCAGCCTTGCGGCTGCCCTGCTCACCGGTGTATCCGCAGCAGCGGCCGAGCTGCGTGCTGCGGGCGACCCTGCCCTGCTGGACGGCAAGGCGGCAGTGGAGCTGCTGGGTTATGCCCCGGCTCCGGGTCTGGGCGGTGTGCTGGTGTATCTCTCGGTGGAGAACCTGTCCGGCCATGCGCTGCCGGTGGGCGAAAGCTACCTGCAGAGCCGTCGGGTGTCCACCCGGGAGGACCTGTACAGCATGGGCACCGGGGTCACGGCCGCCTGCAACGGCCGTGCGGTGCGCTGCGGCAGCTTTGCCGCCCCGCTGTACGGTGAGAATGCGGCGGATGCGTCCATCTTTACCCTGAATCTGGCCGCCGGGCGCGGTGCGCTGCTGCACTGCTTCTGCGCCGTGCCGGAGGACTGGCAGACGCTGGAGCTCACCTATGCCCCGGACTTTGCCGCCGGGCGCAGCGTCACCTTCACGGTGCAGCGCGGCGCGGACGAAGCGGAACTGGGCATGGTGCCCGCCACCCCTGCCGAGGTGGGCAGCGTGGTGGATCTGTAAACCGAATAAACGCAAAAGCTCCCCGTGCATCTGCACGAGGAGCTTTTTGTGTGTCAGGGCTGCAGCAGGTCGTTCCCGGCGGAATCCTGCACGGTGACTTCCTCACCGGTCAGGCTGGAAAGCCATGCAATGTAGCTGCGGCCGCTCAGGATGCGCAGCGGGCGGCCGTCGGCGTCATAAAAGGCAAAGGTCGAGCCGGTGCCCTGGGTCCAGGTGATGTGCCACAGGTGGCCGCCGTTGAGCCACAGGCCGCCGCCCATGGTCAGGTCGTAGTCCAGGGTGCGGCCATCGTCCCGCGGGGTGGAGGCACTGTACAGCACCAGGAGGTTGTCAAAGGCAGCCTGGATGCCGGTGTTGGCGTCCAGCTGCGGGGAGCCGTCATGGTGCAGCATCCCGTAGGTGCCGGTGTCGGTATCGTAGGCAAAGCAGGTGGTGCTGCCGGATGGGAACTGTACTGCCGCCTGAACTGCGTCGGCGGCATCCGCATCCGGCAGATGGCCGTCGGTCTGCTGAGGCAGCAGGGCCGGGACAGTGGGTACGGCGGGGGTGTCCCCTTCCTGCGTGCGGTCTGCGGATTCCGCAGGGTCCTCGGACAGCGCGGACGAGAGGCTCAGGCTGCCCAGCACCTTGGCCACAGATTGACCGTTGGTGCACCACAGCGGGCTGGCCCAGTCGGTATTGCCGGTGGTGAAGGCGTTGCGGCCTGTTTCCAGCGCGTCCACCGCGCGCAGGTTCCAGTAGTCCAGAAAATTGCGGGTGTACAGGTCGCAGCCGCGCTGGATGGGCAGCACCTGCTGGCCGCTGAGCAGCCGCCAGAACAGGTCCTGCCCCAGCGTGACCGGCCCCACCGTCGGCATGGCCGACACGGAGGGATAGACCAGGCACAGGCTGGGGGCGGTGTCCGCACGGGCTGCGGCCTCCAGCACCACAGAGGCGCTGCCGATGCCCCACTGGGTGGTGCTGCCGGGGGTGTTGTCGATGACCACTGCCGCCGGACGCTGGCCCGAATATTGCTGCTCCTGCCCGGTCAGGGGGTCAACAGAAGCCGTGCTGTCGGCTGCCGGGCCGCCCGGCATGCAGCCGGCCAGCAGCACAGCGCACAGCACGGCCGCACCGATGCGCTGGATCCAGATGCGTTTCATGGCGTTCCCCTCGTTTACTGATAGCTGAAATTGGACCACTCATCGTCGTCCACAATGGCAAGGTAGGTCTTGCCGCGGTTGAAGAGCAGCTCGGCCCCGGCGTCATCGTAGACCTTCAGCGGATGCTCCGGGGAGGCCTTCTCCCAGCGGCCCACCTGTACCCCGCCCCGGCTGAAGAAGTAGGCTTCGCCGCCGGAAATGTAACTCACCTGCTGCACGTCGCCGGAGTCGCCGGGGTAGGCGGCGATGGGGGCAAAGCAGATGAGCAGGTTGTCGAAGCTCAGCTGCTTGCCGTTCAGTTCGTCCACGGTGTTCTCGAATCCGCCGGCGGCGTGGCTGTACATCTGCATTTTGTAGGTGCGGCTCAGTGCACTGTAGCTGAAGCTGGTCTTGTAGTTGTCGGAGTGCACGATGCGTATCGTCCGGCCGGAAGCGGTGCCGCGCATGGTATTCTCGGCCCCGGTGCGGTAGTCCGCAAAACGGAAGAAGGTGGTGTCGTAATCGTGGCTCAGGCCGATGCCGGCATTGGCGGCGGCCTGCCGGATCTCCTTGCCGGAGGTGAACTCGGTGTGTTCGTAGGCAACGTTGCGGCCGCGGCTGTCCCGGTGGGCCACATGGGGATGGGTGGGCGTGCTGAAGTAGCTCTTGCCGCCGATGTTCAGACCGGAGTAGTTGTAGACGCTGATGAACTTGGTGCAGGGGGCGCTTTCGCCGTCGTGGTAGTACAGCGCCTGCCAGGGCATCAGCAGCTGCAGGAACTGGTCCCGGCCGGAGCGCATGGGCCCCACCTCGGGGATGCTGTCGGCGTCGCGGTACACGGCACAGAAGCGAGTGATGCCGCCCTCCACCTTGCTCTCGATGAGCAGGTCAGCAGAAGAAAGGCCCCGCTGAGGGCGGGCGTTCTGCCGCTCGGAATGGCTGATGTTGTTGACCATCACGCCCACGATGCGGCCGCTGCTGCGGTTGGCCTCGCCGGTCAGCGGGTCGGCGTTGTAGGCAGGCAGCCAGCTGGACGCGGCCGGTTCCTCCGCTGCTGCGGAAGATGCGGCGGCCTCACTGGAAGCCGCTGCCTCGCCGGAGGCTGCCGCCTCCGAGGATGCAGAGGAAGAGCTGTTGGCGAGCTTCTGCCGCAGCCAGTCGGAAAAGCGGCTGCCAATGGCGGCAGAACCGGCGGCCCGGCAGCTGGTCAGCGCCAGCGAAGCGGCCGCCAGCCCGGACAGACGAAGAACGGAACGGCGAGTGATTTTTTTCATAGAAAGTACCTCCTGCAGGGGGAAAGGATCACGGCGGGGTCAGGCACTGCCTGCCCGGAAAAGAGCCCAAATCGGATTTGCTTTGATTGTAACGATTCTGTCCGGTTTTGTAAAGAGGAACTTGTCGGGAAAAAACCTCCATCTCGCCTGCGGCGAGACCGTTCGGTCGCTTAAAGTCCCCGCGGGGGACTTCATAAGTGCAACGCAAGAATTTTCGGCCGGGCACTTGCATTTTATCGGCATTTATGGTAATATTATTCGGCAGTATTGTATTGTTGCAGAATATGCGCTCGTAGCTCAGCCGGTAGAGCATCTGACTTTTAATCAGAGGGCCAGGGATTCGAGTTCCCTCGAGCGCACCAAAATCCCACGAGGAATCGTAAGATTCCTCGTGGGATTTTCTTTTTGTTCTCAAGCCGCACGGTTTCGGCACAGTCGTTGCACGGTTCATGTTTTCTGTGTCGGATGATGTAGGGCGTTGAATTGCTGTGCAATTCGTGCCCTTTTCTGCATCAGGTGAGCAGTGCCAAGCGGAGCTGCGCCTTTACAGCCGGGTCAGCGCCTTTCAGAAGTTCCACCAAAGCAGATACCGAAATAGTCGGTTCCACTTCGGCAGGAGCACTCTGCGGCGTGGATTCTACTGGTTTATAAAAACCTTCCTCGAACTTTTTCCCCAGCTTCTTCCGGGAATCCTGCTGGATGTGCGCATAGGTGTTGACCAGCAGATTGGCACTGGCGTGGCCCGTTGTGCCTTGTACCGCTTTCACATCACCGCCGGAGATCATCAGTTGATAGGTGGCACTGGAATGCCGCAGACCGTGAAACACAATGCGAGTGAACTCCGGGTGCTCGTCCTGCCACTTGATGAACTTTTTGCGGATGAGGATCGGCTCTACCGCCAAACCGTTGGGCAAGCGCAGGAGCATCCCACTGTTGCGGTAGCGTTCCGGCTCAACGGCTTCGTCCATTTCCAAACGCTTTAGCCAGTGTTTCAGTTCTTCTTTCAACACTGTCGTCATGAAGATGGTTCGGTTGGAAGATGCTGTTTTGGTCTTTTTGAGCACCAGCGTTGTGGTGCTGCCCTCACGCTTGTCCTCAAACTCCTGCAAGATGCAGCCCTTGCCCGTTTTCGCCAGCGATGCCTTTTGGACGCGCTGCATACACTTGTTGATGCGGAATGTGCCGGTGCCGTCTGCTCCCTCAAAATCAAGGTCTTCCGGGGTCAGACCAGCGACTTCACCCTCACGCAGTGCGCCCACCAGCGTCAGATGGACCGCCAGATGCAGGATCGGGTCTTCCGTGCTGGCAAGTGCGGCCAACATCTCGTCCGCATCCCAGATGGCGCGCTCCTGAATCGATTTCTTGGGGCTGTCCACCGGAACGGGGCTTTTGATGAGGATACCCCACTCCACCGCATATTGGAACGCTGTCCGCAGCAGGCGGTGTACCTCGTGGATGGTCGTGCCGGAGAGAAACCGCTGCTGCTGTTTTTCCGAAAGCACCTGCTTTTTGCCCTCATAATACTGGCCGCAGGGCGTTTTGCCAAGAGTGGCATACAGGTCCTCCAGATGGTAGGGCTTGAGCTTTTGCATCTGCATATCGCCGATGTACGGAATAATGAGGTTCTGGACCGTTCCCAGATTGGATTGATAGGTGCAGGGTGCCCACTTGTGCTTGTTGCACTGTTTGGGAAGCCACTCCATCAAAAACTCTTTGACGGTAATGGTGGACGGAATCAGAAAAGTTCCGTTTGCAAGTTCGTGTTCGATTTGTTTTTTGCGGTTTATTGCCTCCTCTTTCGTAGAAAAGCTTTCCCATTTGTTGCAGTTTTTTCCCTGCTCATCTTGGTAAGTATAGCGGACACCATAGGAGCTGCCGCGTTTCGTAATATATGCCATATGTTATCTCCTTTTTCAAGCTGCCCGGAGCCACGCATCGAAGCTGTCTTTCGGGACGCGGATGCTTCCGCCTACCCGCAGAACACGAAATTCGGTAGTGCTGTTGCACAGATTGTAGGCAGAGCGCAGGCTGATGGACAGCATCTGTGCGATCTCCTCTACCGTGTACACCAGTGTTGTGGCTTTCAGGCTGTCAGTCGGAGACTTGACGGCATTGGTTTGAGTGACCACTTCCATTGTATCGTTATTCGGAATGGTCTGCAAGATGTTTTTCGTATAATTCAAAGATTTCACAGTTTCGGTCATTGCTGCCCTCCTTTTGTTAGGTGCATATTCGTTTAGTGAATCAGCCGATCAACGATTTCATGGATTCCAACTTTTTCTGTGCGTTCTCTTTGCGAAGACTTGCCCCGATGCAGGAAATTGGAACGCACATTTCCAGAATGCGATCATAAATGCGGGCGTGAGCAGTATCCTGTGGATGCCGTATCTCGTTCAGCGGCAGGTTGGTGGTGACGATCAGCGGTTTTTGGCTGCGGTATCTGCTGTCCACGATGTTGTAGACCTGTTCCAGCGCATACTCTGTACCACGTTCCATCCCGAAATCGTCAATGATGAGCAGTGGATAGCGGCAAAGCCTGTCTACAACTGCATTCCGTCCGGAAAAGCCGTTGTTCAGCTCATTCATGATGCGGGCAAAGTTTGTCATACGCACAGGCACTTCCTGTTCCATTAGAGCGTTTGCAATGCACCCGGCAAGGAAACTCTTGCCGGTGCCAACACCGCCCCAGAGGAGCAATCCTAGGTTCTCTGCACATATGGTCTGCCATTGCTCCACATAGCGGTGTGCGTAATGCATTTGAGGGGCACGACCATCGTCGTTTTCAAAGTTCCAGTCGAGCATTGCCGTATCCGAGAAGCCCCCTGCTTTCAACCGTCGGACAAGTTCGCTGTGCTTTTGCTGACGAATAGCGACTTCCTGTTGCTCTCGCTCCATCTTACGACACCGGCAATCTACGGGATGCCTGTTCTTTCCCATCAGGACAAGGTTATTTGCAAAGAACGCTTCTTTTGGCGTATGACATTTTCCGCAATAAAGCAGGCCGTCTTTGCCATAATAGCCCCCATTCGATTTGGAAACTGCGGGAATGACCGATTCTAAAACGGTCTTGCCGTTTGTCATAAGCTTTCTCCTTCCCGAAATTCATACAGTGGAACATTTCTTTGTTCTGTAGGGTGGTTAAAACTCAGTTTGTTCTTATTCAGGTAGTTAGGTGGGCATTTTTGCACAATCATATTGGTCATTTCTGCACAGTCTGATGAGCCAGAAATGCGCAGAGTGGCAGCGCATTTTTGCGCTGTATGCGGAATTTTGAGAAAAATTCTGCTGGGCTTTGAAAAACCGCTGCGAGTCCGCTCAATAAGGCCGGCATTCGTTAGTTCTGTAAGAGAACGCGTTATACTGGAGAAGCTGCACCCAAGGGTTTGTGCCAGCTTTGGAATCGGATAGACCACATAAATCCGGCCCTGTTCATCGGTCCAGTTGTTTTTTCGGGAAAGTGTTGCCCGGTCGAGCAGAAGTGCGTACAGCAGCTTCGCTGTATGGCTTAATTGGGCGTCCAGCAAAAACTTTGGAAATGGCAGATACCGGGGTAGCGGAGTACAAACGGTCAAATCATCAAACAAGCCAATCACCCTCCCTGTCTCTGCGATTCCAGCATTTTCAGGTGCTTCGAGCGGATAAATTTCAGATAGCGCTGCAGATTGTCAGAATACTTTTCAATTTGCTTCCAGTTTTCCGGCCCTGTCAGAAGATCTGGGTACTCTCGAAACGTGAGTTCCCAATTCTCGATAAAGGCGTCATAAGCACCTTCAATCGCAGCGATGTGGATGGAATGATCCGCAGGTGCTTCAACAGATTTTTTCAGGGCTTTTTGATCACTTTCGGTCAGTGCCTTTTTGTGCCCTTGCATTTTTTTGGAAATGTCGATCAGAAATCGACTTCCGTCATCATCAAAAGATTCGACCTTCACGGAAGGGCTTTTTGTAGAGGAAGCAAGCTGCTTATCTCGCTTACTTTTCGGCTTGCGAAGTTCTGCAACGATTTCCGACCGCTGTTCCTTCGGAGCCTTAGCGATAGCGCAGATCTCACGGTCAGCAGCTTTGATTTTCCCGTTTAGAATTTCCTCCCGGGCACCGGGTGCTGCTTCATCGGCAGCCTCCACGCCGTTCATGTACTTTTCGGCACGTCGTACCGTCGCAGACCCAACACCATGTTCTACGGCGATTCGTTCGCAAGTGCGTTTTTCTGAATCGATGTGATCATTTTGATCACATCGATTTACTTTATTGCAATTTCCGGGCTGCCCGCCCACTGCCAGCTTGGTTGATTCATACTCTTTGCCCAGAAGAAACTTCTTTCGTTCCGGGCTGAGATTTCTGCGGCCAAGCTGATTTTTGCAGATCCATGCAAGCGCTTCATACTTGTTCGCAAGTTGGATTTCTTCCACTTCAAACTTGATAAAGCCGTGCTTTTTCAGGATGCGGTAGCGGGTGTGCCCATCCAGAATGTAGCCATTCCATGTGATGATGGGATTCAGAAGACGACCCTCGGCAATGATGTTCTGCTCAAGCTGCTGGAGCTCCTCAAAACTCAGCGGCAAAATTTGAGCGGAAAACTCGGGGTCTATTTTGAGACTGCTTAGTTTCAGCATATTGTTCGCCTCCTTTGACAACAGTGTACCGGTGTCCGCAGCAAAAGTTTATGGACTCGTAGTCCAAGTTACCCACCCTCTTAGTCCATGCGTTGTATACAATGATGCAAAATAAAAAATCCGAGCCAATTCTACGATGCCATGGCATCGTATGAATCAGATCGGAGACTTGAAAGCGTTCGCAGAAAGATGCGAGGGAGTATGGAGTCAAAAATATGAAGCGTTTTGCGCCGGTGAGAACTGAAGAATATATAACCGGCAAACAGCACATCGTTCTCTCTGCACATCTCAATTGTAGCTTAGGTTTGGGCGTCTGTATAGCTCACTGGCTGTGAAACTTTCAGAACCAACACAATTGTAGCAAGCAGGGCAGACGTATATACATCTGCTATTTTTGCGTTGCAAAATGCTTGTTGGGAAATCCCAAACCCTTTCAAATCTGCACCGTCCCGGCGCAGGCTGCGCGATAGAATCGCTGAATAGCACAAAGGCATGTTGGAGTCCAGATGTAAAGAAAAAACGGCAAAGCAGATAAAATTCACTTTACCGTTTTATAGCAATTCAACATCTTCATGTAACAGCAACAGCGTTGAATTGCATATCGCAAATAGGCTGTTTGAATGTTTCACTACTTTCTTGCCTGCGATCAAGAAAGCACTTCCGCTAAACACTCTACGTTGAAAATGCAATCGTACACTGCTATAATAAAATTGTGATATTATCACCAAAAATTCAAGATGCAAAGCGTTTGCGATTGGCAAACATTCAGGAGGAGCGCATGGTAACAGGAGCCATTAAAAATAAGGTGGATAAAATCTGGACGGACATCTGGGCGGGCGGCATCACGAATCCGCTGACTGTCATTGAGCAGCTGACCTATCTCATGTTCATCCGGTCGCTGGATGAAAAGGAACTTGCCACCGAAGAGTTCGAGAGCATGGCGGGCGAGAAGATGGAGCACCTCTTCCCGGCCAGTGCGGCAGGCCAGTCCATGCGGTGGAGCAAGTTCAAGGATAAGGACTCCCGTGAGATTTTCCTGACCATGCAGCAGCGGGTATTCCCGGCCATCAAAAAGATGAAGTACGGCCGCCTGCCGGA
>ERZ834859.2013-NODE-2013-length-19206-cov-3.643047_pt1 | contig 19206 bp, 13 predicted proteins | sample MGYA00519947_ERZ834859 | MGnify/ENA primary metagenome ERZ834859 (study PRJEB31850, sample SAMEA3708763) | human gut metagenome | biome: human gut; feature: human-associated habitat; material: faeces | place: China | collected 2014 ...
GATCGCGTCGGCCACGTCGTCGCCGAACTCGGCACGCTGTAGCGTTCGACCCTTTACGCCAGGCGGCGGTAGATCTCGCAGATGCCCTTGATGGTGAGTTGGGGGTCGACGTGGTCGAACGCGTCGGTGGCCTCGGCCACCACGCGCGCAAGGCCGCCGGTGGCGATGACGGTCGCATCTTCGCAATCGAGTTCGCGCTTGATGCGCGCGATTAGGCCCTCGGCCATCGCGGCGGCGCCCACCACGGTGCCGCTTTGCACGGCCTCCACGGTGGTGTGGCCGATCGTGGCCTTGGGCGCTTCGAGCGGGACGCTTGCCAATCGGGCGGCGCGTGCGGTTAGAGCGTCGAGCGAGATGCGGATTCCCGGCGCGATGCACCCTCCGATGTAGGCGCCGCGCTCGTCGACCACGTCGATGTTGGTGGCGGTGCCAAAATCGACCACGATGCTCGGTGCGCCGTACAGCGCGGCCGCCGCCGTGGCGTTGGCGATGCGGTCGGCTCCCACCTCCGCCGGGTTGGGCGCGTCGATGCTTGTAACGGCCGCGGTCTCACGGCCCACGACCATCAGGCGCGCGCCCATGTCTCGGGCCACGCCCTCCCATTCGCGCATGAGCTGCGGCACCACGCCGGCAAACGCGATGGCGTGGACGCAGCCCAGGTCCAGGCCGTCTTTGTGGAAATAGCCGAGCAGGCGGACGTGCAGTTCGTCTTTGGTGAGCGTGCGGTCCGTGGGCATGCGCCATGCGTGTACAAGCTCGTCGCCGTCAAAGAGGCCGAGTGCGGTTTGGGTGTTGCCCATATCGATGGCCAAAAGCATGGTCGTCTCCCGTTGAATGTCATGCGGACGCTGCGGAAATAGGGTCGACAGGGTGTCCTGAGCGACAGCGCACATTGTATACTTATCGCTTGCACGTGCGCTCCGCGGCGCACAAACGTTTTCGGTTTCCGAGGAGTCTCATGAACAAGAAGGCCAAGCGCCGTCTGGTGGTGACCGGCGGTATCGTCGTCATCGCCATGCTCGTGATCGTCGCCATCGCCGGCTCCGGCGGGGCGGCCTCGTCGCTCACGGTGGGCGACCTGCTCACCGGCGATTACGCCGGCAAGAAGGTCCAGGTCACCGGCTCGGTTGTCGACGGCTCGATCGAGACGGACGGCACCGCGGTCCGTTTTGACATCACCCCCGAGGAGGGCGACGGGAGCGAGTCGGTCCGAGTCGTCTACGAGGGCGCGCTGCCCGCGACCTTCGGTTCGGGCGTCGTCGCCATCTGCGCCGGCACGGTCGAGAACCCGCCCATGCTCAAGTGCACCGAGATGGTCACCAAGTGCCCGTCCAAGTACGAGAGCGCCGAGGGCTCCCTCACCGTCAAGGGCCTCATCGACCAGGCCGACACCATGATGTTCGAGGACACCAAGGTGTGCGGCTACATCCAGGGCGAGGTCAACGATGCCAGCGCGGATTACCGCTTTGTCATCGAGTCCCAGGGCGCCACGTTGAAGGTGGTGTATGACGGGGGCCTCGACGAGCAGGTCGCCGACGGCGTCGCCGTCGTGCTCTCGGGTCACCTCGATTCCGATGGCATCTTCGTCGCAACGGAGCAGCCCGCCATCGACTCCTCCATCTCAAAGTAGTTCACGGCGTTGCCGAGGCCCCGGATGTGAATGCGCGTCCGGGGCCTCGGTGCGTCGGCGGGCGCCCGCCTCGCATCGTCGGCGATGCGCGCGGGCGCCCCTTCGCACCAGAAAGGTTTCCCATGACCTCAACTCTTGGCAATACCCTGCAGAGCCTGGCGCTCGTGTTTTCCGTCGTTTCGGCGTTGATGCTCATCGCGGGTTCGAAGCGTCCGAGCTCGCGTCTGGCACGCACCGGATACGCGTTCGTGTACGCCTCCTTCGCGCTGCTCACCGCCTGCGTGGGCATTGTGCTCATGGGCATGCTGACCGAGGATTACACCCTGGCCTACGTGGTCTCGAACTATCCCGCGACCGATAGCCCCCTGCAGCCGCTCTACCGCGTGAGTGCCGTGTGGGCCGGCCGCCAGGGCTCGCTTTTGTTGTGGACGTGGCTCATCTCCGCATTCGCCGCGGCCCAGGCGTATCGTCGCCGCCGTGCGAGCGAGGAGCTCACGTGCGCGGCCCTCGGCGTGACCGAGATCGTGGTCGCGTTGTTCACCGCCACGCTCGTCTTTTCGGCGTCCAACAATCCGTTTATGGCCACGGCCGCGGAGTACCTCAACGCCGACGGCACCCTGGTGTCCAAGATCGGCGGCATGAACCCGCTGCTCATGCATTGGGCAATGATCCTGCACCCGCCGGCGACCTTCATCGGCTACGCCGCGATGACCATCCCGTTCGCCTATGCCATGGCCGCGCTCATCACCGGCGACCTGTCCGCGCGCTGGGTTGAGCTGTGTGACCGCATGGCGGTGTTCGGATTCATCTTCCTGTCCATCGGCATGGGCCTGGGAGCGGTGTGGGCTTACGTCGTGCTCGGCTGGGGAGGCTTCTGGGCGTGGGACGCCGTGGAGAACGCCAGCCTCATGAGCTGGCTCACGTGCGTCGCCATGATCCATAGCTTCACGATGTATCGCAAACGCGGCATCTTCAAGCGCTGGAGCATGCTGTCGGCCACGATCACCTTCATCTTCGTGGTGCTCGGCACCTTTATCACGCGCTCCGGTCTGGTGCAGAGCGTGCACGCGTTTGCCGAGGACCCGGTGTCCACCTATTTCTTCCTCGCCATCATGGTAGTGAGCGGACTGGCGTTCTTGCTGGGCGTCGCGTACCGCCATGCCGAGTTCGGCGAGGACGACGGTGAGATCGAGTCCATGATCTCCAAGAACGGGTCGTACTACCTGACCAATATCGTGATGCTCATGGCCGGCGTGCTCGTGGCCTACCTCACGGTGTCGAGCGCTCTGCCGAGCTGGATGCCGCTGGGCGGTGCGGTGGTTGCCGCCGGCGCGTACAATGCCGTGGCCCGCCCCGTGGCCGTGTTCGTGGTTTTGCTCATGGCCGTGTGCCCCATGCTGGGCTGGCGTAAGACCGACCGTGCCAAGTTCGCCCGCCACATGCGCGTCCCCGTCATCGCCGGCTCGGCGGTGTTCGTCGCGCTCATGGCGTACTTCGCACTGGTGCTGGTCCCCGAGTATCACGAGATCATTGCGGCCGGCGGGGCGGCGGGCGAGGCGCTTGCCGAGCAGGGTCCCGCGGTGTACTACTTCGGCTTGACGGCGCTCGCCTTCGCGTCTGCCGCCCTGCTGTTCACGAGTTCGCTGTATCTGTTGGGCCGCGGTGTGCGCGGCCGCATGCGCGCCAAAGGCGAGGGCATGCCGCTCGCGCTGGTCAACCTGTTCCGCCGCTCGCCCGCGCAGGCCGGCGGCTACCTGTGCCACCTGGGCGTCGCCGTCGTGGTGGTGGGCCTGGTGGGTTCCATGATGTATGTGCGCGAGGCCACGGTGAACCTGGCGGGCGAGGCCGGCGAGTCGGTGCGCGTGGGTGCCTATGAGCTTACGTTCACGGACAGCGAGCGCTATTCCGACGATCAGAACAACGAGATCATGCGCGTTGAGCTCGACGTGACGAACGCCGAGACCGGGCGGCCGCTCGGACACGTGGCGCCCTCTATGAAGGTCGCGGCCGCCACGAGTCAGACCACGCTCGACGCAGCCGTCATCACGTTCCCGCTTGAGGACCTGTTCGTGGCGTTCCAGGGTCTGAATCCGGACGGCAGCCTGTCGCTCAACGTCAAGGTGAACCCGCTCATCCTGTTCACCTGGGCGGGTGGAGCAATCTCCACGCTGGGCATCGTGCTCGCGTTCGCACCCCGCCGCGCCACGCCGCTTTTGGCGGCCGACGAGCGCGAGCGTGCGGCTGCATCTTGTGCCGAGGGTGAGCTGTATGAGTAGCTCTGTTCCCGAATCCGCAACGCCGCACGCCATTGAGGCCAGAGGGCTCGTCAAGCAGTTCGGCGGCCGCCGTGCGCTCGACGGCCTCGACCTGGAGCTGCCACAGGGCGCGTTCCTCTCCATCTTTGGCCCCAATGGCGCCGGAAAGACCACGCTTCTGCGCGAGCTTGCCCTTCTGGCGCGGCCGACTGGCGGTGAGCTGTGGATTCTCGGCGTCGATGCCCTTGAAGAGCCCGATGCCTTGCGCTCCCGCATCGGCCTCATCTCGCACAAGTCCATGCTTTACGGCGATCTGACCGCGCGTGAGAACCTGGCGTTCTTTGCGAGTCTGTACGGGCTGGAGGGACCGGAAGCGGGCGCTCGCATCGACGAGCTGCTGTGCCTGGTCGAGCTCGACCATCGCGCGAACGATTGTGCTCGTACCTTCTCGCGCGGCATGCAGCAGCGCCTCTCTATTGCCCGCGCCCTCATCAACGACCCTGAGCTCGTGTTGCTCGACGAGCCGTATTCGGGCCTCGATCCGCATGCCGCGGAGCTCTTCGATCGCCTGATCGCCCGCGTTCGCGATGGGCGCACGTTTGTGATGGTCAGCCACGACCTCGAAAAGGGCTTTGACCTGTGTACCCACGCGCTCATCATGGCGCGCGGACGCGCGGTGGTGTGTGCCGAGACGGCCAAGATCGACCGTGCGGCCTTCTGTGACCTGTATTTGGCTACCGTTGGGATGGGGGTGGCGTAAATGGCAGGGATGCATCGTGGGAAATCCGGCGTCGGCCCGGTCGAGCATCCGCGCCCCTCTGCCTTCGCGCAGTACAGGGCCCTGCTTGCCAAAGACGTTCGGCAGGAGCTCCGTACGCGCGAGATGCTCACGTCGATGATCGTCTATTCGCTGCTCGTGCTCACCATTTACGGCGCCGCGCTCGCTCAGGTGGGAGACAAGCTGCAGGTCGTATCGTTCGCTGGCGGTCTGCTGTGGGCGCTCATCGTGTTCACGAGCTTGCTGGGCTTGAATCGCAGTTTCAGCCATGAGACCGAGTCGGGTTGCCTCGAGGGCATTTTGCTCGCGCCGATCGACCGCGCGGTGGTGTTTCTTGCCAAGGCGACGTCCAACTTGCTGTTCCTTCTGATGGTCGAGTTGGTCACGGTTCCGCTGTTCTTCGTGTTCTTCCTTTCGGGTGCCGAGCTGCCGCCCACGACTCCCATGATCCTGCTGCCACTGTTGGTCGGTACGATCGGCGTGGCGGGGGTCGGTACGCTGCTGTCCGCCATGGCGATCGACACGCGCGGCCGCGACGTGCTGCTCGCGATTCTGTTCATCCCCGTGGCATTCCCGCTGCTGTACGCTTGCGTCTCCGCGACCGGTGTTGCGCTGATGGGCGTCGAGGGAACCTTTGCCACGTTCTGGCGGAGCCTGGCGCTCGCCGCCGCGTATGACGTGGTGATGGTCGCTGCCGCGTGGGGCTTGTACGAATTCGCCCTCGATTCCTAGCGCTCCGTGATCTGCCGGTTTCCATCGAGACCGTGCCCGCGCGCCGTGTGCGGTGCGTTGCGTGTCGCGCGCCGCGTGCCGTGCGTTGCCTCCGCCTCCGTCTATCGGGGTTGCGCCCGTGCGGCATGCGCTAGTATGTAATGACAAAAATCGCAGGTTCGTGGCGTAAGCGTCCGATGCCTGCCATATGCATGGAAGGGAGCAAGATGCGCGAGAAGCTCGCCGACAGGCTGGTGCCCGCATTGCTCGCGATAGGCGCCGTGCTCACCGCGATCGACGTGGTGTGGACGTTCACGGTGGCTCCGCTGGTACAGGGAGCGAGGCTCTCAGAGCCCGCGATCATCGCCGGTCAGGTGGTCACCACCAAGTTGTTGCTCAGCCAAAAAATCTTTTATCTGCACGTCCCCGTGGCCGTGGCGTCGTTCGCGGCGATGGCGGTTGCCGCCTTTTTCGCCGCCCGCTTCCTTGCTACGAAGGACCGTGCGCACGACCGCGCATCTCGCACGGCAATGCAGGTCACGCTCGTGTTCATCATCGCCACGATGATCTCGGGCGACGTGTGGACGCGTTTCGAGTGGGGTGTCTGGTGGGTCTGGGAGCCGCGCCTCACCACGTATTTCATCCTCATGTTGCTGGTGATCGGCTACTTCATCCTGCGTAACGCGCTCGACGATCCCGAGCGTTCCGCACGCTTTGGCGCGGTGTTTTGCATCATCGCCTTCATCGATGCGCCCATTTCGTTCTTCATCACGCGTTTGGTACCGAGCTCCGTGCATCCCGTGGTGTTCCGGACTGATTCGGGCTTGCCGCCGGCGATGCTCATTCCGTTCTTGCTCGGCTTGTTCGGCATGTGCATGATCGCGTTCGCCCTGTATCGCTATGCCCTGCGGGTCAATACCGCCGCGGATGAGGTGGAGGAGCTGAAGGAGCGCCTCGAGGAGCTCGATGCCTCGGCTCAGCGCGCCGCGGCCGATGAGGCGCTCGAGCGCCTGCATGCTCAGGCCGCCGCGCTGGTTGCGGTTGACCCCGCCGTCAACGCGCCCGCGACCGATGTTGGCGCGCCTGCTCCCACGATCGGGAGCGCCACCGTTTCCGGCGTTGCGCCTGGCTTCCCGACGACCGAGCCCGCCGCCGCTTCCGCGTCGAATACTGCATCTGCCCCATGCAAGGAGGATTAAATGGACCCGATTCTCTCCGAGGTCTACTCGACCGTGCTGCCCGCCGCCCCCTATGTGCTCGCTGCGTATGTGGGCATCCTGCTCGCCCTGTTCGCCTTTGTCTTCTCCCTTTGGCGTAAGTCCAAGCGCACCGAGGCCGATATCGACGCTCTCAAGCGCGCTCTCGAGGACCGCGAGCGCCACGCTGGCAAGTAAACGGGGCCCTGGCGAACATGGCTCGGAGATTTGTTGCAGTGAAAACGGCGCTCTCCAAGTAGTCAGCTTACGATGCTCGAAGAAACCGCAGCTAGATGATGTGCCGCATTTTGCCGTACTTGCAGAGGGTGCAATCCACTGCAACAAATCTCACGGTTGGGGCCGAATACGCGTTCCCCGCACCTACTCGAGTTCAAACGCGCCGGTGTAGAGCTGGTAGTAGTAACCGCGCTTGGCGATGAGCTCGTCGTGCGTGCCGCGCTCGATCACGCGCCCGTGGTCCAGGCAGATGATGACATCGGAGTTGCGCACGGTGCTCAGGCGATGGGCGATTACGAAGGTCGTGCGACCCTGCATGAGCGCGTCCATACCGCGTTGCACGATGGCCTCGGTGCGCGTGTCGATGGAGCTCGTCGCCTCGTCCAGGATCATCGCCGGCGGATCGGCAACCGCGGCGCGCGCGATGGAGATGAGCTGGCGCTGTCCCTGCGAGAGCTGCGAGCCGTTGCCGGTGAGCATGGTGTCGTACCCCTCGGGCAGGCGACGGATGAAGTCGTCGGCTCCCGCGAGCTCGGCGGCATGGATGCACTCCTCGTCGGTGGCCTCGAGGCTGCCGTAGCGGATGTTGTCCATCACGGTGCCGGTGAACAGGTTGACGTCCTGGAGCACCATGCCGAGCGAACGGCGCAGGTCTGCCTTGCGGATCTTGTTCACGTTGATGCCGTCGTAGCGGATCTTGCCGTCGGCGATGTCGTAGAAGCGGTTGATGAGGTTGGTGATCGTCGTCTTGCCCGCGCCCGTCGCGCCCACAAAGGCGACCTTCTGACCGGGCTTGGCGTACACGGACACGCCGTGCAAAACCTCGTGGTCCGGGGTATAGCCAAAGTCGACGTCGTCCATCTGCACGTCACCGCGCAGGGGCACATAGGTCACGGTGCCGTCCGCGCGGTGCGGGTGCTTCCAGGCCCACAGGCCGGTGTGGTGGTCGGCCTCCTCGATCTCCCAGGTATCCGGGTTGACCTGGGCGTTCACGAGCGTGACGTACCCCTCGTCGGTCTCGGGCTCCTCGTCGAGAAGAGCGAAGATGCGCTCAGCGCCCGCCAGGCCCATGACCACGGCGTTGATCTGCTGGGAGATCTGGCCAATCTGACCGCAGAACTGCTTGGTCATGTTGAGGAACGGAACCACCACGGCGATGGACAGCGGCAGGCCCGAGATGGACAGATTCGGAACGCCGAGCGCGAGGAACACGCCACCTGCCAGGGCAACCATCACGTAGATGAGGTTGCCGAGGTTCATGAGGACGGGCATGAGGATATTGGCGAACATGTTCGCCTTCTGGGACACCTCGAACAGGCGCTCGTTGCGCTCGTCGAAATCGGCCTCGGCGGCCGCCTCGTGGCAGAACGCCTTCACGACTTTCTGGCCGCCCATGACTTCCTCGATATGACCCTCGACCACGCCGAGCTCGCGCTGCTGCGCAATGAAGAAGCGGGCGGAGTTTGAGCCGAGCACCTTGGTGAGCGCGACCATGCACAGCACGCCGATGACGATGACCAGGCACATCCACACCGAGAAGTACAGCATGATGCTGAACACCGTGGTCAAAACGATGACGGTCATGACCAGGTTTGGCAGCGATTGCGAGATCATCTGGCGCAGGGTGTCGATGTCGTTGGTGTAGTGCGACATGATGTCGCCGCGCTGGTTGGTGTCGAAGTAACGGATCGGCAGGTCCTGCATGTGGTTGAACATCTTCTCGCGCAGCTTCATGAGCGAGCCTTGCGTGACGACGCCCATGTAGCGGTTCCAGAAGAGCGAGGACAGGTTGCCGATGATGTAGATGACGCCGAGTGTGGTCACGAGGCCCAAGATCTGCGGGCGCGCTGCGGCCCAATCGCCGGTCTGCCAGGAGGTCGAGATGACTTCGAGGGCCTTCTGCAGGAAGACCGAACCGATGGAGTTGATGAGGGCGCACAGCACCACGCCGAGCATCACCAGCGGAAGCAGGACCGGATAGAACGAGAAGAGCATCTTGACGAGGCGCTTGAGCGTGCCGGGCCTGGAGCCCCTGGCGCGTACGTTGTTGGCGGGCTTACTCATGGGCCTCACCCCCCTCCTGCATCGTGGTTTCGAATGCGTGGGTAAGTTCTGCGGCGGTTTGACGATCGGCGTCGCTGGTCTCGCGTGTTGCGGGCGCATCGTCATCGGCGTTCTGGGAGCCGTCGCCGTCCACGGTCTCCTCGCCCATCTTGTTTTGCGAGGTGAACGTCTCGCGGTAGATCTCGGAGGTCTCGAGCAGCTCCTCGTGCGTGCCCATTGCGGCAATGCGGCCGCCCTCCATCACGATGATGCGGTCGGCGTCCTGCACGGAGGCGATGCGCTGGGCGATGATGAGCTTGGTGGTCTCGGGCAGGTAGGCGGCGAGGCCCGCGCGGATCTTGGCATCGGTCTTGGTGTCCACGGCGCTCGTGGAGTCGTCCAAGATCAAGATCTTGGGACGGCGCAGCAGGGCTCGCGCGATGCACAGGCGCTGCTTCTGACCGCCCGAGACGTTGGAGCCGCCCTGTTCGATCCATGTGTCGTAGCCCTTCGGGAAGCCGTCGATGAACTCGTCGGCGCAGGCCAGATGGGCCGCCTCGCGGACCTCCTCATCGGTGGCGTTCTCGTCGCCCCAGCGCAGGTTCTCCGCGATAGTGCCGCTGAACAGGACGTTCTTCTGCAGTACCATGGCCACCTCGTGGCGCAGCGCATCGAGGTCATAGGAGCGCACATCGCGTCCGCCCACGCGCACGGTGCCCTCGGTCGCGTCGTACAGGCGCGCGATGAGGTTCACGAGCGTGGACTTGGCGGAACCGGTTCCTCCGATGATGCCGACGGTCTCGCCGCTTGCGATATGCAGGTCGATGTCGTCGAGTGCCTGGCGCTCGGCGTGTTCGGAGTACTTGAAGCTCACGTGGTCGAAGTCGATCGAGCCGTCCGCGACCTTGCACGCGGCCTCGGCGGGGTTCGTGATGGTGGGATCGGCGTTCAGCACCTCGACGATACGGTTCGCGCTCTCCTCGGACATGGTGACCATCACGAAGATCATGGAGAGCTGCATGAGGCTCATGAGGATTTGGAATCCGTAGGTGAAGGTGGAGGAGAGCTGGCCCACGTCGAACAGCGCGCCCTGGCTGGTGATGATGAGCTTGGAACCCAGGTAGATGATGACGACGAAGGCACCGTTGACGCACAGGTTCATCATCGGGTTGTTGAGGGCGAGCAGCTTCTCGGCGCGGGTGAAGTCGGTGCGGACGTCCTCGGCGGCGCGGGCGAACTTCTCCTTCTCATAGTTCTCACGCACGTAGCTCTTGACCACGCGCATGCCGGTCACGTTCTCCTCGACCGACTCGTTGAGCGCGTCGTACTTGCGGAACACGCGGGTGAAGATCGGCCCGACCCTGTGGATGATGAATCCCAGACCGCAGCCGAGCAGCGGAATCATGGCCAGGTAGACAAAGGAGATGTAGCCGCCCATGGCGTAGGCCATGGCAAAGGCGAATACCAAGACGAGCGGCGCGCGGACGGCGATGCGGATGATGAGCATGAACGCCTGCTGCACGTTGGTGACGTCGGTGGTGAGGCGCGTCACGAGCGACGAGCTCGAGAAGCGGTCGATGTTGGCGAACGAGAACGTCTGGATCTTGTAGAACAGGTCGTGGCGCAGGTTCTTGGCAAAACCGCAGCTTGCGTAGCTGCAGGTAACGCCCGCCGCCGCACCGAAGAACAGCGAGACGAGCGCGAGGCCCACGAGAACGCCGGCCGTGGGCATGATCTGTGCGATCTGCGCGCCGTCTTTGATGGTGTCGATGAGGTTGGCCGTGACGAAGGGAATCGCCATTTCGCAGGCGACCTCGCACAGCACCAGGATCGGTGTGGCAATGGACGGCAGCTTGTAATCGCGAACGGATGACACGAGGGTTTTAATCATCAAGTTCCTCCCAGGTGACGCGGATCTTCTCGAGCATCTCGGCGAGCTGCTCCTGTTCCTCGACGGTTAGAGCGGCGAAGGCGCTGCGGCGGAAGCGGTCGCGCTTCTCGTGTTCGAGGTGGGCGAGGCGCGTGCCCTCGTCGGTGAGGTGGACGAACAGCTGGCGACGGTCCTTGGTGTCGCGCGTGCGCTCGATCAGGCCGGCGGTCTCCATCTTGGAGAGGATCTCGGAGAGCGAACCGGGCTTGATCTCAAAGCGCACACCGAGCTCCTGCTGGGAGAGCGTCCCCCCGCAGCGGTCGAGCATGCATAGGATGGGGATCTGGCCGGATCGGCCCCCGCCGTGGAAATGCATGTAGTGGCCGCAGAAGCCGAGCCCCCTGAGAATGCGCTTGGCGCGCACGACCGTCTCGTCCTGCTGCGCCTCGGGTGTCTCGATGCTGCTCATGGCCCGGCAGATCGCGCTGGGCGCGGGTGTTTCCATGTCTGTTCCTCCTACTCTCGAATTCGTCCACTCGAGGGTACGAGTGCCCGGCATGATAGTCAAGGTACCGAATAATAAGGAACCGAACGTTAATGTGCCCGACGTACGTCGGGGGCAAACGGGGGATAATGGGGTGTGCAATGGCGTCGCAAGCGCCGTTCATCATGGGCGCTCGGTGCGCCTCCATCTTCGTCCGAAAGGTTTCGCCATGTCGAACACGACCATCTCCAAGGGCGGTCTTTCCGCCACCATAAGCTCCAAGGGCGCCGAGCTCACGAGCCTCGCGCTCGACGGCCGCGAGTATCTGTGGCAGGCGGACCCGGTGTTTTGGGGCAAGCACGCCCCCGTGTTGTTCCCCATCGTCGGCTCCCTGCGCGGCGATGAGGCTGAGAGCGCCCAGGGCACATGCCGCATGCCTCGCCACGGTCTCGCCCGCATCAACGAGCACCGTGTCGCCGAGGTGGCCGAGGACGGCTCTGCGGTGACCTTCGAGCTCACCAGTTCGCCCGAGACGCTCGAGGCGTATCCGTATGAGTTCAAGCTCAACATGGTGTACGCCATCACGGGCGAGGCCACGCTTACCCAGACCTTCTCCGTCACCAACACGGGCACCGCCGATATGCCCTTCTCCGTGGGTGGTCACCCTGCGTTCAACGTCCCAGCGCCCGGCGCCGAGGGCGAGGCCTTCGAGGATTACGTCATCGAGTTCACCGAGCCTTGGACCTGTGTCGCCCCGCGTATCGCCGACGGCGGCCTGCTAACGTTCGACGAGACGACCACCCCGGTCGAGGATGCCGACGTCCTCCCCGTCACCCGCGAGCTGTTCGCGCACGACGCCGTCATGCTCACGGACGTCCCGGGAGGCACGTTGACCCTGCGCGGCACCAAGAGCGGCCGCGGCGTGCGCGTCGACTTCGCGGATTTCAAGTACATCGGCATCTGGTCCGCGTGCCAGGGCAGATCTCCGTTCATCGCGCTCGAGCCCTGGACCGGCCATGCCACCCTCACCAGCGAGGATGACGTGTTTGAGCACAAGCGCAACGTGACTGTCATCGCTCCGGGCGAGACCCGCGACTTCTCCTTCAGCATGACCGTGCTGTAGGGGGGCGTTGTTGCGAGCGCGCGGCGCAATGTGAACAGCGACATATATACGTGGGGCGGGGCGCGACCGGGGTTTCGGCGCGCCCCGCTTTCTCTGCCGCCTTGCATAGATCACTGGTATTACATTCAAATAACAACTGCTGAAACGATTGACCGTCTACCGACGATATTGAACGTTTGCCGCTCCGGCAGGTGCAATTACCCACCACACAACTATGGTGAGTAATTTGTAAGGTGCCGTCGGAATGCGTCGACATGCGCATGGGGGCACATCATCCAATCGAGGAGGCAGGATGAAGCAAAGTACGCGTCGCAGGATCGCCGCGCTCGCTGTAACGGCGGCGGCCTGCGTGGGAACGCTGTTCACGCCCGTTGGAGCGCATGCTCAGGAGGGCGATTATCAAATATTCCCAACACCGCAAAAGGTCGTCTACCAGGAGGGCTCGGTTGAGTTCGCCGGTAGCGTGACCACGGTCGTCGAGCCCGGTATCGACGGCGACACCAGGGCCCGTCTCGACGAGGCGGTCAAGCTCAAGGCCAAGAGCGTCAAGAGCTCCGACGCGGTGCCGACGAGCGGTACCGCGGTGCTGGTCGGCGTGCATGATTCCGGAAAGGCCGTCGACGCCTATGTCAAGAAGCTCGTCGAGGGCGGGAAGCTCGCTTACGACGCCAAGCTGTTTGAGGAGACCGATGCGAACCTGGTCGCGTTCCTCCCCGCCGGGGACGGCGAGGCGAACCGCGTCATCGTCCTGGGCAAGGACACCGACGCGGCGTTCTACGGCCTGTCGACGGTCTACCAGATCCTGCAGCAGGACGCCGATAGCTCTCTGCGCGCCCTGGTCGCCAGCGACCATGCCGACGTCATCACCCGCGGCTTCATCGAGGGCTATTACGGCAACCCCTGGTCAACCCGCGACCGCGTCGCGCTGATGGAGTGGGGCGGCTACTACAAGCTCAACGCCTACTTCTACGCCCCCAAGGACGATCCCAAGCACAACGCCCAGTGGCGCGAGAAGTACACCCAGTCGGAGATCGACGAGAAGATCAAGCCCCTCGCGGAAGCGGGCAACAAGTCCAAGGTGCGCTTCGTCTACGCGCTGCACCCCTTCATGAGCAACCCCATCAACAGCGGGAACTACGATACGACGTTCCCGATGATGAAGGAGAAGTTCCTTCAGGTCATCGATGCGGGGGTCCGTCAGATCGCGATCCTTGCGGACGATCAGCAGAATACGACCGACCCGGCCCTGTTCAAGCGCCTGCTCGATGACACGACCGCATGGCTGCGCGAGCTCCAGAAGGAGAAGAACGCCGATGGCACCCTCAAGTACCCCGGCCTTAAGGACACGCTGATCTTCTGCCCGGTGAACTACATGGGCCAAGGCGAGAATTGGTATCGAAACCTTGGCGAGAATATCCAGGTGATCAACACCGGCGGCAGGGTCTGGGGAAAGATCGACAATGGCTTTGCCACCGCCTTCAAGAACAATTCGGGCGTCGCCCCCTTCATGTGGATCAACTGGCCCTGCTCTGACAACGACAAGGATGCCCTGCACATGGGCGGGCACAACAACTTCCTCGGCTCCGATCTCAAACCGGGCCAGGTCAAGGGCGTCGTCATCAACCCGATGCAGCAGTCTGAGCCTTCCAAACAGGGCATCTTCATGACCGCGGACTTCACTTGGAACCTGTGGGGCTCTACCGAGCATGCCGACCAGGTGTGGGAGAAGTCCTTCAGCTACATCGATCACAACTCGGGCAAGGAGACGGAGGGCTCCAACGCCCTGCGCGAGCTGTCCGGCCATATGAAGCGCATGTACGGCGGCGGCGCGACATGGGAGAACGACGAGTCTGCCGATATCAAGCAGGAGCTCGCGGACTTCCGTGCCAAGCTCTCCTCCGATACGGTGACCGCAGCCGATGTCGACAAGGTGTCCAAGATCTTCCTGGACCTGCAGCGCACCGCCAAGACCTATCGCGATAACGCCGGGACCAAGGCGATGGCGGAGCAGATGAAGCCCTGGCTCGACACTTGGGACGACCTGACTGCCGCCGCGCTTACGGAGCTCGAGGCCGTGAAGGCCGGCATCGAGGGGGATGCGTCCGCCCTCGTCTCCAAGTACGCCGAGGGTGCCGGGCTCTTGGAGCGCGCCAACGGACATGCCCTGTGGTACATCAACCACTACGAGTATGCGCGCGTCGGCAAGGCGCACATCACCCCGATGGTCCTTGCGCTCGACGCCTATACCGCCGAGAAGGCGACCCTGGCGGCCGACCCCGACGCCGTGGTCACCAAACTGGTGACCAGCCGCACCGACACGCCCGTGGGCAGCACGGCCGCCGTCTTCGACGGCGACCCCAAGACCGGCGCCGTCTACCAGAGCCCGAACAAGCTGGTCGAGGGTGACTACTTCGGCATGGTGAGCAGCAAGCCCTTCGATCTTAAGTCCGTGACCTTCATCCAGGGCGGCGGCAAGGACTTCATGGACGCCAGCAAGGTCCAGTACCTCAAGGGCGGCCAGTGGACCGACGTCGAGGGCTCCCAGGAGTTCAGCACCAGCAAGGTTTCCCTCGCCGGCCTCAACATCGAGGGCGTCGAGGGCGTGCGGATCATCGCCGTGCGCGACAACCGCCAAGACGCCTGGCCGACCATCAACGAGATTACGGTGAACAAGCAGCTCGAAGAGAACGCCGTGTTCACCGGCACCGTGAGCATCGCCAACCAGGTCTCCGCCGACGGAAGCAAGCCCCTTCAGCACGCTTCGGACGGTAAGGACACCGAGGCGTGGTTCAAGTTCAAGGACGAGGGCGAGGACAGGGACACCACCGCCGTCGACGCCGCCGTCCAGGTGACGTTCGACGCCCCCAAGACCATCACCTCGATCACCTTCAAGCAGGGTGGCGGCTCCGATGACGTCATCGAGTCCGGCAAGGCTTATTACCAGGACGTCGACGGCTTCTGGCACGAGGCCGGCGTGATCACCTCCGCCAAGTCCCAGACCATCCAGCTGGCCGGTCCCGTGAGCGCGAAGGCCATCAAAGTCGTCAACGGCGTCAAGACCGCCAAGTGGTGGCGCGTCGTCGACCTCCATGCTGGCTTCGGTAAGATCGAGGCGACTGCGACCGCGACCACGAACATGCCGCAGTATCAGAACAACCCTATCGTCAACGTTGTCGACGGCAATGCGGATAGCAAGTTCTGGAGCAATCGGAAGACCCAGGCAAACGATTACGTGATGCTCTCGTTCAGTGCTCCCAAGTTCATCGATACCGTCTACCTCAAGCAGGGCGATGCCGACAAGTTCACCGCCTCCAAGCTTTACTACACTACCGACGCCGCACCTGCGGCGGACGGCAAATGGACCGAGCTCCCCGCGCCGACCTCCGCTTCCGAGCAGACCATCACCTTCGACCGCGTGGAGGCAACGGGCGTGAAGCTCGTCTCTACCGCCGCGACTGACAGCTGGTTCCAGCTCTTCGAGTTCAACGCGTTCGAGAAGTTCTCTTATAGCAAGGACAGCCTTTACGCTTCCTTCGACCTTGCGGGTGTGAACCTCGCTGCCCGTGTGGGTGACGGCTCCTTCAAGACAACCGATGGATCGGTGACCCTGCCCAAGAAGGGCGACGTCATCGCCGTCGACCTCGGCTCCGTCCGCCGCGAGGTTGTCCTCGCCAACGCGGATGCCCAGGTCGCAAAGGGGGCGGAGCTCGTCTACTCCCAGAACGGCATCGAGTGGAGCCCGCTCAAGGGCGCCGACCCCGTTCGCGCCCGCTATGTCGGCTACCGCGCCACGGCGGATGCGGCATCCGTCGACTTCAAGGCGCTCACCGGCAGCTACCTGCACTCCCTCGCACCTAGCATCGTTAAGAGCGAGCTGCCCGGCGCCCAGACCCTCGACGCCGCCAAGATCTTCGACGGCAACGTCGCCACCGCCACCAAGTCCAGCGGTGGCCCCTCCGAGGGCACCAAGGTCGTTTTCGACCTGGGCCAGGAGCGCTCGATCAAGAGCGTTGAGTACTTCGTCCCCGAGACCAGTCTCGATTACATCCGATTCGGCGTAATCGAGGTCGCCGATAGGGCCGACGCTCCGGACGCCGAGTGGAAGACGGTCCTCGACATCAACAGCGATGGCAAGATCGCCGCTCCCGGTAAGGACGTGCCCGCGAAGGAGGCCAAGTGGATGACGCACTCCACGGACTTCCCGGGCAACATGTTCATCAAGTCCGGCGAGGGCGTCGACGAGACCGCGCGCTTCATTCGCATCCGCTTCACCAAGGCCTACGCCGAGCGCTGGTTCGAGATCGGCGAGCTGCGCATCAACGGCGGCGAGTACGTGCCGGTCTACGCCGGCGGCGACTTTGAGACCACTGCGGTTGAGCAGCAGGGCAAAACACCCGATAACCTGCTGGACAAGAGCGTGCTGACCGCATGGCAGCCTGCTACCGACGAGGCGGGAACGCTGACCTACCACGTGTCCGAGCCGTTCGGCGCCGACGGGGCGCCCTTTGACGGCGTTCGTGTCATCTCCAAGGCGGCCCAGCCCGCCGTCAAGGTGAAAGCGGTCGTCTACAGCGGGGGCCTTCGCGCGGGCGAGCCCGCGACCAAGACGGTTGAGCTTGGGGTTCTCGATAGCGTCCTCAAGGACCTGTCCTTCGGTAAGGGCGTTTCCGCGGTTAAGGACATCGTCTTCGAATGGCCCAAGGGCACCGTCCCCCAGATTTCCGAGATCTTCCTGACCCGCGGTGTCGATGCTTCCCTCGATGGCGATATCGAGGCGCTGCGCGACCTCGTCGCCAAGGCGAAGACCGTCGATACGGCGGCGTGGACGACCGATTCCGTGACGGCGCTCGACAAGGCGGTCGTGGCAGCCGAGGAGGCCCTCAAGGCTCCTGAAAGCCTGACCTACCAGCAGATCGTCGATCTCAAGGCCGGTATCGAGGGCGCCCTTTCCAGCCCGGTGCTCAAATATGCGGGCACTGAGCTGCAGCAGCTTATCGACAACGCCGTTGCCGATGGTTCTAAGTTCACGCCCGAGAGCTGGAAGGCATATCAGGATGCACTCGATGCCGCCAAGGCGGGCCTGGAGAACGCCGACAACCTGTCCCAGGCTGAGGGCGATCGCCTCGCCCGTGAACTCAAGGACGCCCTCGCCGCGCTCGTTGAGAACGCCGACCAGGGCGGATCGGGCTCTGGCAACGGCGGCTCTGGCAACGGTGGCACCGGCAACGGTGGCCAGGGTGGCAATTCCGCCGGCAATGGCGCAAACGGTTCCGATGGCAAGCCTGGTTCCAGCTCCGATAAGCTGGTGCAGACCGGTGACGACTCGCTGATGCTCATCGGCGGCACCGCGGCCGCCGCGGTCGCCCTCGCCGGCGCCGGCATCGCGCTCAAGCGCCGCCGCAGCAACGCTTAAGCCCTCGCGTTCCAGCGAGAAGGGCACATGCGCTTCGGGCCGCATCTCTCTTTGAGGTGCGGCCCTTTTCATGCCCGGCGCCGACCGTGCCGGGTTGCTTTCGCGCCGGACGCGCGTGGCAGCCGTCGTGCCGGATGCGCGGGGCCGCCGTGGCGCCGGGCGCGCGGGGCGGCCGTCGCGCCCGGTCATCTGCCGAGCCTATGGGAGTTTTGCAGGTACGTTGGCGTGGTGGGGCATTGCGGGGTATGATGCCTATCTGGAAACTACGGGAGGAACCATGCACATCGCGCTCGATAAGCTCTAGCTACGTTTGACGCCGTGCCCGCCGCTTCGCCGGCAGGCCCTCTTTCACATTTCGCCAACAGCCAACGCATAAGGAGCAACCATGCGCGACAAGCTTGAGAAGATCATCATCGCTTTCGAGGAGCTCGAGAAGAAGCTCTCCGACCCCGCCGTCGCCAGCGATATCAAGGAATTCACCCGCCTTAACAAGGAGTACGCCCACCAGACCGACCTGGTGAAGGCCGCTCGCGAGTACCTGGGTGCCCTCGACGACATCGATGTCGCCAAGGAGATGCTGCACGACGCCGCCGACGCCGACGAGAAGGAGATGCTCCAGATGGAGATCTCCGAGAACGAGGCAAAGCTGCCCCAGCTCGAGGAAGACATCAAGATCATGCTCATCCCGGGCGACCCGATGGACGAGAAGGACACCATCGTCGAGATCCGTTCCGCAGCAGGCGGCGACGAGGCGGCCATCTTCGCGGGCGACCTCTTCAAGATGTACCAGCGCTTCATCGAGTCCAAGAAGTGGAAGATGACGGTGCTCGACTCCAGCCCCTCCGAGGCCGGCGGTTTCAAGTCCATCGAGTTCAAGGTCGAGGGCGACAAGGTCTACTCCGTCATGAAGTACGAGTCCGGCGTGCACCGCGTGCAGCGCGTCCCCAAGACCGAGTCCCAGGGCCGCATCCAGACATCCACCGCGACGGTGGCCGTGCTGCCCGAGGCCGATGAGATCGATATCCAGATCAACCAGGCCGACCTGCGCGTCGACACCTACTGCGCCTCCGGCCCCGGCGGTCAGTGCGTCAACACCACCTACTCCGCCGTGCGCATCACCCACCTGCCCACGAATACCGTGGTCCAGTCTCAGGAGCAGCGCTCCCAGATCCAGAATCGCGAGGTCTGCATGCAGATGCTGCGCGCCCGCCTGTACGAGATGGAGCTCGAGAAGCAGCAGGCCGAGCTCGGTGCCGAGCGCTCTGCCCAGATCGGCCACGGCAACCGTTCCGAGAAGATCCGCACCTACAACCTGCCGCAGGATCGTGTGACCGACCACCGCATCGGCTTCAACTCCACCTACAACGGCGTGCTGCTGGGCGATCAGCTGTCCGACGTCATCGACGCCCTGGCGGCCGCCGACCGCGCCGCCAAGCTCGCCGAGGCCGTGTAAGCGGGTTCTCGGC
>ERZ834859.2019-NODE-2019-length-19154-cov-11.362899_pt1 | contig 19154 bp, 19 predicted proteins | sample MGYA00519947_ERZ834859 | MGnify/ENA primary metagenome ERZ834859 (study PRJEB31850, sample SAMEA3708763) | human gut metagenome | biome: human gut; feature: human-associated habitat; material: faeces | place: China | collected 2014 ...
ACACCAGACCCATGATGCCGAAGGGTGCCAGATTGATGATCCAGCGCACGATCTGGGACACCACGTCGGACTGGGCGGCATCGGCCAGCACGACGGTCACCGGGAACAGGAAGCTGGTCACCACCGCAATGGCAGCGGCCAGGAAGGTGGTGAGCATGTACAGCCAGATCACCGTGCCAAAGCGGCGGTCCAGCCTGGAAGAACCCTGTGCCAGGGCGCTTGCCACGATCACGAACACCAGCACCGGGGCAATGCCCTTCAATGCGCCGACGAACAGGCTGCCGAACTCAGCCACCCAACCGGCACCCGGGGCCACCAGTGCCAGCACCACGCCGACTGCCAGGCCGACGAGGATGCGCAGGATCAGACTGATGCTGTTGTATTTTGCAACAGCAGCTTTCAGGGTCTTCATAATATGATAACACTCCTCTTTATGCTGTACGCCTCATGCGTACAGTTTTCTGTCTCTTTCCCAAGAACAAGTGTCATTATAGCACAGACGGCCCAAAAGAGGAAGTATTTTGCGGCATTTTACCGCTGCGAGAATTCATTTTTGTAAACTTTTTCTCAGACCACCCAGAACTTGTATTTTCATGGCGTACACTTTTGCAGTTTTGCCCACACAAAAACACCCGGCGGCCGCGCGTCACGCACAGCTTCCGGGTGCATCATCTGGTTTTTCGGTTCAGCTGGCCAGGCTGTCGGTCACGCTCAGGATGTTGGCACTGCCGTCCAGCCCCTCATAGACCGTCATCACCGCGTAGTGGGACTCTGCGCTGGGGTAGACCACCGTTGCTTCGCACAGGATGCGGTAGCTGGTGCCCGCCACCACCTGGGTGCTCAGCAGGGCCACGGGAGCGTACTCCACGACCACAAGGCCGTCGGTGGCCTTTTCAAACGCCGCCTTTGCTTCGTCGGTCAGGGCAGGGGACGCAGCCTCCTGCCAGCCGCCGGTCATCTCCCGGTCATCCACAAGGTCAGTCTTACACAGGGCGTCGCCGATGTCCACGATCTCTGCCCGGCCCAGCAGGCCGCGCTGCAGGGTGACCACCACATATTGCTCCTGTGCACCCGGATAGCAGACCGTCCTCTTGCACAGCACCCGATACTGAGTGCCCTTTGCGGTGGTGCGGGTGGCCAGCACTGCCGCCGGGGTGTAGCTTGCCCCTACCAGCCCGTCAAAGGCCTTGTCGAACACCTTGCGGACCTTCGCGGTCACGGTGGGGTCCGAAGCACGTTTCCAGCTGCCGGAGATGCAGTTTTCTTCGGTGACCACTGCCGGGGCGGCTGCATCGGCAGGCTGTGCCGGAGCGGCAAGCGCCTGCACGGCACCGCCCGCCAGCATGGAAGCAGCCAGAACGGTGGCCGCGCAAACCGAGAGCATCTGTTTTTTCATAAGGAGCACTCCTTCTTGCATTTTCAGGTGAGATCTGCGGGAACGTTTCCTCCCGTTCCCCTTCATCTCAGATACGATGCACCCCCGGCCGAAAATTGCACGGCGCACAAAAAACCTGCGGAGCAGTGCAGTCCGGCTGCATCTGCGCCCGCAGGCTTTGCTTCTGATTCGATTGAGCTCACTCGCCCAGCTGCTGGGTCAGGGCCAGCTTCTGGTAGGCGATGCGGGGCGTTCCGTCCGCCACATGGATGATGCCGCAGCGCGTAAAGCCGTTCTTTTCCAGCAGATGCTGCATGATCTGGTTGTCGGCATGGGTGTCCGCCCGCAGACTCTGGCAGTGCTCCAGACACCACTCAATGACCGCCGAAGCCACCCCCTTGCTCTTGCCGGAAGAGGCCAGCCGGTGGATGGTGCCATAGGGCAGGGCATCGTTCAGCCATGCACCGTCCTCGATCACCTGATAGGTGGGGTCCGCCCCCAGAATGAAGGCGAACACGCCCAGCAGCTGGCCGTTGACCACATACACGAACAGCCGGTTGGAGTCGATGTCCTCCTCCAGAAGCTCCTGCGGGGGAAAGTTGTCGCCCCACTGGGTGGGGTTGCCCGAAGCCGCCATGGCTTCCCGCGCATGGGCATAGATCTGCAGGATCTGCGGCAGATCTCCTCTCACTGCTCCACGAAACATCTGTTTACACCCTCTTATCCTGCCGCATATTCTCCGCAAGGAAGGCGCGGCACAGCTTTGTTGCACTTGTTATTATACTACATCCTGCCAGAAAACACCAGTTTTTTGTGCATCGGCACAACTGCAAAAAAGCAGGGCACCGTGCGTCTCACACCGGTGCCCTGCTCAGGGGGGAAAGTGATTCTCTTGCCTGGAATGCTCAGGCCGTGGTCCGGCTGCGGACTGCGCGCACCTGACGGTACTCACGGGGGCTCAGGCCGTAGCGCTCGTGGAACAGACGATAAAAATAGCTGGTGTTCTCGTAACCCACCTGGGCAATGATCTGCTGGATGTTCAGATCGCTGCGGCGCAGCAGGCGGGCCGCCGTCTCCATGCGGTGTCTCTGCAGCAGCTCCTTGTAGGTCTTGCCGGTCTGCGCACGCACGCACTCGCTGACGTATGCCAGCGAAACGCCATAGGCCCGCGCCACATTGGACAGGCTGGCCTCGCGGTAATTCTGGGTGATCTCCTGCAGAGCTGCCTGCACCAGCGCGTCGCGGCTGACAGCTTCGGTGCGGCTCTCCAGCGGGTATTTCTGATTCTGTGTCATCTGGATCTCCTCTGTAACGGTGCGGCGGGCGGGGACTGGGGGAAGCCGGACACCCGCCGCACGGGAACTGCAGGTCTTGCTTGAAGGCCCTTACACTTCGTATACGAAACACGGTCCCGGAAGATTGCACGAAATGATAAAAATTTTTGAATTATTTTTCCCAGTAAAAAGGGCCGCCTGTGCACGAACTGCACAGCGCGGCCCATCTGGAAGAAAATGAGGAAAATCGCTTGATCAAAACATGCTCTCGTCCTTGTAACAGCCGGTGCGCACGAACTGCACCCACTCGGCCACGTTCACCGCGTGGTCGCCGATGCGTTCCAGATATTTGATCACCATCAGCAGGTCCAGCGCAGCGTCCACCTTAGCGGGGTCGGCTGCGATCTCCTGCGCGAGGGTGTGCTTGATGGCATTGAAGTCAAAGTCCACGGCGTCGTCGGCCGCAATGACCTTGCGGGCGGCCAGCTCGTCCTCCGCGGTCAGTGCCGCCATGGCGTCCTGGATCATCTGGTATGCCTTGCGGCCCATGGCAATGGCCTGGCTCACCGCCGGGTCGCCCTCCTTGCGCACGGTGACCAGATGCGGGATGATCTCGGCAATGTCCGAAGCATGGTCGCCGATGCGTTCAATGTCGGTGACCACCTTCATGGCGGTGGAGATGCGGCGCAGGTCACCGGCCACCGGCTGCTGGCGCAGCAGCAGGGTCATGCAGCGGTGCTCGATGTCCCGCTCCATGTTGTTGATGCGGCTGTCGCCCTTCACGATCTTCTGGGCGGCTTCGGCATCGGCGGTGCACAGTGCTTCCAGAGCGGCCTCCACGGCCTCGGCAGAGTTGCTGCCCATTTCCACCAGCGCCGCCTTGAGGGCTTCCAGATCGGTGTCGTACTGTTTGCGGATGCTCATTGGTCTTTCCTCCTCGATTTAACCGAACCGGCCGGAGATGTAATCCTCGGTGCGCTTGTCCTGCGGGGCGCTGAAGATCTGGTTGGTGGGGCCCACCTCCACCAGCTCGCCCAGCAGGAAGAAGGCCGTGCGGTCGCTGATACGGGCAGCCTGCTGCATGTTGTGGGTGACGATGACCACCGTATAGTTCTTTTTCAGCTCGCTCATCAGCTCTTCCACCTTCATGGTGGAGCCGGGGTCCAGGGCGCTGGTGGGCTCGTCCATCAGCAGCACTTCGGGCTTGACCGCCAGGGCGCGGGCGATGCACAGGCGCTGCTGCTGGCCGCCGGACAGGCCCAGGGCGCTCTTTTTCAGGCGATCCTTCACCTCATCCCACAGGGCCGCACCCCGCAGGGAGCTTTCCACCAGCTCATCCAGCTCTGCCTTATTGCGGACCCCGTGGAGCCTGGGGCCGTAGGTGATGTTGTCGTAGATGCTCATGGGGAAGGGGTTTGCCTTCTGGAACACCATACCCACCCGGCGGCGCAGGTCGGTGAGCTCCATGTCCCGGGCAAAGATGTCCTGCCCCTTGAGGCGGACATCCCCCTCGATGCGCACGCCCGGCACAAGGTCGTTCATGCGGTTGAGCGTTTTCAGGAAGGTGGACTTGCCGCAGCCGGAGGGGCCGATGAGGGCCGTGATCTCCCGCTCGGCCATATCCAGCGAGATATGTTTCAGCGCCTTGAAGTCGCCGTACCAGAGGTTCAGGTTTTTTGCCGATATCACCGGCATCGTTGTGCTTTCCATAGCATACCTCTTTATTTTTACTGCTTCTGTTTCAGTTTTGCTTTGGCCAGCCGGGCCGCCAGATTGATGACCAGCACCAGCACCAGCAGCACGGCACCGATGGCCCAGGCGGAGGCAAAGTCGCCGTCCTCAAAGGCACGCAGGTACAGCAGCACCGACAGGGTGGCACCGTTGGAGGTGTAAGCCTTGACCACACCCTTGGCGATCACTTCCGCCGCACCGGCGGTAAACAGCAGCGCGGCGCTCTCGCCCACGATGCGGCCTACGGCCAGGATGCAGCCGGTGACGATGCCGTCCATGCTGCAGGGCAGCACGATGGTGTGGATGATATGCCACTTGCCGGCACCCAGACCCAGGGCACCCTCGCGGTAGCCCTGGGGCACCGTTTTCAGGGATTCCTGGGTGGTGCGGATGATGGTGGGCAGGTTCATGACCACCAGCGTCAGGCTGCCGGACAGCAGGCAGGTCTGGAACCCCAGCGCCTGGCTGAACACCAGCATGCCCACCAGACCATAGAGGATGCTGGGGATGCCGGCCAGCGTCTCGTTGGTGAACTCGATCACCTCGATCAGACGGCGGTTGGAGGCGTATTCGGTCAGGTAGACCGCCGCACCCACCCCCAGCGGCAGCACGATGAGCAGGGTCAGCAGGATGACGTACAGCGTGTTGAGGATGGCCGGCAGGATGCCGTCGGTGCCTTTCAGCACGCTGGCCGTGGTGGTGAGGAAGTTCCAGCTGATGTGCGGCACACCGCGCACCAGCACCATGCCCAGGATGCCCGCCACCAGCGCCATCACCAGCAGGGCAGCCGCCCACACCAGCACCGTCATCACACGGTTCCAGGCGCGGCGGGAGGGCGAAAACCCGTTATGCATCGCGGTCGCCTCCCTTCAGCACCACGTTGAGCACCACATTGATGATCATGATGAACCCGAACAGCACCAGCGCGATGCTGAACAGTGCCTGCCGCTGCAGGCCGCCGGCGTAGCTCATTTCCTTGGCAATGGCCGTGGTCAGGAAGGTGACGCTGCGGAACAGGCTGTCCGGCATATTGGGGCTGTTGCCCGCCACCATCATCACAGCCATAGCCTCGCCGATGGCGCGGCCGATGCCCAGCACAACGCCTGCGGCAATGCCGCTTTGGGCTGCCGGGAGGCTGATCTTGAACCATGTTTCGGTGTTGGTAGCGCCCAGCGCCAGACTGCCCTGCTCATACTCCGGCGGCACGGCGTTGAGCGCCGTCACCGACACGGACACGATACTGGGCAGGATCATGATGGAAAGCACCACAATGGCGCTGAGCAGGCAGGCACCGGAGGCCTTGCCGAAAGCTTTTGCCACGGCGGGCACCAGCACCTGCATACCCAAAAGGCCGAACACTACGCTTGGGATGCCGGACAGCAGCTCGATGGCGGTGACCACCACGGTGCGCAGTTTGGGGTCTGCGGCCTTGGAGAGGAACACTGCCGTCAGCAGGCCGATAGGCACGCCGAGGATGGTGGCACCCAGCGTGCCGTAGACGCTGGACAGGATGAAGGGCAGAATACCGAACAGCGGCTCTGCCGCGGTGGACGCCCATTTTGTGCCGAACAGGAACTTGAAAATGCCGATCTTATGGATAGCCGGCACGCCGGAGATCACCATGTACACCGAGATGAGCACCACACAGCACACCGCCATCATGCCGCACAGGAAGAAGATGAAATTCATCACCGCTTCCAGCCAGTCGGCGGGGGTGCGGGGCAGGCGTACCCGGCGCAGATAGGATTTTTTGTTCATAGCTGAAATCCTTTATAAAAGCCGCACCAGCCCAGCCTTTTAGGGCAGGCCGACGCGGCAGGCTGATTTTATCATCGTCCCCATCCCTGTTACCGGGTCAGTTCGGCCGGGAGTTTCACCAGCGAATGATCCGAGGGTGGGACCCTGTTGCCGTAGGCAATAGGGCGGGAGCTGGAAGCCCCGAATTTCGCGGGGGAACTCCCAGCCGGGCTGACTCTGAGCGCCTTTTACTCGTTCACGGGCACAGCGCCTGCGGTGCGGATGAGGTCGGCAGCGTCCTTGCTGGCAGCAAAGTCCATGAAGGCCTGTGCCTGCTCCGACAGGGTCACGCTCTTGTTGGTGACGAACACGAAGGGACGCTGGATCTTGTAGCTGCCGTCCTTCACGGTGTCCTCGCTGCACTCCACACCCTCCACGGTGACCATGGCAACGGTGTCGCCCACAGCGGACAGAGAAGCGTAGCCAATAGCCAGCGGGTTTGCCTCCACAGCGCTGATGACAGCGCCGGTAGCGGTCAGTTCCTGTGCGTACTTGCAGCTGTCCTTCACGTCCACGATGCTCTCAAAGCCATCGCGGGTGCCGGAACCGGCCTCACGACCCACCAGAACGATCTCGCCGTCGTCGCCGCCGACATCCTTCCAGTTGGTGATCTCGCCGGTGAACATCTTCTTGAGCTGCTCCACGGTCAGGTCAGCGATCTTGCTGTCCTTGTTCACGATGATGGCGATGCCGTCCAGCGCCACGACAGTGCCGTCCACATCGTTCTTCTCATCGTCCTTCAGGGCGCGGGAGGACAGGCCGATGTCCAGCGTCTTGTCGGTAGCGCCGGTGATGCCTGCGCCGGAGCCGGTGGGGTCGTAGCTGACGGTGACACCCGGCTCGACCTCGGCAAAGCCCTCGGTCAGGGCAGCGATGACGTTCTTCATGGAAGTAGAACCGCCGGTCGCAACGTTGCCGCTCAGGGTGCCTGCTGTGCTCTCCGCAGCGGAAGAAGCGGTGGTGGAAGCAGAAGCAGCGGTGCTGGATGCGGAAGAAGCAGAGCCGCCGCAGGCGGTCAGGGCAGCAGCCGCAGCAGCTGCACCGCAAACGGTCAGGAACGAACGACGAGAGATCTTTTTCATGATAGAATTTCCTCCATTAAAAGCCCGGGCGCCCGCCCGGCACTGTCTTTTTGTGTTTTCCTTGGGAACGGCCTTATTCTACCGCTTTGCCGCCCTTGCCGCGACCATGGACGTGCAAAAAGTGCGTAAAACTTTGTGCATACTGCCAGCCACAATGTAAAAAACCGGTAACGCGGCACAAAACAAAAAGCCGCCGGGCACTCCTGTTTCCAGAAGTGCCCGGCGGCGGGGTGTATTGGGTTTTACTCTACGCGGCCCGTTACATTTTTGCCGTTGTTTCCATAGAGGAACACAGCGGTTTGACCATTGTAGCGCACGCGCAGCTCATAAGTGCCGGTGCTGTTCTTTTCCGGCACCTTTTCCTTTGTTTCCAGAAAGAACTCCTGCGAGCCATTGTAGTCGATCGTCTGCCCCGGCTCTGCAACCAGTTCGTTCTTCTTGAAATACAGCGTTTCCTTGGTGTCCGCCTCCCGGAAGATGCAGATAATGTCCTCCGGCTTGATAACTACCCTTTCGGCGCTGTTGTTCTGGATGGTGAACTTCGTCCAGTAGGTCAGCTGCTTGACTATGCCATCGCCCAGGCCGCCGCCCAGAAACGGCGTTGCACAGATAAAGGTGACATCACCGATCTTCGCCACGCCGCTGGTCTTGTCGATCACGGTATCCCCGTAGCCGGTCAAAGCCCCTGCGGCGGTCAGCACCAGAGCCCCGGCGCTGAGCTTGAGAAATGTTCTGCGGTCGATCATAGCAATGCACCTCCTGTATTAGGCTGTTTGGGTTCAATTATGCAAGTTTTGAATCCTTCTTAAAGGTATAGCCTTCATAAACACCGGTATAGGTCTCGGTGGGGTCTACGCCAACCCTAAGCTTGATATCTGCGGTATGTGCTTCCATTGCCTGATAGAGCATCTTCTGGCTCTCATCCAGCCGGAAGGTCAGTACACCCGTTTTGCGCTCGCCCTTTTTCATGACCAGCGTGATATTGCTCAGCAGATCTCCGCCCTGCAGCGCGACCTTTTGACCGTTGATCTTAAGCACAAATACGGATTTTGCCGGGAAACTGAAGCCGTTGACGCTATCCAGATTGTGAACGCACACTGTCACCGTGAAATCGGCATACCAGGATTTCCCGGTGCCAATGCCCTGATCATGAGGGACGGCGCTCCATTTACCCACAGCAACCGTAAAGCCACCCAGATCAGTGCCAATGTCACCATCACTGCAGCCGCCCAGCAGTCCGGTCATGGATACTGCCACTGCCATTGCGGCAGAAGTCTTTAAAAACGCACGACGATCCATTTTCATAGCCATATTATAAGCCCTCCTCAAAAGCGTTTTTGCACCCTAAGAGTACCACATTTTACCACATTGTCAACTATCCGAATTCAGGTTTCACCATTTTATCGTTCCTTTATAAAAGGCCGCATAGAACGGCAGCGGGCGCGGCGTCTGCCGCCGTTCCGGGGCGGCGGGAATTTTTATTTTTTCAATAAAATCAAAATTTGCTGTTGACAAAGGGCACCCGGTATGCTAAAATAGCCAAGTCGGGTGCGAACACCTGATGCGAAAATGGTCGTATGGCCCGTTGGTCAAGCGGTTAAGACAGAGGCCTCTCACGCCTTTAACATCGGTTCGATTCCGGTACGGGTCACCATTTTATAGTAGTAAAACGGCTGTGTGCCGTTTTATATAGATGCCTCTTTAGCTCAGTCGGTTAGAGCACCTGACTGTTAATCAGGGTGTCGCCTGTTCGAGTCAGGCAAGAGGCGCCAGCAAAGCGATGGAAATTTTCCATCGCTTTTTTCTTTTTCCGGCGGCCTTGTTGACAGCACCGCCCCGGGGGGCTATACTTAGCATTATAGTAAAGAATACGGAAAAACCTCCTTCCGGCAGGGTCAGACGCCTTGCCGTACTGCCAAAGGCGCCCTCCCCGAGGGAGCTGGCTGCGAACAAAGTGCGCAGACTGAGGGAGTTTCCTGTCAAAAGGAGAACATCATGAAAAAAGTTATTCTGACCGGCGACCGTCCCACCGGCCGCCTGCACGTTGGCCACTATGTCGGCTCTCTGAAGGAGCGGGTGCGGCTGCAGAATACCGGCGAATATGACGAGATCTTTATCATGATCGCCGACGCGCAGGCGCTGACCGACAACGCCGACAACCCGGAGAAGGTGCGCCAGAACATCCTGCAGGTGGCACTGGACTATCTGGCCTGCGGTCTGGACCCCAACAAGGTGCACATCTTCATCCAGTCCATGGTGCCCCAGCTGACCGAGCTGAGCTTCTACTACCAGAATCTGGTCACTGTCAGCCGTTTGCAGCGCAACCCCACCGTGAAGAGCGAGATCCAGATGCGCAACTTCGAAGCCAGCATCCCGGTGGGCTTCTTCTGCTACCCCATCAGTCAGGCTGCCGATATCACCGCCTTTAAGGCTACCACCGTGCCCGCCGGTGAGGATCAGAAGCCCATGATCGAGCAGTGCTGCGAGATCGTGCACAAGTTCAATTCCGTCTACGGCGAAACGCTGGTAGAGCCCCAGATCGTTCTGCCCCAGAACGCCGCCTGCCTGCGTCTGCCCGGCATTGACGGCAAGGCCAAGATGAGCAAGAGCCTTGGCAACTGCATCTACCTGTCCGAGGAGCCGGAGGACATCGAGAAGAAGGTCAAGTCCATGTTTACCGACCCCAACCACCTGCGTGTGCAGGATCCCGGCAAGGTGGAGGGCAACCCGGTGTTCATCTATCTGGACGCTTTCTGCCGCCCCGAGCACTTTGCCGAGTTCTGGCCGGAGTACCAGAATCTGGACGAGGTCAAGGCGCACTATCAGCGCGGCGGTCTGGGCGATATGAAGGTGAAAAAGTTCCTGAACAGCGTCATGCAGGCTGAGCTGGAGCCCATCCGCACCCGCCGCAAGGAGTGGGAGCAGCGCCTGCCCGAAGTGGTGGAGATCCTCAAGGAGGGCAGCGCCTACGCCGAAAAGACCGCTGCCGCCACGCTGGACGAGGTGCGCAAGGCCATGCGCATCGACTACTTCGAGAACGATAACCTGCTGAAATAAGATCTATGAGAGAGCCCGAAACGCCGCAGGCGTTTCGGGTTCTCTTTTGCATCGTTTACGAAAATTGCATAGAAAGCACGGGCAAACCATGCTAAAATAAGGGCAGCAAGTACAGAAAACCCCGTTCTGGGGGGCGAGAAGAAAAAAGGAGAATCACCATGCAAAAGACCATCTGGATCACCGGCGCAAGCTCCGGCATCGGTCGGGAGTTCGCCCGCCGATACGCCGCCATGGGCTGTCGGCTCATCCTGACTGCCCGCCGCGCCGACCGCTTGCAGGCTCTTGCCAAGGAGCTGCACGCAGCCCACGGCACCGACTGCCGCATCGAGATCGCCGACCTCTCCCGCGCCGAGGAGTGCAGCCGCCTGTGCGAGGTGCTGGCGGATGAACACATCGACATCTTCATCAACAACGCCGGTTTCGGCGTCTGCGGCAGCATTCTGGAAACGGAGGAAGCCCGCGAGGAAGAGATGATCCAAGTGAATGTTGCCGCCATGGCGCGGCTGTTCCGCGCCGTGGTGCGCAAGATGAACGCGCAGGGCGGCGGCACCATCCTGAATGTGGCGTCCTCTGCGGGGCTTCTGCCCGGCGGGCCTTATATGGCGGGCTACTACGCCAGCAAAGCCTATGTGGTCAGCATGACCCGCGGCGTGGCTGAGGAGCTGCGGGAGATGCACAGCCCGGTCTACGTCTGCGCCCTCTGCCCCGGCCCGGTGGATACCGAGTTCAACGACCACGCCGGTGTGGTGTTTGCCCTGCGGGGCATCACGCCGGAGCTGTGCGTAGAGGAGGCTCTGCTGGGCATGATGCACCGCAAGACCATCATTGTGCCCTCTGCCTTTATGCGGCTGTGCACCAGCGCCCAGCGCCTTGTGCCCATTCCCCTGCTGATGCCCATCGTGGCGCGCCAGCAGAAGAAAAAGCTGGGGTGAAGCCAAAGGTCGCCTAAACTTGTCAACAAGCCCAAATTAAGCCGGGATATCTTGTGCACCGTGACAAGGCACGTCATCCCACACAAACTGATGACCGCAAAACAGCGGGCTGACGTGCTGTTTTGCGGTGAAAAAACGGAAATCTAAAGAAAATACAATAAAACTTCACAAGAATGTGCCTTGACACTTCCTGCAAAGGATGCTAGACTGGTATACAAGTAAGAGCGCGCTCCGGCACGGCCGGATACGACGCGCTTTGCAAAGCAGCACGGTGCGGTTTTGCGCCGTGTAAAATATGGTTTTTTGACAGGAGGACTTTATTATGGCACAGTGCACTCCCAAATCTTTTGACCTGACCGGCAAGGTGGCGCTGATCACCGGCGCATCCTACGGCATCGGCATGGCAATTGCAAAGGCTATGGCAGCCAACGGCGCTACCATCGTGTTCAATGATATCAAGCAGGAGCTGGTGGACAAGGGTCTGGCTTCCTATGCAGAGGCCGGCATCAAGGCACACGGCTACGTCTGCGACGTGACCGATGAGGATGCCGTCAATGCTATGGTGGCAAAGATCACCGAGGAAGTCGGCCACATCAACATTCTGGTCAACAACGCCGGTATCATCAAGCGCATCCCCATGACCGAGATGAGCGCTGCTCAGTTCCGTCAGGTCATCGACGTTGACCTGAACGCTCCCTTCATCGTGGCAAAGGCCATCATCCCCGACATGATCGCACAGGGCGGCGGCAAGATCATCAACATCTGCTCCATGATGAGCGAGCTGGGCCGTGAGACCGTTTCTGCCTATGCAGCAGCCAAGGGCGGCCTGAAGATGCTGACCAAGAATATCGCTTCCGAGTACGGCGCTTACAACATCCAGTGCAACGGCATCGGACCCGGCTACATCGCTACCCCGCAGACCGCACCGCTGCGCGAGATCCAGCCCGACGGCAGCCGTCACCCCTTCGACCAGTTCATCGTTGCCAAGACCCCCGCAGGCCGCTGGGGCGAGGCCGAGGATCTGGGCGGACCCGCTGTGTTCCTGGCATCTGAGGCTTCTGACTTTGTCAACGGCCTGATCCTGTATGTGGACGGCGGCATTCTGGCCTACATCGGCAAGCAGCCCCAGTAAACGCTGAGGGCACTCCGCAGTTCTGACCCCGGGGACTGCCGCACAGCGTTGTGTGGCAGTCCCTTTTGCATTTGTACGGGAAAGGATGTTATGCTATCATGGAAAAAGCACATCAGGACATCCCTTGGGTGCCCCATGCCGAGATTGCCCCGGAACCCTGCGGCCCCGGGGTGCAGCGCCGCGTGCTGGCTTACAGCAAGGACGCCATGTGTGTGGAAAACACCTTTGAGACCGGCGGCGTGGGTGCCATGCACTGCCACCCCCACACCCAGATCACCTATATCGTCTCCGGGCGGTACCGCTTTACCATCGGGGACGAGACCCGGGAGGTAGGCCCCGGCGACACCCTGCTCAAGCAGAACGGCGTCATGCACGGCTGCGTCTGTCTGGAGGGCGGCGTGATGCTGGATTTCTTTACCCCCATGCGGGAGGACTTTGTATAACACCTGCGCACCGCAGGGAAAAATAAGAAGGAGAACCATTGTTATGAAGATCGCACTTATCAACGAGAACAGTCAGGCCGCCAAGAACGGCATCATTGAAGCCGCCCTGAAGAAGGTGGTGGAGCCCATGGGCCACGAGGTGGTCAACTACGGCATGTACGCCGCCGATGACGCTGCACAGCTGACCTATGTGCAGTGCGGCATTCTGGCTGCTATCCTGCTGAACAGCGGCGCTGCGGACTACGTTGTTACCGGCTGCGGCACCGGTGAGGGCGCCATGCTGGCACTGAACAGCTTCCCCGGCGTCATCTGCGGCCACGTGGAGGACCCTGTGGATGCCTACACCTTTGCCCATGTCAACGACGGCAACGCCGTTGCCATGCCCTTTGCCAAGGGCTTCGGCTGGGGCGGCGAGCTGAACCTCGAGTACTGCTTCGAGAAGCTGTTCGGCTTCGGCCACGGTCAGGGCTACCCCAAGGAGCGCGTTGTGCCTGAGCAGCGCAACAAGAAGATCCTGGACGGCGTGCGCGCTGCCACTTTCAAGCCCCTCATCGAGTGCCTGAAGAGCATTGATCAGGATCTGCTGAAGGGCGCTGTGGCGGGTGCCAAGTTCTCTGAGCTGTTCTTTGCCTCCTGCAAGGACGAAGAACTGGCCGCTTACGTCAAGACCCTGCTGTAAGCTGCGGAGGAGATCATGCAAGGACTGACCCTGTTCAACCTGAACCTCACCCACCTGCTGGATGCCTTTCTGGAAACTGCAGTGCCCATGATCGCCGGTCTTGCCGAGGTGGTGGGTCTGTTCATCATCATCACCAGTCTGGCCAAGGCCACCTTCTACTATGTCCGCGCCACCTTCTTCAACGACCACCGGGACTTCCACCATGAAATGAGCAGCGGCCTGACCACCGCGCTGGAATTTCTGATGTCGGCAGAGATCGCCAAGACCTTTTTGCTGCAAAATCTGGAGTCCGTGGTGCCGCTGGCGGCTACCTTTGCGCTGCGCGCTTTGATGAGTATGCTGCTGCACTGGGAGATGGAGGGCGGCCACCGCCCGGCCAACGCCAAGGAAAGGGACAAGTCCGGCTCTCCGAAGGACGGCAAAAACGGCTGACAGGCAAAACATTTGCCAAACTTTAGCACGGCAGAGTTTCACCGTGTTGTGAAAAACGTAAAACCTTGAGATGAATACTTGACAGGTTTGCACAAAGAGACTATACTCGTGCCATCGAAAGCAAAGGCGCTGACGGAAGCAATTCCGCCAGCGCCTTTTGTGTTTTCGGGGATACTGCCGCACGGAGAGAATAGAGGGCTCCCTGTGCAAAAAACGACCGTAGGAGGTAGGAAAGTATGTTTAGCTCCGTCAACACCTGCTGGACGCTCGTAGGAGCGTTTCTAGTGTACTTCATGCAGGCCGGATTCGCCCTGTGCGAGGCCGGCTTCACCCGGGCAAAGAATACCGGCAACATCCTGATGAAAAACATGATGGATTTCTGCATCGGCACACCCTGCTACTGGCTCATCGGCTTCGGCCTGATGTTCGGCGGTACCGGCGCACTGATCGGCGGTTTCGATCCCTTCATTCAGGGCGATTACAGCCATCTGGGTCTGGATATCCCCCTGTGGGTGTACATCGTGTTCCAGACCGTGTTCTGCGCTACGGCAGCCACCATCGTCTCCGGCTCCATGGCCGAACGCACCAACTTCAAGGCCTACTGCGTGTACTCCGCCGCCATCTCGCTGGTGGTGTATCCCATCTGCGGCCACTGGATGTGGGGCGGCGGCTGGCTGCAGAGCATGGGCTTCCACGATTTTGCAGGTTCCGCAGCCGTGCATAATGTGGGCGGCGTCATCGCCTTGCTGGGCGCTTGGATGCTGGGTCCCCGTATTGGCAAGTACGACAAGGACGGCAACCCCCACGCCATCCCCGGCCACAACCTGACCGCCGGTGCACTGGGCGTGTTCATCCTGTGGTTCTGCTGGTTCGGCTTCAACGGCGGCTCTTCCCTGAGCCTGTCCACCGATGCCACTATGACCCTGACCGGTCTGGTCTGCTTCAACACCAACCTTGCCGCAGCCGTTGCTACCTGCGTGACCATGATCTTCACTTGGCTGCGCTACGGCAAGCCGGATGTCTCCATGACCCTGAACGGCTCTCTGGCAGGCCTTGTGGCTATTACCGCAGGCTGCGATACGGTTTCTCCCTTTGGCGCTTTCTTTATCGGCTTTGTGGCCGGCATCCTTGTGGTGCTGAGCGTGGAATTCTTCGATAAGATCGCCAAGGTGGATGACCCCGTAGGTGCTGTTTCCGTCCACTTTGCAAACGGCGTCTGGGGCACCATTGCGGTGGGTCTGTTCTCCACCGGCTCCAACACCGCCCATGCCGGTCTGTTCTACGGCGGCGGTCTGGCGCAGCTGGGTACCCAGCTGCTGGGTCTGGTCTGCGTGGATGCCTACGTTGTGATCGTAATGTTCATCATCTTCAAGATCATTGATAAGACCCTTGGCCTGCGTGTGCCTGCCGAGGTGGAGATCGACGGTCTGGACATCCACGAGCATGGTCTGGCTTCCGCTTATGCAGGCTTTGCCATCTCGGATGCAAACTCCGCTGCCATGACCCCCAACGAGAACACCGATCTAGGCGAGGACGATGTCACCAAGGCTTCGGCAAAGCAGATGGATGCTGCCGTGCCGGTGGTGCGCGAGCCTGTGATCCACGATGGTGTCTACGACACCGGTATGCACAAGGTGTCCATCATTGCAAAGCTGGCTAAGTTCGATCAGCTCAAGACCGCCCTGAATGATCTGGGCGTCACCGGCATGACCGTAACGCAGGTCATGGGCTGCGGCATCCAGAAGGGCACCCCTGAAAAGTACCGTGGTGTGCCGGTGGATACTACCCTGCTGCCCAAGATCAAGGTGGAGGTCATCGTCTCCCGCATCAGCGTGGACGCTGTGGTGGAAGCCGCCAAGAAGGCGCTGTACACCGGCCACATCGGCGATGGCAAGATCTTTGTCTACAACGTGACCCGCGTGGTCAAGATCCGCACCGGCGAAGAGGACTTTGCCGCGCTGCAGGACGTGGAGTAAGCTCCACAGCATCTCCATGGGCCTTGGCATTGCGCCCACCCGGTTCACGGTGCCGGAGTTCCCGGCGGGGAATGACCGCGCTGGCAGAAATTTCACACTGGTGTCCCTTGATTTTTTGGGTCGGACGTGCTACAATCAGCGTAGTTTCATCCTGTTTAAAATGTTGATGCGGACAAACCGAGGTCCCGCGCTCCATGCCGCAGAGAGGGCTGCCCCGCAAGGGTGCTGCAAGCAGCCTGCCATGTGCCGGACTTCTACCACCGCAGAGTGCAGAGGCGAACCTCTGCCGGGCGTGCCCGTTACAGCACAGCGAGAGGCGCTGCCCGGGCCGGGCGGCGCAATTCGGGTGGAACCGTGGAACGCTGTGGACTTTTTCAGGCGCTTCATCCCGTTGGTAAATGCGGGATGAAGCGCTTTTTTGTTATCTGTTTTATCTGTCAAAGGAGAATGCAACCATGAAGATCATCTATAAGGACGGCCATGTGGACGAGTGCCCGCAGGACCAGGAACTGCACGTCATCCGCCATACCGCAGCCCACATCATGGCACAGGCCATCAAGCGCCTGTACCCGCAGGCGGACTTTGCCTTCGGCCCCGCCACCGAGAACGGCTTCTACTACGACGTCGATCTGGGCGACCAGAAGCTGAGCGACGAGGATCTGGCCAACATCGAAAAAGAGATGCGCAAGATCGTCAAGGAGAACCTGCCCATCAAGCCCTTCATCCTGCCCCGTGCCGAGGCCGTGAAGCTGATGGAAGAGCGCAAGGAGCACTACAAGATCGAGCACATGGCTGACCTGGCCGACGAGACCGAGTTCAGCTTCTTCCAGCAGGGCGAGTATGTGGATATGTGCATCGGACCTCACCTGACCTACACCAAGGCCCTGAAGGCCTTCAAGATCACCCAGCAGTCCGGCGCATACTGGAAGAACGACAAGGAAAACAAGATGCTGACCCGTATCAATGGTGTGGCTTTCCACAATCAGGAAGAGCTGGACGCCTGGGAGAAGGAGCAGCAGGAGGCCCGTGAGCGCGATCACCGCAAGATCGGCAAGGAGATGGGCCTGTTCATGACCGATGACCTGGTGGGCCGCGGCCTGCCCATGTTCCTGCCCGCAGGCTACACCGTCTGGCAGGAGCTGGAGAACTATATCAAGGAGAAGGAGCGTGCACGCGGCTACCTGCACGTCATGACCCCCTGCATCGGCACTGTGAACCTGTACAAGACCTCCGGCCACTGGGATCACTACCGTGAGAACATGTTCCCCGCCATGGAGATGGAGGGCGAGAGCTACGTCCTGCGCCCGATGAACTGCCCCCATCACATGATGATCTACGCAAATCATCCGCACTCTTACCGCGACCTGCCCATGCGCATCGGTGAGATCGCACACGACTTCCGTTACGAGTCCTCCGGCACCCTGAAGGGCATCGAGCGCGGCCGTCACTTCTGCCAGAACGACGCCCATCTGTTCTGCACCCCGGAGCAGATCAAGAGCGAAGTGGCCGACGTGTGCAACCTGATCTTTGAGACCTACAAGGACTTCAACATCACCGATTACCGCTGCGTGCTGAGCCTGCGTGACCCCGCCGACAAGAAGAAGTACCACGACGACGACGCCATGTGGAACCACGCCGAGAACGCTCTGCGTGAGGTGCTGACCGAGCTGGGCATCCACTTCACCGAGGAGATCGGCGAGGCTGCCTTCTACGGTCCGAAGCTGGACGTGAACGTCAAGCCCGCCGTGGGTGCCGAGTACACTCTGTCCACCTGCCAGCTGGACTTCTGCCTGCCCGCCAAGTTCCACCTGACCTATGTGGACAAGGACGGCACCGAAAAGACCCCTGTGGTGCTGCACCGCGCCATCCTGGGCTCTCTGGACCGCTTCATGGCTTACCTGATCGAGGAGACCAAGGGCAAGTTCCCCACCTGGCTGGCTCCCACGCAGGTCAAGGTGCTGCCCGTGTCCGAAAAGACTCTGGACTACGCTCAGGATGTTACGGAAAAGCTGGTGGAGGCCGGTGTCCGTGTGGCACTGGACGACGACAACCAGAAGATCGGCTACAAGATCCGTGCCGCACAGCAGGTGGACCGCGTGCCCTACATGCTGGTGCTGGGTGCCAAGGAAGCCGAGGCCGGCAACATCTCGGTGCGTGACCGCAAGGGCGAGACCACCACGATGGAGCTGGATGCCTTCATTGCCAAGGTGACCGACGAGATCAAGAACCGCACCTACAACGCCTGATAAAGGCTCATAACAATGCAGAGGCCCCTGTTCCGGTTGGAACAGGGGCCTCTGCTGCATTTATCGGAGAAAAATAGGAGAACGTCAGGCAATCTCGCTCTGGGTGCGCTGCACGCTCTTTACGGCCAGTGCCTTGGCGGGCTTCATCAGCAGCACGCACACGCCGTTGAAGGCCAGCGAGCCGAGGATGTAGGTGGCAAAGAACAGCGGCAGATTGGCCGCGAAGGTCTCGGCGTCGATGCAGGCCACCGTGAGGTAGGCAAAGCCCACATTGTTGAGCACCTTGGGGGCGTAGGGGTGCAGGATGATCAGCACGAACAGCACGACGGCCAGCGGGATGAGGAAGCCGAAAAAGCTGCCCAGCACCGGGGTGAGGAAGGTGATGGCCAGCAGGGCGATCACGGTGAACACCATGCCCACCAGACCGCCCAGCTCCACCGAGACGAAGCGGTCCTTGATGTCGCCCTCCATGGTGAACAGCATGATGTTGCTGAGGAAGATGAGCCAGCTGTACTCAAAGCCCACCACATGCAGGATGGCGTTGACGATGAGGATCCAGACCAGCAGCATCAGGCGGAAGTAGAGCAGGAAACGCTTGGTGACGGCTTCGTTCATGAGAATATCCCTCTTTCTTGATGATCGGAAAGTACTTCTTGACAAGCAAAACTGGAAATTGACAGGTAAAACTTGCACTTGATGAAGCAAGTATACACGAAAGTAGAACGTAAAACAAGACTTTGGCAAGAATAAATTGCATATTTTGGAAATTTACGCTTGCGAAACTGTGCGCGGCCCCGCAGAACGGCCTGCGGCGGCCTCTTTGCACTTGCTCCGGAAGTGCAAAGGGAGTATAATAAAAGCGTGGAATTCCCACCGCGCAGGCGGTGTTTGCAAAACAGAGGAGGAACTTGTTATGAACAAACCGGTACTGGTCGTGATGGCGGCCGGCATGGGCAGCCGTTACGGCGGCATGAAGCAGATCGACCCGGTGGGCCCCA
>ERZ834859.2021-NODE-2021-length-19144-cov-24.813872_pt1 | contig 19144 bp, 17 predicted proteins | sample MGYA00519947_ERZ834859 | MGnify/ENA primary metagenome ERZ834859 (study PRJEB31850, sample SAMEA3708763) | human gut metagenome | biome: human gut; feature: human-associated habitat; material: faeces | place: China | collected 2014 ...
TGAGTAAACTTTTTTTGTTTTTGGGAGGATAATTTAGCGTTAGCTAAATTTCAATGCCCGACTGACACTCCGCTAAACAATAATTTAGCAAATAGCTTAGACTAAATCGGAACGAAAATTTTAAAATGATTTAATATTACTTCCTATTAAACTTTTTTACCTTTTCCGAAAGGCTTTGTAAATCCTCTTTTGAAAGTTCAGGCAGATGTTCGAGGTCGTCAAGAAATTTTGCTATACTTTCTTTTTCCTTTAGCTTTGTACTCTCAATATAATAGCTTGTAATAATTCCCGGTACTACCGCTATTATCAGTATGGAACATATCGACAGGAAAATCGACATTGCCCTGCCGAGTATCGTAACGGCGGTTATGTCGCCAAAACCTATGGTTGTGGCTACGCTGAAACAGTACCATACACTGTCAATCGGAGTTTTTATGTTCGGCTCAACTATCCATACACCAATGCTTACACCTGCAAATATTATTATGTATGTTGTCAAAAACTTAAGTGCTCCTGTCCGTTTAAGTATAATTTTTATCAGCCGAGTTTTTTTCATATCTTCACCGCCTGCCTTTTATAACAAAATTATATCAATTCTGCGTATAACAGTCAATATTTTTAGCAAAATTAAACAGTCGAATTTTTTGTCAGAGCTTTTGCATCGATTTTCAGAAAACAGGTGAAAAATTATTATGCAAATAAAACACCGTCAACGCAAAGTGTTGACGGTGTTAAAAAGCCTGTTTTCTTGTTTGTTTTCATAATTGAAAGGTTTTCGCTATTGTGTTTAAGCTGCCAAACAGCAAGCCGGTTGGCTATCGGAGTTTGCGTTAGCCTTTAATAAACAACTGTTCCCAATAATATCTGTACGGAGCATTTTGGTCAACATAACACGAAACACCGATTTTGTTATATTTGCTGTTCATTATGTTTGCTCTGTGTGACGGAGAATTCATCCATTCTTTTACTACAGCTTCGGGTGTGTTCTGTCCTGCGGCAATGTTTTCGGCTGCCGAAGTGTACGAAACATTATTCTGCTTTAAAACCGTAGACCAGCTTGTGCCGTCAGGGCGTTGGTGTGAAAACAGAGTTGCTGTTTCTTTTGAACGAATGTTTGAAAGGTTTGTAAGAGTTGTGTCTTTTGTGAGAGGAGAAAGTCCCTCTTTTGCCCGTGCCGCATTTACAAGTTCAATTACCTTATCAGCAAATTCTTTATTATAGCTTGCAGATCCGCTCGGCTGTGTGGTCGGCTGCGGTTGTGAAGTCGGCTGTACGGTGGTCGGCTGTGTTGCAGGCTGTGTCGGAGTTTCTCCTCCCGAAATGAGCATTTGAGCCGAGGTTACATCCTGAACATCAATTTTGCCGTCATTGTTATAGTCGGCAATTTTTTTCTGATTGTCTGTCAGTTCTCCGTCACCTGCTATTTTTATCTGCAAGTATGTAACATCCTGCACATCAAATCTGCCGTCATCGTTTAAGTCGTATTTTTGCGTATCAAGCGCCGATGCCGAAACAATTGCAGTTGCCGCTACTGCTGTGGCGGTAAGTGCTACGGCGATAATTTGTTTTAAATTTTTCATATGAACTCCTGTGATTTTAACTCTGATAGATATTTAAAAGAATGTTTTTGATGTCCCAAAGCTTTTTCGAGAGGTCAACATAGTAGTTGTGCGGGTTCTCAAATCGCTTTACCTCGTCCCAAAGAAGTCCGATTTGGTCTTTGCAGTATTTTGCAATATCTTCAATCTTTGGCGATTCATACACGCACTCGCCGTCCTTAAATATCGGTACAAGTAATTCTTTTGCGGTAAAGTCTGTGAGAGTTTTTGCTTTCCATGTTGCATTCTGGTCGAAAATGGTGTGTGGTTTTGAGAAATCTATTACTTCGTCATACACGCAAAGTTCGTCGGCAAGAGCCTTGCCGCTCTCGTTGTCATAATAACGGTAAAGTTTTTTGAAATGAGGATTTGTGATTTTTGTTGTGTTCTCGCTGACTTTGATTTTCGGGATAATTTCGCCGCTTGTGGGTTCTTCAACGGCAACAAGTTTATATACACCGCCGAATACAGGCGAACTTGACGAAGTTATAAGTCTTTCGCCAACTCCGAAAACATCGACCTGTGCACCCTGCATCATAAGGTCACGGATAAGGTACTCGTCAAGTGAGTTTGACGCAACAATTTTGCAGTTTTCAAGTCCTGCCTCGTCAAGCATTTTTCTTGCTTTTTTAGAAAGGTAAGAAATATCGCCCGAATCAAGACGAATTGCAAATTTGTTAATGCCCTTTGGAACAAGCACTTCTTTAAATACTCTTATTGCGTTCGGAACGCCGCTTTTAAGCGTGTTGTAAGTATCGACAAGAAGCGTCGGGTTCTCGGGATAAAGCTCGCAGTAGGTGCGGAATGCTGTATATTCGTTGTCGAACATCTGAATCCAGGAATGAGCCATTGTGCCGCCTGCGGGTACGCCGTAAAGTGCGTCTGTAAGTGTGCAGGCTGTACCGGCACAACCGCCTATGTATGCGGCTCTTGCACCGTCAACGGCACCTGTTGCGCCCTGTGCACGGCGAGAACCAAACTCAAGAACCGTTCTGCCCTGTGCGGCACGAACAATTCTGTTTGCCTTTGTTGCAATGAGAGTCTGATGATTGATTGTAAGGAGTAAAAATGTTTCGATAAGCTGTGCCTCTATGGCAGGAGCTTTTACCGTAATAATCGGTTCGTTAGGGAAGATAGGAGTTCCCTCGGGAATAGCGTAAATATCACCTGTGAATTTGAAATTTGAAAGATATTTTAAAAATTCTTCATCAAAAATTCCTTTTTCTCTAAGATACTCAATATCGGTTTCGGAGAAGTGGAGATTTTTGATGTAGTCAATTACCTGCTCAAGACCTGCCGCAATGGCAAAACCGCCGTTGTCGGGCACTTTGCGGAAGAAAAGGTCGAAGTAAACATTCTTTTTGTAAAAGCCGTTTTTAAAATAGCCGTTTGACATTGTAAGCTCGTAAAAATCGCAGAGCATGGAATAGTTAGTTTCTGTCATTATAAATCACCTTAATAAAATTTGATTTGCATTGTGTTTCGAATCTATCAGCTTTCGGTTTGTTCAAGATTTTTTACACCCTTGCTAAGGCAAAGCCTTTGTGCAAAAACCGCAAGCACATACATAACAATAACAAGTCCAAGGTTAATTATAACAGGTTCAACGCCAAAAATCCATAGCAATACAAGAGAAATTGCACAAATAGCGGCGGTAATTGCTATAATTATGGCTGCATTGATTACGGTATTGTAGTTACCTCGCAAAGCGTTGATTTCATCGTCCCATACAAGTTTAGGGTTTATTGTGTCCAAGAATATACCAAGGTAGGTTACAAAAACAACGCAGATAAGGCTTAAAAGAATATGTATAAGCGGAATTACGATGAATACAAACGGGTTAAAGCTGTCTGCGAGAATTGCGCAGTAAATATTAAATGCAATTACATAGAGCACCATAACAGAGCCACTGATGATTATACTTGTAAGTGCTTTTGCATTCAGTTGAACTCTTAATGTAACGGGAATATAGCGCATAAATTGGAAGTGCTTGCCCTCTCTTGAAATTGCGGAAGAAGCGATACTGTTAATTGCCGTGACAAGGGTGGAAATTACAACAGCCGCTACGGTAATTACAGTAATACTTTTTTGATCTCCCGCAAGGTACGGTGTAAGTGTGCCCGACAAAAAGTTTGTACTGCCCTGCAAAATCATAATAACAGCCATAAAAACAGGCCACAAAAGGTTAATGGCTATGCAGTCCATAAAGAAAGGCGGAGTTCTGAAAAGGATAAGAAATTCTTTTTTCAAATAACTTGCAAAAACTCCTTTTTGGGTTGATTTCTCAACAGCCTGACTTGCAATGCTTTTACTGCGTTTTGATTTTGTGGTATTGATGTCCGACACACCTTTGATATACATTTTTGACGCAAGGAAAAGGAAGACTGCAACGAAAATTACATTTGCAAGCAAGTATAAAAGCAGTTGATATACGGATTCGCTTGAGATAGAATCCATCATAAGCGGAATGTGTGGAAAAATAAAGTTCATAACATTTAAAAATCCGTTGTCTGCGCTTGCAAGCGAAGTAACGATTGCATCGGGATTAAATCCGCTGATGCTTACGAGAGCAACCAATGCGCCGACTATAAGCACGGCAGTGCCGATACCTGTAATTTTATTGAGGAAATCACGATTTTTTACCGAGTGGGTAAAGTACATAAATATAACGGCAATAATTCCGCAGTAAGCAAGAGGAATAATGGGAACGGTAAGTATGCCGATTATTGAAGTTATAACACCTGTAAGCGAAAATCCCTTTGCCGACATAAAGCCTACGCAAGCGCCGAGAATAAGGATAAATTCCATTATGTTTTCCGAAAGCAGGGAATAAGCAAACTTTGCGCTTACGATTTCTCTCGGCTTTAACGGAAGAGGAATGAGATTTTCAATATCGTTTGAAAAATAAAATATATTGATAATTACATTAATTCCGAATACTACGGAAAGGATAGAAATAATATGTAAAATTACTTCCGCACCCTGTGTTGCTCCGCCGTATGTCATTACGCCAAGTGTTAGAGCATAGGTGATTATTCCGACAAGCGCACCTGCCGGTATCATAATAAGAAGTACAACCGCCGTACCCATAATTGTATAAAAATGTTTGGAACGCTTTTTTTCTGCGGAGGTTAGCTCGGTTGTTTTTATAAAGGTTTTTAATAAATTAAAAAAATTACTCATTTTCAGTCAGCTCCAAAAAGATTTGTTCAAGTGATTTGCCTGTGTTCTGACTACAAAGATTATCGAGAGTGCCGTCATAAAGCGATTTGCCCTTTTTTATTATGATAACCTTGTCGCAGAGTTTTTCGGCAACTTCCAGTATGTGGGTGGAGAAAAATACGCAGTTACCCGCATCTGCGTGTTCACGCATCATAGCTTTCAGTTCAAAAGCACTCTTAGGGTCAAGACCGATGAGCGGTTCGTCAAGAATCCATACATCGGGATTGTGCACAAGTGCGGCGGCAACCATAATTTTCTGACGCATACCGTGCGAGTAGCTTAGCATAGGTGCGTTTAAGCTGTCGGTAAGTCCGAATCTGTCGCAAACTTCGGTAAATCTCTTTTTGCGCACATCTGACGGAACTTTGTAGATGTCACCGATGAAATTGAGAAACTCAATTCCTTTGAGCCTTAAGAACATATCGGGACTGTCGGCAATGTAACCGATACTTTTCTTTGCCTCAAGCGGTTCTTTTTTTATGTCGTGACCGTTGATGCTTATTTCACCGCTGTCACTTGAGAGAATACCTGTAAGCATTTTGATTGTGGTGGTTTTGCCCGAACCATTCGGTCCGATAAATCCTACAATTTCGCCTTTATTTACAGTAAAAGACAAATCGTCTACTGCTTTTAAAGTGTTGTTAAATACCTTTGTAACATTATTGAATTTTATCATAATATCAGTCCTTTGTATGAATGTATTTATATAAATATTATAAAATCAGATATAGTCGCTGTCAATTATTTTTACATTGTTTTTAAAATTTGTTCTGATGCGACATATTTTGAAAAGCTTTTTGTATATGCAAAGTTTGACAACAACAATAACCCCTCCGACAACGCATATTAACAGTGTTGCCGGAGGGGTTATGCTTTTAAGCCTGTAATTGATTTAAAATTTTATTTCTTATTCTTTTTTAGTTTACCGATTACATAAATCAGTACAAAGCCGAGCAGGAAAGCACCTACTACACATTTAAACACAATGCCGAGCACACCGTCAAACATTGCAATTCCCGAAAAACTGTTCATAGCGTACCATACAGTCATAAAGCTGAAAAAACCCCCGATGATGTAGCACAAAGAACCGAGCTTTTTTGCCGATACGAACATATACAGAGCGATTATTGCCCATAATATAAAGTAAAAGGATTTTATGGTTTCCATTCGTTGATCTCCTATAAATCTAATGTATTAATGATTTAAAGTTTAAGGTCGGGAATATACTGCTTTATAATTGAAATTAATCCGACCTTTGGAGTATCTTCGTCGGGTAACTGCGGAAAGTCGTATGCCGCATAGTCATTGCCCTCGATAATCGCAGGTCCGTTCTCCGAAATGCATACATCCCAACCGCAATACTTAAATTCGGGTTCTTCCAGTGCCGCCTTTTTAACAAGCTCCTTGACCTCTTCGCAGTAAGGAATTTTAAAACCTTTAAATTTTATTCCCGAATACGGGTGTTCGTATGCAATTTCCATATCGGAAGTATGTCCCGGCCCTGTTACCGTACCTGTATCGAGGTCAAAGTGACAGGCAAAACCGCCGTTTTCAAGATTATCTACAAATTTACCGTTATTTCCTGTTTTAAACACCGCATACAAAATATTCGGCTTGCCGTCTACCACAAGTGTGGCAATTCTTAAGCAGTTAATTGAGTGAGGATAAATTTTTGAAACATCGGGGTGTTGCTTTATTGCCTCTTCAAGTACACCGAATTCGTTTTCTTTGTCAAAAACATAATTATAAAATTCTTCGTCACTCTTAAAGTCCGCTTTAACAAGTCTTTCAATGCCTTTGCCGCATTCGCCGAAAGCAGGCTTTGCAATGAAAACATCCCAAGGCTTAATAAATTCGCTGAATTGCTCCAAAGTAATCTTTTCCTCAATTACAAGTACCCGTCTGCCAAGATATTTTGCAAATCTGGTATCAAATAATCTTTTATCGTTAAATATTTCGGCACTTGTAAGATCGTTCTGCATTAACATAAAACGCTTGTTTTTAAAGCGTGTCATATACGTTTTGCGTTGGTCTGCAGTCATATTGTAGTATTCAAACAGAACATAGTCATTATATCCCGCTCTGTATTTAAAAAAGCAACCTACCATATCAAAGAAAATGCCGGCTTTGTTTTTGCCGGATTTTGTGTGAACGGTATTTATTGCGCCGGAAAGTTTGCTGAATGTTGCGCCGGAGCAAACTCTGAAAAAGTAACCGATTCTCATAATAACCTCTTTTGTATCTTAGTTGTATCAAAATTACGGCTAATTTAAGCCATTTTGTGTAGTTAAGGGTGTATTTGTCAATATAACTTCCATTATAGTATATTTTGCGCTGAAATGTCAATAATGGTGACGGATTTGTGAAAAGTTTTTGAAAAGTAAAATTTTTCTGATAAAACTCTTGACTTTTGCTGACTTTAAGATTATAGTATAAGCATAAGAGTTAGCACTCACACACAGAGAGTGCTAAAACAACAAAAACGCAGGCAGAGAGGTGATACCTATGGAGCTTGCGGAAAGAAAGCAAAAAATTCTTTCGGCTGTTGTTGAAAACTTTATAAAGACAGGTGAGCCTGTAGGTTCAAAAACTCTGATAGACGAAACGGATTTAAAAGTTTCATCGGCTACGGTAAGAAATGATATGGCAGACCTCACACAAAAGGGTTATCTTGTTCAGCCGCATACATCGGCAGGCAGAATACCTACTCAGCAGGGCTACAGATACTATGTTGACAATCTTATGAAGATTGTGGCGGTGTCACAGCGGGGCAGAGAACTTGTGGAGGATAAACTTTACAGAAATGCCGAATCACCCGAAAATATTTTAAAATCGGCGGCAGATCTCCTTTCGGAGCTGACAGGACTTACCGCAGTTGCCACAGCACCGAATTCCGCAGAAAGCAGGATTCACAAAATCAGCTTTGTGCAGACGGGTTCGCACACGGCAATGACTGTTGTAATTGCCTCAAACGGCATTATAAAAAATCAGCTTTTCAGATGCGAATTTATAATCACTCCCGAAATCCTTGAAGTGTTTGACAAAGCGCTTAACGAATTGTTTGACGGAGTAAGGCTTTCTTCGATAAATCGTCCGTTTATACAGACGGCAGCGGCAAGATTTGGCGAGTTATCGCTCTTTATGCCAAGTGTGCTTACGGCGATAAAAGATGCGGCAGACAAGGCAAACGAAGTCGGAATCTTTTTGAGCGGTCAGACAAAGCCGTTGTTTATGCAGAATGTAAATTTTCTTGCGGCAAGAAATGTAATTGAACTTCTTTCAAGAAAAGGAGATCTTGCAGGTGTTCTTACAAGCCTGCCGATAGGTACTTCGGTAAGTATAGGTACAGAAAACAGCCGTATAGAACTTGCGTACAGCTCGGTAATTTCTTCAAGCTACAGCGTAAAAGATACACCGTCCGGTACGCTTGCCGTAATAGCTCCGATACGAACGGATTACGGCAGAGTGATTTCGATTATAGAATGTATAAGCGAATGTGTAAGTAAAATAATAAGCGAGCTTATAGAGCATTAATATAGAAAGGAAAGGTAATATGTCAAAGAAAAAAGAAGTGACAAAAGACGAAGCTGTTGTAAACGAGAATACATCTGAACAGACAGCTGAAGCGGTTACGGAAGAAATTGATGAAACCGCCAAAAAAATAGCTGAACTTGAGGAGGAGCTCAACTCACAGAAAGACAAATATCTTCGCCTTTGTGCCGAGTATGACAACTACCGCAAGCGTACAGCAAACGAAAAGCTTTCTATTTATGATGACGCAACAGCAAAGGCGGTTACAGAGCTTTTGCCTGTAGCAGACAGTATTCAGATGGCTATTACAAATTTAAAAGATTGTGACCCCGAAATTTTAAAGGGCATTGAGCTTATTTCAAATCAGCTTGCAAAGTCGCTTGAAAAGCTCAAGGTTGAGCCTTTCGGTGCGCAGGGTGAGGAGTTTAATCCGGAAATTCACAACGCAATCTCAAAGATTGACGATGAGAATTTTGAAAAGAACTGTATTTCACAGGTGTTCCAGACAGGTTACAAAATCGGCGATAAAATTATTCGTCATGCAATGGTTCAGGTTGCAAATTGCGACTAAGACCTTTATATAAATAAATCAGTATAAAAGTAAAACAAATATATTCAGGAGGAATTCATTATGGCAAAGACAATAGGTATAGATTTAGGTACAACAAACTCATGTGTAGCAGTTATCGAAGGCGGCGAGCCTGTAGTTATTCCTAACGCCGAGGGCGCAAGAACAACTCCTTCCGTTGTTGCTTTCTCAAAAGACGGCGAGCGTATGGTAGGTCAGGTCGCAAAGCGCCAGGCTATCACAAACCCTGACAAGACAGTTTCTTCTATTAAGAGAGAAATGGGTACATCATATAAAGTATCAATTGACGGCAAGCAGTACACACCGCAGGAAATTTCAGCTATGATTCTTTCAAAGTTAAAGGCAGACGCTGAAGCATACCTCGGCGAAAAGGTAACACAGGCAGTTATTACAGTTCCTGCTTACTTTACAGACGCACAGCGTCAGGCTACTAAGGATGCAGGTAAGATTGCAGGTCTTGATGTAAAGAGAATTATCAACGAGCCTACAGCAGCTGCTCTTTCATACGGTATAGATAAAGAAAAAGACCAGAAGGTTATGGTATATGACCTCGGCGGCGGTACATTCGATGTATCTATCATTGAGATGGGCGATGGTGTTCAGGAAGTTCTTGCTACAGCAGGTAACAACCGCCTCGGTGGTGATGACTTCGATAAGAGAATTATCGACTGGATGGTAACATCATTCAAAAACGAAACAGGTATTGACCTTTCATCAGATAAGGTTGCTATGCAGCGTTTCAAAGAGGCTGCAGAGAAAGCTAAGATAGAGCTTTCGGGCGTTACAACATCTTCAATCAACCTCCCGTTCATTACAGCAGACCAGACAGGTCCTAAGCACCTTGACTTAACACTTACAAGAGCTAAGTTTGACGAACTTACAGCAGACCTTGTAGAGGCTACAATGGGTCCGGTTCGTTCGGCTCTATCTGATTCAGGTTTACAGATCAGTCAGATTGACAAGGTTCTTATGGTCGGCGGTTCTTCAAGAATTCCTGCTGTACAGGAAGCTGTTAAAAAACTTATCGGCAAAGAGCCGTTCAAGGGCATTAACCCTGATGAGTGCGTAGCTGTAGGTGCTGCTATTCAGGGCGGCGTTCTCGGCGGCGAGGTAGAGGGACTTCTTCTCCTCGATGTTACACCTCTTTCACTCGGTGTTGAAACAATGGGCGGCGTAATGACAAAGATTATTGAGAGAAATACAACAATTCCTACAAAGAAGAGCCAGATTTTCTCAACTGCCGCTGATAACCAGACACAGGTTGAAATCAATGTTTTACAGGGTGAGCGTGAATTTGCAAGAGATAACAAGCAGCTCGGTTTGTTTGCTCTCACAGGCATTGCTCCAGCTATGCGTGGTATCCCGCAGATTGAAGTAACATTTGATATTGATGCAAACGGTATTGTTAATGTATCTGCAAAAGACCTCGGTACAGGCAAGGAGCAGAAGATTCAGATTCAGAACTCAACCTCAATGAGCAAGGAAGATATCGACAAGGCTGTTAAGGAAGCAGAGCAGTACGCCGCAGAAGATAAGAAGCACCGTGAAGAGGTTGACGCTAAGAACGAAGCAGAGAACCTTGTATATCAGGCTGAAAAGCTCGTAAACGAGAGCGGCGACAAGATTTCAGAGGACGAAAAGAATACAATCAATACAAAGTGTGCTGCAGTTAAGGACGCTATCGCTAAGAACGACAAGTCTATGATTGACACTGCTAAGGAGGATTTACAGAAAGCTGTTTACGAAGTTTCCGCAAAACTTTATCAGCAGGCAAATCCGCAGGGTGCACAGGGTGCGGCTCCGCAGGGTGACCCACAGCAGGGCACACAGGGCGGCTCAAACGGTGACCCTAACGTATATGATGCCGATTTTAAGGATGTTGACGGCAACTGATTAAAAACGGCAGCCTATAAATAGATTTACACAATGATTGACTTCATTTGTTTTTCCTGTTAAAATTTGTTAAAGGGGCTGTTTTTTGCAACGGCTCCTTTAGCACTGTATGGATTTTTGACAGCGTATACAGCGTATATAGATAACCTTTATACAGCTGATAACAAGTTATTAAAAGGTGAGAATGATGGCAGATAAAAGAGATTATTACGAGGTGCTTGGCGTTTCTAAGGGAGCAAGCGAAGATGAAATTAAAAAGGCTTACCGACAGAGCGCTAAAAAGTACCACCCTGACCTCCATCCGGGAGATAAGGAATGTGAAGAAAAATTCAAAGAAGTCAACGAGGCTTACGAGGTACTTTCAGATAAAGATAAAAAAGCCCGCTATGACCAGTATGGTCACGCAGGCGTAGACCCTAACTTCGGTGCGGGCGGCGCAGGCGGTTACGGTGCATACGGTCAGGGCATTGATATAGATGATATTTTTTCAAGCTTTTTCGGCGGATTCGGAGGCAGACGCTCCAATAATCCTAATGCTCCGAGCCGAGGCAGTGATGTTGAGGCAAGCATTTATATTTCATTTGAAGAGGCTGCAAAGGGCTGTAAAAAGACCGTAAGCTACGATTGCGTTTCTTCTTGTGACGAATGTCACGGTACGGGAGCAAAACCCGGTACTCAGCCTAAGACCTGCTCTGTATGCGGAGGCTCGGGCAGAGTTACAATCAGCCAGCGTTCACCTTTCGGAGTTGTTCAGACACAGCGTGCCTGTGACGCTTGTCACGGTAAAGGCAAGATTATTGACAGTCCTTGCCCTAAGTGCGGCGGTTCGGGCAGAAAGCGCAGGACTAAAACTGTTGATATTACAGTTCCGGCAGGCATTAAAGACCAGCAGATTCTTAATGTCGGCGGCAGAGGCAACGCAGGTTACAACGGCGGCCCTTCGGGTGACCTTCATGTATATGTAAATGTTCAGCCGCATCCTGTATTTGAACGCAGAGGCGACGATGTATGGTGCAATCTTCCTCTTACATTTGCACAGGCTGCTCTCGGCGCAGAGGTGGTTGTTCCTACTCTTGACGGCAAGGTTTCGTATCAGGTTCACGAGGGTACACAGCCGGGCGATGTATTTAAGCTTAAGGGCAAAGGCATTCAGCGCCTTAACGGCAGAGGAAAAGGCGACCAGTATGTGCGTGTAACCATTGAAGTTCCGAAGAATCTTAACGCTAAGCAGAAAAATCTTATAAAAGAATTTGAGAATGTTACAAACGAAAAGAACTACGCACAGCGCAACAGCTTTTTTGAGAAAATAAAGAGAATGTTCAACGAATAATTCTGATAACAGTATATAAAGGGGCTTAACAAATGGAGTCTTGGACAGAAATAAAAATTGCGGTAAACGCAAAGGATATAGACAGGGCAGGCGACATTGCGAATGTTGTAGTGCCTTACGGAATTTATATTGAGGACTACACTGCTCTTGAGCAGGAAGTGCAGGAGATTGCACACATTGACCTTATAGATGAGGATTTGCTCAAGAAAGACAGGAGCGTTGCCTATGTTCATATTTACCTTGAGCCTGATGTTTCTCCGAACGAGGCTGTAGCCTTTTTGTCCGAAAGGTATAATGCAGAGGGCATTGAGCATAAAATTGAATTGCTCGACTGTGCCGAAGAGGATTGGAGAAACAATTGGAAAAAGTATTTTAATCCGATTGCCGTTGGAGAAAAGCTCCTTATTCGCCCAAGTTGGAGAGATGATTACGATCCGCAGGGCAGAATAGTTTTGAATATTGACCCGGGTCTTGCGTTTGGCACAGGCAGTCATGAAACCACAAGACTTTGCCTTGAAATGTGCGAAAAGTATATGAAAAAAGGCGACAAAGTGCTTGATGTGGGTTGTGGCAGCGGTGTGCTCGGTATTGCGTCTTTGCTTATGGGTGCAGAAAGTGCTGTAGGAGTTGACATTGACGATGTTGCGGTAAGAACCGCAAAAGAAAATGCCGAAATTAACAATGTGGCTGACCGCTTTACTGCAATCTGCGGCAGCTTTACAGATAAAGTAACAGGTAAGTATGACATTGTACTTGCAAATATTGTAGCAGACGCAATTATGTTCCTTTCAAAAGGTGTAAAAGACTTTATGAAAGACGATGCGGTTTATATTATGAGCGGTATTATTGATACCCGTGCCGAAGAGGTAAAGGAATCAATCGGCAAGGATTTTGACATTATAGAAGAACACCTTGAAAAAGGTTGGGTGTGCCTTGCCGCAAAAGCAAAAAAATAAGGTAATAAATGTGCTGTATAGTGCGATATTTACTGAACATTTGTCATAAAACTGTCACAATAGTGTGATAAAATCTAAATAATTTTGATGCTCGGAGGCACGATTATGAAAAAAACAAATAAAAAGAATACAGTAAATCTGTTTTTCTCTGCATTCCTTATTCTTGCGTTTGTAGTATGCGCACACTTTTTCTCTAATTTTGCACTTGGACAGAATCAGGTGCTTTCAAATGTAATTCAGTTGTTTGTTTACACAGTGTTCGGTCTGCTTTTGTTCTACGCAACAAGAGTTGGCGACGGAAAGCCTGTAAAGCGTTTTTCACCGATTACATTAATAATTATGGTATTGCCTGCGCTTTACATAATGATTGCAAGCATAGCAAGCGGTATGCCGCTCCACAGCGCATTTGTTATAAATGACAGTTCAATCAGCATTGTAACAACACTTGCAGCTGTTGTATTCGGTTACGGTATTCCGTACACATTCTTAAGCGGTTTTGAAATTGCCGAGGAAGAGAACGAAAGCGAGAAAAAATTCGTTGAGGGCGGTATAGAAGCTGACATTCAGGATGTTGAAAATGAAGAAGAATCAGAGGAAACTTCCGAAAATGCCGAAGAAACCGAAACAAGCGAAGAAAACACAGAAGAATAATTTGTTTTACTTATTAATTTGACAGCGACTTGACAAAATCGAGCCGCTGTTTTATTATTTAAGCGGTGCCTTATACGGTCATTTAAGAATTAAAGGCTTTTTATCATAAGTTTGGGTAATTTACGGTTTAGCGGAATACTTCAGCCAAGTAATTATAAAAGTTTGGTCAACCTTTGAAAAGGCTTGACCTAAATTTTTAAATTATTACACTAAACCGTGAGCCAAACAATAATTTATTATTGTTACCCCAACATTTAGAACCGAATTAAAGAGGGTGAATTTATGGACGAAAAGGATAAGTTTGACGGAACAGAAAAAATTGAAGAGGAAGAAGAAAACGTATATATTGCCCGTCACGCAAAAAAAGACGAAGAGGACAGATTTGCGGATATTGAAAATTTTGATGTTGATAATACCGAAGCTGTTGAAAATAAAGAAGTTGTAAAAAATTCAAACGATGTACCGAATAATGAGCCTGCCATAGACAGCACAGAGAATTTTGATGTTCACAGCGATAATTACGGCGATGATTTTGACTGTCAATCGATAGCAAGCAAAAATCATATACCGTCGGATAATCCGAAAAAAAGCAACAGAGATTACGGCGACGGTTTTGACGCTCAAACGGGTGAGGACAGACACGAATTTAAGCGCAGACAACCGAATAATGACGACTATTATGAGAATAATGCAGATACGGACGATTATTCGGGAAAGCCGAAAAAGCAGAAAAAAGCGAAAAAACAAAAGCAGAAAAACAGTAAGGCGGCTATGGTATGCGTAGTGGTAGCCGTTGCGGTTATAGTAGTATGTGTGCTTGCTTTTGTGCTTTCAAAATGTAAAAAACCGACGGTGACAACTGCACCTACTACGAAAGCGACGGTGACAACTGCACCTACTACGAAAGCGACTGTTGTCACAACTCAAGAGCCGACAACCGAGTATTACGAGCCTGAAACCGAACCGGAGTATGTGGAGGAAACCACAGAACAGCCTTCCACAGAGGAGTACACCGAGCCGGAAACAGAGCCTTCCACAGAAGAATATACCGAACCCGAAACTTACGAACCTGCCCCGGATACAGAACCTGTAACGGAGTATGTTCCTGACGAAACAACACAAATTGTATAAAATGGAGATGTAAAAAATATGGGATGTAGTCATGATTGTTCATCTTGCAGCTCTGACTGCAAGTCAAAAAATTCGGAAAGTTTGCGTGAAAGCCTTAATCAATACAGCAGTGTAAAGAAAGTAATTGCCGTAGTATCGGGCAAGGGCGGAGTAGGCAAAAGCCTTGTTACTTCAACTCTTGCGGTAACTTTCAACCGTCTTGGTAAAAAAACGGCTGTTCTTGACGCAGATATTACAGGCCCGTCAATTCCAAAGGCTTTTGGCATTAACGAAAGAGCAAAGGGCAACGAATACGGAATTATTCCTGTTACAACCGAAACGGGAATTGATATTATGTCAGTAAACCTTTTGCTTGAAAATCCGACCGACCCTGTTGTATGGCGTTCACCTGTCATTACAGGCACGGTAAAGCAGTTTTGGAAAGATGTTATCTGGGAAAACGAGGACTATATGTTTGTTGATATGCCTCCGGGAACAGGAGATGTTCCGCTTACTGTATTCCAGAGTTTGCCGATTGACGGAATCATTGTAGTTGCATCTCCGCAGGAGCTTGTTTCCATGATTGTCGAAAAGGCGGTAAAAATGGCAAATATGATGAATGTGCCAATTCTCGGTCTTGTTGAGAATATGAGTTATTTTGTATGTCCCGATTGCGGCAAAAAGCATAATATTTTCGGTGAAAGCCATATTGATGAAATTGCTGAGCGTTACAATACAAAGGTACTTGCAAAGCTCCCTATTGACAGCGACCTTGCCAAGTGTGTTGACGATGGCAGAGTAGAACTCTTTGAGGGCAACTACCTTGATGATGCCGCACAGGAAATCGAAAAAGCACTTGCGTGAATAATAAGTTATGACTTTGCGCAAATTTAAGATAAAATCTTATAATCGTTTTACGAAATATTTTTCTGAAACATAATTTTAAAGCTAAGGCTCTTCTGAACGGAGAGCCTTTTGTTATGCACTTTAGTTAAATAAATTGTAATTTTATGCTTTATTATATCCAAAAATATGCTTGTATTTATATGTATCAAAATGGTATAATTATGCTGTTCTATGGAATGTAATTGATATAAAATTTGGAGGAACAGAAAAATGCACAGATGTCCGGATTGCGGAGAAAGATTTGAGGGTAATATATGTACTTTTTGCGGCAGACCCGTACCGCAAGAAGAATTAGAACAGGAAAAAGCCGTTCAGGAAAAATCCGACGAACAGGCAAATATAAATAATTCTGAAGAAGTGTCGAAATCTGCAGTTGAAAATACTGCTTTAAACAGTGCCGGTGTTCAGCCTGTAAACGAATACGCACAAAACGGTTACAACACACAGCCTGTAAACAACTATGCTCAAAAAAATTACAATTCACAGCATAGTTACGGAAACCCTAATTACAGCAACAGCGCAATGCCGAGCGGTTATACTAATCAAAATCAGCCGTTTTCGGATGTTGTAAATGCCCGTGAAAAGAAAAAATCAAAAACAACTCTCATAGTTGTTCTTGTTATTGCAAGTGTATTGATTATCAGCTTTTGTGTTATCGGATATATCGTCATAACGAATGTAATCAAAAACAATAAATTTAATATGGGAACAGGTGAGCTTACGGGTGCGGATGACTCTGCTGCCGTTTCGTCCGTGAGTATGGATTTGGACGAAAACTCGTATTGCTTTTACACTGAAAACGATGACGGAACTGTTACAGTCACAGGCATTGACACCGTGGATTACTACAATGATTTTAAGGATGAAGTTGTAGATGATACTTACAATTTTTATTTTAATATTCCGAGTGAAATTAACGGCAAAACCGTAACTGCTATCGGAAAAATCAATCCGACCAATCCTCTTTCCTCGGGTACTCTCCATATTTATATTACAGTACCCGGTACAGTAAAGACAATACAGAGCGATACTTTTAAACTGTCGGAACATGTGCGTGAAATTACCTTTGAAGACGGTGTTGAAACTCTTGAGCCTGACGCTATTGTAGATTGCTATTCGCTTGATAGGGTTAATATTCCGGAATCGGTGACCGTTATTGGCGAGCATGCGGTAGGCTTTTTTATTGCGGGAGATACATTTTCAGAGCCTGTCGGCAAAAGAGAATATACCCGTTCTCCGCTTACTCACATATACGCTAAAGAAGGCTCGGCTGCCGACAGATACGCTAAGGATAACGATTTGTATATTGAATATAACTGATGCTTTGATTAATCGTGAGCGTTTAAATTCTAAAGGCTTTTATCGAAGGTTGAGATAATTGCTTAGATGAAATTATGTAAAATAATAAACTTAAGGTCCTCTGCTGCGGAGAACCTTTTTGTTATGAAATTATAAAAATATACAATATATTGCTTTTTTATATGTAAATAAAAGCAATTGATTTTTGCATAAACAAAATGGTATAATTATGCAATAGTATGGCAAATATATTTTGCTTATTTAAGGAGAGGTATAGTAAATGAAATGTCCTAATTGCGGAAATGAAATCACAGGTAAGTTTTGCACAAGCTGCGGCACACCCGCTCCTGTCGAAGAGCCTGTAAAAGAGCAGGAAACTCAAACACAGCCTGCACAGTCGGATAATTTTGCGGCAAACAATTATAATTCCGAACCTGCACAGCAGAATGTTGCTGACAACAATTCACAGCCAAACAGCTTCGGTGCGGATAATTACAACACACAGCCAAACAATTTCGGTTCGGACGCATATAATTCACCTTCGGGTTTTGGTGCCGACGCAAACAATGCACAGCCTGCACCACAGCCGTATCAGTATAATTCATCTGCTAATCAGCCAAACGGTATGCCTGTAAATAACGGTTACACAGGTCAGCAGTTTACAAATGTTCCTAACAACAATATGCCTAATCAGCCTAAAAAAGGTATGAGCGGCGGCAAGGTTGCGGCTATTGTAATCAGCGTTATTCTCGGTATCATAATTATTCTTGCTGTTGTTGTCGGTGTTGTAGCCTGCAACGCTTTTAAGACTGTCGGTTCGGTTATTGGTGGCGTTAAGGAAGGCGTAAGCATATTTGTAGAAGATAATGAAAGCAAATACAACAGTGACAGCAGCGCTGAGAGCAGTGAAAGAAATTATGACAGTGCAAGCCATTTTTACTATCAGGAGATTAACGACGGCAGCGAAATTGAAATCACAGGCTATAATTATATGGACACATTTGACGAAACATTTACCGATAAGAATTTTGAAATCAGAGTTCCGAACGAAATTAACGGCAAGCCTGTAACAAGCGTTTATGAGATATATGTTTATAATTATTCGAATATCGACACCGATGATTTGAATATGAAGCTTATAATCCCCGGCTCTGTTAAGAATATTGAGAGCTATGCTTTGTGGGGCTTAGAGGGCGTAACCGAAATTGTTTTTGAAGATGGTGTTGAAAGCATTGGAGACTATGCTGTTTATAACTGCAAGTATCTTAAAAAGATTACAATTCCGGAGTCTGTAACATATATCGACGATGTCGGTGTCGGATATTTAGATTCAAATGAAGAAAATGTTATTTCAAAAGACCTTGTTATTGTAGCAAAGAAAGGCTCAGCAGCCGAAAAATACGCTCAGGATAACGGCTTTAAGGTTGAGAATAACTGATTTGGCAAAGCTAAAAATTGATAACCTTTTATATAAAACCGCTCTCTGCTTTTACGGAGGGCGGTTTTTGCGGTATATAAAGAAAAATTTGGGGTAAAATAGTATCTGCTGCGGCACAAATTTGAAAAACTCAAGTAAAAATGCCGTAAAATCGGGATAAAAACGCTTGACAAAACGATATTTGTTGAGTTATAATACTAAATTGCAGAGCAATGTGTAATTGCACCTTGTTCGGCATATCGGCCCTGCTTGACAGGGCGGTTAATCAATTTCTTAATATTTTGGAAAGGAGGAAAAATATGCCTACATTTAACCAGTTGGTAAGAAAGGGCAGAGAGGTTTCCGAAAAGAAAGCTAAGGCTCCTGCACTCTTAAAGGGTTGGAACTCTAAGAAGCGTGTTGCTATCAACCAGAGCTCACCACAGAAGAGAGGTGTGTGCACAGCCGTAAAGACTGCTACACCTAAAAAGCCTAACTCAGCTCTCAGAAAGATTGCCAGAGTAAGACTTTCTAACGGTATCGAAGTTAGTTCTTACATCCCAGGTGTTGGTCACAACCTTCAGGAGCACAGCGTTGTTCTTATTCGTGGTGGCCGTGTTAAGGACTTGCCTGGTGTTCGTT
>ERZ834859.2025-NODE-2025-length-19118-cov-7.770445_pt1 | contig 19118 bp, 16 predicted proteins | sample MGYA00519947_ERZ834859 | MGnify/ENA primary metagenome ERZ834859 (study PRJEB31850, sample SAMEA3708763) | human gut metagenome | biome: human gut; feature: human-associated habitat; material: faeces | place: China | collected 2014 ...
CAGGTCCTTCTCAGCCAGCTTCAGCTCGTCCTCGGTGATCTCGGAGGCCTTCTGCATCTTCTTGAACGCCTCCAGCGCATCCCGGCGGATGTTGCGGATGGCCACCTTGCCGCCCTCGTTGTACTTGCGGATCTGCTTGACCAGCTCCTTGCGGCGCTCCTCCGTCAGCTGGGGGAAGGCCAGCCGGATGGACTTGCCGTCATTCTGGGGATTGATGCCCAGATCGGACTCCTGAATGGCCTTCTCAATGCCCTTCAGGGCCGAGGCGTCCCAAGGGGTGATGAGCAGCGTCCGGGGATCGGGGGACGCCACCGCAGCGATCTGCTGGATGGGGGTGGGGGTGCCGTAGTAGTCCACCTGAATGCGGTTGAGGACGGATGCGTTGGCCCGTCCGGCCCGCACGGCGCCGAAGTCACGCTCCACCGCCTCCACGCTCTTCTTCATCTTTTCCTCGTATACCTTGTAGTGTTCCTTCAGCATGGTTATGCCTCCTTCACGATCGTTCCGATTTTTTCGCCCCGCAGCACACGCACGATATTATACGGGTCTTTCAGTGCAAACACCAGCACCGGGATGTGGTTGTCCATGGACAGGCTGGTGGCGGTGGAATCCATCACCGCCAGATGACGCTTGAGCACCTCGTCATAGGTGATGGCGTCGAATTTCACGGCGTCGGCGTTCTTGGCCGGGTCGCAGTCGTACACGCCGTCGATGTTCTTGGCCAGCAGGATCACGTCGGCGTTGATCTCCGCCGCCCGCAGCACCGCCGCCGTATCGGTGGAGAAGAAGGGGCATCCCACACCGCAGCCAAACAGCACCACCCGGCCCTTTTCCAGATGCCGGACGGCTCTGGCCCGGATGTATGGCTCCGCCACCTCACGGATCTCCAGTGCCGTCTGGAGCCGGACGTCCACGCCCTTCTGCTCCAGCACGTCCGCCAGTGCCATGCAGTTCATGGCCGTGGCCAGCATCCCCATGTGGTCGGCACGGGTACGCTCGATGTGACCCTCGCCGTTCTTCACGCCCCGCCAGAAGTTGCCGCCGCCGATGACAACGCCGATCTGCACGCCCATGTTCACGCACTCCTTGATGACGTCCGCCACCTGACCCAGCACCTGAAAGTCCAGGCCGAAGTGCTTCTCGCCCGCCAGTGCCTCGCCGCTGATCTTCAGCAGCACCCGTTTATACTTCGGTTCGTCCATTGCTCTTCCTCCGTATGTGATACTTGGGAGTATTTTACCTTATTTTTTCCCGTTTGCATAGAGGGAAAAGCAAAATTTTTTCCGTCCTCTCTCCCCGCCTTGCATTTTCCGGCGGAAGATGGTACCATCTCAACGAAAAGAAACTGATAGGAGACGCCTTATGGAGCTGCTGCACATACATAAAGATACATGGGCCGCCGTGGGAGCCACGGCCCTGATCCCCTTTTACCGCCTGACGGATACGGACATTGTCCTGCTGGACACCGGCATCGCCGCCTCTGACCGGGAGGGCCTTACCGCCCTGCTGGAGGAGCACGGTCTGCGCCCCAAGGGGATCCTCTGCTCCCACGCTCACTACGACCATGTAGGCAACGCCGCCTATCTCCGCTGCCGTTACGGCTGCCCCATCGCCATGCCCATGATCGAGGCCGCCATCTGCGCCGATGCCACCGCCTTCCGGGCCAACTACGAGACCCTCACCTACGGCACCATCCAGTCCATGTTTCCGGAGGAGTGCTTCCTGTCGGACGTTCTCATCTCCCCTGACGCAGAACATCTGGACTTTTGCGGCGTCCGCTTCGGTCTGCTGCCCCTGCCGGGCCACTCTGCCGGGCAGATGGGCTTTACCACCCCCGACGGCACTGCCTATCTGGCAGACTGCCTGTTGGGGCCGGAGCAGCTGCAGCGCTTCAAGCTGCCCACCATCATGCACATTGCCCGTGATCTGACGGTGATGGAGTCCCTCCGCAGTCTCCGCTGCCCGGCCTATGTGCTGGCCCATAAGACCAGCGTCACAGAGCTTGGCCCCGTCATCGATGCCAACATCGCCGCCATCCACGATAAGGGGCGGCGGCTGCTGAGCTGTCTCACCGACGGCATGACCGCCGACCAGTGGCTCTATGCCTACTGCCGTCAGGAGGGCATCCACACTCATGATCCCTTCCGCATCAGCGTCACCCAGCGCAATTTCCTGCATCTGTCCAACTGGCTGGTGGACGAGGGCCAGGTGGCTCTGTACCATGACCTCTGCGTGAGCCGTTACAGTAAGGTGTGAACCGGTCCACGGTGGGGAAGTTTTCGTTTTTTATCGTCCGTAATGGCCACAGGGGAGGGGGCAGCATCCACTGTCCCCTCCCCTGTTTCTTCTTTCGGCAATTCCGTTTTTTCAATCCTCCAGCAGCTCTGTGAAGCTCCGGATGGTCCGATCGCACACCCGTGTCATCTCCTCCCACGAGACGTGAAAGAACTGATCGTAGACCCCCACCGTGTGCATCCCGGCCGCCTTGGCCCCACGGCACGCCTCCACGGAGTCGTCGTACACCGCACACTCCGCCGGCTCCACGCCCATGCGTCGGGCCGCTACCCGGAAGATCTCCGGGTCCTTCTTCTCGATCTTCAGATCGTGGGCAAACAAGATCTCCTCAAAATATGGCATCAGTCCCAGATGCCCCAGTGCCGCCCGGCAGTGGGCCGGAACACTGGAGGTCAGCACCATCATCCGCTGCCCCCGGCGGCGGCACTGATCCAGATACTCCCGCACGCCGGGCTTCACCTGTACCCGTGTGGCGTAGGCATCCCCGGCCATCTCCATCCACTCCGCCATGATGTCCTCCACGGACTCCTCCAGATGGCAGTAGCGCTTGGTGAACTCCGCCGCCAGCGGGAAAATGGTGTGAGCCACCCCCTGATAGTACTCCTTGGTGTAGGGAAAGCCACGCTTGGCCAGAAAGGCCTCATCCACCTCCCGCCAGATGCCGTTGGAATCGATCAGGGTCCCGTCCATGTCAAAAATATGCATCCATTCGTCCTCCGCTCGGATCGTTTCTGTGATTATATCAAGTTTTTGCCATTCTGTAAACGCCGGTTTCCCATGTGGACAAATGGGGAAAGCTGTGGTAGAATAGTGTGATAAAATTTTCCGAGCCAACGGGAGGGACCATGCCATGCAGGGAAAGCTCATCGTATTCGAGGGGACCGACGGTTCCGGCAAGGCCACGCAGTCGGAGCTGCTGTGCCAGGAGCTGACCCGACGGGGCATCCCCTACCGCAAGCTGACCTTTCCCCGGTATCAGGAGGAATCCTCGGCACTGGTACGGCTGTATCTGGGCGGGGCCTTCGGCCAGAAGCCCGGCGACGTCAATGCCTATGCCGCTGCGGCCTTCTACTCCGTGGACCGCTATGCCTCCTACAAGCAGGACTGGGGCAGCTACTATGAGCAGGGCGGCCTGCTCATCGCCGACCGCTATACCACCTCCAATGCCGTTCACCAGACCTCCAAGCTTCCGCCGGAGCAGCAGCGGCCCTTTGTGGACTGGCTCTTTGACTTCGAGTATCAGAAGCTGGGTCTGCCGGCTCCGGATCGAGTGCTGTACCTGGATCTCCCCACGGAGCTGTCCGAGCAGATGATGCGCCGCCGGGAGGCGGCCACCCATACCCATGCCGACATCCATGAGCAGGACGAGGCTTATCTCCGCTCCTGCCGGGAGAGCGCCGCCCGTGTGGTGGACTGGTGCAGCTGGCAGCGCATCCGCTGCGACCGGGACGGCCGGATCCGCAGTATTCAGGACATCCATCAGGAGGTTCTGGAGCGTGTGGCGGATCTGCTGCCGTAAAAAAGGACGGAACGCCGCAGCGTCCCGTCCCGGTTCGGCCGAACCCTATGGCACGTGTCTGTTCCCGTGTCCCTCAGCAGGAGCAGCGGGAGTCGCCGCAGCAGCAGCGCTCATTCTGTCCGCCGCCGCAGCAGCAGAGCACCAGTAAAACGATGACGATCAGCCAGATGCAGGAGCAGTTGTTGTTGTCAAAGCACACTTGAACCTCACCTCACTTGTTCTTCACTGGCTTATTCTATGCCCCACCGCCCCGGAAGGTATCTTGTCCGGTCTGATTTGCGCTGGGGAAAATGCGATAAAGAAAGGAACAACGATCTATGGCAGACCGCAAAAACAACGAGACCACCAGCTGGAACGCCGACGAGGTGCGCCGCCAGCAGACTCAGCGCAAGCAGCGCAAGAAAATGCGCCGGACCCGTTTCTGGGCCATCTACTGCGCCGGTGTGGTGCTGGGCTCCTGCCTGCTGGCGGGACTGGGCTGGCTCATGGTCAATGACGTGTGCGCCCTGAACAAGGCACCTCTCACCGCCACGGTGGAGATCGAAAAAGGCGACTCCGTGGGGCAGATCGCCTCCAAGCTGAAGAAGGCGGGCATCATCAAATATAAGCTGCTGTTCGTCATCACCAGTCCCCTCTTCCACGCCAAGGACACCATCCAGCCCGGCAGCTACGAGCTCAACACAGACATGGACTACAACTGCATCATCGACTCCATGCAGCAGGGCTCCTCTGTGGCCGGGACGGTGAAGGTCACCATCCCGGAGGGCTACTCCGTGCAGGAGACCATCCAACTGCTGGCCGACAGCGACGTGTCCAATGTGGAGGACCTGACGGAGGCCGCCAAGAACCATGTGTTCGACTACACCTTTGTGGATAACGAGAATCTGGGCAGCATCACCCGGCTGGAGGGTTTCCTCTTCCCGGATACCTATGAGTTCTTCCACAAGGAGGACGCCGTCTCGGCGCTGGATCGCCTGCTCTCCAACTTCCAGACCCGTGTCAGCGGCGATCTGCTGACGGATATCGAGAACTCCCAGTACAGCCTCCGTGAGATCGTCACACTGGCCTCCATCATCGAAAAGGAGGCCATCGGGGACGACGAGGAGCGGGCCAACATCTCCTCCGTGTTCTATAACCGCCTCAGCGGCGACAACTCCGAGATCGGTACTGCCCTCCAGTCCGACGCCACTATCTACTATGCCCTGCACATCGCCGGCATGGACGATACCCAGTTCTCCACGGATCTGGACAGCCCCTACAACACCTATAAGCACGGCGGCCTCCCCGCCGGCCCCATCTGCAACCCCAGTCTGTCCTCCATCAAGGCGGCGGTGCATCCCAACGACACCGGCTACTACTACTTTGCCTACGGCAAGGATGGAGTCAGCCACTTCTTCCGTACCTATGACGAGCATCTGGCCTTCGTCAACAGCGATATGTACGCCCCGGATTGATGGACATGATGAGAAAAAAGCCTGAGCTGCTGTCCCCGGCCGGGGACATGGAAAAGCTGAAAATGGCCGTGGCCTATGGTGCCGACGCCGTGTATCTGGCAGGCACCTCCTTCGGGATGCGCTCCTTCGCCGGGAATTTCTCCCCGGAGGAACTGCCCTGTGCGGTGGCCTATGCCCATGACCACGGTGTCCGGGTCCACGTCACCGTCAACACCATGCCCCGCAGCGGCGAGGTGGATGCCCTCCCCGCCCATCTGGAGCGCCTGAACGATGCCGGGGTGGATGCTCTCATTCTGGCGGATCTGGGGGCCTTCACGCTGGCGGGAAAATACGCTCCCCGCTGTGAACGCCACATCAGCACCCAGCAATCCATCGCCAACTACGCCTGCGCTCAGGCGTGGTACGATCTGGGCGCCAAGCGGGTGGTGCTGGCCCGTGAGCTGAGCATGGACGAGATCCGTGAGATCCGCCGCCGCACCTCCCCGGAGCTGGAGCTGGAGACCTTCTGCCACGGGGCCATGTGCGTGTCCTACTCCGGCCGCTGCCTGCTCTCCAACTACATGACCGGCCGGGATTCCAACCGGGGCGCCTGCGCCCAGCCCTGCCGCTACCAGTACGCCCTGATGGAGGAGAAGCGCCCCGGCGAGTACTTTCCAGTGTTCGAGGACGAAAAGGGTACCTACATCATGAACTCCCGTGATATGTGCATGATCGACCATCTGGACGACCTCATGGACGCCGGAGTGGACTGCCTGAAGATCGAGGGCCGGGCCAAATCCGCCTATTATGCCGCCATCGTCACCGGGGCTTACCGCCATGCCATCGACGACGTGGCGCAGGGCCGCCCCGTCGATCCCGTCTGGCGGGATGAGGTGGAGCACGTCAGCCACCGCCACTATTCCACCGGCTTTTTCTACGGCCCTCCCGGCCAGTATTACGAGAGTTCCCGCTATATCCGGGACTGGCAGATCTGCGCTGTGGTAACGGACTGCACCCCGGAGGGACTGGCCACCCTGAGCCTCCGCAACAAGTTCCGCACCGGCGATACCGTGGAGGTGGTGGGGCCGGATACCCGTCCCTTCTCCCTTACCGTGCCGGAGATGGCGGATGCCGATGGGCTGCCTCTCTTTGAGCCGAAAACGCCTCAGATGACCTTTACCATGCCCCTGCCCCGGCCGGTACCGCCTATGAGTTTCATCCGCCATGCCGTGGAACTGTCGGGAAAGTAATGCCCCCATGACCGACGTCCCCTTCCGAACCCCGGAAGGGGGCGTTGTTTCGACACAGGCATGACAGGTTCAAGTTGAAATCGTTTTTCCCCCTCCTAAAGCTATATCCCCTGCGGGGCGGACTCTCTGTCCGCCCCGCTTCCTTTTGCCCATAAAAATTCCCCGCTCCGGCAACTGGCTCTTTTCAATCGATGCAGATTGCGGTATAATAAGCCCTGATTACGACCCGATGGAGGTGCCTATCTCATGGAAGTGAAGCGCTGGGAGCTCATGCCCCATGTGTATCTGACCTATTTGCCGGCCCGGAAATTCAAAACCGGGGTGCTGTCGGCCCAATTCATCACGCCGCTGGCCAAGGAAACGGCGTCCTACAACGCCCTGCTGCCGGCGGTGCTGCACCGCGGCACCATGCGCTGCCCGGACATGGAGCAGCTCTCTGCGGCCATGGATCGGCTCTACGGCGCACAGATCAGCCCCACCATCCGCAAGCGGGGGGAGACGCAGTGCCTTGGCTTCGTGGCCAGCTTTATCGACGACCGGTTCGTCTCCCGGAATGAACCGCTGCTGGAGCCTGCGGCGGAGCTGCTGGGGGAGCTGCTGCTGGACCCTGTGACCCGTGGCGGCCGGTTTCTGCAGGAATATGTGGAGGGCGAGAAGGCCAATCTGGCCGACGCCATCCGCTCCATCCGCAACGACAAGCGGGACTGGGCCGATCTGCGGCTTTTGCAGGAGATGTGCGCCGGGGAGCCCTATGGCATCAGCCGCTTCGGTGACGAGGCGGGGCTGGCCAAGATCAACAACCAGAAGCTCTACGCTCACAGCCAGCGGATGATGTCCTCCTCCCGGCTGGAGCTGTTCTACTGCGGCAGCGCCGAGTGCCATCGGGTGGAGGAGGCCCTGCTGACGGCCTTCTCCTCCCTGACCCGTGGCCCCCAAACGGAGCCGGAGCCGCCCCGACGGTTCGCCGCTCCCTCCCAGCCCCGACTGGTGACGGAGGAGATGGACGTGACGCAGGGCAAGCTCTCCATGGGCTTCCGCTGCGATACCGATGACGAGCCCGCCATGATCCTGACAAACCTCATGTTCGGCGGCTCCAGCAACTCCAAGCTGTTTCTGAACGTCCGGGAGAAGCTCTCCCTCTGCTACTATGCCTCCAGCACCTACGTCCGTTCCAAGGGCATCCTGACGGTGTCCTCCGGCATCGAGACGGCGGACTATGACCGGGCCGAGGCGGAGATCCTCCGCCAGCTGGACGAGATCCGGCAGGGCCTCTGGGAGGACTGGGAGCTGACGGCGGCACGGGAGAGCCTGCTCAGCGCCCTGCAGGCACTGGGAGATTCTCAGGGTGCGCTGGAGAACTACTATCTGGGTCAGTCGGCCACCGGCCGCCGGGAGACCCCGGAGGAGATGGCGGCGCTGCTGCGGCAGGTGACCCCGGAGCGCATCCGGGCGGCAGCCCAGAGTGTGCAGCTGGATACCATTTACTTCCTGAAGGGAAAGGAGGCGTGAGGATGTATTATCCCCGCATTGACGAGACGGTGACCTTCCGCCGCCTGAAAAACGGCCTGCCGGCCTATGTGGTCCACAAGCCCGGCTACACCCGGAAATACGCCATGTTCGCCACCCGCTACGGCGGCATGGACCTGCGCTTTCAGCAGGACGGCGCATGGCAGGATACCCCGGCGGGCATCGCCCACTATCTGGAGCACAAGATGTTCGACACCGCCGACGGAAACGCCATGCAGGAGATGGCCAAAAACGGCGCCGAGCCCAATGCCTTTACCAGCAATGCCATGACGGCCTACTACTTCGACTGCACGGAGCATTTTGACGAAAATCTGCGGCAGCTGCTGTCCTTTGTGTCGGTGCCGTACTTCACCGACGAGAGCGTGGCCAAGGAGCAGGGCATTATTGCTCAGGAGATCGGCATGATCGAGGACGACCCGGAGTGGCAGGTCTATAAGCGGATGCTGCAGGCCCTGTACCGGGAGAGCCCCGCCCGTATCCCCGTGGCCGGCTCCGTGGAGAGCATCTCCCACATCACTGCCGAGACCCTGTACCGTTGCCACAAGGCCTTTTATACCCCTGCCAATATGTGTCTGGTGGCGGTGGGCGATCTGGACGCCGAGGCGGTGTTCCGGGCAGCGGAGGATATCCTGCCCCCGGAAAGCGGCCCGGATATCCCCCGTGACTACGGTGGCAGCGAGGGAGAGACCCCCGCTCAGTCGGAGACCTCCTGCCGGATGGAGGTATCCATGCCGTCGTTTCTGGTGGGCTTCAAATGCCCCGCTCCCCCGGAGGGAGAGCAGCGGCTGCGCTGGGACATCCTGGGGGATCTGGCCTGCGATATCCTCATGGGGGACTCCAGTCCCCTGTTCTCCCGGCTGTACAGTCAGGGCCTCATCAACGGCTCCTTCGGCAGCTCCTTCGACCTGCTGCCCGGAGCGGCCTACGCCTACGCCGGCGGCGACAGCAACGATCCCGCCGCCGTGATGGAGGCCATTTTGGAGGAAGCACAGCGCCTGACCCGTGAGGGTCTGGATCCGGACTACTGGCAGCGGATGAAGCGGGGGAACTTCGGGGCCTCCCTGAAGGGTCTCAACTCCTTCGATTCCATCGCCATTTCGCTGGTGGAGGGCTGCTTCCAGCACTTTGATCCCCTGCGCTTCCCGGAAATTTACGACAGCATCACCCCGCAGGATGTGCTGGATTTCATCCGGGAGCATATCTGCCGCAGCCGTGCGGCCCTGTCCGTTATCTATCCCAAGGAGGACTGATCATGAATGACAACTGGAAATTTTCCGATCTTCCCTATACCAGCCCCGATGTAGAGGCCCTTCAGGCCCGGTATGACGCCCTGACCCAGCGGGCCAAGGACGCCCAAGGTCCGGAGGAGCTGCTGGAGGTGGTGCGGCAGCGGGATGCCCTCCAGCAGGAGGTAGCTCTCTGCCAGAGCATCGCCTTCATCCGGGCCTTCCACGATGTCACTGACGAGTTTTATCAGCGGGAGCTGCAGGAGACCATGCCCCGACTGGAGACGCTGGATACGCAGTCTCTGTCCATGGCCATAGCAGAGAGTCCCTACGCTGCGGCGGTGGATGAGGCCTTCGGCCCCCAGCTGCGCCGCCTGCTGACGCTGGACCAGCGGCTCCACACCGGCGGCAAGGAACTGCAGGCCCGCATCTCCCAGCTCACCGCTCAATACCAGCAGCTGGTGGCCTCCACCAAGTATCAGGTGCAGGGCGAGACTCTCAGCGGCGGTCAGCTGCGCTTTGCACTGACCAGCACCGACCGGGAGCGCCGCAAGGCCGCCTATGACGCCCAGCAGAAGACCGCCGTGGAAAACGGCCCCGTAATGGAAAAGCTCCTGCGGGAGCTGGTCCATGCCCGGAACCAGCTGGCCCGTGAAAACGGCTTCGACAGCTTTGCCGACTACGGCGATCTCAGTATGCAGCGTCTGGGCTATGGCCGGGCGGAATTGGACGAGTTCTGCCGTCAGGTGCAAAAGTACATCACCCCCCTGTACCTGCAAATGCAGGAGCAGCAGCGCCAGCGGCTGGGGGTGGAAACGCTGCTGCCCTATGACCGGGCGCTGGTGTTCCCAGAGGGCAACGCCGTCCCCGTGGCAACGGAGGAGCTTCCTAAGGCTGCACGCCGGATGTACCACGCCCTGAGTCCGGAGGCGGGACATTTCTTCGACGAGATGGTCCGCCACGACCTGTTGGACGTGGCAGGCTCTCCCAATAAAATCTCCGGCATGAGCTTCTGCGATATGCTGGGTGCCCCCTGCGGGATGCCCTTCATCTTCGCCAACTGCGACGGCACCGGCTCCGACGTCACCGTCTATACCCATGAGCTGGGCCACGGCCTTCAGGGCTACCTCTCCTACCGCAGCCAGCCGCTGGCGGACTATGTGGGGCTGAGTCCCGATCTGGCGGAGGTCCACTCCAAGACCATGGAGCTGCTGACCCTCCCCTACGCACGGGACTTCTTCGGCCCTCACGCCCCCCAGTTCCTGACGGAGCACCGCTACGACTTCATCAAGGAGCTGTGCGCCTTCTGCTCCATCCACACCTTCGAGACGTGGCTCTATGAGCACCCGGACGCTTCTCTTTCTCAGTGGGCAGAGGAGTTCGACCGCACGGAGAAAGTCTTCGGCCGGGCCCAGAACAACGAGCCGTGGCAACAGCAGGTGCTGGCCGGCTGTGACCTGTTCACCAACACGGCCATCTATATGTTCCCCCGCTATGTGGTGAGCTACGCCCTCTCCATCGTCTGCGCCCAGCAGCTGAAGGCCGCCTATGACGCCGACCCCGTGGACGGCTGGGCCAGATACCACGCCCTTTGCGCCTCCGGCGGCAGCAAGCTCTACGCCGAAACGCTGGCAGCTGCCGGGCTGGAGCTGCCCTACGCCCCCGGCGTGGTGGAGCGGCTGGCCCGTGAGCTGGCGGCGCAGGCCTGAAGCCACCCCATCCCTTCGAGCGCACGGCGCTCTGCACTTTATCCCAAGGAGGAATCATCATGCAAATTATGACTGACAGCCCCATCCGGTTCCCTGGTCTGTTCGGGGACTGGGCCTTTACCGCCAGCTCCAAGGCGCTGGACATCGGCAACGGCATTTACTGGTACGGTATCCTCATCGCCCTTGGTCTGGTCATCGCCATCTGGTGGTGCATGAACCAGAAGTCCAAGTACGGCATCACCGAGGACGACCTGCTGGACAGCGTTCTGTGGGGCATCCCCTGCGCCATTGTGGGGGCAAGAATTTACTATGTGCTGTTCTATCTGGATCAGTTCAAAAACAGCGACGGCAGCTTCAGCTTCCGCAAGGCCATCGCCATCTGGGACGGCGGCCTTGCCATCTACGGTGCCGTCATCGCCGTGGTCATCGTGGGCATCTGCATCAGCCGCCACAAGGGCTATAAGCTGGGAGCCATGCTTGACCTTGCGGTGATGGGCCTGCTCATCGGCCAGTGCATCGGCCGGTGGGGCAACTTCATGAACCGGGAGGCCTTCGGTGCCGAGACCACCCTGCCCTGGCGGATGCAGCTGACCACCGTCACCGGCCAGTTGGTGGAGGTCCATCCCACGTTCCTGTATGAGAGCCTGTGGAATCTGGTGGGCCTGCTGCTCATTATCTTCGTGGTATCCAAGGCCCGCCGCTTCGACGGTGAGAACACCTGGTTCTACTTCCTGTGGTACGGCATCGGCCGCTTCTGGATCGAGGGCCTGCGGACCGACAGCCTGTACCTCTTCAACTGGACCATCGGCGGCCAGCCCATCCGGGTGTCTCAGGCCCTGAGCCTTGTGATGGTATTCGTGTCCCTCTTCATGCTGTACTACCACATCAAGCTCCACCCCCACAAGCCGGAGGAGCTGTATGTGAACATCGTGGCCGCCCGGGAAGCCGCCCAGGCGGAGGAGCCCACTGAAGCCCCGGAAGCAACCGAACCGGCGGAAGCGCCGGAAGCACCGGAGGTGCCGGAAACCGCCGAGTCTCCCGAGTCCCCGGTAGAAGAAACAACCGAAGAATAAGCAAACGCCCCTGTATCCCGCAGGATACAGGGGCGTTTGTTTATTCTTTACAGGGCCCGCCAGCTCTCCGGCCGCAGGCCGTGACCCATGAGGCCCTCCTGCACCTGCTGCCGCAGGGCGGGCAGGTCCCGGTTCAAGGTCCCCTTCAGGGTCAGGTAGTTGGAGGCGTGGTTCATCCGGAATACGCTGCCCTCGCTGTCGATGTGGTCCAGCAGCAGGGCCGTCTCCTGCAGAATCTCCGCCGGGCCCAGCACCCGGAAGCTGCCCTCCCGGACCCACTGCTCCAGCGGCGTTCCCGGCTCCACCATCAGCGTCAGCAGGCCGATATACTCCGGCTTCATGGCGCTGAGAGCCCGGGCGGTGTCCACGGCGTGGTCCCGCAGCAGCTCCCGGCTACCCAGGCCCGAAATGGCCGTCACCGACAGGGCCAGGCCCGCCTGCCGGGCCTTCTGCCCCGCCGCCACAATGGCTGCGGCGGTGTGGCCCTTGCGCATCCGCTCCAGCACCGCGTCACACCCGGATTCCAGGCCCATATACACCATTTTCAGTCCGCCCTCCCGCAGCCGCCGCAGCTCCTCCTCCGTCTTGACCTGGAGACTCCGGGGCGAGGCGTAGCACGTCACCCGCTGACACTCCGGAAACAGGCTGTATACCATGGCCAGAATTTCCAGCAGCTCATCGGTTTTCCGCATCAGGGCGTCGCCGTCAGCCAGAAACACCCGCTCCACCCGGCGGTATACCTGCCGGGCCAGGCGGAAGTCCTCCCGGATCTCCTCCATGGGCCGCAGGGCAAACCGCTTATCGTCATACATATCGCAGAAGGCGCAGCGGTTGTGGCTGCACCCGTAGGTCACCTGGATGATGAGGCTGTAGGCCTCGCTGGGGGGCCGATAGACCTTTCCCTTGTATCGCATGGGCAATTCCTCCTTTTCCCCGCTATTATCGCATACTTTTCCCGGTTTGAAAAGGGTCTATTTTGTGCCGCCACGGCATAAGCTGGACCAGCTTCAACAAACGAGGAGGATGACTATGGACAACAACTTCAACCGCGTGCGCCTGTGCGGGCGGGCCGCCGGGGAGCCGGAGCTGTCCCACATAAACCACGGCGAGAGCTTTTACCGCTTTCCCCTGTCGGTGGAGCGGCTTTCCGGCCAGGAGGACCGGCTGCCGGTGATTTTGCCCCGGCCGCTGCTGGAGGCCCACCCCGTACATACCGGGGACGTGCTGACCCTTACCGGCCAGCTGCGCTCCTTCAACAACCGCAGCGGCCAGGGTCCCCGGCTGGTGATCTCCGTGTTCGTCCGGGAGCTGATTCCCGGAGGTGCGGCCCCCTTTAACCAGATTCAGCTCTCCGGCATTTTGTGCAAAACTCCTACCCTGCGCCGGACGCCTCTGGGCCGGGAAATCTGCGACCTGATCCTGGCGGTGAACCGCCGGTACGGCCGGGCGGACTATCTGCCCTGCATTGCCTGGGGCGCCATCGCCCAGCAGACGGCCATCCTGCCGGTGGGCTCCCGGCTGACGGTGGAGGGCCGGGTCCAGAGCCGGGGCTATACAAAAACCGTGGACGGCGTGGGCCAGGAGCGCACCGCCTATGAGGTGTCCATCATGCGGCCGGCGGAGCCGGAGGAATTTTTCCTATAGACCGCCCCCCGGGGTGAAAATCCGCCTTGCAGGGTCCTTTCCCTCCGTGCTATAATGGGGGAAACATCCCAACCAAGGAGGAACCTTACATGATCCACACCGATTTTCACGGAGAGAAGCTGTCCCTGCTGGGCTTCGGCACCATGCGTCTGCCGCTGGTTCCCGGCGGCGGCCCGGCGGACATCGACGAAAAAACCACGGCGGACATGGTCCGCTATGCCATGGACCACGGCGTCAACTATTTCGACACCGCCTATCCCTACCACGGCGGCATGTCCGAGCGGGTCATCGGCCGGGTGCTGAAGGACTATGACCGCCAGAGCTTCTATCTGGCCACCAAATACCCCGGCCACCAGATCAGCGACAGCTACGATCCCGCCGCCATCTTTGAGGAGCAGCTCCAGAAGTGCGGCGTGGAGTATTTCGACTTCTACCTGCTGCACAATGTGTACGAGAAGTCCATCGAGACGTATACCGATCCCCGCTGGGGCATCATCGACTATTTTCTGGAGCAGAAGAAGAACGGCCGCATCCGTCACCTGGGCTTCTCCTCCCACGGCGGGCTGGAGCTGCTGGAGAACTTCCTGTCCCGCTACGGCAAGGACATGGAGTTCTGTCAGATCCAGCTGAACTATCTGGACTGGACCATGCAGGACGCCAAGGCCAAGTGCGAGCTGCTGCGCCGGTACAGCATCCCTATCTGGGTCATGGAGCCCGTCCGGGGCGGCCGCCTGGCCTCCCTGACGCCGGAGGCGGAGTCCGAGCTCCACGCCTTGCGGCCGGAGGAGTCCACCGCTGCCTGGGCCTTCCGCTTCCTCCAGGGGGTGGAGGGAGTCCAGATGATCCTCAGCGGCATGACCACCCCCGCCCAGATGGAGGACAACGTCCGTACCTTTGAAGAACGCCGCCCCCTGACGGACCAGGAGGAGAAGGTCCTGCTGGACATCGCCAAGGGCATGTACGGTGCCGTGCCCTGCACCGCCTGCCGCTACTGCTGCGACGGCTGCCCCATGGGCCTGGACATTCCCATGCTGCTGAAGCTGTATAACGAGGCCAAGTTCTCCCCCAACTTCAACATCGGCATGCGGGTGGAGGCTTTGCCGGAGGACAAGCGTCCCGCCGCCTGCGTGGGCTGCGGCCAGTGCGCCCGGGTCTGTCCCCAGAACATCGACATTCCCGCCGCCCTGGCGGACCTGAACGAGGTGCTGAAGAAGATCCCCAGCTGGGCCGACATCTGCCGCCAGCGGGAGGAAGCCGCCCGCCGGGCAAGAGAAGCCAAGTAACATGGCCCATATCATCGAAATCACCGATTTTTCCGCCCCGGAGCTGGATATCTACGCCCGGCTGACGGAAAACCAGCTGGTGAACCGGGCCGACCCGGAAAACGCCCTGTTCGTGGCGGAGAGTCCTCTGGTCATCGGCCGGGCTCTGGACGCCGGGTGCACGCCGGTGTCCTTCCTGATGGAGCGCAAGCACATCGAGGGAAAGGGCGCGGAGGTGCTGGCCCGCTGCCCGGCGGATATCCCGGTGTATGCGGCGGAGCTGCCGGTACTGACCCAGCTGACGGGCTTTCACCTGACCCGGGGGATGCTGTGCGCCATGCGGCGGCCCCGGCTCCCCTCCGTGGCGGAGGTCTGCGCCAATGCCCGGCGCATTGCCGTGCTGGAAAACATCATGAATCCCACCAACATCGGGGCCATTTTCCGGTCCGCCGCCGCTCTGAACGTGGACGCGGTGCTGCTGACCGCCGCCGGCAGCGACCCCCTGTACCGCCGGGCCGCCCGGGTCAGCATGGGCAACGTGTTCCTGGTGCCCTGGACATATCTGCCGGAGGGGGAGCGCTGGCCGGAGCTGCTGCATGAGCTGGGCTTCAAAACCGTGGCCCTGGCTCTGCGGGACGACTCCCTGGCCCTGAACGATCCCCGCCTGCTGGCGGAGCCGAAGCTGGCCATGGTGCTGGGCACCGAGGGGGACGGCCTGGCCTCCTCCACCATCGCCGCCTGCGACTATACCGTGAAAATTCCCATGTCCCACGGGGTGGATTCCCTGAACGTGGCCGCCGCCAGCGCCGTGGCCTTTTACCAGCTGGCCCTGCTGAACGGATAAAAAAAGCCTGTGTATTCGGTGCAATTGCACCGAATACACAGGCTTTTTATATTCGATACTTCTGCTCATAAGCCCGGGCCCGGCTGTCGAAGGCCGGATCCCGCTGCCGGACCGCCAGCTGGGCGGCATGGAGATTCCGGTTCCCGGCGGACAGATCCGCCACGCACTCCATGATGTTGCAGCAGTGGTCCGCCGCCCGCTCCAGGTCCGTCAGCACGTCCGACCACACGAAGCTCAGCTCCATGGCCCCCTCCCCCGGCTGCGTTTCCCGGATGCGCCGGGCCCGCAGCCGCTGCCGCAGGCCGTCGATGACCTGTTCCAGGGCCTCCACCTGCCCCAGGGCGGCGGCGTCCTCCCGGCGGAAGGCCGCCAACGCCAGGTCCGCGATCTCCTCCACCGCCTCCGTCAGCACCCGGAGCTGCCGCCGGTCCTCCGGCGGCAGCTCAATTTTCCGGTCCCGCAGCTCCTCCCCGCTTTCCAGCAGGTTCATGGCGTGATCCCCCAGCCGCTCCAGGTCGCCCATGAGCATCAGCAGCTCCGCCGCCCGGGCGCTGTCCCGGCGGGTCAGGGTCCGTCCGCCCAGCCGCACCAGAAACGTGCCCAGGGCGTCCTCCAGGCCATCGATGCGCTCCTCCTGCCGCCGCAGCTCCCGGGCCGAGTCGGGGTGCACCTCCGTCAGGGCCTGAATCCCCCGGCGCAGGTTGTCCCGGGCCAGGTCCGCCATTTCCAGGGTCAGCTCCCGGCACCTTTCCAGGGCCGCCGCCGGAGCCGCCAGCAGACGGGGATCCGGCTCCGCGGAGGGCGTCTCCTCTCCGGGCAGCAGCCGCAGCACCGCCCGCTCCAGCAGGCCCGCCGCCGGAAACAGCGCCGCCGTACACAGCAGGTTGAAGGCCGTGTGGATAACGGCCACCCCCGGCAGGGTCACGGCCCGGTCCAGAATGGCCGGAGCCGCCAGCGCCTTCACCAGCCAGAACACCCCCAGCCAGATACCCGCCCCGGCCAGGTTGAACAGCAGATGCACCAGCGCCGCCCGCCGGGCGCTGCGGCTGGCCCCCACGGAGGACAGCATCGCCGTGACGCAGGTGCCGATGTTCTGGCCCATGACGATGGGGATGGCGGCCCCCACCGTCACCTGTCCGCTGGCGGCCAGGGCCTGCAATATCCCCACCGAGGCGGAGCTGGACTGGATCACCGCCGTCAGCACCGCCCCGGCCAGCACCCCCAGCACGCTGGAGAACAGCGTCAGCAGCAGACCGAAGAGCACCGAGATGCGTGTCCCATAGAGGATCCGCGCCAGCACATCGCCGCCGTTGGCGTCGGTGCCGAGCCAGTTGCTGGCCGAGGGCGGCGATGGAAAGGGAACCGTGCTGGCAAAATTAATTGTCGTCGCGCCGAAGCGCACTGGCGGCCATAGCGCCCAGCCGTGAGTCGCCAGCTGCTGCTGCAGCCAGGGATCCTGATAGTCGGCGGCGGTGGCGAACGCGCCGCCGAAGGTTTGCTCAGTGTAGTTTTTTAACACCGGGACGTACAGCTGGCCCCGGTACTGCACCAGCAGCGGGCGATCGTTGGCCAGCAGCTCGGCGCCCAGGCTGCAAAGAAAGAGAATTAAAAACAGCCACAGTGACCAGTAGCCGCGACGGTTGTGGCGAAAGCGCGCCCAGCGGGCCTGATTAACGGGACTGAAGAAAGACATTAGCGGCCCTCAAAATCAATGCGCGGGTCGACCAGCGTATAGCTGATATCGCTGACGATATTCAGCAGCAGGCCAATCAGAGTGAAAATATAGAGCGTGCCGAACATCACCGGATAGTCGCGGGAGACCGTCGCTTCATAGCCCAGCAGACCCAGGCCGTTTAGCGAGAACATCACTTCGATCAGCAACGAGCCGGTAAAGAACATACTGATAAAGGTGGCCGGGAACCCGGCGATCACCAGCAGCATGGCGTTACGGAACACGTGTCCCCAGAGGATCTGTTTCTCACCAACGCCTTTGGCGCGGGCGGTGACCACATACTGTTTGCGGATCTCGTCGAGGAAGCTGTTTTTGGTCAGCATAGTCAGCGCGGCAAAGCCGCCAATTACCGTCGCCAGCACCGGCAGGGTGATGTGCCACAGGTAGTCGAGGATCTTTTGATACCAGGGGAGGGTGTCGAAATTTGGCGAGACCAGACCGCGCAGCGGGAAGAGGTCGAAATAGCTGCCGCCGGCAAAAATCACGATCAGCAGGATGGCGAACAGAAAGGCAGGGATCGCATAGCCAATGATAATCAGCGTACTGCTCCAGATATCAAAGCGGCTGCCGTTGCTGACCGCTTTGCGGATGCCCAGCGGAATGGAGACCAAATAGATAATCAGCGTGCTCCACAATCCGAGGGTGATGGAAACCGGCAGACTGTCTTTAATCAGCGTCAGCACCGAGGCGCTGCGAAACAGGCTATCGCCAAAATCAAAGCGGATGTAGTCCCAGAGCATTTTGAAGTAACGTTCGTGGATCGGCTTATCAAAACCGTAGCGATGAGTGATCTCAGCGATCACTTCTGGATCTAATCCGCGTCCGCCACGGTAATTACTGTCGCTGATATTGCCGACACCCGTTTGCGCATGGCTGGCACGAACACCTTCACCGCCTGCGCCGGGTAATACTCCGGCATTACCAAACTCAATGGCGGCGATGGCCTGGTCGACCGGACCGCCAGGCGCAATTTGCACGATGAAAAAGTTGATGGTGATAATCGCCCATAATGTTGGGATCACCAGCAACAGACGGCGAATCAGGTAAGCGCCCATCTACTCTCCCTGTTTGCTGGCGGACGGCAGTTTGGCCGCTTTATTGACGTCATACCACCAGGTATCGATACCGAGGCTATAGATGGGGCGCACGGCCGGCTGGGAGAATTTATCCCACCAGGCGAGACGGTCTTCCGCCATGTACCACATTGGCAGCATGTAATAATTCCACGTTAATACGCGATCCAGTGCTCGCCCCAACGGCAGTAATTTTTCTTTATTTCCCTGCGCGGCAATAATTTGGTTGATCAGCGAGTCGATAACCGGGCTTTGCACGCCGGGGGCATTATAAGTGGAATTGATATATTCCGATGACCAGGAAATCTGTAAATCGGAACTGGGCCACGGCATCGCCCGCCATACGCGCGGCATCATGTCATAGTCGCGACTGCGCATGCGGTTAGTGATTTGCGAGTTATCCACCTTGCGAATGTCCATGTTGATACCCAGCCGTTGCAGGCTGTGCTGGAACGGCAATACCCACTGACTATTGCTGCTCGAAGGTAGCAATAACTCAAAGCTGAGCGGCTGACCCGTTGTGGCATTTAC
>ERZ834859.2043-NODE-2043-length-18969-cov-16.356297_pt1 | contig 18969 bp, 8 predicted proteins | sample MGYA00519947_ERZ834859 | MGnify/ENA primary metagenome ERZ834859 (study PRJEB31850, sample SAMEA3708763) | human gut metagenome | biome: human gut; feature: human-associated habitat; material: faeces | place: China | collected 2014 ...
GATTTTCGAACAGTCCCAGACGGTATTTCAGACGTAATACGCGGGCTACGGCATCGTCGATGCGGCTCATGGGAACTTCACCTTCTTGTACCAGTTCTTTCAGGTAGTCGCAGAAGCTTACTTCGTAGGGAACCATTGACATATCGATTCCGGCATTGATGGCAATCTTGACAGCTTCTTTCTTGGTTGCTGCAATATGGTCGCGTGTACACAGATTGTTGATGTCTGCCCAGTCGGTTACAATCATACCGTCCCAGTTCAAATCTTCCTTCAGCCATTCGGTCAGCAGTTCACGGTTAGCATGGAAAGGTACGCCATTGTCTACACCTGAGTTAACCATTACACTCAGTGCTCCCTGACGGATAGCTGCAAGGAACGGGGCGAAGTGCTTTTCGCGCATATCGCTGCGTGAGATAGAAGACGGTGTACGGTCCTTACCCGAAACAGGAACACCATATCCCATGTAATGTTTCATGCAGGCTGCCACATTATATTCGCCGATATGATTCGGATCACTTCCCTGAAAACCTCTGACAGAAGCCTTACCCATTTCTGCGTTTACGTAACAGTCTTCACCGTAGTTCTCCCACATACGCGACCAGCGTGGATCACGTCCCAAATCGACTACCGGAGCATAGGTCCAGGGGATACAGCCGGCTTTAGTTTCGTATGCCGAAATGGCTGCTGCCTTTTCTGTCAGTTCACGATTGAAAGCTGCTCCCATATTGATGCCTTGCGGGAACATGGTTCCATCGAGTGTATAGGTAGTTCCGTGAATCTGGTCGACACCATAGATACAAGGTATGCCGATTTCTTTCATGGACAAATCCTGAATCTGTTTGATTGCTTCAGCCCATTTTTCCTTTTTCTGTGCGACACTCAGTGGAACATTCAACAATGAACCTACCTTATATTTACCAATTACAGTGTCGAGCATGGCAGGATTCAGTGTAAATCCGTTTTTCTTGCTAGCTTCGAAGTCACTTACTACGTCGATGGTGATTTCACACATCTGGCCGATTTTTTCTTCGAGTGTCATTTTCTTCAGCCATTCCTGAATATGTGCCTCGATAACCGGATCGGAGGGAATAGCCGGAGCCGGCTTTTGTCCTCCTGCTGTCAGGCAGACACCAGTACATAACACAGATGCCAGTGCCAGTTTCTTGAAGTTTTTCATGGTCAATTATTTTTTAGTTGTTATAGTTTGTTTATCAGTTATTCGAATATGAACGTAATACATTCTCCTTGTTTTACAGTGAACGGGATGAAAGAGTCTGTGCGACAGGCTGTATCGTTGAGGAGTACTTTTTTGACTCCTTGGGGCCATTTCATCTTCAGATTGTTCTGCCATCCTCCGGTGATGGTTGCCTGTACCGGCTTTCCATCTTTCCATACAAGATCGACTGTGGCGCCTCCTCTTACTTTTAGTCCGTAAAAACTTCCGTCTTTCCAGGAATCAGGCAGGGCAGGAAGCAGGTGGATGAAGCCATCTTGACTTTGCAACAGCATTTCGCTGATACCTGAAGTTCCTCCCCAGTTACCATCCATTTGAAAAGGTGGATGTGAGCAAAAAAGATTAGGGAATGTTCCACTTCCGTGTTGTGTGGGGTTCTGAGCCGTATATGCCGGGTAAAGCAGGCTGCGGAACAGCTTATATGCGCGGTTGCCGTCGCCCAGTCGTGCCCAGAAGTTGATTTTCCATGCACGACTCCATCCTGTACCTTCGTCCCCTCGTCGGTTTAAGGTTTTCCGGCAGGCTTCTGCCAGCTCGGGAGTTTTAAGAACCGAAATCTGGTTTCCCGGATGCAGACCATACAGGTGAGATACATGACGGTGATGAATATCCGTTTCTTCGTAATCTTCCAGCCATTCCATCAGGTATCCTTTCTTGCTTATCTGGTGAGGTGGCAATAACCCGATGGCCTCTTGCAAAGCTTCAGCATAAGCAGTATCTGTACGCAGAATATGTGAAGCTTCTATCACGTTGGTGTAAAGTTCACGTACCAGTTGGATATCCATTGTCGGACCCATACATACACTGATAGGCGTACGGTCTTTTCCCGGTAGATAAAAAGCATTTTCGGGTGAAGAAGTGGGAGCTGTAACGAGCCATCCGTGTTTGGGTTCGCGTACCATGGTAGAGTAGAAAAACTCTGAAGCTCCTTTCATAATCGGGTAAATATCCGCCAGATAGTTCCGGTCACCACTGAAAAGATAATGTTCCCACAAGTGTGCGCAAAGCCATGCTCCTCCGGTATTCGTTGCTCCCCATGACGGATGTTCTCCGGGAGCGGTATAGTTCCATACATTGGTCATCATGTGGAGTACCCAGCCCTTTGCTTGCGGACCGTAAAAGGCTTTTGCACTTTCTTCTCCGCTGGGAACCAGACGTTTCACTAAGTCAACCAGTGGTAGATATAGTTCCGATAGATTAGCTTGTTCTACCGGCCAGTGGTTCATTTGTACATTGATGTTCGTATGATAGTCGCCATTCCAGGGAGTTCCCGGCTCGTTAGCCCAAAGTCCTTGCAAGTTAGGAGGCAGGCTTCCCGGACGTGTACTGCTTATCAGCAAATAACGTCCGTAATTATAGTAAAGAGCAGCCAGCGAAGGATCGTCCTGCTGCTGGAATCTTTCAATTCTCTGATCGGTAGTCAGATGTGAAACGGCTTCATTTTCGGGCAGACGGATTCCTGCACGGTTGAACAGAGCCTGGTAACTTAGGATTGCTTCCGATACAGTTTCGCAGAGATTGCTTTTCAATGCATCGTTGAGTATTCGGTCTGCTTCCGTTTCATAAATTTCTCCTGCCAGAAAGGAGGTCTTTGCCGATACTACAATCCATGCTTCGTCCGCATTTTGTACAGTGATAGACTGTTCGTCAGTCGACTGATTTGTCTGCCTGCCCTTGCATGTTATTCCGGCAATGGCAGCATAACGGACACCTGCTTGCGAGGAACCACTGTCCAGACTACCATACAGTTCCAGTTTTCCTTCAGCCAGTTTGCGTACGCTTCCTCTTTCCGGACGGCTCAAATTCATTTTGAAATTGATGGAACCAGGAACGTTTGCTTTCAGGTGTATCAGCATGACATCTTTATCACGTGAAACGACGTATTCGCGCACATAATTTACATTCCCGCGGGAGAAAGTTGTGTATGCGATTCCCTTACTTAAATCCAGCCAGCGGTGGTAATCAGCAGGAATATCCTTTTCATGTACTCCGTACTGATGCTCCAAAAATAAATCGCCCAACATCTGAAAGGCTCCATACGTTCCTCCTTTTTCCGGTTTCTTAGGAACAAAGCTGGTGTACATCAGCTCTTGTGCTTCTTTGTTCTTTCCTTCGAACAACAGCCGACGTATTTCGGGCAGGCTTTTGGAAGCGTCGGGATTCAGATAATTGGCTTCCGATCCACTCCACATGCTGATTTCATTCAGGACAATATGTTCTTTGCCGATTCCTCCGTCGGGCATCATACCCAGTCTGCCGTTGCCTAACGGAAGAGTTTCTTCCCACTGTGCAGCAGGTTCGTCGTACCACAATGTCTGGTCACTGCGTCCTGGAGTTGGATGAGGTTCTTCTCCGGTAATACATTTATACAATGTCTCAGCAATAATAGCAGCTCCATACTTGTCTGGATGCACTCCGTCGACGTAGAGTTGTGGGTAATAAGGAAGCATTGCTGTATGGAGGTCGATTACGGGTAAGCTTCTTTCGGCTGCAACTTCCCGGATATATGGAATGATTCCGTTTACAATGATACTGTCGTTGATGCCCCATTCTTTACGGTTAGAAGGAATAGGCAGACAAAGGTAGATGCGAGGATGTGATGCAAGTGCCTGGAATTTATCGATCAACAGGTTCAGATCGTCCTTGAATGTAGCACGATGCTGCCAGTTCTGCGGCTTGGAATCATTGGTTCCAAGTTTGATGGTTACGATATTGGGCAGAAAATCCAGTGCTTCCTGAAAACGTGTAGTTTTCATATAAGGCAGATCTCCTTTCAGGCTCAATGTATGGGCAGTCACACCAAAGTTGCCTACTTCGTAATTGTTTCCCAGTAATTTCTGAAGGGCAGCCGGATAACTTTCTTCCGAAGGATTCTTCAGCAGAAATCCTTCGGTAATGCTGTTACCTACACAAGCTATCTTGATTCTCTTTTCCGTTTGTGCCTGTATGGCAAGAGGAAGAATCAGGAATATTCCTAATATATACAGGTATAGTTTTCTCATGTTTATTCTCCTTTATATTTCATGTATCGGAAGTCGGCATACGCTTTCGATTGTGTGGAAGCAGATACACTATATAGTCCGAGTACGACTCCGGTAAATCCTCCAGCTGTTTCGCTGCTGAGGTAACGGGTATTCATTTTTCCCAGCTCATGATAAATATCGTTTTCTGTATAGCCGAAGTAATAGAAGTTTATGTCCGATTTAATATTCAGTTCTATGTTTCCTTTACTGTTTAGTGGCATCTCCTTTTCGATATGTTCCAATTCTCCCAGTTTGTAGCGAAGGACAACCGAACGGCTTTTATCCTTGTTCTGACGGACGAACAAATCGTAGTGTGAGTGGTATTCCATATATACACTGATACCAGCTTCATCATTTGCTTGTGCATCTTTCAATTCCAAAGAAGTAGCGGCTTCCATATTGAAGTGTTCTTGCCGGATAGCGACAAAAGTCGGGCTCTTTTGCTCATTCAAAGAAACCGGAGTTGCTTTCAGACGGAGATTTCCGTTCTTGAATTCATAGTTCTGCATATCGGGATTTTGCAGGTACATCCATTCGGGAGATAATTGTTTGTTCTCGAAAGTGATGGTTTCGGGTTTTTGTTTTACTGTCTGAAGTGGAAGAGTAGGAACATTCATGTCCAGCTGGATTGTACCATTTCCGTTTACGACGGGCCATGCATCTTTGTCCCAGCGTACGGGGGCCAGATAAGTTTCACGTCCCAGGGTATGATGGAATCCCGGCATGATACGGTAAGCAAGACAAACCATCCACCATGAACCGTCTGTACCTTCTACCAGATCGGCATGACCTGTACCCTGGATAGGGTTAGTTTCTCCAGCCTGACAAGCATGAGTCAGAATCGGATTTGCCGGATTTCCTACGTACGGTCCGTCAATGTAACGGCTGCGTGCGATGGTGATGCTATGTGCTACTTCTGTTCCTCCTTCTGAAATGAGCAGGTAATACCAGCCATCTTTCTTATAAATATGTGGTCCTTCCGGATAACGTCCTCCGGTTCCGTTCCATATCTTTTTGGAGGGTGTGAGCTGCTTTCCGGTCATCGGATCTATTTCGCACAGATTAATGTAACCGTCCGGATTACTTACCATGTAGCATTTACCGTTTTCGAAATACAAAGAAGGGTCGATTCCTCCTTGTTCCAGCCATACGGGTTCCGACCATTCTCCTTTGGGATCGGTTGTGTGAACCAGAAAATTACCTTTGCCTGATACATTGGTCGTAATCATGTAGAATACTCCTTCGTGATAACGTATGGTAGGAGCAAAGATACCGCTTCCTCCATTAGCTCCTTTCAGGTTAAGTTGTGATTCCCGTGTCAGGCAATTGCCTATCTGCTCCCAGTTTACCAAATCTTTACTATGGAAGAGAGGTACTCCCGGAAAATATTGAAAACTGCTGTTTACCAGATAATAGTCATCGCCAGCTTTACATACGCTAGGGTCGGGATGAAATCCGGGAATTACCGGGTTTTTATAACCCTGAGCAAATGTTTCGCATAGAGAACAAGCTAAGGCGCAAAGTAAGATACCAATGTTTCGCATAATTCATTAAAGTTAAAAAGTTACTAAGTCTTTACCTGACTTCGATTACAAAGATACATGATTTTGATTTTCTGTATCCGTTCTTTTGTTTCCTGTCACGAGCTAAAATGTTTCCAATAGGGTATTCAAATGTTTCAAACCTGTTTATTTCCCTGTTCTTTTATGATTTAACGTACATAGAAAACATTATTTTTGTTGAATAAAGTAGGTATCTAATAATAAAATCTATAATCTTATTTTACTATGAAATTTTTTGTCTGGTTATTTTTTCTGTTAATTGGCGGGGTTAATGTTTGGGCGGCAGGACCTAAAATATTGTTCATCGGTGATTCCATTACTGATGGTAACTGGGGAAATAGTGATGGAAGTGCCCAACCTTCTTCTGTCCGCAATCATTGGGATATGAATCATATCTATGGAAGTGGGTACATGTATCTGTGTGCTTCTTACTATCAAAGTAATTATCCTGAGCAAGAATATCAGTTCTTCAACCGGGGTATCAGCGGAAATACATTGAACGATTTGAAGAACCGGTGGAAGGAAGATGCTCTTGCGATACATGCTGATGTAGTTTCTGTCTTGATAGGAACGAACGATGTGAATGAATATTTAGGTAAAAAAGACAGTGAAGCTTTCGATTTTGTTTCGTGGGAACAGACTTATCGGAGTTTGCTGGATAGTCTGCGTCAGGATAATCCGCAGGTGAAGATTGTATTGGGTGAGCCATTTACAGCTTGTACGGGAAATATGAAAAAGACTGAAGATTTTGCTTTACGGGATAGCCTGATACAGCGTCTGGGAAAAATAACCTTACAGATAGCAGCCGATTATGGAGCTGTGTTCATCCCATATGCTTCGATGTTTCACCGTTTGCTGGAAGAAAACCCGGAATTGCCGGATACTTATTGGATTTGGGACGGAATTCATCCGACACCTGCCGGACATAAGCGGATGGCAGACTTGTGGATAGAACAAATAGAAAAATATCATATATTGTAATAAAGGAGGATAAACAGATGGGCAGATGGAATATCAGGTGGAGCATATTGCTTGTTTTATGGTGTGTTACGGGGGTGAAGCTGGCTGCAATGAAAGTTGAGTCATTAGATAGGGGATGGTTTTTTAATCGCGGGTATGAATCTCAGGCTGCGGATAAGGTAACGGTTGATCTTCCGCATACGTGGAATGCTGCTGATGCGATGTTTGGTAATGTGAATTATTATCGGGGAATGTCAACTTATTCACGTTTTATCGTTGTACCTTCATCGGAGAACTTTAAGCGTGTTTTCTTGCGCGTAAAAGCTGCACAAACTGTAGCTGATGTGTATTTGGATAATCATTTTGTAGCTCAGCATAAAGGTGGATATACCTCTTTTACCGTAGAGCTGACTCATCTGATTCGGAAAGGAGACAAACATAAACTGGATATCAGGGTGAGTAACGCTCAAACTATGGAAATAGCTCCGATATGCGGCGATTTTAATATATGGGGTGGGCTGAATCGTGGCGTGGAGCTTTTGTATACGGATGATGCTTGTATTGATCCGACATTTTATGGCTCATCTGGAGTTTTCTTTACTCAGTGTGATGTCTCAGAAAAGTATGCCGGACTGGAAATGAAAGCATTGCTATCGGGAACTGAAATGGCATTGAATGATTGCTCTGTTGAGTTTTCTTTGTTGGATGCGAAACGTAAAGTTGTTTTGTGTAAGGAAACAAGTGTGTCTGGTAAGGAAGCCCTGGTGAAGATGGAACTTAATAATCCGCATTTGTGGGATGGAGTTAATGATCCATATTTATATACCGGAGTTGTCGTTCTGAAAAGAGGTGGTAAAGAGATTGATCGTCGGGAAGAACATGTTGGCTTCCGGTTTTATTCAGCAGATCCGGATAAAGGCTTTTTCTTAAATGGTAAGTCCTATTCGATACATGGAGTCAATTATCATGAGGACCGTGCAGAAAGAGCATCGGCTTTTCGTCCTGAAGATTTTGAATCGGATTTGAACTTGATACAGGAAATGGGATGTACTGCTGTTCGACTGGCGCATTATCCGCATGCACAACAGTTGCATAATTTGATGGATAGGAGAGGACTGATTGCCTGGGCCGAAATTCCTTTTGTAAATGTATTTGTCAGCCATCCTCTGTATAGAGAAAATTTAAAGCAACAATTAGTGGAACTGATTTGTCAGTATTATAATCATCCTTGTATTTTGACATGGGGACTTTTTAATGAAATCAACCCGGGATGGCTGGAAAATCCAAACCCTATGGCAGAAGAACTGAACAAGTTGGCTAAGAAATGGGATATATCACGACCGACAACGGGGGCAAGTAACCAAGAAGATCCTTTGAACGGAATACCTGACTTGATTGCATTCAACCGTTATTTCGGATGGTATGGAGACGATTGTAAAGAGATGGGTGAGTGGATCGATAAGGAGCATCGGGCATATCCCCAACGATGTATGGGCATAAGTGAATACGGTGCTGGTGCGGATGTGTTTCAACAGACGGATTCCTTGATTCATCCAGAGCCGTGGAGACAGTGGCATCCAGAAAACTGGCAGACTTATTACCATATAGAAAACTGGAAACAGCTTGCTTCACGTCCGTTTTTGTGGTGTAAATTTGTTTGGTGTATGTTTGATTTCTCGGCGGCCGGTCGAAAAGAAGGTACGACTTTTGGCCGAAATGATAAGGGATTGGTGACATACGATCGGAGGATTAAGAAAGATGCTTTTTATTTTTATAAAGCAAATTGGAACAAGAAAGAAAAAGTGCTGTATATCGCATCGAAGCGTTGTCAGAATAAGTCGAACTCATTGGTTGACATTCAGGTGTTTAGCAATTGTGGTGATGCAGAGTTGTTTGTGAATGGAAAAAGTATGGGAAAATGTACGCCTGATGAGGTCTGTGTGGCTACATGGAACAATGTTCCTTTACAGTCGGGAGAGAATCAGGTAACAGTGTGTGCTTCGGGGCTTTCTGATAATTGTGTGTGGTATAACAATGACTGAATTGAATATATAAATAACGTTTGACTAGGCTGAATCTATCGTTTCATTACTGTGAAACGTTATTTCTATTTAGGTGAAGCGACCGTTTCACTCTAGTAAAACGATTTAAATATGGTAAGTTTGGCTGTATAGCTTGGAGTTTTTTAATTTTGAACTATCAAAAAAGGAGTTGTATCGTGGTAGTGGTACAACTCTTTTCTGTTATTAATTGGCTGGAGGTTTATTCTTCTGTTCGGAATGTTGTCCGTAAACGGATGTCCGATGATGAGGCTCCTATTTCCAGTGTCATTTCTTTGTCAGGAAGAATGAAACGGTTCTGCTTTTCATCCCATACTTGTAACTCTGTATAAGGGACGGTTAACTCTACTTTTTTCGTTTCTCCTTTACGTAGACTGATGCGCTGGAATGCTTTTAGTTGCTTGATAGGATCTTTGTCCGTATGTTTTCGTGCGGAAACGTAAAGTTGTACAACCTCATCACCATCCATATCGCCGGAATTTTTCAGGTTGAAGCATACCCTTAAGGTATCGCCACGTTCAATAACACGGTCATTGAGAGTTGTTCCAGAGTAATTAAAGCGGGTATAGCTTAGTCCATAACCAAAAGGATATAATGGCTTTTCTTTAAAATACATATATGTCCGACCGTGAGTAATATCGTAATCCATCATGTGAGGAAGGTTGGTGATATTTTTCACCCAGGTTTGGGTTAGTCTGCCTGCCGGATTATAATGTCCGAATATAACATCACTTACAGCATGTCCCAACTCCTGACTGCATTGGGTGAGATGAAGCAGAGCGGGTACTGTCTGGTTGGCTCGATTGATGGCATAAGGAAAGCTGCTGATCAATACCCCAATTGTATTGGGATTAGTTTGAGCAACTTGTAAAAGCAAATCTTCTTGATCCAGTTGTAGCGACTGGCGGTCGACGGCTTCTTTTCCTTCACTTATGACGGGAGCTTGTTCCCAGCCGGCATTGCAGGTAGGATGGTTGCCGACACATACAATGGCGACGTCTGCCCATGCTGCAACCGTGCGTGCGCTGTCCATTCGGTTGGTTTTTACATATCGTACTTCAATATCGTTACCTGCTTCCTCGCGAATAGCATCAAGTACATTTACTGTATAAAAAGGTTTACCGGCGTACCAGTCTTGCAGGACCTCAGTTGCACGTTGTCCGATGACTGCTATCTTTTTTATCTTATGTCTGTCAAGTGGAAGCAAATGGTCTTGATTTTTGAGTAAGACGACCGATTTAAGCGTAGCTTCGCGTACCAGTGCTTTGGTTTCCGGTTTGCTCCATGGAGCAATGGTATCAGTGACACCGATGGCTGCATAAGGATTGTCTTCTGCATGGTCCAGCAAACCAAGTTTGAGAGATATTCTGAGGTTTCCCCGGATTGCTTTTTCTATATCTTCCACACTAATAAGTTTTCGGTGCAGTGCTTCGTATACGGCATCCTTATATTCATCCAGAAACTTCGTAATACCTGCTTTGATGCATGCAGCTGCCGCAGCTGCCCGGTCGTTGTCAAAACGTTTATGGTCGCTCAACAGCAGTCGGAATGCTCCTCCGTCGGTCAGTAGTGTACCGTTCAGTCCCCATTCTTTCATGACGATGTTTCGCAATACGGGGTGCATGATACACGGAGTTCCGTTGTAGGCGTTATAAGCAGTCATCAAGGCCTGTGATCCTCCTTCGGTTACTCCTTTATAAAAAGGATAAGCATAATATTCGCGGAACAGTTTGTCGGAATAGTTGGAAGAAGAAAATGTACGTCCGTATTCATTACTGTTCGATAAGAAGTGTTTCATAAGTGAAGCATTTCTCCAGTATTTAGGATGATCTCCCTGTATGCCTTTGATGAAAGCTACAGCAAGCCGTGAAGTAAGAAATGCATCTTCACCATAACATTCTTCAGTTCGTCCCCAGCGAGGATCTCTGCCCAAGTCTACATTGGGAGTCCACATGATAAGTCCGCTTTTCCGGTATTTTGCATTTTGAAAGAGATAACGGTTTTCTGTACTGATGTAAGTTGCTACTCGATGTAGTAAGTCGGTATCCCAAGTTTCTCCTAGTCCGTAAGCTTGCGGAAAGCCTGTTGTTGGAGTATTGGCTCTGTCGCCGTATGTTGGTCCTCCCAGTACGATTCCGTGCAGGCCTTCTACACTTCCTGAGGCTTGTATTCCCAGGCGGGGGACTTGAGTATTGTTTCCCAAAGCATCCACTTTTTCGTCGAGAGTCATTCGCGCAATCAAATCGTCAAGCCGTTGTTCTTCGTTTACTGCCGGATCGTTAAATACATTTTGGGCATGTATGATTCCTGTAGTACTTGCTATGAGCAAGGTGAAAAAAAGTTTCCTATGTGTTTTCATAATGTGATGTTATTAAAGACTGATACAAAACTAATGGAAAGCGTTTTTTAATGGAATGAAAAATGTTTCACAAAAGGGTATAAAATGTTTTCACCTTTTCTGAAACAGGGAAAATACTGTCTTTTTGATGCAGAGAAAAACAAAATGTACCATATAAAGAAACAAATTTATACCAGTTTGCAAATATGTCTTTTTTACATTTGTATTATACGATTGAGATTTTGAATCAATATGGAAAACACAAAAATAAACCTATGAAAAAACTGATAATTTCTGCATTGCTTTTGGGAATAACAGGAGGTGGAATTTATGCTCGTGAAAAGGTGATATCTCACGGTTATCCTATAACTCCAGTACCTTTTACATCTGTGAAATTGACGGATTCATTTTGGGGACAACGTTTACAGGCAAGTCGTGAAGTTACCATCCCACTGGCTTTTAGTAAATGTGAAGAAACTGGACGTTATAAAAATTTTGAAATGGCTGCCCACCCCAGTGACAGCAATAAAGTGACGGGATATTCTTTCGATGACACTGATGTATATAAAACCATTGAAGGAGCAAGTTATCTGCTTCAGACTTATCCGGATAAACGACTAAAGAAATACATAGACAGTGTGCTGGTCATTGTTGCCGGTGCACAGGAGCCTGACGGCTATCTATATACTTCACGCACTATGAATCCGGCACATCCACATCAATGGGCTGGCAGTCAGCGTTGGGAAAAAGTGGAAGAGCTAAGTCATGAATTTTATAACTTGGGACATATGATTGAAGGGGCCATAGCTCATTATCAGGCTACGGGACAACGTAATTTTCTTGATATTGCAATTCGCTATGCAGATTGTGTCTGTAGGGAGATAGGGGAAGGACCGGGAAAACTGGTACGTGTACCCGGACATCAGATTGCGGAAATGGCTTTGGCTAAACTTTATCTTGTAACGGGTGAACAGAGATATCTTGATATGGCAAAATTCTTTCTGGACAAGCGCGGATATACTTCCCGAAGGGATGCATATAGTCAGGCGCATAAGCCAGTTGTAGAACAAGATGAAGCTGTCGGACATGCAGTGCGTGCTGCATATATGTATGCCGGCATGGCAGATGTTGCAGCACTTACAGGAGATACTGCTTATGTGCATGCTATAGACCGGATTTGGGAAAATATAGTATCAAAGAAATTATATATTACAGGAGGTATCGGAGCGACAAGCAACGGAGAGGCTTTTGGCAAGAACTATGAACTTCCTAATATGTCGGCTTATTGTGAAACTTGTGCGGCTATTGGAAATGTGCATGTCAATTACCGGCTGTTTTTATTGCATGGAGATGCAAAATATTATGATGTACTTGAACGTACATTATATAATGGACTGATTTCGGGAGTTTCTCTTGATGGTGGTAAATTCTTTTATCCTAATCCACTGGAGTCTATGGGGCAACATCAACGTCAACCCTGGTTCGGATGTGCATGCTGTCCTTCCAATATCTGTCGTTTTATACCTTCTGTCCCCGGCTATATATATGCTGTGAAAGACAAGGATGTATATGTTAATCTGTTCATGTCGAATGATGTTACACTGAATGTAGGAGGTAAGAAGGTTTCTCTCTTGCAGACAACTTCGTATCCGTGGAATGGAGATATCCAGCTTAGGATTACTCATAACTCTGCAAAGGATTTTACACTGAAAATTCGTATTCCTGGCTGGGTACGAAATCAGGTTGTCCCAAGTAATTTGTATACATACACGGATGAGCTTGATCCTTCATATCGTGTGATGGTGAACGGTGAAGAAGTTCATGCCGATTTGCAAGATGGCTATTTTTCTATTAACCGCCAATGGAAGAAAGGAGATTCAGTGGAAGTACATTTTGATATGAATGTGCGTACAGTTACAGCCAATAATAAAGTAGAAGCCGATCGGGGACGTGTAGCTATAGAACGTGGACCTGTTGTTTATTGTGCTGAGTGGGCAGATAATGATTTTGATGTATTAAGTGTACTCTTGAATCCTCGTTCGGAGTTTAAAGTAATCGAGAGGAAAGATTTGCTTTGTGGCATTAATCAGATTCAGACACAGGCACAGTCGCTGGAATATGATAAGGCAGGACGGTTGCTGGTAAAAGACCGTATACTGACACTGATTCCTTATTATGCATGGGCACATCGTGGAACTGGAAATATGGCAGTGTGGTTACCGGATGAAGTCAATGCAACTCGTCCGAAAGCTATTCCTACTTTGGCTTCAAAAAGTAAGATAGATGCATCACATAAAATACCGACATTATTTTCTGTTGCCGATGGACTAATACCTCAGGATGAAAATGACCGTACAATTCCTTATTACCACTGGTATCCTAAAACTGGTACGACCGAATGGATTTCTTATGAATTTCCGGAAGATGTGCAGGTTTCCAATTCAACTGTTTATTGGTTTGATGATACTCCTTGGGGTAGTTGCAGCATTCCGAAATCATGGAAGATTTATTATAAAAATACTGAAGGCAAATGGCTCCCTGTAGAGAATCTGAATGCATACAGTATCGTTAAAGGAGAGGGAAGTGCTGTTAAATTTAAAACAGTGAAAACGAAAGCAATAAAATTGGAAGTCGTACTTCCCGATGAAAAAACAGCGGGTATATATGAATGGCAAGTAAAGTAAGATAAAGAGATTGATTATGTTGTTTCTCTCTGATAATTAACTTTTTATCTATATGGGTATAAAAAGTTATAAAGAGGTGATATAAACAAAATATACCCTATAGAGAAACAAAACCGTACCTCAAAGATTCTTATTTTTGGTTTACTTTGCGATGTTGATAATATAATAATACTGGAAAGAAAAACATAATAAATGTAAACTTTAACTATAAACAATGTACCATGAGTAAACACTTATTCGTAAAATGCACAAACGTGCATCTATGTAGTCTTGCAATGGTAATGTTACTATTGTTCTTGCCTTCGATGGCAATAAAGGCTGCTTCTCAGAGTTTGACAGTTTCGGGAGTTGTTACTTCGGCAACAGACAAGATGCCTTTAATTGGCGTGAGTGTGTTGGTGAAAGGAACCACTAATGGAACTATTACGGATTTTGACGGAAACTACTCCTTGGGAGTGGAAAAAGGTCAGACTTTAGTATTTTCGTATATCGGTTTTGTTACACAAGAAATTGTTGTTGCCGATCAGAAAACATTAAATGTTGAAATGAAAGAAGATACCGAAACCCTCGAAGAAGTTGTGGTTGTAGGTTATGGCGTTCAGAAAAAGAAACTGGTAACCGGTGCTACTGTGCAGGTGAAAGGAGAAAGCTTGGCAAAGATGAATACTAACAGCCCTTTGCAGGCTATGCAGGGACAGACTCCGGGTGTGAATATTTCTTCTACTTCTGGTCAGCCGGGTTCTGATATGAAGGTAAGTATCCGTGGTTTGGGTACAGTAGGAAATGCTTCTCCTCTTTATTTGATTGATGGTGTTGGTGGTGATATTTCAACATTGAATCCTGCCGATATCGAAAGTATTGATGTCTTGAAGGATGCTGCTTCTGCCGCTATTTATGGTGCACAGGCTGCCAATGGTGTTGTCTTGATTACTACTAAATCTGGAAAAGAAGGTAAGGCACAGATTGCTTTCGATGCTTATTACGGTGTACAGAATGTAGCTCGTAAGGCTGATATGCTGAATGCACAAGAATACATGACTATCATGGACGAACAGGCTGTCAATTCAGGTAATGCTCCTTATGACTGGAGTTCATTTAAAAGTATTTATGATGCCAATGGAAATGTCTATGATACTGATTGGGTAGATTCTATGTTTAAGGATAACGCTCAGACACAGAGCTATACATTGGGTGTTACTGGTGGATCGAAAACATCAACTTACGCTATGTCTTTGGGATATATGAGCCAGGAAGGTATTGTAGGTGGTAAGGATGTTTCAAACTATGAACGTTATAATTTCCGTATCAATTCGGAACATAAGATTTTTAAGGATTCGGATTTGTTGAAGGTTGGCGAACAAGTTAGTTTCGTTTATAAATTAAATAATGGTGTTTCAGTAGGTAATCAATATAACAATACATTAAGAGGAGCGTTCAGTACTTCTCCTTTATCGCCGATTTATAGTGATAACAATATTTATGATTCTCCTTACAACGATACTTCCAATTCTGATTGGTATAATGGCGACGGTAATCCTTATGGATTAATGATGACAAACACAAATAATGAAAATAAAAATGCTGTTTTTTCTGGTAATGTTTATGCTGAATTGCAGCCTGTGAAAAATTTGAAATTGAGAACTGTTTTTGGTGCTGTTTACGGCTCTTCTGAATATCGTAGTTTTACTCCGATGTATCAGTTCTCTATTTACAGCTACAACAATACACGTACTTCTGCTTCACAGAATATGAGTCACAGCTTGGGTATGACTTGGACTAATACAGCTACTTACGACTGGAAAGTAAAAGATCATGCTTTCAATGCGTTGATTGGTATGGAAGTTTATCAGTATTCAGGAACTTATCTTTCTGCCGGTACAGGTACACTGAGAGAAGGTTTCGACGATTGGGATCATGCTTATGTTGCAAACGGTACAGCATCGAGTGCAGACGATGGTATGTCGGTTGACGGATATCCTCAGGATGAAAGCCGCTCAGTTTCTTACTTCGGACGTTTTGGATGGAACTGGAAAGAAACATATATGATTAACGCTACTTTGCGTGCCGATGGTTCTTCTAAGTTTGCAAGAGGTAAACGTTATGGTGTATTCCCTTCTGTATCTGCCGGATGGACTATTTCGAATGAGAAGTTTATGGAAACTACTCAGAACTGGCTGGATTTCTTGAAATTACGTATCAGCTGGGGACAGGTTGGTAATCAGAATATAGACAATTACCAGTATACAGCTCCTATTACTTCTTCGAATACACATTATATTTTCGGAACTAATTATGGCGCTTCTGCTCAGTCTGGTTACTGGGGAGCATATCCAAGCCGTCTGGCAAACTCTGATGTAACATGGGAAACTTCAGAACAGACTAACATCGGTATTGATGCACGTTTCTTGAGAAGCCGTTTGAGCTTGACTGCTGATTTCTATATCAAGACTACCAAAGACTGGTTGGTTGAGGCTCCTATTCTGGCTACAGCTGGTACTGGTGCACCATACATCAATGGTGGTGATGTGAAAAATACCGGTATTGAACTGGCTCTGAACTGGAATGATCAGATCGGAAGTGATTTTAGCTATAATGTTGGTATCAACGGAGCTTACAATAAAAATAAGGTAGGTAACATTCCGACTGAAGATGGAATTATTCATGGTGATGTCAATATGTTGTATGATAACTCTCCTGAATTCTATCGTGCAGAGAATGGTCATGCTATCGGTTATTTCTGGGGATATCAGACAGCTGGTATTTTCCAGAACAAGGAACAGATTGCAAACTGGAATGCTGACGGAAAACATGGTATTTTACAGTCTGATCCTCAGCCGGGTGATGTGATTTATGTCGACCAGAACCAGGATGGTATCATTGACGATAACGATAAAGTAGATTTGGGTAACGGTACTCCTGATTTTACCTATGGCTTTAACCTTGGCTTCAATTATAAGAACTTTGACTTCTCGTTGGTGGCATATGGAGCTGCAGGCAATCAGATTGTACAGTCTTATAGAAACCATGCAAACAGCAAAGCCAATTATACTTCAGCTATATTGGACAGATGGACTGGTGAAGGTACTTCAAACAGAATTCCGCGTGTGACTAATACTAATATCAACTGGCAGTTCTCTGATTTGTATATACAGGATGGCGATTATCTTCGTATCAGTAATATCACGTTGGGATACGATTTTGCCAAGTTGATAAATGTGAAGGCTATCAGTCAGGCACGTTTGTACTTCCAGGTACAGAATGCATTTACATTTACCAAGTATGACGGTATGGATCCGGAAATCGGTTACGGTACTTCCGACTGGGTTTCTGGTATCGATTTAGGATATTATCCTCGTCCACGTACCTTCTTGGTTGGTGTTAATCTGAAATTCTAATTTATAAATTTTAAAAGAACATCTCTATGAATAAATTTAAACTATATATGTTGGGACTGGGGCTGGCTTCTATGGGATTGGTCTCATGTACCGCTGGTTTCCTGGATGTGGAATCTAAAACAGAATCAACGACAGACAATTTCTATCGTACTGAGAGTGATGCATGGCGTGCACTGATTGGTTGTTACGATGGATGGCAATGTACAAGTTCTAGTGCAGGATGTGCATTCTATTTTGCCTCAGAAGTTATGGCTGATGAATGTTTTGCCGGCATGGGAAATACAGATGCCCGTAATTATCAGGTACTCGACCGTTTTGATGTCAATCAGTCGCCTTCGGATATGAATATTCTGGAAACAGAATGGACTAATTATTATGCAGCAGTATATCGTTGTAATGAATTGCTGGCTCATGAAAGCCAGATAGCTTGGAGCAGCGAAGAAACAAAAGGTACTTATCTGGGCGAATGTCGTGCGATAAGAGCATTATGTTATTTTGATATGGTACGTATGTGGGGAAATATTCCTTTGTTTACTGAACCTGTCAATGAAAATCGTCCACAGTCAGATCCGGATGAAGTCTATAATGTAATATTCAGTGATTTGCTGTATGCTGTCAATAATATTCCGGCTAGTGCTTATCCGAAGAGTGCGGCAGCATCAAATGATGGTCATATTACCAAATATGCAGCATCAGCTCTTTTGGCCAGAGTATATCTGTTCTATACCGGTTATTATGGAAAGGAACCTCAGGTAGAAGGTGTAACAAAGAGCACTGTTTTGCAGGGACTGGAAGATTTCATCGCTGTTGCCGAATCTGAAGGCTACGGACTGGTAGACGAATTTAAAAATTTGTGGCCTGCTGCTTCTACTACATGGGCTTTAAATAAGAGTACTGACGATTACGAACAAACTTCTACTTATGCTGGCGACGGTAATAAAGAAGTTGTTTTGGCACAGAAGTTTAACTATACTCAAGACTATAACGGAAACAATGATGGTAACCGCTGGCTGGTTAACATGGGATTACGTAACTATCTGGGACATGCACCTTACGGAAGAGGCTGGGGAGGATGTACAGTAAATCCTAAGATGTGGACATCATACGGTACAGGTGATGAACGTCGTGAAGCTTCTATCATTAATCTGGTAAGTGAGGGTATTTCTGATGAAGCTGATTTTGAAACTTCTTATAAAGACCAGCGTGAATACACCGGATATACAGTGAAGAAATATACTCCGATGTCTAAATGGATGAAAGACGAAGCTAGTGGTGCCTGGTCGCTGGTTGATGAAATTTCAGGTCTTGGAGAAGGAGATTTCCAGATTTCTCAATATCAGAATTTCATTGTAATGCGTTATGCTGATGTCTTGTTGATGGCCGCAGAGCTGGGAAGTCCAAATGCACAAGAGTATTTGAATAAAGTTCGCCAGCGTGCTTATACTTCTGAGGATGAAGATGGTAGTCTGACTCTTTCAAGCAACTATCGTGAAGTGACAGCTACAAAAGATAATATCATGAATGAACGTATGCTGGAGTTTGCTTTCGAAGGACAGCGTTATTGGGACTTGTTACGTCAGGGAGTAGAATATGCCGCTTCTCAGATTGCAACCAATACTTCTGTAACCAGTGGTGGCAATCCTGATAATGTAACTATTAACGCGAGTTCGGGATAAGGATTGCGTAAAAAATAGGGTAAAACGAGCTAAAATA
>ERZ834859.2056-NODE-2056-length-18873-cov-3.316346_pt1 | contig 18873 bp, 23 predicted proteins | sample MGYA00519947_ERZ834859 | MGnify/ENA primary metagenome ERZ834859 (study PRJEB31850, sample SAMEA3708763) | human gut metagenome | biome: human gut; feature: human-associated habitat; material: faeces | place: China | collected 2014 ...
AACCCTCCTAACCCCCTGCAAGGACTCGGAGGGCACCGCCCATGTCGCTAAGTCCAGTATACCATAAAATACGAACATCTGTTCTATTCTATGGCACGATTGTTCGCTGGCGCCGCCAAAAATTGCATTCCCTATTTCCAGATGTAAAGCAATCCTAAAGCTTTGCCCTCTACCATGAGGCCATGGAGATCTCCAATCCTGATCGTGCGTCATGGACGCTGTATGTTTGGAGGGTGAAGATGAAGAATATGGGCAAGCTGGTACTGGCTGCTGCGGGTTTGGCCGTGGCGGTGTTTGCGGCTCTCGGGATGCTCTCGCCCGCGTCTGCCGTTGCCGATGAAGAGACGCCTGGGGCCCTCGGAATCGTGATCGGCTTGGGCGAGGCGACGCCGCGTTCCGATGGGGGCGTGGAGTTCGATGTTGTTCGCTGGGTCGAGGACGGCACCGAGGTGGTGCCCGTGCCCGATGTGCGGGTATTCACTGACGTTGCGGAATAGGCGCGACGGACTGTTGCGGCGGCGCGGGCCGAGGTGGTTCGCGCCGCTCTTGTAGGGGGGCTTATATGAGGCTTTTGCTGGTAGAGGATGCCCGGCTCATTCGGGAGCCGCTTTCCCGGGCGCTCGAGTTCGCCGGGTGGGAAGTGGAGGCGTTGCCGGATGGCGAGGCGGCGCTCGCGCGTCTTGCCGTGGCTCCTGTAGATGCCGTGGTACTCGATATCATGCTGCCCGGCAAGGATGGCCTCTCCGTTCTATCGGAGTTGCGCGCACGTGGTGACGCCACACCCGTCATCCTGCTCACGGCCCGCGGTGACGTGCGCGATCGCGTGTGCGGCCTGGACCTTGGCGCGGATGACTATCTTGCCAAGCCCTTCCATGTCGAGGAGCTTCTGGCGCGGCTGCGCGCCGTTTTGAGGCGTCGTGGCATCACGGATCCGTCCACAGTGATTGAGGCGCTCGGCATGCTCTATGCACCCGATTCCCGCGAGTTGACATATGGTGAGGGATCTTGCGTTCTTGCGCCCAAGGAGGGCCTGGTGCTCGAAGCGTTGATGCGCCATGCGGGGACTCCTGTGCATGGGGAGCGAATCGTGACGGCTGCGTGGGGCGCTGCGGGCGAGTGGAGCGCCGGCAGGATCGAGACACAGGTCTCGCTGCTTCGTTCCAAGATCGTCGTCCTCGGGGCCCCGGTTTCAATTCGCGCCATTCGTGGAATCGGTTACGTGTTGGAGGCCAAGCATGAAGATGTCTAGGGACCTCGCGGTGTTCCGCCGACGCATCGTCGTGGTTTCCGCCGCCCTCGTCGCTCTGTGCACCGCAGCATGCATGACGCTGCTCGCGGTGCCGCTTATCAATGCGGATATGACGATGCGTAGGCATATGCTCGAGGGGTTCTCAAACCAGCCGTTTGACGTCGAGCGGACCGGTGCGGGTATTGAGGCTCATGGGACGTTAGGTTTGATTGTTGCCGGCGCCGACATTTCATGGTGCCGGGTCGCTGTGGACGAGTCGGACAAGATGCTTGCGGTGGAATGCGGGGGAGCGGCAGCCGTCGATCGCCTCTCCGAAAGCGGCGCAACACAGCTTGTGCGTCTTCGCGATGAGGTTGGGAGCCAACCTTTCTCTTTTGATGGGCGCAGGTGGATCGGTCTTTGGCAGCCTCTCGGTGCCCAGGATGGTGCCGTGACGGTTTCGAACGGAAACGTTGCGGCGGTTGAGGCCGCCCCAACTGGGAGACGCGTTTACACGTTTCTCGACGTGACGCCCCATGGCGAATACGTTGCCTCACTCATCCTCCGATGTATCTCCTCCGGAGCTGTCATCGTGCTGTGTGCAACGGCGGTGGCGGCTTTCGCGACAACGCGGTCGCTGCGACCGGTTAGGGAGGCTCGCGAGCGCGAAAGGAAGTTCGTCCTTTCTGCCTCCCACGAGCTTAAAACCCCTTTAATGGCGATCACGAGCGCCTGCGACGTGCTCGAAGCGGAGGCGGCGATTTCTTCTGACGTGTCCGGCGATTTGTCAATCGGCGATGCATCGGTCGGTGTGGATAGCCCTTCTCGCTGGCTCGGAATTATTCGTGAGGCATCGGATGAGATGGCTCGGAGCATCTCTGATATGCTCAGAAGCTTGGACGGAGGCGTTTGATGATACGGCAAGACGTGGCGCTATACTGATATCCATCGAAGATAAAAACACAGTGCCCGTCGGGTAGTCGGGCCGTGGGTGCTCGCCTGCCAGTAACCTGCCTCCTTGGTTGTCCCTTCTTCGCGTAGCCCTACATAGAAGGAGGTCGCGGCTATGCGAAAGAGTGAGGTCTCATCGACCCTGACGGTCTATCATGACGGTCAGTTTTGGGTGGGCGTGGTTGAGCATGTCGAAAATGACATGTTGAAGGTCGAGCGCGTGGTGTTTGGCGCCGAGCCGTCGAATGAAGAGGTCTATACGTGGGTGCTTGAGCGCTGGTCGAGCCTGCGCCTGAGTGCGGAGGCGGAGCCTGTTGGGCCACGTGTCGGACGGCTGCCCGGCAACCCCAAGCGTCGTGCGCGCGAGGCGGCCAAGGCGATGCACCAGCGCGGGCCATCGACTGTTTCGCAACTTGCGCTCGCCCGCGAGCGGGAGCGCGTCAAGGATGAATCGCGAAGCGAGCGAGCAGTGCGGCGTCAGGATGAAGCGCGTTCGCGCTGGGAAGGCCGGTGTGAAAGGAAACGCCGCAAGCACCGCGGCAAATAGCCGTTACTCGTTCGGTCGGGCGCTCTTCCTCCACCTGCGGAGTGTCGGCAGGATGGCGCCCAGAAGCGACGCGCACTCGTCCACGGACCAGTCCATGTTCTGAGCCATGCGCGGTGCGCAGTCCTCGATCATCTCTTCCATGGTGGTCTCGTAGGTATACGCGCCCTTGTCGTAGCACCAGCGGCAGAAGTCTTCGGTTTCGGTGCCGTCCGCCTCATGTCCGTGCTGGTCGGGTTCGGTGAACATCATGCCACAGCTCTGGCAGTAGTGCTCGGGCATGTCGAGCAGGCGCGTCACGGGGACGTCGAGCTCGCGCGCAATGAGTTTGATCATGTCTATGCCGGGCTCGGTCGCGCCGGTCTCCCAGCGGCTGACCGCCTGGCGCGTGATGTAGAGGCGCGCGGCGAGTTCTTCTTGGGTGAGGCCGTGTTCGCGTCGGGTTTGGGCCAGGGCGTCTTTAAGCAGGATCATGGCGGGTTTCCTTTGATCGGGGCGTGGGCGGCGGGGTTTGATCCCGCCGCTTGCCTGCGATTATCCCGCGATGCACCTTGATGGTCGAGCAACGTTTTGTTGCGGGCGTGGTCGGTTCTGCGCTGATTCGCATTGCATCCGGTTTTTCCATGTCGAAGCCCACCGTAAAGTTTTATAAATGCATGATTTCATTAATCGGATTCATGATCTTGAGGTTTTTCGTACTGATTTTGGAAATCGTCAAGTACAAGAAGTTAATCACCTCATTTTTCCTGCGCTTTTGTGCCTTACTGCGCTTCTGTACTTGGCGGAACGGAAAAACAATACGAAAAACCTCTTTTTCGTATGGTCATTGTTCAATGTGCTGCCCATTGCGAGGCGGTGCCCATGGTAAATTGATCGCGAAAGCTATGAAGGGCCTTATTTGCGGGACGCAACTGCGCCCGCGATCGACCCCGCCAATATGATTGGTGCCATTCGAGCGAAGATCCACTCGAATCCATGGAGCATCGTTCCCGCAACGGAGTATTCCGGATTGGAGAAATCCCACTCGAGATACGAGCCGCCGATCGCCGCCAGTGCGATAAGGACGAGTGTCGTGGCGGCGGCGATCGCGATGCAAAGGGCGTGCAGCGCACGGCGCTTGGATTCCCGTGCCCGTGCGAACTGGTCGTTCAGCACTTCGAGCTTTTCGGAGAGCGCTTGCAGGCCCTCGGGCTCGGATGCGGGCACGGTCTCGCCCAGTAGCGTGCTCACCGGGGTGTCGAGCACCTCTCCGATGGCGACGAGCATCTCAGCGTCGGGCACCGAGAGCCCGCGCTCCCATTTGGATACCGTCTGCCTTACCACGTTCAGCTTGAGCGCGAGCTCCTCTTGCGAGAGGCCCTTCTGTTTCCTGAGGGCCTGGATGTTCTCGTTCAGCATGGGCGGATCCTTTCTCTCGCCTGGTTCCTACGTTACCGCAATGCTGCCCGCAGATGGTCCGTTGCCGCAAGCAACGGGTTGTAACATGAAGAGATTGTTTAATATCACAGGGGGGTACAAGCTGGTAAAGACCCTAATTGAGAAGGGAGCTGCCATGAGCGTTTTTGATTGGGGATCTGGTTTTGTCTTGGTTGCAACCCAGCTTCTTCCGGGCGTGGTGGCTGTCGTTCTCGCACTTGCAGCGGCTGTTGCTGCGCGTTCGAAAGCGATGCCGGCGCTCATAGGGGCCAGTGGGCTTGCTGCAACGTTGTCGCTTTTGGGAGTGTTGATGCAGCTGCAGCATTTCGCTCACGTGGACAATGCTTCTGCGTGGTACGACACCATTGATGTTTACGTCGCCTGCGCAGTCGCGCTCATCGTGTTGACGTTCGGTTTGAATCTGGTCGCTCTCGTACGTGGTTTTCGAAACCAGGGCTAGGTTCTTCGTTATTTAAATTGATTGACTCGCCTTGGCCGCGGCGCAGCAAAAACGGCGTCGAGCTCGCGAAGCCCGGCGCCGCCCAGAAACCCGCGGGTGGCGTGCAGGGGCGCCGGAAAGCGGGTATACTGGTGGCGACTAGGGAGGCGTACGCCCTCCTGGAGTTGAAGCAGTGGGGTGAAACCCGCACGAACAGCCGCTCCTGCCAGGGCGGCTGTTCCCTTATATGGCGAGTCTCACCCCTCGGCCGTTAGAAAACGGCAAGAACAAGTAGCGTGATCGACAGAACGAGCACGGCAGCTGCGAGCAGCATTGCGGTGAACTTCGCCATGGGAGCCCTCATTTGACGTCTAGCCAATCTACCTGCGGTTTGCAACCGCAGGGTGCCTGCAAGTTGCGTAAAATGAAGCCCCAAGTTGGTGGTTCTCGCCGTGCGGCAACCGTAGTATGTAAGTCGCCGGCAGGAATAACGCCAAACGCTGGATGTCGAGTTCGGGCGCTGCATTGAGTTGGATTGCGCCGTTCGGACTCTCGTCCCAGCCAACGAGAGGACCCATCATGAGCTTTCGCACCAACCTGCAATACCTTCGCGCGGAGCGCCACATGACCCAGGAGCAGCTCGCTATGTTGCTCGGGGTGTCCCGCCAATCCGTCACCAAATGGGAGGCCGAGAAGTCCTATCCGGAGATGGACAAGCTCATCAAGATGTCCAGATCTTCGAATGCTCGCTGGACGATTTGGTACAGGGTGATGTATCCCGCCACGGCGTCCCCTCTCGGGATGATCTTGGCGGCTACTCGCCGGTGCGTGTGGCCACGGAGGGCGCCGCTGGCGATATGTCCGCTGGTCCGTTGACCGTCGCACCGCGGGATGCATCTCTTGGTGAACCTGCGGGACCTGCACGCGCACGTTCCTCCGCCGGTGTCTGTGCTATTCCCGCCGGTCCAGCTACGGATGTATGTGGTTACGACGAGCATATGGTTACCTTCGCGCGCAAAATCGCGATCGGCGTCGTGCTTTTTATCCTCGGTGCGGCGGCCGCCATCTTCACCGATGAGGTCATGCATTCGGACGGTATCGTCCTTTTCGCGACGTTCGCGTTCGTTGCCGCCGGCCTCGCGTTTACCATTCCTGCGGGGATCGACCACGCCGCATTTGCCAAGGCGCACCCCTACGTCGCTGATTTCTATACGGCGGATGAGAAAGCCACTGCTCGGCGCCGTGCGTCGATCGCGATCGTGGCCGGCATCGCGGTGATTCTGCTCGGGGTTGCCGTGGCAGGTTTGTTCGAGGTTGAGTCCAACGTGCAGGTATACGGCAATTCGCTGATGATGGTGCTGGTCGCGTTCGGTGTTGGGATGATCGTCCATTGGGGCATGCTCTGGGGGCGCACGGACCTTGCGGACTACAACAAGGAGTGGCTCGAGACCGTTGCGCTGAGCGATGACGAGCTGGCGCAGCTCGACCAGCGGAGCCGCGAGGCCTATCTGCGCGCTAACAACCCCAGGCGTCGAGGCGCCGCGGACCGCAAGGGGAAGGCCTGCATGGTGATCATGCTCGTCGCCACGATGGTGGCGCTGGTATGGCTTTTCGCCGCGTCCGCCATGGGCGCCTCCGAGGGCGTCTCCGGCTTGTTCTGGCTTCCTTGGGTCGTTGGCAGCCTTGGCAGCGGAATCGCCTTGATCGTGATTGAAGATGACGACGCTGAGCCTCATTGTGAGGGCAAGCGCTAGCCAAGGTCCAGCATTAACGTCCGGAAGATTGCCTATGACTTCCTTCCGTTTGGGCCCCTTGAATTGGCTGAACAACATAGACAATTGCAAGGGGCCCATAGACATTTCGGGGGAGTCGCGGGGATACCGCAAGAGCCCATAGGTAATTTCGGAGAACCCATAGGCAATCGACGGATGCCTGGCCCGCCGGCAGGCTGGTTAGTTCAGCAACCCCCAAATGATGTAGCCGATTGCCGCACCGATGGCGCCGCCGGCGAGAATTGTCAGCGCGTTGTAGGCATGACGATGCTTCGCTGCCCAGCCGCGGCGGGGGAGGGCCCGAGGATCGCGCTCGATCTCCGCCTCGCCGTTCATGAAGGCGAGGATCTCCTTATAGGTAGCCAAGTCGTTCTCCTGCTTGATGTTCTCTATGGTGTTACTCAAAACAAGGGCGCCTATTGCGGGGATGAGCGTTACTATGGCGGCGATCTCTACGCCCCAATACCCCCGCATCCAGTCAAACGCAGGTGAGAATATTAGGGCAAAAGGCAATACGAGCAGCGCGAGCATCAGCACGGCCAGTCGCAGCATCCGCGTTCCCATGCGCTTGCGGTCCCTCTCAACAGCCTCTTCCATAACGGTCACGTCTCCCTTCACGAGCGTGTCTATGGAGGTGTCGAACAGGATGCTCAGCATGAGCAGGCTCTGGACGTCCGGATACGTCTTGTCCCGCTCCCAGTTGCTGATCGTCTGACGCGATACATAGAGTTTCTCGGCAAGTTGCTCTTGCGAGAGGCCCATCGCCTCGCGCCGCGTCTTGATCTGGTTGCTGATGTCCATCGTCACCTCCCGGTCGTGAAGGAGCGTCCCGCGATCACGCCGCGTGCGCTATCGAATCTGTTGTACATCTTACGCGGCAAGGTCCGCCGGCCGCTGCAAAATCTGTTGTACATGCTTGTGAGCTGGGAAATTCATGGGTCATGGCGTGATTGGGGCGTTGGGTGACCGACGGGCACCCGCTTTCAACTTCGGTGCACTTTGAAAAGTTCGGTGCGCCTGTGAACCATATGTCGCATGGAAAATGGTTCACAGGCGCACCGAAGATCCGGTAGGCGCACCGAAGATCCGGTAGGCGCACCGAAGATCCGGTGGGTGCACCGAAAGCGCCGGACCCGTACGGCCCTTTATGGGCATCTGGTTCAACGTGGTGGGCGACACCGCTTGGCCATGCTGACGCGCAGGACCATGGCGGTGTAGCCGATTGCAGCGTAGGCGATGCCGTAGAACGCGATGTCCTGGCTGCCCTCGACCGCGAGGGGAAATAGGAGGGCGAAGGCGGCCCCGAGCGCTGCGGGCACCCAGAAGAGCGTTCGCGCGGAGCCCGCGGCGAGCATGCCGAGGGCGACCGCGGTGATCGGGAGAAGGGCGTAGAGGAGCGCCATCATGGCGAACATCCCCGCATCGGGCGGGACGGCGCCGACCAGGAGGGCGGGGACCGCCCAGCATGCGGCGGCGATGACGGCTGCGGCGATGAGCGATGCGCGTGCGGTTGCGTTCATGGGGCTTCCTCAACGAGAATCGCCCCCATTCTGCCACGGGGGGCGGGAATGGGGGCGATCGTGCCGGCGAAAGGCCATCCGGTCTGCAGATCTACCTAGCTCAGCATCTTGGCCAGCATGCCGATGCCTACGCCCACCAGGCCGCCGGCGATCGCGCCGAGGATGATCTGCACCGCGTTGCGGGTCCCCTTCACCCAGGGCTTCATCTCGCGCTCGCGGCGTCCCTCGAGCGTGTCGCGCTCGACCTGCTCGCCGCGGCTGAACGCCAGCACCTCGCGGTACGTGACGAGGTCGTGCTGCTTCTTCATGCGCTCCATATACACGAACGCAACGAGCATCACGACGAGCGCCACGGCGGCGAACGCCGCGGTGGGTGCGATGTGGGCGCCCCAGCCCCATTCGAACTGGAACGCCGCCCACGCGCTCAGCCCCAGGAACACGACCGCGCTCACGACCGTGACCGTGGAGAGGACGTTGTACTTCTTGACCGCTTCGTTCATTACCTGTGCCATGGTTTCCACATCTCCTTTGATGAGGGAGTCCACGGTCACCCCGAACACGTTGGAAAGCAAGAGCAGGCTCTGGACATCCGGGTACGTGCGGCCGCACTCCCAGTTGCTGATGGTCTGGCGCGACACGTAGATGCGCTCCGCCAGGTCGTCTTGGGAGAGGCCGAGCTCCGTCCGATGCTCCTTGATGTGAGAGCCCAGCTCCATGCGCTTGCTCCTTGCGGATCGGGGTGACCCTTGTCGAGAGTCACCATGGCATTGACGGGCAAATCGTACCATCAAAGCTCTTTATACCGCGTCCCCGAGGGGTCAGATCGCGCTGCCAAAAGGCTTTATACACGCTTCTGAGCTGCGGATTTTCAGTCCACATTGTTCATCGGCTTTGGTGGCTTCGGAGCTCGATGGTGAGGCGGCCGCGATCCACCTTCGCCTCGAGGGACATCCCCATGGCCTCGGCCAGCTTCGCGGACGTCGCCAGGCCGAGTCCCGATCCCCCGCCGCGCCGTGCAGAGTCTGCCCTGTAGAACCGATCGAAGAGATGCTCCACATCCAGTTCATCGGGACGGTCGATGGGGTTCGAGATGGAGAGGATGGTCTGTTCGGGCGCCGTCGCGATGCTGAGCTCGGGTGCGCCGCTGCCATGCCTCAGCGCGTTCGCGACGAGGTTCTCCACGATGCGCCCCATCGCCTGCCGGTCGGCCTCTGTGATGCGCGGAGCTCCGGTCCCCGATACGACCGGCTCCCATCCGAGCCGTTCGAAATCCGGATAATGGCCGAGCAGGCATTGCTCGACGATTTCGCGCACGTCGATGGGCTCGGCATCGAGAGCGAGGTCGGGGTCGCTCGCCTTGGTGTAGGAGAAGAGCGCGTCAAGAAGCTCGGAGGTCCGGTCGATGCGCTCGACCGCGGCGTCGATGCGCTGCCGTTTGAACGCGGGGTCCGCCTCGTCTGCGGCGAGCTGCAGGTAACCCTTTGCCCCGGTGAGCGGGGTTCGTATGTCGTGCGAGAGCGCGGAGAGGTCGCGTTGGAAGTCCCGCTGGGCTCTCATGCCATCTATATGCGAACGCATGGCGCAATCAAGCTCCCGGTTGATCGCTTCGGCGAGTTCGGCGACCCCTGGGGCGTGCGCGCCCATAGTTATGCGCGCGTTGGCGGACGCTCTGCCGTCCCGACGCGCGTCGAGTAGCCGCGATATTCGGCGGAGCTCGGGTGCATATGCCGCAGTCGTGATGAGCGCGCCCGCGAGAACGCCGATGACGAGCATGAGTACGGCGAGTGCGCCTGGGGACACGGTGCCTCCTTGATGTCGTGCCGCCCCCTGACGAGCAGGTGGGCGGCGGGGAGCTTAAAGATAGGATAGTCGGGTTTCGTCGCCGTCTCGGTGCGGACTCGAGGGCGGGCCTGAGCGGCGGCTCATCGAGCGCCCGTGGATCACACGTCTCGCCTGCTTGCGGTGAGGAGAAACGCGCCGCCGCCGATGGCGGTCCACATGAGGCCCGCCAACGCACCCCACAGCCATGTGGGGACGGCGCCGATGAGTGGCAAGGTCTGCGCTGGATCGAACATGGCTCCCGCCCCGAGCTTGAAGGCGGCGATGACCATGCTCGGCATCCAGTTCGCGATGCCGGTGAGGGCGGAGAACAGCGGCTCAAACACGGGAGCGGCCTGCGCCCCCATATTGGCCGCGAACATGAGTGCGACGGGGACGATGCCCATGATCAGGATGAACGTGAGGGTGTAGGCGGGCAGCTTCTTGCGGAAGAGCAGGACGACGGAAAGCGGAATCACCGTGAGCGCCCACACGGCGAGCCAGCCTCCGAGGAGCCACAGTGCGAACTCGGCCGCCCCGTCGAACGAGGTGAAGGAGGGGCCCAGGGGAAGGGTGAGGAGCAGCTGCATGCAGACGAGGTGGCACACGATGCCCGCGACGAGCATCATGGCCGCCCAGATGCCCGAGAACACGACCTTCTCCGTGAAATATGACAGGCGCCCGGCGAGCGAGGAGACGAGCGACTTGACATAGCCGTCATTCAGATCGGCGAATATCCACTCGACCATGCCGTAGGCGCTCGCCAAGCCCACGACGGAGACGGAGCCGAACATGGACCAGCCCAAAAACACTGAGGGCGTGGCGAGGGATTCGTGCACGCTGACCGCTTCGAGCTCACCGAGTCCCTGAGAGATGATGAGGGCGTTGAGCCCGACCTCGAGGATCGCGACGCCGAGGACGACGGAGAGATACTGCCACAGGGGTCCGCGTAACCCACGGAAGCGCGTGCAGCGATAGAGGTCCGAGCGAAGGAGATTCAACATGGTTTACCTGCCTTTCCGGGCGGCGACGAGGATGTAGACGAGGAACGCGACGAGCGCGATGTCGATGAGGAGGTTGATGGCTGGTGCGAGCCGGCCGAGTGTCGGCGGCCATGCGAGCATGAACACGGACGGCGCAAAGGCACTCGGGAGGGGCGCTGGACTAAGCATCCGCCCCGCCCATCAGCTCGACGAAGTACTCCTCGATGTCGCGTTCGACGTGGCTGAGCTCGAGGATGAGCAGGCCATGCTCACTGAGGGCCCTTGCCACGTCCTCCGCGGAGGGCGCCATGGGGGCGACGGCGGCGCCCCCGAAGCTCGTGGCGGCGTGGCGTACGGCTGCGCTCGCGAGAATCGACCCGTCCGGCTCCGCGCGCAGTGCCGTCCCCGGCAGCGCTTCCTCCAGTATCGCGAGCGTTCGTGCGGGGTCGTTCGTCCTAATGCGGATAGAGCTGCCGCACTCCCGGTGCAGGTCGTCCATGGAGAGCTCGCGCACCATGCGGCCCGACCTGATCACACCGAAGCTCGTCGCCATGCGGTCGAGTTGGTCGAGGACGTGGCTTGAGATAACCATGGTCACGCCCCGTTCCCGGTTGAGACGTACAAGGGCGCCGCGCATGGCCCTCGTCGATTCGGGGTCCAGCCCGTTGAATGGCTCGTCGAGCAGGAGCAGGTCCGGTCCGCCCACGAGCGCGAGCGCGAGTCCCAGGCGCTGCTTCATGCCCAGGGAGAATTTCTTGACGCGCAGGCTTCCCGTGTCGGCAAGGCCGACAAGCTCCAGTAGTTCGCGACAGTGCGCATTGGGGCGGACGACGCCGAGGGCGAGCGCCTTGCACATGAGGTTCTCGAGTGCGGAGAACGTGGGCAGGATGCCGGGGTCCTCGATGAGTGCACCGACGCGGGAGAACCCCTCGCGCGCTCGTCGCTGCGCACCGAAGAGCTCTACGGAGCCCGAGGTCGGGCGCACGAGCCCCGCGATCATCTTCATCGCGGTCGACTTGCCTGCGCCGTTCTTGCCCACGAATCCGTATATTTCGCCGGCAGCGACGCACATGTCGAGGCTGTCGACGGCGCGCCTCTTGCCGTAGGCGCGCGAGAGCGCATGGGTTTCGATGATGTTCATGGTGCCTCCTTGCAGTTCAGCATCAACTTGATTACAAGGATGCGGTCCATCTCTTGATAAAGTCCGAAGCAACCCTAAAGAAAGGGTAAAGTTCGGCTCGGTGGGTTAGCGTTCATCTTCGTCGAGCCTGAAGCCGATGCCCCAGACGGTTTTTATGTACGCGTCGGTGCCCGACGGCTTGAGCTTGGCGCGGATGTTGGATATATGGACCGTGACCGTGCTGTCATCGCCGGCATAGGGTTCACCCCAGGCCGCCTCAAAGAGATCCTGCTTCGAGAAGGCGCGCCTGGGCTGGCGCATCATGGCCTCGAGGAGGTTGAACTCGATGCGGGTGAGTTGAAGCGGGGAGCCCGCCACCAAGAAGGTGCGTGAAGAGGGTTCGAGCATCCAGTCGCGAAAGACGAGCGTGCCGCTGGCTTTCTCGTGTAGCGTTCTGCTCTCGTTCGTGCGTGGTCCGCGTTGCTTCGACCTATGCCGGAGCTGCACCTCGACGCGTGCTGCGAGCTCATCAAGGTCGAATGGCTTGGTGAGGTAGTCGTCTGCACCGAGCTTGAGCAGCTCCACCCGGTCGGCGGTCGAGGTCCTCGCCGAGATGACGATCACGGGCAGCGCGGAATCAGCCCTCCGCACGCTGTCGATGATCTGTTCGCCCGTGGCCCCGGGGAGCATGAGGTCGCATATGACGAGGTCGTAGGGGAGCGGGCCGCCGCCGGCGTCGAGGCGCATGAGCGCCTCGGTCCCGGAGAACGCCTGCGTGCAGGTGTGCCCATTTCGCGAGAGCTGGGTGGAGATGATCTCGTTGATGTCGGCGTCGTCTTCGACGACCAGGATGTTCGCGGCCATGTTGGTCTCCTCGTCTGCAGTTTGTCCCGGGCGCGTCCATTATCGTTCAGAGATGCAAAAATCCCCCTCGAAAGCGATGTGCTTTCGAGGGGGGTGTACATCGATTGGTGGGTTGTGGCTACAGGCTGTCTACCTGCCCCTCGGATTCATTGCGTGGCTTTTCCTGCTTTGGCAGCCTTCCCGCACGCTTGAGGGCATCGCGCAAGATCCACTCCACCTGGCCGTTGGCGCTGCGCATCTCATCGTCGGCCCAGCGTTGGACGGCCTCCCATACGGCGGGGTCTATGCGAAGGGGGTATTGCTTGCGTGCCATGACGTGCTTTCTTATCGAGCTGAGATGCGTGTGGCTGGAAAACCTCAGTTTGGGGACTGTCCCTAAACTGAGGTTGGGTGGTTAGTACAGGGAGCCTGCGTTCAGGACCGGGTGCGCCTCGGATTCACCGCAGAGCACCACCATGAGGTTGCTGGCCATCTGCGCCTTGCGCTCGTCGTCCAGCTCGATGGTGCCACCCGCGGCCATCTCCTTAACGGCCATGTCGACCATGGAGACGGCGCCCTCGACGATTTTCTTGCGTGCGGCGATGACGGCCTCGGCCTGCTGGCGACGCAGCATCGCCTGGGCGATCTCGGGGGAGTAGGCGAGGTGCGTGAGGCGGGCGTCGTCCACCTCCACGCCGGCGGGGGCCAGACGTGAGGCGAGTTCGCGGCGCAGGGCCTCGGAGACCTCCTCGACGTTGGCGCGCAGGGTGATGGCGCCGGCGGCGTCGGATTCGTCTTCCAAGTGGTCGTAGGCGTACACGCTGGCCACGTGGCGGAGCGCCGTCTCGGCCTGCATGGCCACGTAGCTCTGGTAGTCGTCCACGTCGAACAGGGCCTTGGCGGTGTCGGCCACGTGCCACACCACGACGGTGGCGATTTCGATGGGGTTGCCCATCTTGTCGTTGACCTTCAGGCGCTCGCCGTTCAGGGTGCGCACGCGGGTGGAGATGGTGGTGGACAGGCCTTTGGCGGCGTTGCCCGCCGCTTTGACGCTCTCGCTCAGGGAAAGACTTGCCTTTGCGGCGGCTGCGGCCATGGCGTCCTCGGAGGCGCCGCTCACGCCCATGCTCTTGCTAAAGAACGGATTTGCCCAGAAAAAGCCCTCGTCACGCACGGTACCCACGTACTTGCCAAAGAGGATGCACACGCGCGCCTGACCGGGCTGCAGTGAGAAGAAGCCGTTCAGCGGCAGGAACCAAAAACAAAAGGATACGATGCTGAGCCCTAGACCCCAGCCGTAGGCGGCCGGCGCGTCGACGCCGTCCGGCGTTCCGGCTAGCCCCGCGACGCTCCAGATGAAGAGGCCGACGATGGCGAGCAGCGCCGCGATGACGGCGGCGAGCATGCCATAGCCCGACGTGGCCTTGAGTTGCTTTTCCACGCTCATTGTGAGTTCCTTTCACGACTGCGCTGGCGTTTGCGTGACGGCCCCGGCGCCGCCTCCAGATTGCGATGGGGAGGAGACGAATCCCCGAGCAGTCCGTGCGACTACTGATTGCATTGTGATATCACATTGAGACCAAGTCAAGAAGAATCGGATGCCGTCTCTCATGGCATAAGTGGTTCGGGGCGCCCGGCATCTACGCTCCGTAGAGGTCTTCCTGTTGCATCTCGGCTCGCAAGTCCCTACAATAGTCCCCACTCACGGCTGAAGGTTTACCTCGAGATTTGGAAAGGGGAGCTGCACCATGCTTGCTTCCATGAGGATTTGGCTCTAGCCACGGTCGCGTGAGCGACCGGTACTTCGCTGCATACCACCGATCGCATCAAAGGATTATTCCATGACACAACCGAATCCCTGCGCTTCTTGGAAGCGCTCGCTCGCCATCGTCTGGATCGGCGAGTTCTTCTCCGTGCTCACGAGCTCCATTCTGCAGATGGGTCTCATCTGGCACGTCACCCTCACCACCGGCTCCGCGAGCGCCCTGTCGTTCGTGAGCCTCGCGGCCTTCTTGCCCATGGCGCTCCTCGGCGCCTTCGCGGGCACCATCGTGGACCGCACGTCCATCAAGCGTCTCATGATCGGCGCCGATCTCTTCATCGCGGCCGTGAGCCTCACGCTTGTCTTCGGCTCGCTTCGGGGCGACCTCTCTGTCGCCGTTGTGGCGGCGGTGCTGTTCGTCCGTGCGCTGGGTAGCACGCTCCATACGCCCGCCTTCAACGCGCTCACACCGCTCATCGCCCCGCCCGAGGTGCTCGGCAAGCTGGCGGGCATGCTGCAGTTCATGCAGTCGGGTAGCTATATCATCGGCAACGCCATCGCCGCGGTGGTCTACCCGGCGTTTGGTCTGACCTTCATGATCGCGCTCGATGTCGCCGGCGCGGTGCTCGCGAGCATCGCGGTGGCGACCTCCGGCATCAAGACGCCGGCGCCCGAGCGCCATACGCCCGAGGAGAACGCCGAGGCGTCGCACCACGCGGTGCGTGCCTTCCTATTGGAGACGGCCAACGGGTACCGCGAGCTCAAACGCCATCACGGTCTGTTCGCCATGCTCTGGATCGGCTTCGCCTTCTCGGTCCTGTTCTCGCCCATATCCGCGCTGTTCCCGCTCATGGTGTTCGACCATTTTGGGGGCACCACTACGCAGTCGGCTATCGCGGAGATCGCGTTCTCGGTCGGCATGATCGCGGCGAGCGGCTGGATCGGGGCGACGGGTGGCCTTAAGAACCGCGCGCTTTCGTGCACGCTGGCCATCGGCCTCTTCGGAGCGGGCACGCTCGCGGGCGGCCTCGTGCCCCCTTCCGCGCTCGTTGTGTTTCTGGGGCTTACGTTCGCGATGGGGGTCTCGAGTCCGCTGTACAGCGCGCCGCAGATGGCGCTCATGCAGGAGCGCGTCGATCCCGAGTGCATGGGCCGCGTCTTCGGCCTGTACGGAGCGGTCTGCAGCTGGGCCATGCCCGTGGGGCTCGTCGCATCGACCTTGTTCGCGGACGCCATCGGCGTAAGCGCGTGCTTCGTGCTCATCGGTGCTGCAATGGTGATCCTAGCAGGCATCACCTGGGCGATCCCGAGCATCCGCAAGATTGGGTAGCGCTCTGGCGGAGTGCGTTTCGTTTCGGACGGCTCGTAGGGTCGCTGCGACGTGAAGGGTGGTCGACGGTGCGCCTGCGAGGGCGCCGTCGACCACCCTTTTGTTTAATTCGTCTGGCCCGGCGCCGATCATCATCTGTTCGCCGGGCGATTGCGATGCCGCCGCTTGCCGATACGCGGCTCCTTACGTTGTGCGCATCCCATCGTTCTGGTAGCGTTTCCTGCAGTTAATCTCCAGAGCCCGAGGCGGTGGCCCCTATGAGTAATCTGTTCGAATCCATTCTGCGCGTGGGCATGACCGTGTTCATCGTCGGTCCGCTCACTGCATGGGTCGCCCGCCGCGGCGCGCGCGAGCGCAGCGAGGCGACGGACAGCCTCGATCGCTTCACGGTGCGCATGCCCGCTGCCATCCGCACGATCATCGCCTGCTGCGCGGTCGCGTTCGAGCTGCTCATGTTGGGTGTTTACGTCTGGCAGGGCGTTTCGCTAGGCGAGTGGGACCACGAGCTTGTGTGGTTCGGCCACGCCATGGCACTTGCGGGCATGGCCATCTGGGCCCTGCTGAGCATCCCGCGCATCGACGTGGACGGTGAACGAATTCTCTCGCGTAACGCCTTTGGCATCCGCAAGGAGACGACGTTCGGCAACATCACCCGTGCAACGCTTCACACGCAGATGATGAGGATCGACCTGTTCGAGGGCGACCGGAAGTTCTGCTCGATAAGCCTCGAGGGGGTGTGCTCGCTCAACCTCCTCGCCCGTCTGGAGGAAGAGGGCATCGAAGTCTCGGACGCCGTCGACGGTCCCATGACCAAGGCGGGCCTGTGTTGGTCTGCCATCAAGCCGTTGACGATTGTTTTCAACGGCATGGCGCTCGTCTTCTCGCTCGTGATCGCCTTCATGGCTGTTTTCACCGATGCCGGTGCTCGTCTGCTCTTGCTCGTCCCGTTCCTCTTCCTGTTCATAGGGGGACTCCTGCCCCTGCTCATGCTCAGCATGCCCGCCCGCGGCATCCTCGAGATTGGCAGGCAGGAGTGCGAACTCGGCTTCTCCTTCGCCGAGGAGATGGCAAGTCGAGGTGCCACGGGCACTTCGCTCGTTGACGACGATTGGTTCATCGAGATTAGCAACGCCCGCGTCGTGGCGTTCCGCCGCGATTACCTCAAGAAGGTCACGGCGCACGAGGTCAGCGAGAGCGGCGACCGCTGTACGGTGACTACGAAGGGCGGTCGCAAAATCAAGGTGTATGCAGCGGGCAGCACGCTCGAGGACCTGCGCTCGTGGTTCAAGCAGGGTGCCAAGGCCAGAAGCACGCTCGACCGTGCAGAGGATGCACTCGAGGCGACCGTCTGATTGGGTTGCCTGTCAAAGTTTCAAATACGGGAAGGGGCGCTGTCGGCGCCCCTTGTCATGCCAGGCCTGCGGGCCAGCGAGAGGCCTGCAGGTCGACATGCCCATTGGCGAGGAAGGCAACGCCTTCGTCCTCGAGCAGTTTGCGCTGCGCCTCGGGCCCACCGAAGGCGAACCCCTCTGCGAGGCGTCCGTCGGCGAATACGATGCGATGACAGGGGATGGTGCCGGGTTCCGGATTGACGTGCAGGGCGTATCCCACGTATCGGGCTCGACGGGGCTCACCAACGAGCTTGGCGATCTGACCATATGTGGCAACCATGCCGCAGGGCACCTGGCGCACCATGTCGTATACGCGGTTGAAGAATCCGTCGGTGTCCCGGTCTGCCATGCCGCCCTCACTTTCAATCGATATCGCCATTGTAGTCAAGAAAGGCGCCCCACATGTGCGGGGCGCCTTTCCAAAGAGGTGTTGCGCGAGGGGAGGGAAGGCGCAACGTTCGTGTCGAAGGTCTTTAATTCGCCTGTGCCTTCGTTGAGTTAACTATAGCTAATTCTATGAGACCCAAGTCGTAGACCGACGAGCACACGGCCTCTCCATAAGTTAACTAAGGGTTACAAATAGAAAGACGCGGCGTCATGCGGGCGTTAGGGCTCGAGGAATCGCTCGACGAGCTCGGAGAACGCGCCGTCGGTCCCGGCCGTTTCAAGGACGACATCGCAATACGGTCGCACGTCGTCGGTGACATTCGCCACGCCGACGCCCAGTCCCGCCGCCTTGATCATGGAGAGGTCGTTTGCGGAATCACCAACGGCGATGACCTCGGACATCGGGATTCCCAGCATATCGGCAAGGCGCGCGAGCCCCGTCCCTTTGTCAACGCCTGCGGGCATGAGTTCGAGGTAGCGCTTGGAGGAGAAGGTGATGTCAACGCCGAGTCGCTCGGCCATGGGCGCGAGCTCGCGACCCAATTCCTGCAGCGCATCGAAGTCCCAATCGACATACAGGATCTTCACGATGCTACGGCCTTCGAGGAATGAGAGGTCGGGATGATCGGATCCGCGAAAATGAGTGACCCCGGTGATCGATTCCAGATAGTCGCGCTCCCGTGCGGGCGCGTCATTTACGAACACGTGGCCGTCGGCGACGTTGACGTGCATGCAGAGCCCGAGTTCGAGCCCCTTTGCATAGATCGCGTTCGCGCACTCGTTGGAAAGGCCGCAGGTGGTGAGCGGGGTGGGGTCTCCCACACGGTTGATGAAGCCTCCGTTGTAGGAGAGCACGTAGCCGTCTTCGATCAGCTCGCGGGCCTCCCCCGAGAAGTTGTCCATGATCGAGGAATACCATCGCCCGCTCGAAGGGACGAACAGCACGCCGAGCTCCCTCATGCGTTTGAGTGCTCGGAGGTTGGACGCCGGGATGGCGTGGTCGGCATCGAGAAACGTCTCATCCATATCGCTGGCAACAAGTCGGTACATGCAGTCCCCCATACAACGTAAAAAACGAGGCGGGCTTATTATCACCCACCTCGTAAGACCTTGGCTATGTCGAAAGTGCGGGCACGTGAAGATGGCCCATTCGCGTGTCGCCGCGCGTGTGCGGGGCGGATGGCTTAGTACACCATTCCCATGGCTTCGCGCACCTCGGCGAGCGTCGCCTCGGCAACCTCGTTGGCACGGCGATTGCCCTCGCGCAGGACGTCCTTGACGTAGTCCATATCCTGGACCAGTTCCTCGCGGCGGGCGCGGATGGGGGCGAAGTACTCGTTCACGCTCTCGGTGACGTACTTCTTGAGCT
>ERZ834859.2066-NODE-2066-length-18807-cov-3.878680_pt1 | contig 18807 bp, 15 predicted proteins | sample MGYA00519947_ERZ834859 | MGnify/ENA primary metagenome ERZ834859 (study PRJEB31850, sample SAMEA3708763) | human gut metagenome | biome: human gut; feature: human-associated habitat; material: faeces | place: China | collected 2014 ...
TACTCATATAATCGATCATATCACAATATTGATAGACATCGATCGGGTTGAGGTCAAACTCGAAGCCGCCATAGTTGGCACTTTGTTTACCGGCAAACAGGTTGAACTTATCGTTGAGCTTGATACCGATGCCTGCCCAGTCGATGGAGGTCGGGAGATTGTCTATCATATTGTTTCCGTCGTTCGAACGGTTGAGACGCTGGCGGTAACGGTAAGAAAGCCAGTTGTTGATATTTCCTTTCGCTTCGATGCGGAGCTGGTGCATATTGAAGTCACCTTCCTGAAATCCATTTTGGAAATGAGCGTCAAAACTTCCTTGCATATTCAGGTATAAGTTGAACTTATCCGTTTTCTTTTTTACGTCTGTCAGTTCCTCGAAAAGAGGAGTGTTTGGGGAGAACTTTTGGGCATACATTGCCTGTATGCTACCCGCAAGGAGTAGCATAAACATTAATTTTTTCATAAGTAGGTCCGGTTTTTAGTATTCGTTAAAGTATTCCTGAATTTGTTTCCAGTCCGTGGTTTTGGTCAGCGCAAGCATCAATAGTACACGTGACTTTTGTGGATTCAATTCTTGAGAGGCTACAAACTGATACTTGGCGTCATCCACTTCCGCATCAAGAGTGGTAGGACCAGTCGGTACGCGGGAAGAACGAACGACTACAATGCCTTTTCTGCGGGCGTCTATCAATGACGGAAATATGTTTTTATGGATATTACCGTTTCCGACTCCTGCATGAATGATTCCTTTATATCCGTTGTTGAGCAACGGAGTCATCATATCGGCTTCAATATTGGAATAGCTGTATACGATGCCGACTTTGGGCAATGAAGTCAGTTTGGTGACATCAAATACGGATTGGGTGGTATGTTTCTTCAGTGTGATCTGATTATAACATACTTTACCGTTCAGTACATATCCCAATGCGCCGGAGTTGGGAGCCTGGAAAGTCTGTACATCGACCGTGTTCATTTTAACTACGCTTTCTGCACCTAGAATCAGACCGTTCATGGCAACCAGTACACCTTTGTCTTTTGATTCTTTAGCTGCAGCGGTAACTACTGCATTATAAAGATTCAGCGGACCGTCGGCACTTAATGCTGTAGAGGGGCGCATGGCACCTACCAATACAACAGGCTTGTCACTTTTGACAGTCAGATTCAGAAAGTAAGCAGTTTCTTCCATCGTATCCGTTCCATGAGTGATCACGATTCCGTCGATATCCGGTCGTTTCAATAACTCGTTGATTTTCTTGGCAAGTGTCAGCCAGACTTCGTCATTCATGTCCTGTGAACCGATTCTCACAATCTGTTCGCCGGTTACATTGGCGATATCTTTGATTTCGGGGACTGCATCCAGCAATGCACCGATAGCAACTTGTCCTGCCGTATAGCTGGTGCCCGTAGCCGAGCTTCCTGTTCCGGCAATGGTTCCTCCGGTAGCAAGGATGTGGATATTCGGTTTTGCGGCAAATGCCATTGTTGCGGATAATAGTAGTGTTACTACTACCAGGCCTAATTTCTTAATTTGTTTCATAACTGAAATGAGTTTAGGTTAATAATATATTAGAATATTTGAATAAAGAGCAGTCCTAAAACAATAGCGACTACGGTAGATACCAGTCCGGGCATCATAAACGAATGATTCAACACATATTTACCGATTTTTGTTGTCCCGGTGCGGTCGAAATTAATGGCGGCTACGACAGTCGGGTAATTCGGGATAAAGAAATATCCGTTCACTGCGGGGAATAAGGCAATCAGCATATACGGAGAAATACCTAACGCGATGCCCAGCGGCATCAATGCCCGCACCGTGGCCGCCTGGCTATACAACAGGATAGACATGACGAACAGCGCAATACCGAACAGCCATGGCATCTGCCGCACGATTCCTTCGATGGAAAGAGTGAGCTGTGCCATATTGCCCTGAAGGAAAGTATCACCCATCCACGCAATACCGAAGATGGCGATAACAGCCTGCATCCCGGCAGGGAATACAGAACCCTGCGTTGCTTTGATTCCATCCGTCTTGGTTACTATAAGGATGATAGCGACTGCCGACAACATTACGATCTCGATAATGGAGGACATACCGAGCGTGACGATTTCTCCATCGATGAGGAAACTGGGACGCATACCTTCAAAAGATCCGAAAAGGACGATAAAAGCAGTTGCCAATATAAAGATGAGTACGGAAAGCATGGCGGAACGTTTGTTCTTGACATCTTTAATCTCTATCTTCTTGTCATTGAAAAGACCTTCTTTCAAGCGTTTCTGATATTCGGGATCCTCTATCAGTTCCTTGCCGACTTTCATGGAGAATAAAGCGCCGACCAATACTCCGATGATAGTGGCGGGAATCGTAATTTTAAGAATATCGAATAATGTAATGTCGAAACCTGCCAGTAACCCGAGCAAAGCTACCGTTGCAGCAGAGATGGGACTGGCTGTAATAGCCTGTTGCGAAGCAATCACAGCAATACCCAGCGGACGTTCCGGACGAATCTTTGTTTCGGTAGCTACCTCAGCAATCACGGGCAATACGGAATAAGCTACATGCCCGGTTCCGGCAATAAAGGTGAACAGATAAGTCACCAATGGGCTGAGCAACGTGACGTGCGAAGGATTTTTGCGTAGCAAATGTTCTGCCAGTTTCACCATATAGTCCAGTCCGCCGGCTGCTTGCATACAGGAGGCAGCGGAAATAACGGCGGCAATCATCAACATAACGTCGATAGGTGGTGCGGTGGGTTGTAAACCAAAAACAAACGTGAGTATTCCCAATCCTACTCCTCCCATGACACCGAGTCCGATGCCTCCCAAACGTGCGCCAATAATAATGGCTGTCAGAACAAATGCTAATTGTAATATCATTGGTTGTTGTTTTATAAGTTCCTAACAAAGATAAAGGATTTATCTTCGTTTTTTCTCTGTTTCTAAGATAAACAACAAAAAAGTTATTGAATAGTTTTTGCATATTTATTAAAACAATAACATCTCTGACTGGTTATTATATCAACTAACGAATGTGTTATTGTTATAAAACAACCGATATGGAACAAAATTTATCAAAAAAAACTCGTACAGAGAGTGACCTGATAGGTAGTCGTGAAGTGCCGGAAAGTGCACTCTATGGAGTACAGACACTCCGTGGCATTGAAAACTTTCGCATCAGCAAGTTTCATTTGAATGAGTATCCCCTGTTTATTCAGGCATTGGCCATCACTAAAATGGGAGCTGCCGTTGCCAACCGTGAACTGGATTTACTGACTGAGGAACAGACGGATGCCATACTGAAGGCTTGTAAAGAAATACTGGAAGGAAAAGGTTTCATTATTCTGGCAAGAGAGGAAAAAAGTAAAGAGTTGGCAGGATTTTTTATTGTAGTGATTCCGGGAGAAGAAGATTATATGGGGGATTATGCAGGTGTTCCAAAAGAAGAGAACGATAAAATTGTTCATTTGGACACTGCAGCAGTAAAAAGCAGCTTTCGAGGAAATAAATTACAGCGAAGGATGCTGGAAAAGGCAGAAGAAGAATTGGTACAGATAATGAAAGAAAAACATCATGCCATACAGTACCGTTTGTGCTCTGTGCATCCTGAAAATACATTCAGCCTTTTGAATATGACAGAAAATGGATATGAAATTAAAGCCAGAACACAGTTATACGGTGGACTGGAACGATTTGTGCTGTGTAAAACAGTGACTTTATTTTAGAAAAAGTTTACAGATAAAACAGAAAGTTTGTGCTATACTTAACGTCATGAATGGAAAACAGAAAAGAGGGATAAAATGGCAAAAATATGTGTATTTACAGCAGATGGATTTGAAGAAATTGAAGAATTGACAGTAGTGGATTTGCTTCGCAGAGCAGGGGCAGAAGTTTTTATGGTGTCTGTTGGAGAAGGTCTTACAATAAAAGGCGCTCATAATATAGAATTAAAAGCAGATGTACTTTTTGATGAGATATGCTATGACGATGCAGATATATTAGTACTTCCGGGAGGAATGCCGGGAACTTTGAATTTGAGAAATCATGAGAAGCTTTGTGCACTTTTAAAGGAATTTGCAGCGAAGGATAAGAAAATAGCTGCAATTTGTGCAGCTCCTATGATTTTGGGTGAGCTGGGACTTTTAAAAGGAAAGAAAGCAACCTGCTATCCGGGCTTTGAAGATAAGCTTATAGAGGCAGAAGTGTGTACCGACAGGGTAGTAAGAGACGGAAACATTACCACCAGCAGAGGTCTTGGTACGGCAATTCCTTTTGCATTGGAGCTGATTTCCCAGCTTTATGGAAAAGAAAAAGCAGAAGAAATAAAAAAATCAGTGATTTACGGGCATTGATGAAAAAATACTGGCGTTTTCAATATCCTTGTGTTATACTGTGTAAATGACTGCAAGTATGAAAACAGCGCTGTTTAATCTTATTTTTATTAAACAGAGTGCATATAGAATTCAAGGAGGAATTATTTACAATGAGTGTACAGGTAGAAAACTTAGAAAAAAACATGGCGAAGCTTACAATCGAAGTTTCTGCAGAAGAATTTGAAAAAGCAGTACAGAATGCTTACCTTAGAAGCAGAGGAAAAATCACAATTCCAGGTTTCCGTAAAGGAAAAGCACCTCGTGTTATGATTGAAAAAATGTATGGAGCAGGTATCTTCTTTGAAGATGCAGCAAACGCTTTAATTCAGGCGGAATATCCAAAGGCAGCAGATGAAAGCGGTCTTGAAATCGTTTCTCAGCCTGAAATCGATGTTGTTCAGATTGAAAAAGGAAAATCCTTTATCTTTACAGCAGAAGTAGCAGTAAAACCGGAAGTTACATTAGGCGAATACAAAGGTCTTGAAGTAGAAGTAAGTCCTGCTGATGTTACAGAAGAAGAAATTGCTGCTGAATTAAAGAGAGAGCAGGAAAATAACTCCAGAACAATCGACGTAGATGACAGAGCAGTAGCTGATGGAGATATGGTAACTTTAGACTTCGAAGGATTTGTTGATGGTGTTGCATTTGAAGGCGGAAAAGGAACAGATTACCCTCTGACAATCGGTTCTAACTCCTTCATTCCAGGATTTGAAGAACAGTTAGTAGGCGCTGAAATCGGTGTTGAAAAAGAAGTAAATGTTACATTCCCAGAAAATTATCATGCAAATGATTTAGCTGGAAAAGCTGCTGTATTCAAATGTACAGTAAAAGCAATTAAAGTAAAAGAACTTCCAGAATTAGATGATGAATTTGCAAAAGATGTTTCTGAATTCGATACTTTAGATGCTTACAAAGCAGATATCGAAAAGAAATTAAAAGAACGTAAAGAAGCTGTTGCAAAACGTGAAAGAGAAGACAAAGCAGTAGACGCTGTAATTGAAAATGCACAGATGGATATTCCGGAAGCTATGATCCAGAACCAAATTCAGCAGTTAATGCAGGATTTCATCCGCAGAATGCAGGCTCAGGGCTTATCTATTGACCAGTACTATCAGTTTACAGGTCTTGACAATGCGAAAATTCAGGAACAGATGCGTCCACAGGCATTAAAGAGAATTCAGAGCCGTCTTGTATTAGAGAAGATTGCTGAAACAGAAAATATTCAGATTTCTGATGAAAAATTCGAAGAAGAATTAAAAGCAATGGCTGACATGTACAAAATGGAAGTTGAAAAATTAAAAGAAGTAATGGGTGACTACGAAAAAGAACAGATTAAGAAAGATATGGCTGTTCAGGAAGCAGTTACTTTAGTTGCAGAGTCTGCAAAAGTAGTAGAGAAAAAAGAAGAAAAAGCTGAATAAGAAGCAGAATTGCTATATTCAGTAAGAATAGGAGGAGTTTCATGAGTTTAGTACCATACGTCATTGAACAGACAAGCCGTGGAGAGAGAAACTACGACATCTATTCCAGATTATTAAAAGACAGAATTATTTTTCTGGGAGAAGAAGTAACAGATGTATCTGCAAATTTAATTGCAGCACAGCTTCTTTTCTTGGAGTCTGAAGATCCCGGAAAGGATATTCATTTATACATTAACAGCCCCGGTGGTTCCGTAACGGCAGGAATGGTGATTTATGATACCATGCAGTATATCAAATGCGATATTGAGACAATCTGTATTGGTATGGCTGCAAGTATGGGTTCATTCCTTCTTACAGGAGGAACAAAGGGCAAGAGACTTGCACTCCCAAACTCTGAGATCATGATCCATCAGCCGCTTGGCGGAGCCCAGGGACAGGCAACAGAGATTCAGATCGCAGCAGATCATATCTTAAAAACTCGTCAGAAACTGAATCAGATTCTGGCAGAAAATACAGGACAGCCGTTAGAGGTCATCAACGCAGATACAGAAAGAGATAACTTTATGACTGCGGAAGAAGCCAAAGCGTATGGTCTGATTGACGAAGTCATCAAGAACCGCTAGGGCAGTCCTCAGACGAGGTGAAAAGTATGGCAGGAAAGAACGATGATCAGGTGAGATGCTCGTTCTGTAACAAGACGCAGAATCAGGTGAGAAAGCTGATCGCAGGTCCGAATGGGGCATATATCTGTGATGAGTGTGTGGATGTCTGCGCAGAGATTATAGAAGAAGAATTTGAATACGAGAACGGAAGAGAATGGAATCCGTTCTCGGATATCAATCTTTTAAAACCGGAAGAGATCAAAGCATTTCTGGATGAATATGTCATTGGTCAGGAAGAAGCGAAAAAAGTATTGTCGGTAGCTGTTTATAATCATTATAAACGTGTAATGGCGGGAAGAAATATGGGAGTAGACCTTGGTAAAAGTAATATTCTCATGCTCGGACCGACAGGATGCGGTAAGACGCTTCTGGCTCAGACACTGGCAAAGATTCTGGGAGTACCGTTTGCGATTGCTGATGCAACAGCATTGACAGAGGCCGGATATGTCGGTGAAGATGTAGAAAACATTCTTCTGAAGATCATTCAGGCGGCAGACGGAGATATTGAACGTGCAGAGTATGGAATTATATATATTGATGAGATTGATAAGATTACAAGAAAATCAGAGAATCCATCGATTACCAGAGATGTATCGGGTGAGGGTGTACAGCAGGCGCTTTTGAAGATTATTGAAGGAACAGTTGCCAATGTACCTCCACAGGGAGGAAGAAAGCATCCGCATCAGGAGATGATCCAGATCGATACCACGAATATTTTATTCATCTGCGGAGGAGCCTTTGAAGGAATCGAAAAAATCGTTGAAAAACGTATCGATCAGAAATCAATCGGATTCAATGCAGAGATTGCAGAAAAGCATGAAGATGATGTGGACAGACTGCTTCAGCAGATTCTTCCGCAGGATCTTGTGAAATTTGGTCTGATTCCGGAAATCGTAGGCCGTGTACCGGTAACAGTAGCATTGGAAATGCTGGATAAAGATGCATTAATGAGGATTCTTACAGAGCCGAAGAATGCATTGACTAAACAGTATCAGAAGCTGTTGGAACTGGACGATGTAGAGCTTACATTTGATGATAAAGCACTGGAAGCAATCGCAGAGACTTCCCTGAAGAGAAAGACGGGAGCAAGAGGACTGAGAGCGATTATGGAAAGTATCATGATGGATATCATGTATAAAGCACCATCGGATGAGACATTAAAATCATGCCACATCACAGAAGATGTTGTAAAAGGAACAGGAGAGCCTGTATGTGAACATGCAGAACCTGACTCAGAAAGTGCATAATAAATGAAAAGAAAGACGGCGGGTGCGAAGAATAATTGTACCCGCTGATTTTATACCAAGATAATCCAGTCGGTGAACAGGAGTGTGAATATATGACAGGAGAAACCTATAGTCTGCCTATGGTTGCCTTAAGAGGACTTACGATACTGCCGGAAGAGGTCAGACATTTTGATGTAAGCAGGGAAAAATCACTGCAGGCGATTGAAGAGGCGGTAAAAAACGGCCAGAAGTTATTCGTCAGCGCTCAGAAGGATCTGGAAATAGAAGAGCCGGGAGCAGAAGATGTCTATCTGGTTGGCTGTGTTGTTACCATAAGGCAGGTAGTAAAATTACCAAAAAAAATGAGCCGTGTACTTGTATCCGGAGAAGCAAGAGCAAGTCTTGTAAGAATGGATAGTGAGACACCATATCTCCAGGCAACGGTAGTAGAACTACCGGATGATGAAGTAGTATCCGGAGAGCGGGAAGAAGATGATCCAATGAACCGGGAAGCAATGATCCGTGGATTACAGGATGTCTTCAAAGAATATCTGTTAAAGAATCCAAAGCTTTCAAAAGAACTTGGCATGCAGGTGGAATCTATTCATGATCTGAAATACCTGACAGATGTGATTGCTGCAAATATGCCGTTTTCATTCGAAGATGCGCAGGAACTGCTGGAAGAGACGAACGTTATGAGACGGTATGAACTTCTGGTATATAAGATCGTGAATGAGATCCAGGCACAGAAAGTAAAAGAAGAGATCCAAAGTAAGGTGAAAGAACGTGTGGACAAGAACCAGAGGGAATACATCCTACGGGAAGAACTGAAAGTAATTCGTGAGGAACTTGGTGATGACAATACCATGTCGGATGCGGATGAATTCCAGCAGGCGGCAGATGCATTGAAAGCTTCGAAAGAAGTAAAAGAAAAGCTGAACAAAGAGATCAAAAGATTCCGCAATTCCATGAATTCCCCGGCGGAAACAGGCGTTATCCGGACCTATATCGAAACAATGCTTGAAATGCCATGGGATAAAACTTGCAAAGAGCATAAAGATATTGCATTTGCAAGACAGGTACTGGATGAAGATCATTACGGTCTGGAGAAAGTAAAAGAACGAGTACTTGAATATCTTGCAGTACGGGCGCTTACGAAAAAAGGCGAAGCACCGATCATCTGTCTTGTGGGTCCTCCGGGAACCGGTAAAACTTCGATTGCGAAATCTCTTTCCAGGGCGTTGAAGAAGCCGTATGTGAGAATTTCGCTTGGAGGTGTCCGTGACGAAGCGGAAATCCGGGGGCACAGAAAGACTTATGTAGGAGCGATGCCGGGAAGAATCGCAAATGGAATGAAACAGGCAGGAGTCAAGAATCCACTGATGCTGCTGGATGAGATAGATAAAGTCAGCAATGACTATAAAGGAGATACATTCTCAGCACTTCTGGAGGTTCTGGATGGCGAACAGAATAATAAGTTCGTAGACCATTATCTGGAAGTGCCGATGGATCTGTCGGAAGTGTTATTTATCACAACGTCAAACAGCCTGCAGACCATTCCAAGGCCGCTTCTTGACCGTATGGAAGTCATTGAGGTTACCAGTTATACAGAAAATGAAAAACTGCATATTGCGCAGGAACATCTGATTCCAAAGCAGATCGAAAAGCATGGACTGAAAGCAGATCAGCTGACCATCAGTAAAAATGCGATCTGGAAGATGGCAAGAAATTACACAAAAGAAGCAGGGGTCAGACAGTTGGAACGTAAGATCGGTGATATCTGCCGTAAATCAGCAATGGAGATCCTTGAGAAAAAGAAGAAATCCATTCATGTGACAGAGCGGAATATGGAACACTATCTGGGTAAGGAACTTTACAGTTATCAGATGGCAAATGAAGAAGATGAAGTTGGTATTGTGCGTGGACTCGCATGGACCAGTGTCGGCGGTGATACACTCCAGATCGAAGTGAATATGATGCCGGGAGAAGGAGAAATCCTGCTGACCGGACAGCTTGGCGATGTCATGAAAGAGTCCGCGAGAACCGGTATCAGTTATATCCGTTCCGTAAGCAAAGAGCATGATATTACAGATGATTTCTTTAAGAAACATGATATACATATCCATATTCCGGAGGGAGCCGTTCCAAAAGACGGACCATCTGCCGGTATTACAATGGCAACTGCAATCATGTCTGCGGTGACAGGAAGAAAAGTACGGGCAGACCTCGCTATGACAGGAGAGATTACACTGCGCGGACGTGTACTCCCGATCGGAGGGCTGAAAGAAAAGCTTCTGGCTGCAAAAAATGCAGGAATGAAGACCGTACTTGTCCCGGCAAAAAATGAAAGAGATGTTGAGGAAATTTCAACAGAGATTACAAAGGGACTGGAAATTAAATTTGTAACACACATGAATGAGGTGCTGAAAGAAGCACTTGTATAGTCAGATCTTCTGGCACGGGTCAGGAGATGGATCAAAGGAGAAATATATGATAATCAGAAATATTAATCTGGAAACCGTATGTGGAATCACCAGCAAACTTCCGGAGAATACACTTCCGGAGATTGCATTTGCAGGAAAATCCAACGTAGGAAAGTCATCCCTGATCAATGCGCTTATGAACCGCAAATCATACGCAAGAATATCTGCAACACCGGGAAAGACACAGACGATCAACTTCTATAATATTAATGAGGCATTATATCTGGTCGACCTGCCGGGTTACGGATATGCGAAGGTATCCGAACAGGAGAAGATCAAATGGGGACAGCTGATCGAACGTTATCTGCACGGCTCGAAGCAGTTGAAAGTAGTATTCCTTCTGATCGATATCCGTCATAAACCATCCGGTAACGACAAGATGATGTATGAGTGGATCGTGTCACAGGGATTCCATCCAGTGATCATTGCAACAAAACTCGATAAGATCAAACGCAGCCAGAAAGACAAACAGATCAAGATTGTAAAAGAAGGTCTGGGAGTGTTACCGGGAACAATCGTCATCCCGTTCTCATCAGTGACGAAACAGGGACGTGATGAGATATGGGAGCTGGTGGAAAGAAATTATCTGAATACTCAGGAGAATGAAGAATAGACAGAATCCATTTCAGATGGTAATTAATGAGATAAAGTTTGTCAAATGATTGACAAACTTTATCTTTTTTGTTATGATTAGACTAAAGTACAAACGTTGGTCTAAAACGGGTAAAAAATGTGAAAATAACAAGTATAATAAGAGGAAAGGAGAATATCATGGATCTGATAACCAATATCCAGAAGTATTCTATTCATGACGGGGACGGAATCCGTACGACTGTATTTTTTAAGGGATGTCCGTTAAAGTGTGTGTGGTGCCATAATCCTGAGACACAGCGCTTCGAGCAGGAAATTCAGTATGATGCGGAGAAATGTACCGGTTGCGGCGTATGCGCAAAAGTCTGTCCGAACGGCGCGGTCACCATGGAAGACGGAAGACCGAAGCTGGATAAAAAACTTTGTAAGCTCTGCGGAAAATGTGAGAATTTCTGTACACAGGGAATCCGGGAGATCGTTGGTCAGGAATATCTGGTAAAAACACTTGTAAAGGAACTGATGAAAGATCTGATGTTCTATGAACAGTCCGGCGGTGGAGTTACACTTTCCGGTGGTGAAGTGATGGCTATGTCTACAGATTATGTACTTGCGATCGCAAAAGCTTTGAAGAAAGAAGAAGTATCGCTTACAATTGATACATGCGGATATGTTCCGTATGAGAAGTTCGAAGCAATCCTTCCATATGTCGATACATTTTTATATGATGTAAAGGTAATGGATCCGGAATTACATAAGCAATATATCGGAGTAGACAATAAACTGATCTTAGATAATCTTGTAAAACTTTCAGATGCAGGAGCAAGGATATACATCCGCATCCCTACTGTTAAGGAAGTAAATGGAAACGAAGAGAATATGAAAGAGACGATCCGTTTCCTGAAAGAACACGATATTCACCCGGCACAGGTTAATTTGCTGCCATATCATAATACGGGAAGCAGTAAATATCCGAAGCTGGATATGGAATATAAAGGTAATGACTTGAATGCACCGACAAAAGAAGAGATGGAGGGGTTTGTGAAACTCTTCCAGGAAGCAGGTTTTTCTAACACAAAGATAGGAGGTTAAAGCAATGGCTGAAAAAAGAGGCATGAACGAAAGAATCCAGAAGTTAAGAGAACTGAGTGTTACAACACCGGTACACATCGATCTGGAAAGAGCAAAGATCGAAACAGATTTTTACAGAGAAAATGACGGAAAATATTCTATCCCGGTTATGAGAGCTATGGTGTTAAAAGAGTATTTTTCAAAGAAGACACTTTACCTTGGAGACGGTGAGCTGATCGTAGGAGAGAAGGGAAAAGATCCACAGGCATCTCCGACATTCCCGGAACTTTGCTGTCACAGCGTTGAGGATATGACAGTTATGAGTGAGCGTGATCTGGTATCCTTCCACACAACAGAAGAAGACAGAAAACTCCAGGCAGAAGAGATCATTCCGTTCTGGAAGGGAAGAACTATGAGAGAGAGACTTCTGGCTTCCATGACTCCGGAATGGAACGACTGTTACGCAGCAGGTATGTTCACAGAGTTTATGGAGCAGAGAGGACCGGGACATACATGTGGTGGAGAACAGGTATTTACAACAGGATATCTGGACTACAAAGAGAAGATCAAAAAGACAATGGATGCTCTTGATTTTATGAATGATCCGGATGCTCTGGATAAAATGGAAGAGTTAAAAGCCATGGATATTTCCTGCGATGCAGTGATTATTCTTGGTGAGAGATATCATGAATTAGCACTGGAGCTGGCAGAAAAAGAGGCTGATCCGGTACGTAAAGAAGAATTAAAACAGATTGCAGCCAACCTGGAGGTCGTACCTGCACATGCACCACAGACATACTGGCAGGCAATCCAGTTATACTGGTTCACACATCTGGCAGTTACAACAGAACTGAACCCATGGGATGCATTCAGCCCGGGACGTCTTGACCAGCATCTGATCAAATATTATGAAGCAGATACAGAAGCAGGAATTCTGGATGATGAGAGAGCAAAAGAACTGTTAGAGTGCTTATGGGTGAAATTCTACAATCAGCCTGCACCGGTTAAAGTAGGTATCACATTAAAAGAAAGTGCCACATACACAGACTTTGCAAATATCAATACCGGAGGAGTTACACCGGACGGACGAGACGGAGTTAACGCTGTCAGCTACCTGATCCTTGACTGTATGGACGAGATGAAGCTGGTTCAGCCAAACTCTAACGTAACGATCAGTAAGAAGACTCCTGCACGTTTCTTGAAGAGAGCATGTGAGATCTCAAGAAAAGGATGGGGACAGCCTGCATTCTACAATACAGAAGCACAGACCATGGAGCTTATCAATGCAGGAAAATCACTGGAAGATGCACGCCGTGGCGGATCTTCAGGATGTGTTGAGACAGGAGCATGGGGAAGTGAAGCATATATCCTGACAGGATACCTGAATATTCCAAAAGTATTCCAGCTGACACTTTATAATGGATTTGACAAGGAATCCGGAAAACAGCTCGGCCTTAAGACCGGTGAAGCAAAAGATTTCAAGTCTTATGATGAATTATGGGATGCATTCCAGAAACAGCTGAAACATTTTATTGATATTAAGATTCGCGGAAACAATGTGATCGAGAAATTATATGCAGAGAATATGCCGGCACCTTGTCTGTCAGTGGTAACAAATGACTGCATCAGCAATGCAAAAGATTATAATGCAGGTGGAGCAAGATACAATACAAACTATATCCAGGGTGTAGGTATCGGAACAGTTACAGACTGTATCACATCTGTTAAGTATAACGTATTCGATAAGAAGAATTTCACAATGGAAGAGCTGCTTGAAGCTATGGATCATAACTTTGAAGGTTATGATGCAATCTTCCGTATGGTACATGACAAGACACCGAAGTATGGTAACGATGATGATTATGCAGATTCTGTTATGCAGGATGTATTCAACCTGTATCATGATCTGATCACAGGACGCCCGACTATGAGAGGCGGAAAATATGGAGTAGATATGCTTCCTACTACATGCCACGTATACTTCGGAGAAGTGATCGGAGCAACTGCAAACGGAAGAAAAGCAAATGTGCCTGTATCGGAAGGTATCTCACCAGAGAAGTCTGCTGATACAAACGGACCTACAGCTGTTATCAAGTCATGCTCTAAGATGGATCACCTTGCAACCGCAGGAACACTTCTGAACCAGAAGTTTACACCGGATGTTGTAGCCGGAGAAAAAGGTCTTGAGAATATGTCCAGCCTGATCCGCAGCTACTTTGCAATGGACGGACATCACATTCAGTTCAATGTCATCGACAGACAGACATTGATCGAAGCACAGAAACATCCGGATGATTACAGAGACCTGATCGTCCGTGTTGCCGGATACAGTGATTTCTTCCGTAACTTAAGTAAACCGTTACAGGATGAGATCATCAACCGTACAGAACAGTCATTTGAATAAAATGAATTTGTGGGGTTAACCTGAAGATAATTAAAAAATAAAAAAGTCCTTAGGCAGGAATCGTGATGCCGGCTGTTGCCGGATGTGTAAATTCTTGTTTAAGGACTTTTTTTAGGCTTGATAGCAAAAAATATGATATGATATCAGTAAACGTAGAAATACGGATAAAAAATATGTTAAGAAAAGAGATGGAGAAAAGTTATGAATCTAAAAGGAGTGAATTTGAAAAAGGAAAGGACGAAAATTCAGATGGTGCTGACGGTTCTCGTTATACTGTCGGTAGTCAGACAGTTTTTCCTGGGAAATTACCACAATATGTTTCTGGGAATTCTGACCCTGTTTTTGTTCATGGTACCTGCTGTATTAGATCAGACACTGGGAGTAACGATTCCGGCAGGATTGGAGACGGTGATTCTGATCTTTATCTTTTCGGCAGAAATACTGGGAGAGATCAACGCATTTTATGTAAAGATTCCTGTGTGGGATACCATTTTACATACGACAAACGGTTTTCTTATGGCGGCAATTGGATTTGCACTGATCGACCTGTTTAACAGAAGTGACCGGTTCTCGATTAAGATGTCTCCGTATTTCGTGGCATTTTTTGCATTTTGTTTTTCGATGACAGTCGGTGTATTGTGGGAGTTCTTCGAATTTTCGATGGACTGGTTCTTCGGACTGGATATGCAGAAAGACTGGATCCTTCCATCGATCAACTCTGTGAAACTTAACCCGACAGGTGCAAATGTTCCGGTACATGTGGACATTCAGTCGGTGGTGATCAATGGCGAAAAATGGAATCTGGGTGGATATCTGGATATTGGAATCGTGGATACGATGAAGGATCTGATGGTGAATTTTATCGGAGCGGTGGTGTTCTCGATCATCGGAATTCTATATCTGAAGCACCGCGGCAAGGGAAAACTTGCGGCATCACTGATCCCGCAGGTAAGAGACGAGAAGGAGCAGAAGCAATAAAAAGAACCGGATAAGAGTAGATTATGGAAAAGAATATACAGAAGATCAAAATAAAAAACCAATTGGAATTATGAGCATTCTGTGCGGTCATTGGAACTGTGGCAGGAGCTTTGGTCTGGGCATTGCTGAAGATCATGGCAATAGGAACAGAAATGATATGGGAGTGGATACCGGAAAAAATCCATATTCCGTATTATACGGTGCTCGTGTGTACTGTGGGCGGAGCCATTATCGGGATATTTCGAAAGTTATACGGGGATTATCCGGAAGATATGGAAACGGTCATGGGAAAAGTAAAGAAAGAAAAAAGATACGAATATAAAAATATGCTCGTCATGATGATCGCAGCGTTGCTGCCACTTCTGATCGGAAGCAGTGTAGGTCCGGAGGCAGGACTTACCGGGATTATCGTAGGCTTATGTTACTGGGCAGGAGAAAATCTGAAATTTGCAAAACAGAATACAAAGGAATATTCGCAGATCGGTGCAGCCGTTTCCCTTAGTGTGTTATTTCATGCACCGTTATTTGGGATCTTTGAGGTGGAGGAAGATCCGGATATGCAGATGGCAGAGCTTGGAAAAGGATCCAAGATCTTCATATATGGAATTGCACTTGCAGCCGGAACAGGAAGTTATGCGGGACTTTCCGCTTTGCTGGGCGGAGGAATGTCCGGTTTTCCGTCATTTGATGCAGTTGCGGTACAGAGAATCGATTATGTGATGATGCTTGTGTATATGTTCTGTGGATGTGTACTTGCATATTTTTATGAGACGACACATACGGTAACCGGAATCATTGCCGGAAAAATTCCGGGTGTCGTAAAAGAAATTCTGGCGGGGTTATGTCTGGGTGTGATCGGAATGTTGATACCGGCAGTGATGTTTTCGGGAGAAGAGCAGATGGGTGTCCTTATGAAAGAGTATGCCGGTTATATGGCAATCGTATTGATCGGTGTGGCATTTCTGAAAGTATTACTTACAAATCTCTGTATCCAGTTTGGATTAAAAGGAGGACATTTTTTCCCGGTTATTTTTGCGGGAGTGTGTCTGGGATACGGACTTGCGATGCTGTTCTTCGGACAGCAGAGGGACAGTCATGTTGTATTTGCTGCAGCAATTGTAACATCGACACTTCTGGGCGGTATTATGAAGAAGCCGCTGGCGGTGACCATGCTTTTGTTCCTGTGTTTTCCTGTGAAAATATTTATATGGATATTTATTGCGGCAGCAGTGGGAAGTAAATGTGTGAAGAAGATGGGAAAAGAAGTATAGTGAAAAAAGCACCCGTTATCAGTATGTATTTCGATGATGCAAACAGGAATACATATTGACAGCGGGTATTTTTTAACGGAATTTGCGGACTTTCTGCGAGATATGTTCCAGTTCCTCTTTTGAAAGCTCCGGGAGGCGTTCCAGCTTATCCATGAACATAGCAAGCGTTTCTTTTTGCTGCATTTCGACCAGTTGTGTGTAGAAGTTTACGACAACACCTGTGACGATCGCAACGACAAAAATAGTGTAAATCGTGAGCAGGACGGAACAGATCTTTCCAATCAGTGTGACGGTAACAATGTCTCCAAATCCGGCGGTAGAGATGACGGCGTAACAATACCACAGTGCATCACCATAGCGGTGGATATCCGGTTCGACAAGCCGGATAACGGCGGCATCGGCCAGAAGGAAGAGGACAAAACCTAAAAGAATATGATCTGCCCGTGTACGTTTTAAAATTCCCCATAAGATTCTGAGTTTTTTCATAATCTGCTTCTCCTTGTATCCGTGTAAAAACTGATTTAAGTATATCATGAAATGCGTAAAAGTGTTCGGCATTTTTGATAATAAAATAAAAGTAATAAAAAAGCACAGAACAAACATTCGGTTTAGTTCTGTACTTTTTTTCTCCTGAATGATATACTATACAAGTAACAATACTAAAAATACAACTACTATTTCTAAAATATCACCGCCAGATAGAGCGGCTTAGGAGAAATCATATGGATCATTTTGAATTAGTATCACAATACAAGCCGACCGGTGACCAGCCGCAGGCAATCGAGGATCTGGTCAAAGGCTTTAAAGAAGGAAATCAGTGCCAGACACTGCTTGGTGTCACCGGATCTGGTAAGACATTTACGATGGCGAATGTTATTCAGCAGATCAATAAACCGACGCTTGTCATTGCGCATAATAAGACTCTGGCTGCGCAGCTATATGGAGAATTTAAAGAGTTTTTCCCGAATAATGCGGTAGAATATTTTGTTTCCTACTACGATTACTACCAGCCGGAGGCTTATGTCCCATCCTCAGACACCTACATTGCGAAGGATTCTTCCGTAAATGAAGAGATTGATAAGCTGAGATTATCGGCAACGGCAGCATTAATCGAGCGCAGGGATGTGATCGTAATTGCCAGCGTTTCCTGCATCTATGGTCTCGGTGAACCGGAGAACTTTGAACAGATGATGGTATCGCTCCGACCGGGGATGGAGAAGGACAGAGATGAAGTCTTGCGCCAGCTGATAGATATTCAATATGACAGAAATGATATGGATTTCAAGCGGGGAACATTCCGGGTACGAGGCGATACTGTAGAAGTTGTACCGGCAGACCGGGGCGATACGGCTATCCGGGTGGAATTTTTCGGAGATGAGATTGACCGGATTTCAGAGATAGACATGCTTACCGGAGAGATTAAAAATACATTGAATCATATTGCGATATTCCCGGCTTCCCATTACGTTGTACCAAAGGAGCGTATGGAGAAAGCAATTAAAAATATCGAGATTGAACTGGAAGAACAGGTGAAATATTTCAAATCGGAAGGCAAGCTTCTGGAAGCGCAGAGGATTGCAGAACGTACGAATTTTGATATAGAAATGATGCGTGAGACAGGATTCTGCTCGGGAATTGAGAACTATTCAAGACATTTAGCGGGACTTGCACCGGGACAGCCGCCGAACACATTGATGGATTATTTCCCAGATGATTTTATCATAATGATCGATGAATCGCACAAGACGGTTCCGCAGATTGGCGGTATGTATCACGGCGATCAGTCGAGAAAGCGTACACTGGTAGAGTATGGATTCCGTCTGCCATCGGCACTGGACAACCGTCCGCTTAGTTTTGAGGAATTTGAAAATAAGATCGATCAGGTCATGTTCGTGTCTGCAACACCGGGGAAATATGAAGAAGAACATGAACTTTTAAGAGCCGAGCAGGTGATTCGGCCGACCGGACTTCTGGATCCGGAAGTAGAAGTGCGGCCGGTAGAAGGACAGATCGATGACCTGATCGGAGAAGTGAATAAAGAGATTGCCAATAAACACAAAATACTGATAACAACGCTGACCAAGCGTATGGCAGAAGATCTTACCGACTATATGCGTGAGCTGGGAATCCGCGTGCGCTATCTGCATTCGGATATTGACACGCTGGAACGTACAGAGATCGTGAGAGATATGCGCCTGGACGTATTCGATGTTCTGGTCGGCATTAATCTTCTGCGGGAAGGACTGGATATTCCGGAAATTACATTAGTGGTTATTTTGGATGCAGATAAAGAAGGATTCCTGCGTTCAGAGACATCTCTTGTGCAGACAATC
>ERZ834859.2067-NODE-2067-length-18804-cov-19.401568_pt1 | contig 18804 bp, 10 predicted proteins | sample MGYA00519947_ERZ834859 | MGnify/ENA primary metagenome ERZ834859 (study PRJEB31850, sample SAMEA3708763) | human gut metagenome | biome: human gut; feature: human-associated habitat; material: faeces | place: China | collected 2014 ...
GGTTTTTCGGAGAATAACAAGGATTATAGAGGTTGTTTTAAATGAAAGAGCCGTGTGTTTTATCTGTAAAATCTGTATATGGATATGATTGAATTTTAATAAATCGTGTATCTTTGTACTTAAATGTTATAAAAAATTCCTATGAAGTCAGTACTATTGAAGATACTTCTAATACTTTCGTTTCTTCCCTTTTCTCAGGTCTGGGGGGCTGATTTTATTCCTGCCATTACAAACTATACGGTAAAAGATTATGAGGGAGGTCATCAGAACTGGGCGTGTGCGCAAGGTGACGATGGAGTAATGTATTTTGGTAATAATAATGGCTTGCTGGTCTACGATGGTTTTTCCTGGGAACTTCACCGGGTTCCCGGTGGATATATTGTCCGTTCTGTTTTTGTTGATGGCGATAGAGTATATATTGGTTCTTTCGAAGAGTTCGGTTACTTTATTCGGAAGACGGATGGACAAATGCAATATCATTCTTTGAGTGCTGGGATTAAAGATAAAATAAGTTCTAACGATGAAATCTGGCACATCATACGCCTGGGAGAAAAAATCTATTTCCAGTCGTTTACCGGCTGGTATTCGTACGACGGAAAAGCTGTCAGCTACATGGACAGAAAAAGTGGATTCCGCCCTTTGTATTTTTATACTTGTCATGATAAAGTTTATGCTCAGATGATTAATGAAGGTTTCTATGAGTTTGACGGGCAACGTTTTCATCTTCTTTTGGAGCGCACAGCTGTAGGTAATGACAATGTAGTAGCAATATTGCCTTATGGAAATAGCGGAATGGTTTTGCTTACTGTCGACAGTGGATTGTTTGTGTATGAGCATGGAACTGTTTCTGCACTTCGTACGGATATAGACGCTCAGTTGAGATGGGCAAAAGGCAACCGGGCTGTAATGGTTGGAGATTCTATATTGGCTATTGGTACGATTCTGGATGGTATTTATGGAGTAGATAAGAAAGGACATCTGCTTTGGCATCTTAACAGGGATAATCAATTGAACAATAATTCTGTAATGGGACTGTTCGGAGATAGGGAAAATAATCTTTGGGCAGCACTGGATGATGGTATTTCTTTTGTTCATACCAATACTTCTATAACACTGCTCACTCCTTCTGTCAGAGATTTGAGTATCGGTATGGTTTATGGAGTGGAAAGGGTAGGAGAAAAAATTTATTTGGCTACCAATCAGGGAGCTTATGAATATAACAGGCGTACAAGTGAAATTCATCTTCTTCCGCATACGTCTGGTCAGAATTGGTATGTAAAACAAATTGACTCTCAGATATTTATTGGAAATGATATGTCTACGATGCTTGTGGAACAGAATGGAAGTATTCAGTCTGTTCCCGGAGCGTTAAATAGTACATGTATTGTTGAAGCGTCTATTAACGGACAAGAAGTGCTGGTAGAGGCCTCTTATGCGGAGTTGCGTATCTGGAAGAAACAAGCGGGGATATGGAAACTATCGCATAATGTACAGGATTTTTATGCGCCGATTAAGTCGCTGGAAGTTGATGGTACTGGAACAATCTGGGCTTCACACATGTACAATGGACTTTATCGTATCAAACTGGATGATGATTTGCATCGCATAAAAGATTTGGAGCATATTCATACGTTGGGAGGCAAGCAGAAGTCCGGCAAAATTCATGTAATGAAGATTAGAGGGCGTATCGTCTTTTCCAATACAGAAGGATATTTCATGTACGATGATATCGAACGGAAAATCAAGCCTTATGATTTGTTGAATACTTCTGTTCCGTTTTTGACAGATGCCCATACAGCCGTAGATGTGCATAATAATGAAATGCTGTGGCTGATAAATTCACATGAATATGTTCTTCTGGCTTATCAGGAAGGAAAATTTGTAATTAAGCGTCGTATTCCGGTAGAAATGTTCAATTCTCCTTGTATTGAAGGGAATAATAAAATATATGTAGATGGAAACGATTGTTATTTGAATCTGAATAATAGTATAGCTTGTTTGCATTTCAACGAGCAATATATAGGTCAGAAGGCCTTGTCTGGTTTAAAAATCCGGCAAATATTGGCTTCTTCTTCATCCGGTAAAGAACTGGCATTGGATTTATCGCAGAAAACGACAATTTCCAGTGATTATCGTGACATATCTGTTCTTTTATCTTATCCGTGTTATGATCAGCCGGCTATTCGTTTTAAATTTAAGCTGTATGCCAATAATCAGCTTTTGGTAGAAGATTCTTCCTTCCCGTCCGTTCACTTTGGTAGTCTGGAGTTTGATACATACACTTTGTGGGCTGGGGTATATAGTGATGATGGCCGTTTATTGGATGAAACGGAGTATGTTTTTGTTATCAATAAACCTATGTGGATGTCTTATCCGATGTTGTTTTTATATCTTTTGCTGTTGGGAGGATTGGTTTACGGTGTGGCCCGATGGCGGGGAAAGGTTGTTGCTGAAAAGAAGAGAAAGGAATATGAAGCACATAAAATAGAGCAGAATATTAAATTGAGTGAGCAGCAAAGACTGATAGCTGAACAGCAGAAAAAATTGCTGGAGGCAGAATTGTCGCTCAAGGGAAAAGAGCTTGCCAGTATGGCATTAGGAACATTTGCCAAGCAGGAAATGCTGGAGAAACTTCGTCTGGTTGTGCAGGAGCAGTTGGCGAAATCGCAGTGCGGGCGTAAAAACATGGAACTGGTACTGAAGCAAATTAATGAAAATATAGTAGAAGAGGATTCGTGGGAAGTTTTCCAACAGAATTTTGACTTGATTCATCAGCGCTTTTTCCGTACGTTGCGTGAACGCTATCCGAGCTTGACGGCAACCGATTTACGGTTCTGTGCCTTTTTGCGCCTGAACCTTTCCACTAAAGATATTGCTCAAATGACAAATCTGACAATACGAGGTGTAGAGGCAGCTCGTTATCGTATCAGAAAGCGTATGGAAGTACCCGATGGCATGAGTTTGGTTGACTTTTTGATAGAACTGAAGTGATACTTTAATTACCTGATTATTAATGTTGATTAGCTGAAAAAAGTAGTAAAAAAGTAGTGTGAAAAGGCCTCGAAGTAGTAACGTCGTATTACTTTTTTTGTGAATCGTTAAGTTTATGTTCACCTTTGCCATCGTTTTGAATCATAACTTTAATCAATTCATGAAAAAAAAATTAGTATTCATTCTGATGTCATTATTGTTCGTTGTTGGCGCTTATGCACAGCGAATGGTAACGGTTCAAGGTGTTGTTACAGATGCAACATTCAAGGAACCTGTAATTGGTGCTAATATTGTAGTGAAAGGCACAACGCTCGGAACCATCTGTGATGTAGATGGTAAGTATGTTCTTGAAAACGTTCCAGCAGACGGAACGTTGGTTTTCAGTTTTATTGGTATGAAAACCGTCGAAGTAAAAGTCGATGGTAAGACTACAGTTAATGTTGAGCTTTCTGATGATGTTCAAAAGTTGGAAGATGTAGTCGTTATTGGTTATGGAACCAGTAAAGCCAAAGATTTGACTGCTCCTATTTCGGTTGTAAAAAGTGATCAGATTGCTTCTCAGGCTACAACTTCACCGATGTCGGCTTTGCAAGGTAAAGTTCCTGGCATGAATGTCGTTTCATCGGGTGCTCCAGGTAGTGGTCCGAAAGTAACTATCCGTGGTTTGGGATCATTTGGTGACACTTCTCCTCTTTATGTTGTAGACGGTATGTTCTACGATAACATTAACTTCTTGAACAATTCTGATATTCAGGAAATTTCTGTATTGAAAGATGCTTCGGCTGCAGCTATCTATGGTGTACGTGCTGCCAATGGAGTTGTGATTATTACAACAAAGAAAGGTAAGCGTAATACAAAAGCGCGGATTACGTATAACGGTTATGTAGGTGTACAGACTGCTACCAATGTGCTTGATATGGCTAATTCGCATGAATATGCTACGTTAGTGCTTGAAGCTAACCGTCAGGCATATGAACCGCTGGTTAAAGCTTCTATCGAAAAATTCGGCGGTAATTATGATTCGTTGACTTTTGGAGCTGATACTGACTGGTATGATGAGTTGCTGCGTCCTGCATTGATGACTAATCATGGAGTAGATATTGCCGGAGGTAGTGAGAAGGCAACATATGCAGTGGGTGTAAATTATCTGTATCAGAATGGTATCATGGATACCCGAAACAGTTATAACCGTCTGAATTTCCGTGCAAATTTTGATTTTGAAGCAACAGACTGGTTGAAAGTAGGAAGCAACATTGTTATCAGTAATTCAGAACAGTACAATGCAGAAAATTCAGCTTGGCTGGCTGCATACAATATGCCTTCTTTAATTCCGGTATACGATTATAGCCGTTCGGATGATGAGGCTTTCCCTGAAAAATTTGCTTCTCCTCAGCAGATTGGTCTTACTAATAACTTCTCGAATCCGGTAGCTATTGCAAAATACAATAACAATAGTCTGAATGAGAACTTCCAGGTTATGGCAAATTTCTTTGCAGAATTGAATTTAATTCCTAATAAACTGAAATTCAAGACAAGTTACAGCCAGGACTTCTCATTGATAAGAGGACGTGTATATGTTCAGCCTTATCTGGTAAGTTCGTTGCAACAGAATTCAGAATCAAGATTGACCAAGACAGACACAAATTATTATAATTATATATGGGATAATACATTGACTTATACGGATTCTTGGGGTAGTCATAATCTGAATGTCTTGTTAGGACAGTCTGCTCGTCAGGAACAGATGCGCAAGCTGGAAGGAAAAGCAACCAATGTTCCCGGTGACTATGATGAATATTTATATCTTACTCAAGGTAATGCAACAGGACGTGAGGTAAGTGATGACGGTTCTTGCTATCGTGGATTGTCTTATTTTGCTCGTGCTAGTTATGATTATGCAGGAAAATATTTATTGTCTTTGACAATGCGTGCAGATGGTAGTTCCAAATATCAGAACAAATGGGGATATTTCCCTTCTGTGGGTGCTGCATGGGTAATGAGTGATGAAGATTTCTTTAAGAAGCAAGAAGTAATTGACTACATGAAGGTACGTGCCAGCTGGGGACAGCTCGGTAATGACCATGTTTCTGCCAGTGATGGATTTGCTTCAATTGTAACTGGCACATCTGCTTCAGGTGTATTTGGAAATACTACATTGCCTGGTTTCCAGAATACAAGCTACTTTAGCTGGTTAGGTTGGGAAAAAGTAGAAGAATTCAATGTTGGTGTAAACTTCGCTGTACTTGATAGCCGCCTGAATGTTGATGTAGATTATTATAATCGTATGACAAAGAATGCTGTTATCAGTACAACCTTGCCTTTCAGTACTCAAACTTTAGCTGGAAACAATGGTGAAATTGAAAACAGTGGTGTTGATATTCAATTAAACTGGAGTGATAAAATTGGCAAAGATTTCAGCTATTATGCTGGAGTAAACTTGTCTACTCTCCGTAACCGTGTAAAGAGTTTGAATGGTGCTCCTTATATTTATGGCGGTAGCGCTGAGAGCCGTACCATAAATCTGGTAGGAGAAGAAATGCAGTCGTATTATGGATATAAGGTATTGGGTGTATATCAGAATCAAGCTCAGATTGATGCAGACCCGATAGCTAAGGCGAATGGACTGGAACCAGGTGACTTTATTTACGAAGACATAAATAATGACCAGGTTATAGATGATAAGGACCGTCAGATTTTAGGATCGAATATTCCGAGATTGACTTATAGTTTCAGTTTAGGTTTCCAATATAAGAATTTGGAATTCTCTCTGTCAACATTCGGACAGGCTGGAAATGAAATTTATAACCGTAAACGTGCTGTACGTTACACTCAGGCAAACTTCAACTTCGATAAAGACTTTTATGATAACCGTTGGACAGGTGAAGGTTCTACCAATACTTATCCGTCAGCAAAAGGTATGCTGAAAGCATGGAACAATAGCCATACAAATTCTTTCTTTGTTGAAAAAGGAAACTTCTTCCGCATACAGAATATTATGTTGGCATATAATTTCCGTAATATCCGTATGGGAGGCTATACATTGCCAGGAGTTAAACTTAGCTTGACTGCTGATCGTCCGTTTACTTACTTTACATCTAACGGATTTACTCCGGAAATTAGTCAAAACTTTGGTTGGGATGAGGGAGTTTATCCTTTGGCAGCCACTTATACTTTTGGCTTGACTATTGATTTCTAATAAATTGCTAAACACGTTAAGTTATGAAAAGTCTTAAGATAAAAAATATATTATTGTGTGCATTTGCTGCCACAACATTATTGTCTTCCTGCTCCGATTTTTTGGATAAATTGCCGGAAAATAAGGTAGACGAAGAGAAAGTTGACTATACGAATCTGAATAATATGTACCAGCCGGTGTCTGGTGTTTATGCCAAATTGCGTCAGAGAGGTTCTCACTGGATTGTATGGGGAGCTACAGTAGTACGTGATGATGATGTTTCTACCGGACGAATTGATGATCAGGCTGATTTGGTGGCTATTGATCAAAGTTATAATTATAATGCAGGTTTTTGGGGAACCAATGAAGCATGGATGGTTTACTATGATATCATCAAAGTTGCAAATGCAGCATTGGAAGCCCTTGATAATTATGCCGTAAATATTGTTTCGGAGGCAGATGGAAAACGTTATGAAGAATATACAGGTGAAGTAAAATTTATTCGTGCATACTGCTATTATCGTCTGACAGAGTTATTTGGTCCGGTTACTATCTTGCGTGACAATAAGCAGACAGATATGACTCGCTCTACAGTCAATGCTGTTTATCGTTATATGCTGAGTGATCTGGAATACTCTATGACATATTTGCCACGTATCCGTCCTAATGAATATACAGACCGTATCGGAGCTGTTTCTGCTTTTACAGCTGAAATGCTGGCTGCTAAAGTTTATATGGAGCAGGGAAACTGGTCGGAAGTTGAAAGACTGACAGATGATATTATTGGTAGTAAGAAATTCTCTTTGTACAGTGATTTCAACAATCTGTTCAAGATTCCAGGTAAGCTTTGCGATGAATCTTTGTTCGAAATGCAGTTTACTGATTTTGGAAATGGTTCAGGAGAAGTTGTTGTTTCGGATAGCTGGTTCACATTCCAGGGGCCTTTGAATGATGGTAATATATCTGGATGGGGCTTTATCAGTCCGACCAAAGCTTTCCGTCAGTGGGCTGCAGAACGTGGTGAGACTATCCGTGCTACTACTACTTTCTTAATAGCAGGTGAAACTACTCAGGAAGGTGATTTCATTAAAGCACCAGCTAGTGATGTTGCTCCAGATTGCTTCAATGGCAAGGCATATACTCCGTCTAACCAGATGACTGAAGGTCGCACAGAGTATGGAACAAATAATAATATTCGTGTATTCCGCTATGCAGAAGTCCTTTTGATGAATGCGGAAGCTAAAGTTCGTCAGAATAAAGATGGTGATGATTCATTCAATTTGGTTCGTAAGCGTGCAGGAATGCCTGAACTGGAAGATGTGACACTTGACCAGATTATGGACGAACGTCGTATGGAACTTGCTTTAGAATGGGGTGAACGATATAACGATTTGCGTCGTACCGGAAAATTGAGTGAGGTATTAGGTCCGTTGGGATGGACTTCTGGAAAGGAATATTATCCGGTTCCTACAGCTCAGATAGACATCTCTTCTACTTTGGAAAATGAGCCAAAGGATGAATAAAGGTAGATAGTTTTTTTTGAAGGTAGCTTTCAGGAGTTTATCACGTATGTGCAGGTGATGCTCCTGAAAGTATTATAAACCGATAATCTGTAAATTCTTATGTGGAAATATTTTTGTGGTCTGTGTGCATTGTTTTTGCTTTCATGTACATCTACGTCCAAAGAAAAAACTTTAAGTATAACCGAACAGACAGCATCTCGTCCGGATTCTTTTGCTTCGGACAGCGTGATGTTAGATTATATACAAAAGGTACATTTTAACTATATGTGGGATGGAGCAGAAAAGACATCCGGTCTGGCTCCTGAACGTATTCATCTGGATGGGAACTATCCTCAGAATGATTCTTCAGTAGTTACTACGGGAGGGAGTGGATTTGGTATCGCAGGTATTCTGGTTGCTATTGATAGAAAATTTATTTCTCGGGAAGAAGGAGTAGCACGTTTACATAAAATCGTCGACTATCTTGCACGTGCCGATCGTTTTCATGGAGTATGGCCTCACTGGCTTGATGGACCGACAGGGAAAGTTAAACCTTTTGGAACGAAAGATGATGGAGGCGATCTGGTGGAAAGCTGTTTTGTTATGCAAAGCTTACTTTGTGTCCGCCAGTATTTCGAAAATGGTAATCAGGAAGAGCAGCAGTTGTGTACAAAGATTAATAAATTGTGGCATGAAATGGAGTTCGACTGGTATCAGAATGGCAAGGATGTCATCTATTGGCATTGGTCGCCCAATTATGGCTGGGAAATGAACTTCCCTCTCGAAGGCTATAATGAAGCTTTGATTGTCTATGTATTAGCTGCATCTTCACCTACTCATCCTGTTCCTGCTTCTGCATATCATAATGGATGGGCGCGAGGAGGAGATATCAAAACTTCAGCTGCACCATATGGACTGCCTCTGGAATTGAAGCATAATGGTGCGGAAGAATTGGGAGGACCGTTATTCTGGGCTCACTATTCGTATATAGGACTTGATCCTCGTAAGATTAAAGATAGATATGCTGATTACTGGAATGTAGTACGGAATCATGCTTTATCCGACTATAGATATTGTGTAGAGAATCCTAAGAAATATAAAGGTTATGGTGAAAACTGCTGGGGACTTACAGCCAGTTATTCTGTGAAAGGATATGCTGCACATTGTCCGGGTGAAAATGATTTGGGAGTAATTACTCCTACTGCAGCTTTATCTAGTTTCCCTTATACTCCTGAAGAATCAATGCGTGCCTTGAAATATTTCTATTCAAAAGGTGACAGCATATGGGGAACTTATGGCTTTTATGATGCATTTTCAGAAACGGATAACTGGACTGTACCGCATTATCTGGCCATTGATCAGTGTACAATTGCGCCAATGATAGAAAACTATCGTAGCGGATTATTGTGGAACTTGTTTATGAGTTGTCCTGAAATTCAGGCAGGACTGAAGAATTTGGGTTTTGAAGTTAAGAAGTGATTTATTTTAATTAGAAAGAAATAATGAAAAAGACAACATTCTTTTTAGTGACTTCTTTGTGTATGTCGGCTGCTATGTTTGCCGGGAACAAGAAATCACTGTTGCCTAAAGATGAGGGTGATATGAATAAGTTCGTGACCGAACTGATGAGCAAGATGACTCTTCAGGAAAAATTAGGTCAGTTGAACTTGCCTGTAACAGGTAATATAACAACGGGACAGGCTAAAAGTAGTGATGTAGCCGGAAAAATCAGCCGCGGAGAAGTAGGAGGCTTATTTAATCTGAAAGGAGTAAAGGCAATCCGTGAAATGCAGGAACTGGCTGTTGAGAAAAGCCGTCTGGGCATTCCCTTGCTCTTTGGTATGGATGTAATTCATGGATATGAAACAGTTTTCCCTATTCCTTTGGGACTTTCTTGTACCTGGGATATGGAAGCAATAGAAAAATCTGCTCGTATTGCCGCTGTTGAGGCGAGTGCCGATGGTATTTGCTGGACTTTTAGCCCGATGGTAGATATCTGTCGCGATGCACGTTGGGGCCGTGTTTCAGAAGGTAATGGAGAAGATCCCTATCTGGGCTCTGAGATTGCAAAAGCTATGGTCAGAGGCTATCAGGGAGAGAAGATGGAGAGAAATGACGAAGTTATGGCTTGTGTAAAGCATTTTGCTTTATATGGTGCTATCGAAGCTGGTCGTGATTACAATACTGTAGACATGAGCCGTAACAGAATGTTTAATGAATATTTTCCTCCTTATAAAGCAGCAGCAGAAGCTGGTGCTGGTAGCTTTATGAGCTCATTTAATGAGGTCGACGGAATACCTGCAACCGCTAATCGCTGGTTGATGACGGATGTTCTGCGTAATCAGTGGGGATTTGACGGTTTTGTAGTTACTGACTATACGGCAATTGCTGAGATGGTTGATCACGGTATCGGTGATTTGCAAGAAGTATCTGCACGTGCACTAAAGGCTGGTACGGATATGGATATGGTAGCTGATGGTTTCATCGGAACACTCGAAAAGTCGCTGAAGGAAGGAAAAGTCAGCATGCAGGATATCGATACAGCTTGTCGTCGTATGCTGGAAGCTAAATATAAGTTAGGTTTGTTTAAAGATCCGTATAAATATTGTGATTTAAAACGTCCGGCTAAAGACTTATACAATGCAGAACACCGTGCTGAAGCTCGTAGAATAGCCGCAGAATCATTTGTTTTATTGAAGAACCAGAACAATCTCTTGCCTTTACAGAAAAAAGGAAATATTGCATTGATTGGTCCTTTGGCTAATACTCGTACCAATATGCCTGGTACATGGAGTGTAGCTGCTACTCCTCAGCGCTATAGCACACTTCTGGAAGGACTTCAAAGAGCTGTTGGTAATCAGGCTAATGTTCTTTATGCACAAGGAAGTAATTTGATGTACGATGCCGACTATCAGACTCGTGCTACGATGTTTGGTCGTGAAATACCTCGTGGAGATGATAAGAAGCTATTAGAAGAAGCCTTGAATGTTGCAGCACAAGCTGATGTCATCGTTGCTGCATTAGGAGAATCTTCTGAAATGAGTGGTGAATGTAGTAGTCGTACAGAGTTGGAAATGCCTGATGCGCAGAGAGATTTATTGGATGCTTTGTTGAAAACAGGTAAGCCTGTTGTGTTAGTTCATTTTTCAGGACGTCCTACAGTAATGACATGGGAACAACAACATGTTCCGTCAATCTTGAATGTCTGGTTTGGAGGAAGTGAATCGGCTGATGCTATATGTGATGTCTTGTTTGGAGACGTTTGTCCAAGTGGAAAGCTTACAGCAACCTTCCCACAGAATGTCGGACAATTGCCAATGAACTACAATCATAAAAATACAGGTCGTCCTCTTGCAGAAGGAAGATGGTTTGAGAAGTTCCGTAGCAATTATATTGATGTCTCGAATGATCCTTTATATCCTTTTGGATATGGATTGAGCTATACAACATTTGCTTATTCAGATATGCAGTTGAGTGCGGATTCTATGAATAAACAAAATGGTGAGCTGACAGCTTCTATTACAGTTACGAATACAGGAAATTACGATGCAGACGAAATTGTTCAGTTGTATATCCGTGATATTGTTGGCAGCATTACCCGTCCTGTAAAAGAGTTGAAAGGTTTCCAGCGTATACACTTGAAGAAAGGAGAGAGTAAGAAAGTTTCCTTTAAGATTACTCCTGAACTTCTTAAATTTTATGATTACGACCTGAATTATGTCTGTGAGCCGGGAGATTTTAATGTAATGATAGGCTCAAATAGTCAGGATGTGTCTGTCTTGAAATTTACTGTTACAGAATAATATATATAAGAATAAAAAAACAGTCCGAGATTTCAAATGAGATCTCGGACTGTTTTTGTTATAAAGAATGTTTATTATTTCTGTTCTTTATTTTGTTGAGGCTTACGTTCGCGTTTTGCGTGGTTACCTTCTCCCATTCCTTCTGGTTTAGGTAATAAGACCTTATGTGACAGTTTGAATTTTCCAGTTTTAGGATCAATATCCAGTAACTTAACTTCAATATCATCACCTTCTTTTAAGCCTGCTTCTTCGATAGTTTCCAGACGCTTCCAATCGATTTCTGAAATATGGAGTAATCCGTCTTTACCAGGAAGGAATTCTACAAATGCACCGTAAGGCATGATTGAACGAACTTTTCCTTGATATACTTCACCGATTTCAGGAACAGCAACGATACCTTTTATCAGACGCATTGCATCATCAATCATCTTTTTATTGTTTCCTGCAATTTCGATACGGCCAACACCATTAATTTCTTCAATTGTAATAGTTGCACCTGTCTCTTCCTGCATACCCTGGATAATCTTTCCACCCGGGCCGATTACAGCTCCAATGAATTCTTTAGGGATAATCATTGTTTCGATACGTGGAGCATTTGGTTTCAAGTCTTGTCTAGGCTCAGCGATACATTCTGTCAATTTGTTCAGGATGTATTCACGACCTTCTTTAGCTTGCAACAATGCTTTTTCAAGAATATCGTATGTCAGTCCGTCACACTTAATATCCATTTGAGTTGCAGTAATACCATTTTTAGTACCTGTAACTTTGAAGTCCATATCTCCCAAGTGATCTTCATCACCTAAGATATCAGACAGAACGGCATATTTTTCTTCTCCGGCATTTTTGATCAATCCCATTGCAATACCTGATACCGGATTCTTAATAGGTACACCTGCGTCCATCAGTGCTAAAGTACCGGCACATACAGTTGCCATTGAAGAAGAACCGTTAGATTCCAGAATATCCGAAACAACACGTACGCAATATGGATAATCTGCTGGAATCTGACCTTTCAGAGCACGCCATGCCAAGTGACCGTGACCAATCTCACGACGTCCTACTCCACGTTGTGCTTTTGCTTCACCTGTAGAGAATGGAGGGAAATTATAATGCAATAAGAAACGTTCTTTGTGCTGATCAAGTACATCATCCACAATCTTTTCATCAAGTTTGGTTCCCAATGTAACGGTACTCAAAGACTGTGTTTCTCCACGGGTAAAGATAGAAGAACCATGTGGATAAGGCAATGGGCCTACTTCGCACCAGATAGGACGAATTTCTGTTGTCTTACGACCGTCCAGACGTTTTCCTTCATCAAGGATGCAGCGACGCATAGCTTCTTTTTCTACGTCATGGTAGTAACGGTCTATCATTCCTGCTTTTTCTTCAAGCTCTTCTTCTGTAAACTGAGCTTTGAATTCTTCACAGATTGCATCAAATGCATCCTGACGTTCGTGTTTATTGCGGTTTCCTGATGCAGCTATTGCATAAGCTTTTTCATAACAAGCGTCATGAACGGCTTTGCGTAAGTCTTCATCATTTTCTTCGTGGCAATATTCACGTTTAACAGTAGAACCAACTTCTTCCATCAGTTCCATCTGTGCCTTACAGTGTATCTTGATTGCTTCGTGAGCAGCTTTTAAAGCTTCTAACAAATCTTGTTCGCTCACTTCGTTCATTTCACCTTCTACCATCATGATGTTTTCATAAGTGGCAGCTACCATCAGATCCATATCGGCTTTTTCAAGCTGTTCGAATGTAGGATTGATAACGAATTGACCGTCAATGCGTGCCACACGTACTTCTGAAATCGGACCGCCGAAAGGAATGTCGGATACGGCCAGTGCTGCAGAAGCAGCCAAACCTGCCAAAGCATCAGGCATATCTACACCGTCTGCTGAATACAAAATGATGTTTACGTAAACTTCTGCGTGGAAATTGTCGGGGAACAATGGACGCAAAGCGCGGTCTACCAAGCGGCAAGTCAGAATTTCATAATCAGAAGCTTTGCCTTCGCGTTTGGTAAAGCCACCCGGGAAACGTCCGAATGCTGAATATTTTTCTTTATACTCTACCTGAAGCGGCATAAAATCTGTACCGGGAACTGCATCTTTTGCTGCACAAACAGTAGCCAGCAACATGGTATTACCCATGCGTAGCATAACAGCACCATCTGCCTGTTTTGCCAGCTTTCCCGTTTCGAGTGTAATGGTTCTTCCATCACCTAGCTCGATCGTCTTAACAATAGGATTGATCATAAAAAATGTTTTAATATAAAAGTCTTCTTAAAGTTCGCGCAAAGATACAAATATTATTATACTAATCGGGTGTAAATGAGATAAAAGTTTAGTCTGTACGTATTTTTATATAATTCTTATTCCATTTTACATTTGAGGTTTGTAATATCGGCACTTGGATCAGGCTAAAAAAAATATGTCATTTTATAAGAACTTGGATAAAAACTTTGTGAACTCATAAAAAGCCGTATCTTTGCATCCCGAAATGAATAATAATCGCTAATGAAAAGAAATGCTTATATCGCTGCAGCTCTGTTGTTCGCAGGTTTTACGGCCTGCAACAACGAGCCTGCTTTTAAGGTGCAGGGAGAAGTGACCGATGCTGCCGATAAAATGTTATATCTGGAGCAGACAGGATTAGATGGTATTGTTGCGCTGGATTCAGTGGAATTAGGAAGTGATGGCGCTTTCAGCTTTGCTGCCGCTCGTCCCGAAGCGCCTGATTTTTACCGATTGCGTATTGATAATAAAGTGATAAACTTCTCGGTTGATTCTACTGAAACTGTTGAAGTAAAGGCTGATTATAAAAATTTTGCAACGGAGTACAATATTCAAGGCTCTGAAAATAATCAGAAAATCAAAGAACTGGTTTTATTGCAGACAGATTTGCAGGAACGTGTGAATCGTATGGCTCAGTCGGGAATACCTGTTGGTATTGCTCAAGACAGTCTGACACGTATGGTAGATGCATATAAGGATGAAGTGAAGCGGAATTATATATTCGTTGCTCCCAATAAACCTTATGCGTATTTTGCTTTATTCCAGGTCTTAAATGGATATATGATTTTCGATCCGTTGAATAATAAGGAAGATGTGAAATGTTTTGCTGCTGTGGCTACAAGTATGAACAATTTGTATCCACATGCTGACCGTTCACGTAATCTGTATAATATGGTTATCAAGGGTATGAAAAATACCCGTGCTCCGCAGGTGAAACCTTTGGATATTCCAGCAGATAAAATACAGGAAGCTTCTATTATTGATATTCCATTGATGGATATAAAAGGTACAGTCCGTCATCTTACAGATTTAAAAGGTAAGGTAGTGTTGATAGACTTTACCGCATATGGAAGTGCAGAATCAGGAGCACGTAATTTGCTGTTGCGTGAAATATATGATAAGTATGCCTCACAGGGATTGGAAATCTATCAGGTTTCATTAGATACAGATGAGCATTTCTGGAAAACCGCAGCTGATAATCTGCCTTGGATTTGCGTTCGCGATCCTCAAGGACCATATTCTACTTATGTCAGATTGTATGGTGTGACTCAGTTGCCGACTGCATTTTTGGTAGGCCGGAACAATGAACTGAATATGAGAATTGGTCCGAAAACAGATTTGGAAGAAGCGATTAAGAAATTATTATAACATGTTGAAAAGCATGTGAAAATAGTGCGCTTTGGTACTTGACTGGTATCAATAAAAGGCGTATCTTTGCCAAAGTCATAACAGAGAAGGGTTCCGATACATGTTTGTGTATCGGGATTCTTTTTTGTTTTATAAGCAAGAACAATTTAATTAATAACGAATATAATAAGGAGGAAAAAACTATGGCTTATATGTCAGAAGAAGGCTATCAGAAGTTGGTAGCAGAATTAAAGCATCTGGAATCTGTAGAGCGTCCGAAGATTGTAGCTGCTATTGCTGAAGCTCGCGACAAGGGTGACTTGTCTGAGAATGCAGAATATGATGCAGCTAAGGAAGCTCAAGGTATGCTGGAAATGAAAATAAATCAGTTGAAAGCAACAATTGGTGATGCGAAGATTATAGATACATCTAAATTGAAAGCTGATACAGTTCAGATTCTTACTCGTGTAGAACTGAAGAATGTAAAGACTGGCATGAAGATGGCATATACTATCGTGTCGGAAACTGAAGCTAACCTGAAACTGGGTAAGATTTCTGTAAATACACCGATTGCTCAGGGTTTGTTGGGTAAGAAAGTGGGTGATATTGCAGAAATTACTATTCCACAGGGTAAAATCAGTCTGGAAGTAACAGGAATATCGTTTTAACTATAAGGCGGGTCTGCTTTGTTGCGGACTTGCCTTTTTTAATATATCATATTATGGCAACAATATTCAGTAAAATCGTTGCGGGGGAAATTCCCAGTTATAAGGTTGCAGAGGACGATAAGTTCTATGCTTTTTTGGATATAAATCCGTTGGTAAAGGGACATACACTGGTTGTTCCTAAAAAAGAAGTCGATTATATCTACGATCTGAGCGATGAAGAATTGGCTGCTATGCATGTATTTGCAAAACATGTGGCGCTGGCTATTCAGAAAGCTTTCCCTTGCCGCAAGGTTGGAGAAGCAGTAATTGGTCTTGAAGTACCTCATGCTCATATTCATCTGATCCCTATTCAGAATGAATCGGATATGCTGTTTTCTAATCCGAAACTGAAGCTGAGCGATGAAGAGTTTAAGTCCATCGCAGAACGTATTCATAACGCCTGGGAAGGCAAAGCTTGATACCTCCTTTCTACCAATATTACAAGAATGAAAGCCATCCTTCATCTCGCAGGATGGCTTTTTTGATTTATACAGTGATTTAAAGTATTTATTATGATGAAGAAAGTGATATTCTTGTCGATGTTGCTGGCCTTTTGTATGCTGGCTTATGGACAAACATACCGCATAGAAGGAACTGTAATAGATAAAACAAGTCGTAAACCACTGGAATTTGTCAATGTACTGGTTGTTGGCTTAGGAATAGGCTCTTCTACAGATGCCGAAGGGCATTTTAGCGTCGAACAGGTTCCGCCTGGAATCTACCGTTTGCAGGCTTCCATGTTGGGGTACAAAACAGTCTTTACATCCGAGTATCGTGTAAATCACCGTACTCCTCATATTCAGATTGAAATGGAAGAGGAGGGAACGCAACTGGAAGGAGTAACTGTTACGGCTTCTCCTTTTCAAAAAGTAGCAGAAAGTCCGGTCAGCCTTCGTGTAATCGGTTTGCAGGAGATAGAAAAAGCACCCGGTGCCAATCGTGACATATCCCGTGTGGTACAAAACTATCCGGGAGTCGCTTTTTCTCCCATCGGCTACCGGAATGATTTGATTGTACGTGGTGGTGGGCCATCGGAAAACCGTTTTTACCTTGATGGGGTAGAGATACCGAATATCAATCATTTCAGTACGCAGGGGGCTTCAGGAGGTCCGGTAGGACTGATTGATGCCGATCTGATACGTAATGTGAAGTTTTATAGCGGTGCTTTTCCTGCCAATAGGGGAAATGCCTTGAGTTCAGTGCTCGATTTTAGTCTGCGCGACGGAGATATGGAGCATAACTCACTGAAAGCTACGTTAGGAGCGTCGGAAGTTTCGCTTACTTCTAACGGACATCTGGGGGATAAGACTTCTTATCTGGTATCAGTACGACAATCTTATTTGCAAATGTTGTTTAAGGTTTTGGGATTACCTTTGCTTCCTGCTTATACGGATGCTTCGTTTAAACTGAAAACGCGTTTTGATGCACGTAATGAACTGACGTTGCTTGGATTGGGCGGTATTGACCGGATGAAGCTGAACTTTGATATAGAAGGAGAGGATGCTGAATATATATTAGGTTATTTGCCTAAGATAAATCAGGAAACTTTTACTTTGGGAGGTGTATATCGGCATTATGCCGGTCCGCATGTTCAGTCGGTGACGTTAAGCCATAGCTATTTAAATAACCGTAACCTGAAATATCACGACAATGATGAAAGCTCGGAGGATAATCTGACGTTGCGTCTTCGGTCAGTAGAGCAAGAAACGAAATTGCGGATGGAAAACACTTCTACCTGGAACCTTTGGAAGCTGAATGCTGGTGTGGAATTGAATTATTCCCAATATTCCAATACAACTTATCAGAGAGTTTTTACAGATGAAGTGCAAATTTTCGATTATCGTACAAATCTGGATATATTCCGTTGGGGGCTTTTTGCTTCAATGGATTATTCAGCTCCAGACGAGCGTTTTACTGCATCACTTGGAGTTCGTACAGATGGAAATAATTATAACGACAAGATGAAAGAGCTGTGGAGGCAGCTTTCTCCTCGTCTGTCTGTATCGTACAGATTGATTGACCGTCTGTTCTTAAGTGGTCACATGGGACTGTATTATCAGCTTCCACCTTATACAGCACTCGGTTTTAAAGGAAATGATGGCAGTTACCTGAACCGTAATCTGGATTATATTTCCGTATCTCAGGAAAGTGTTGGGCTTTCTTGGCAGCCTAATGAGAATATGGAGATATCGGCTGAGGGATTTTATAAATTCTATCGCGATATGCCTTTGTCCGTGTCTGACGGCATACCTTTGGCTTGTAAGGGAAATGACTACGGGGTAATAGGTAACGAACGGCTGATATCTACAGCTGAGGGACGTTCATACGGAATAGAAATGATGTTTAAGTGGCTGTTAGTTCAACGGTTGAACTTATCATCCTCATTAACAATTTTCAAAAGTGAATTCCGTGATGGGAAAGAAGGTAATTATGTGCCCTCTGCATGGGATAATCGCTTTATATTCAATGTAAGTGGAACTTATAACTTTCCCAAAAACTGGAGTGTGGGTATGAAAATAAGCTGCATCGGAGGTTCGCCTTATACACCGTATGATGTAGAAAAGTCATCCTTGGTAGAAGCATGGAATGCACAGGGTAAAGCATATTATGATTACGATCGGTATAATACAGAACGTCTGCCGGCTTTCGGACAGCTGGATATCCGTGTTGATAAAATGTTTTATTGGAAAAAATGTATGTTTGGAGTTTATCTTGATATCCAGAATATTACGGCTAGTAAACTTCGTCAGCCTGATGTGCTGATGAGTACCGGGCAGATTGAAAATCCAACGGCTCCTCTTTCGGAACAACGTTACGTAATGAAGTCTATAAAACAGGAAAGTGGAACCTTGCTGCCTACTCTTGGCATCACTTTTGAATATTAAAGTGTCAAGAGACCAATCATAATTACTATCGAAAAAAAACATGAGGGTGTGTCAAAATGCATACCCTCTTTTTTTATGACAAAGCCCCGACTTTCCC
>ERZ834859.2068-NODE-2068-length-18797-cov-5.770515_pt1 | contig 18797 bp, 17 predicted proteins | sample MGYA00519947_ERZ834859 | MGnify/ENA primary metagenome ERZ834859 (study PRJEB31850, sample SAMEA3708763) | human gut metagenome | biome: human gut; feature: human-associated habitat; material: faeces | place: China | collected 2014 ...
AAGATAATTGCTGGCTGGCATCCAATGTGGTTGTTTGTGGTGGTGTTACCATAGGAGAGGGATGTGTAATAGGAGCAGGAAGTGTTGTGACAAGGGACATTCCTCCATATAGTCTGGCTGCCGGAAATCCATGCCGGGTTATTCGCAAAATAACTGAAAAAGATCATATGAAATAAGATAATACAATCAATAAAGGGGATGTCGGTTAATACCACTTTTCGGCATCCCCTTTTGTTAGTTTTAACTGGTTGTATTACGGCGAATCAATATTGGAGCAATCTGTTTATGGACAGGCTTTTCCAGTGGTTTAGGGGAACGTTTTTTTTGTTCTTCCATCTGTTGAACCAGAAGCTCCATGGCAGTTTGTGCAATAATATCAATCTGCTGACCAACGGTTGTGATTGGGAGAATTGCCTCACTGGCAATGGGAGAATTATCAAATCCTATGATTTCATAGAAAGAGGGTAATTCTCGGTATTTCTGGAAAATCAGGTTAAGAAACATGTTTGCATAAGTATCGTTGGCAAGGAAAATGCCTTTTTTTTGATTGGGATATTTCTCTTCTATTCTTGTAAAAATACGTCTTATTTCATTTAAAATTTCCTGATAAGAATTACCGCTTACACTTAGATCAATATCATAAGGAACCTGATATTCTTCACAGGTTTCCTTAAATGCGCGAATACGGTCGTAAGCAGGAACTGCTTTCTCAACATTGACATTGATGTGGATCAGTATATCACATTTATCACGGATCAGCAGAGTGGTAGCCTGAAGCGCACCCATATAGTTGTCAGTGGTAACACTGCTGATATATTCCGCTTCACGTTCAATGGCAACGATGGGAATCTGATAGGAGGATAATTGTTTTGATGACAGCGTATGACTTAAAACAATGAGACCTTCAATCTGATAGGATAGGAGCTCTTCAATATATTGCTGTTCTTCTTCAGCCCCATGTTCACTGCTAAAGACGAGAAATTTGTAGTGATAATCACTGTAGCTGGACAGCAGCTGTGTCAGCATTTCAGAATAATAATGCAGATAAAGATTCGGAATAATGATTCCGATAAATTCACTTTTTCCATTCGCCAGAACTTTTGCAAGTTTATTTTTTTTATATCCAAGGGTATCAAGGGCCTGAGAAATTTTTTCCTGATTTTCAAGTGTAAGGGAATCAGGATGATTGAAATATCTTGATATTGTAGTTTTTGAAAAATGGGTATATGCTGCAATATCTGCAAATGTCACCTGTTTTTTTGACATGAAACTTATTCTCCTTATAAATAAATGCAAATATTTTTTTAAGTATAGCAATTATTATACAAAAAGGCAATATTAAAATAACCGATTACGTAACCGGTTATTTTAATGAAGAAAAGTGTTGACAGAGAGTGTGTGATGTAGTAACATCAGATTATAAAGTAACCGGTTACTTAACCGGTTTCGTGAACAATGTATGAAAGGAATGGAGGAAAAAGTGCATGAAAACAGTGCAGAACCAAGCAAAGCCCGTAAGCAAGCAGACGTGGAGAAATAAGGTTACGTATGTGAAGAAAAACTGGCAGTTATATCTTTTTTTCTTAATGCCGGGACTTTTACTGACAATCATTTTTAAGTATCTTCCGATGGGAGGGCTTTTGATTGCGTTTGAAGATTATAATGTAATCAAGGGAGTACTTGGAAGTCCATGGGTTGGACTTGAATATTTCAGACGTTTTTTATCATCACCGGATTTTATGAACTATCTGATGAATACATTAAAGCTGAGTATCTATGGATTATTATGGGGATTTCCGGTTCCGATTATTCTGGCATTACTTATGAATCGTATTCAAAAAACAGGGATCAAGAAAAAAGTACAGCTTCTGATCTATATGCCGAATTTTATATCTGTAATAGTACTTTGTGGTATGGTTCGTATGCTGTTATCACCGGTAGGACCTTTGAACAGGCTGCTTGGGATTAGCACAAACTGGATGACAATGCCATCTGCTTTCCGTACTATTTATATAGCAAGTGGAATCTGGCAGACTGCAGGCTGGGCATCTATTATGTATACTGCAGCATTATCTAATGCAAGCAAAGAGTTGGAAGAAGCGGCAGTTATGGATGGTGCAAACCTTTTGCAGCAGATCTGGTACGTGGAGCTTCCGGCGATTAAGAACATTATTGTAATTCAATTTATCCTGCAGGCAGGAAATATTATGAGCATTGGATTTGAGAAGGCATATGCATTGCAGACAGATATGAACCTGCCGGCATCAGAAATTTTATCTACATATGTATATCGCATCGGTCTTTTGAACGGTGATTATGGTTATTCTACGGCAGTAGGTCTGTTTAATTCAGTTGTAAATGTAATTCTGTTGATTTTTGTAAACTGGGTTGTAAAGAAGCTGAATGATGGAGAGGGATTATAGGAGGAAGAGAAGATGGAGAAAAAGAAGAGAAAATATTCAAGGACAGATCGTCTGATCCTTGGAATTGGATTCACGATTCTTGGACTGTTTGTACTTTCTATTGCGATTCCAATTATATATGTAGTGCTTGCATCTTTTATGGATCCTACTGTTTTGAATAATCAGGGACTGAGCTCTGATATTAAGGACTGGACTTTGGATGCTTATAGAAGAGTACTGGAGAATGAGATGATCTGGCGCGGTTTTTTGAATTCTTTTCTGTATTCATTTGCATTTACAGTAATCTCAGTTTTTGTAACATTACTGGCAGCCTTTCCTCTGTCTAAAAAAGAATTTGTGGGAAGAAAATTTTTTAATCTGATTTTTCTGATCACAATGTTTTTTGGGGGAGGAATGATTCCAACATTTATTTTGATCAATCAGCTGCATATGGTAAATACAGTATGGGCGGTTTTGATTCCGGGAGCATTTAACGTTTGGAATATGATTCTTGCAAGAACTTATTATCAGTCAATTCCGGCAGAATTAAGAGAAGCATCTGCAATTGACGGTGCTAATGAAATTCAGCATTTTTTCAAAATTATGATGCCGGTATGTAAACCGATCATTGCAGTACTGGCATTGTGGTCATTTGTCGGAATGTGGAATAGCTACTTTGATGCGATGATTTATCTGAACGATGCAAATCTTCAGCCACTGCAGCTGGTACTGCGTTCAATCCTGGTGCAGAATACTCCACAGCCGGGAATGATTGCAGATATCCAAAGCACAGCAGAGATGGCAAAGGTAGCAGAACAGTTGAAATATGCAACAATTGTAGTATCAAGTTTACCACTTTTAGTGATGTATCCATTTTTCCAGAAATATTTTGATAAAGGAATTATGGTTGGATCGGTAAAAGGCTAAAGAAAGGAATGATACAGATATGAAGAAAAACAGAGTAAGAAGTTTGCTTGCACTTGGACTTTCTTTAACAATGATGGTAAGTATAATGGGGTGTGGAAAACAGCAGAGGCTTGATGCTGAGATTAATCCGGATACACCGGTATCGGATGTACAGTTTCCATTGAAAGAAACAGAGGAGCTTTCTTTTATTACCAGTGCACCGGCCACTTCAACACAGGATCCAAATAAAAGAGTGATTTTCCAGAGAATGGAAGAACAGACAAATGTTCATATTGACTGGACCTGCTTTGTATCAGATCAGTTTTCAGATAAAAAGAATCTGGCGTTGGCTCAGTTTGGAAATCTGCCGGATGGACTGTTTAATGCAGGCATGAGTGATTATGATCTGTTGCGTTATGCAAAGCAGGGAATAATTATTCCGCTGGAAAATCTGATTGACAAATATATGCCAAACCTTCAGGCTGTGTTTGAAAAATACCCGGAATACAGAACCATGTGTACAGCACCGGATGGACATATTTACTCTTTTCCGTGGATTGAACAGCTTGGTTCCGGAAAAGAAGCAATTCAGGCCATTGGAGATATTCCTTATATTAATAAGAAATGGCTTGATTATCTTGGCCTTGAGATTCCAACCACAACAGATGAACTGGAGCAGGTACTGATTCAATTTCGAGATCATGCAGATGATCTGAAACAAGAGTTTTCCATTGAAGGTGATGTAATACCGATGTCATTTATTATCAATAACGGAGATCAGGATCCTTCAATCTTAATAAATGGATTCGGAGATGGTTATGGGGACACAGGAGATCATTTTGCTGTAACAGATGAAGGTAAGGTGATTTATACAACGGTTCAGGAAGGATACAAAGAAGGTATCAAATGGCTGCATAAACTTGTGACAGAGAATCTGATCGATCCGGAAGCATTTACACAGGAATGGTCTACTTATGTTGCAAAAGGAAAGAATCACCGTTATGGACTTTGCTTCACATGGGATATTGCTAATATAGACAACAATACGGATTATGTGATGCTTCCGGCACTGACCGGACCGGATGGAATGAGAAATATCACCAGACAGAACAACAGTGAGACCAGCGGTTTTGACAGAGGAAGATGTGTGCTTACTACCAGCTGCCGTAACACGGCACTTGCTGCTGCATGGATCGATCAGATGTATGCACCCCTTCAGTCTCCGCAAAATAACTGGGGAACCTATGGAGAGAAGGATTCCTTTAATATTTTTGAGCTGTCTGTAAACAAAGATGGCGAAAAAATGTTAAAGCATATGGACTTAGGAGATCAGTCACCGGTGGAAGTACGTGAAGCGCAATCTGTAAATGGTCCTCTCGCTATATTAAATGAATATTATGGCGTATATGTAACACAGCCGGAAGATGCGAAATGGCGTCTGGATAATATGCATGAGACATATTTACAGGATATGAACAGCAAATATGTTTATCCTAATGTATTTATGAGTATTGATGATACAAACAAAGTGTCACAGTATGATACAGATATTAAGAAATATGCAGAACAGAAGAAAGCAGATTGGATCCTGAATGGAGGAATTGATGAAGAATGGGATTCTTATCTGAAAAAAATGGAGAAGTACGGGCTTTCCGATTACCTTTCAATCAAGCAAAAATATTTTGACCAGTATCAGGATTCATTAAGCAGTGAAAAATAAGAGAAGATATCATTTTGACAGGAGGAACTATATGAGCGAAATGTTGGAAAAGGCAAGAAAATATGAATTTATACAGGGACAGCAGATCAAAGAGGAAGAAAGACCAGCCTTTCATATAACTCCTTATGTTGGCTGGATGAATGATCCAAATGGATTTTCCTATTATAAAGGAGAGTATCATTTGTTCTACCAGTATAATCCGTATAGCACACATTGGGACAGTATGCACTGGGGACATGTAGTGAGTAAGGATTTATTGCATTGGAACTATGTTCCGACTGCATTGGCACCGGATGAAGATTATGATAAATTCGGCTGTTTTTCAGGAAGTGCCATAGAATTAGAGGATGGCAGACAGTTGCTTATGTATACTTCTGTAAATCAGGAGAAACTGGAAGACGGAACTGTAAGGGATATTCAGACACAGGCAGTGGCAGTTGGAGATGGTAAGGATTATGAAAAGTATGATAAGAATCCGGTTCTGACAGCCAAAGATCTTCCAAAGGGGGCTAGTAAAGTAGACTTTCGTGATCCCAAAATCTGGAAAGGGAACGATGGAAACTTTTATTGTGTTATAGGAAGTCGTCCGGCTGATGGAAGCGGACAGATCCTTCTTTACAGAAGTAAAAATGGCTTTGAATGGGAATTTGTAAGCATTCTGGCAAAGAATCAAAATCGTTATGGAAAAATGTGGGAATGCCCGGATTTCTTTGAATTGGACGGCAAATATGTGCTTCTGACAAGTCCACAGGATATGCTTCCGGAAGGATTAGAATTTCATAATGGAAATGGAACGTTATGTATTATTGGGGAGTTGGATCCTGAGACACATACTTTAAAGGAACAGTTTTGTCAAGGTGTTGATTACGGAATTGACTATTACGCAATGCAGACACTGCTTGCGCCGGATGGACGAAGAATTATGATCGCTTGGATGCAGAACTGGGATACGCTTGCATATCGATGCAATGACTCTGGATGGTTCGCACAAATGAGTCTTCCAAGAGAACTGTCTGTTAAAAACGGAAGATTGTATCAGGTTCCGGTCAGAGAACTTAATGCCATGCGTGCAAACAAAGTCGAGTATAACAATGTTGTGATAAAAGATACCAGGCTCACACTGGATCAGATTGAAGGACGAACGGTAGATCTGGAACTTGTGATACGACCGGCAGATAAAGACAATCTTTATAAAAAATTTGAACTCTGTTTTGCAGAGAATGAGAAATATCATTCTACATTATGTTTCCGTCCGGATGAATCTGTTTTAAAAATCGATAGAAAATTCTCAGGAAGCGAACGGGCGCTGGTTCATCAGAGCAGTTGTCTGGTAAACGGTGACAGCAATGAACTAAAACTGCGTGTGATTTTGGATAAGTTTAGTGTGGAAGTATTTATTAATGACGGCGAGCAGGTTATGTCTGCGGTTATTCTTACAAAGCAGGAAGCAAAGGGGATTTCTTTCTTTGCTGATGGTGCAGTTAAGCTTGATATAGTGAAATATGATTTATTATAATAAAGCGTTATAAATTGGGACATAATACAGCATTTATTGGTAAGGTTGGTAATGATTTTTTTGGAGATCAGTTGAGAGCAGCCATAAAAGAAGCAGGAATTGATGACATTGGCTTATGTACAGATGAAAAAATTCATACTACGCTTGCTATGGTACATACATATCCGGATGGAGATAGGGATTTTTCCTTCTATCGTAATCCGGGAGCAGACATGATGCTGAATAAAACTGAGATTTCCGAGGATATTCTCAAGGAAACAGAAATGCAAATAAGTAAAAAACTTTAAATTTGTAATTCTTGCCAAATAGCAAGGAAATCGCAAGACTTTGGTCATGTGAATTTCCTTGCTTTTTTTTCTCAAAGTGTCAGGTAAGGCCCTTGTTTATGGAAGAAATCAGCTCTGCCAGTTGTTTCCTTTTGGTGCGTGTATCACCGTTGATCATCAACTTGGAATAAATCTGGTTGACATATTGTTTCACAGTGCCTTCAGAGAGAAATAACTTCTCTGCGATTTCGCGGTTGCTCAGACGGTCGGTAATCAAAGCTGCGATTTCTGCTTCTCTGCTGTTCAGCACATTCAGGATCTCAGGCCTGTAATTACGGCTGGACAGGCGGAGACAGTGCTGTTCATAAACAGAACCAAGGGAAAGGATCCGGTCTGTAAAAGGCTCTGATGCTATGGAATTAATACTGCTCAGCATGTCCTTGATATAGGTATAATTTTCTACAAACGGAATCAGAAAGCCATCCGGCATGGCCTTTCCTAAGGCTTTCTGCAGAAGCTGTCGTGCATCATGATGTTTGCCCAGCATTGCGTAAGCAGCAGCGGTCTGGATCTGAACGTGGAGAGACACAAGTTCATAGTGCATTTTCTCACAGACAGGCAGAAGCGTTTCGCTTCTGCCTATAACTTTTGCGTACATTTTCTGTGAAAGAAAGACCTGATTCTCGATCATTTCCATCATAGGTCTGCAGGGAGAAAGAAAGCTGACAGTGGATAACATATGGTCTTTAAATAATGCGGGAATCTTTTCCGGCATTCTAATTAATGCATAGTAGTAAGCATAAGTACTGTCAAAAATATTCAGCCACATCATATTGTGGAGAGACAGAAGCTCCTTACGCTTTACTTCAGGGTTCTTCACAAAGGTGACACTCTCCTGAAAAAGGGAAAGCCTTGCAGCAAGGAAATCACAGCAGAGCGAAATATTGTGCTGTCCGTTTGAGGCAATGGTGGAATAAGTCTGCTCCAGCAGAATCTGTGCATCTGAAAAATTTCCCTGCATAAATGCTGCCTCTGCATTCATGAGCAATTCCGCACCCTGTCCATGCCCCTGGGTGATCCTGTAATAATGGGGCATACACTCATTCATAGCTGCCAGTTCTGCGTCCAGAGTTCCGGATCTGCGGTGAAACATCATCAGAACAGAAGGAGAACCGAAGGTCCAGCTTCCTGTTTTGCGGATACTGATGGCAGGTCTGGTCATTTTGGAACTGGCCTGACGGTGCAGAACGCTCATACCGGTGATATCGTTATACATCAGAAAACTCATAATAAGATCACATTCTCCGGAGAGATTCTTTCTCTCATCTTCGGACAAAGTGTTATCTTCAGCTATGGTATCTGTCAGAAGCTGCTTCAGTTCCAGCATTTTGGGAATCTGATGCCAGGTAAACATACGGCGCATTAATACGAGAAGGGCCAGAGGCCTGTTCTTCAGGATTTCTGTTGGACAGGCATCAAGAAATGCGAGAACCTTTTCCGGCGAAAGAGAAGCTAGGAGGATTCCTGCATCCTTTTGGATAACAGCAAGTGCAGCATCATAGTTAAGAGCCTTGCTATAGGCAGCAAGTGCCTGCAGGAACTGTTCATGGGATTCATACCATTGTCCGTAACGATTCCGGAAATCTGTCTGTTTTTCATGGGAAAGCATGGCAAAGGCACGCTGTGTACATTCCTTCATCATATGGTGAAAACGGAAGCTGATTCCATCGGGCAAAGGAGTGATAAAAGCATTCTGTCTGGTCATAAGGGAAAGAATCTGTCCGGCTTCCGGATTCCCAGTAATAAAAAGTGCCATTTCAACGGTAAATTCATCTGCAAGTCCCATAACAGTGAGAAATTCCTGCTGCGCATCAGAAAGAGGTGCGATCATGGCAGAGGAAAACATATCATAGATATTAGAAGTATGGTCAGGAAAATGTCCGCTTTCAAAAAAGGTACAGAGATTCAGATAGACTGCAGAGAACCACCCCTCACTGGAATAGAGAAGCGTGTTCAGCTGATCTTCGTTCAGGCTGGCACCGCAGCGATGGGTATAGACAGAAAGCTCCCGGCGGTTCAGACACAGATCCCTGGTATGGATCTGATATAACTTTTTGCCAAGACGGAGAATCTCTTTTCCGGACAGAAAAGCATTTCTGCCGGATACGATCAGGTGGATATTCTCAGGCAGTCTGTTGGCAAGCATACAAAAAAAATCTGCAACATGAGGTTCACCCAGCAGATGAAAATCATCAATAAAAATGTAGTAAGAGGTCTGACCGCTCAGGGAATAACAAAGCTCATCAGCAAGCATCCCGGCACTGGCAGCATCTGAGGGGCAACTATAATTATCCAGAAAATCAAGCCCTGCAAAGGCAAATGCCTTCTGAACGCTCTGCCAGAAAACAGACAGATTATCAGAATAAATACTGATCCGGATCACACAGGAATTTCCGTTTTTGCTCTGTTTGTCCAGATACCAGTTGATGGCAGTTGTTTTTCCATATCCCATGGGAGCGGTCACAGCAGTGAATGCAGATTGTGAAATCGGCTTCAGATTCTCCTGCAGACGCTCAGAGATGTAAATTGTATTCAGATTATATTTCTTTTTAGACATCTGTAAAACCCCTCACTTGATACGATATGTTTCATTTTAGCATATAAAGTATCAAAATGAAACTTTTTCCCAGGCGGTTTTTCAGGCAATATCTGCCACTGCTTTTGCTATACGGGGACACTTTTTGGTTCCAGGTTCCTTCTGAAACGCTTCTCTATCAGATAATTCGTATGGAACCTTCAAAAGTCTATGATTATGTAATTACATTTTACTTGAAAAATCAAATAACATATGATAAATTATAAATGTGACGTAAAAAAAGTCACATTTATAAAAAGGTGATTAGTATGAGAGAATTTTTGGAAAAAACATTACGGCAAAATGTAATAATGACAGAGAATAAAGAGGTATATAAAAAGCTTCCATTAGCATATCGTGGAAGATATGACATTTTTACAGTAGAGACTAATGGTGTATTATGGATGGCTATTCATCCCAAAGATGATATCGGACTTGTTGTTTTGCGTAGAGACAGAGCTGGCGTGGAAAAAATAACAGGATTAAACTGTGCAGTTTTTCTTGATCGAACAACATTTTATATAAAAGAAAAGATGATGGAAGAAGGAATTCCTTTTGTAATAGATAGGAAGCAGGTATTTCTTCCGTTTATTGGGTATTTGCTGAGTAAAGAAAATGAAAGAGAGTTGGCACCAGTTCATTTGATTTCATTTTTGACGCAAAAAATGCTTTTAATGGCCATTTATGAACGATGGAAGGAAGTAAAAGTATCTGATGCGGCGAAACGATTGGAAGTGTCAACAAAATCTGCAAGCCGGTGTTTTGATGAACTGGAATATTTAAATATTGATGTGTTGGGTATGAAAGGTAAATCAAGAGTCATCGATATTCCGGATGAACGAGAACAATTATGGCAACAGATTAAGATGGTATTAAGAAATCCAGTAATTCGAAGATTTATTTTGAGAGAAGATATAAAATTTGAAAAGAAAGCAGGTATTTCTGCTTTATGTGAGTATTCTCTTTTATCCGATAATGTTTATCCTACTTATGCCGTGACGAAGAAAGAACTAAAAGATAGTGGAGTGAAAGCGGAAAAACAAGTGAGTGAATTGGAAGAAATTGGCTGTATTGTCTTGGAACTGGGATATTTCATTGATTTTCTGGGAAAAGGATTTCAAGATCCTTTGAGTGTAGTACTGTCACTGACAGGAGAAGAACAGGAAGAGGAACGGGTTGATATTTCTATTAATGAGATGTTGGAGGAATATGTATGGTCAAAGGATTAGATACATTTTGGAAGTACTTTGCAGATTATGAAGAACAGTATGTTTTAATAGGTGGCGCAGCCTGCGATATTCTTTTTGAGAGCAATGAAGTGAATTTCAGGGCTACAAGAGATCTGGATATGGTTTTGATTGTTGAAGCATTAACTCCGGAGTTTGGAGAGAAATTTTGGAAGTTTATCGTTGATGGGAAATATAGAAATAAAGCAACAAATGGTAGTAACCCTCAATTCTATAGGTTTGATAAACCAGAAGAAGATAAATTTCCGAAAATGATCGAATTGTTGAATTGTTTTGTAGAAGCGATTTTGAACTTAAAAGCGCGGAAGGAATTACACCGATACATATTGATGATGAAGTATCCAGTTTATCAGCAATTCTTTTGAATGATGATTACTATAAGGCACTTCTTAATGGAAAAGTTATAAGAAATGGACTTTCTGTTCTAAAACCAGAATATATAATACTTTTCAAGGCAAAAGCGTATCTTGATTTGAAAAGTCGAAAAGATTTAGGTGAAAAAGTGGATTCCAGTGACATAAAGAAGCATAAAAAAGATGTTTTGCGTATTGCATCGGAACTTATACTTGAAAAAGTAGAAGGATTGCCGATTGCAGTAGGTAATGATATACATAGTTTTATTGACTTGCTGGAGCAGGAACCATTTGATCAAAATTCATTGAAAAGATATGGACTGAAAAATGAGGATATTATGGAATTGTTAAAGAAAGTATTCGGATAAAAGTGCTCTTTATCTGTCACGGCAGGACTATGGAATATCAGACAGAATGAACTGGAATGGGGATAATCGTTAAAAGGTATTAAAGGAAGAATAGAGATATTATTATGGCGTGTGAGGAGCGAGACTTGCACGCCTTTTTGGTATAAAAGTACGTGCTTTTTTACGTGAAAGAGTGATATACAGGATCAACTTAGATAATCAATATGAATATCAGGATTAAAATCCCGGATAAAATGATTAATAATCAGCCTTATACCATCCGGGAGTACAAGATTTTCAGACTGCATAAGGACAGTGCAACGAATCAGGCAACTGTTGATATATTAGATCCTGTCTTTAACAGCAGTACTAACGAGCTTACCTTTAAGTCAGATAAATTCTCCATTTATGTACTGACTTACAAAGATACCTACTATTCCCCAAGTTACCCGGTAACAGGCATTAAGGTATCTCTGGATACTCTTACCTTAACAAAGAAAGATGAAACCGCCCAGCTTACCGCAGAGGTGACACCGTCTTATGCAGACAATAAGCGTGTAACCTGGCAATCCAGCGATGAGAAAGTAGCAACTGTAGATGAAAACGGCAAGGTAACAGCAGTTGGAAACGGAACTGCCACCATTACCGCAACATCTGTAAGCGGCAGTTATACAGCGATAGTTTCCGTAACAGTGAAAATCCCTGTGGAAATCCAGAAGCTCACCATAGAAGCAGAGAAAGAAACCCTGACAAAGATTGGTGAATCCACAGAGTTGAAAGTAAAGATTGAGCCTGAAAATGCAGATTTACAGAAACTGATCTGGAAATCCGATAACGAAAAAGTTGCCACTACAGATGAAAACGGCAAGGTAACAGCAGTGGGAAATGGAACTGCAGAGATCACAGTTACAACAGAGGATGGAAAAATTACAGCTTCCATTATGATCACAGTGAAAGTCCCGGATGAACCCACGATCAATAAGACCACAGGCTTCAGAAGGTTAAGAACCCGTTCTGTAAAACAGACAAAAACTTCTGTGACATTGCAGTGGAACATCATTAAGGATGCAGATGGATATTTCATATACGGTAACCGCTGTAATACAGGTACAAAGTCTTACAAGTACAGGAAGCTTGCCACCATCACCGGTGGAGATATCAGCACATGGACCCAGAAGGACCTGGAAAAAGGTACTTACTACAAATATGTGGTAAAAGCCTACAGACTGGTAAATGGCAAAAAGGTAGTGACAGACACATCCATATCTGTACATGCAGTCACCGGAGGCGGTAAATACGGAAATGCAAAAGCTGTTTCCGTAACCCAGATTGGAAATAAGAAGAATGTTTCAAAGATCACCCTGAAAATGGGAAAAACCGCACAGATAAAAGCAAAAGAAGTAAAGAAAGATAAGAAGATTGCACGCCACAGAAAACTTTGTTACGAAAGCAGCAATACAAAAGTAGCCACCGTTACCCCGGATGGCCTTATCAGAGCAACAGGCAAAGGAACCTGCACAATATGGGTATATGCACAGAATGGCGTATACAAAGCTCTGAAAATCACTGTAAAATAATCCTGATGGGGTTTTAACTGTGAAATGAAAAAATACCGGATTGAGCCAAACAGGCCTGATCCGGTATTTTTTTCGTTCCGGGAATTTATAAGTGTTATAGAAAAAACAGGAAAAAGGTGGTAATATAAAAAAATACAGAGAGAAAGGACATGGCAGAGTGGATATATGACGGAAAATACAGTATTACCACTGATAAATACAGCATTTGAGCCAGGAAATGCAAGAAAAGCAGCAGAGAGTTTTGCAGACAGGGATTTCCGGGAGATCGCTATTGCAGAATTTTATTATTTCACAGGGCAGGCGCAGAAATGCAGTGATCTGGTGGAGATTTATATTATGAGTTCCCGGCTGGAACTGAAGCTGTCTGCATGTATGCTCTATGTGTACTCTAATCTTACACTGGGAAATGCGAAGGCATCCGGACGTGGCCTTGAGATCATCCGGGAATGTCTGAGAAAAGAGATGGAAGCTCCCACTTCTGAGAGAAATACAGCATACTGTGTATTTGCAGGATATATGGGAACAGTTCTTTTACATCTCTCTACAGAGGAACTGCCGGATATGAAGAAATATATGAGCAGTCTGCCTCAGGGACTGAGAATTTTTGCTGCCAATGTAATTTCCCATGACCTTTATCTGAAAGGTGAATACAGCAGAGCGCTGGGAATCTGTGATGCGGCACTGTTTTCCTGTAAAGAAATTTATCCTGTTGGGATGATATATCTTTACTGTGTAACTGCTATGTGTGAAATCAGTCTGAAGAATCAGGCAGAAGCAGAAAAAGCCATACTCACTGCATGGAAACTGGCAGTGAAGGATGAGCTTATCGAGCCGTTTATCGAACTCCACGGACTTCTCCAGGGACTTCTGGAGTCCTGCATCCGCAAAGAAAATCCGGAGATGTACAGAAAAATATCGGATGCAGTTATTACCTTCAGCCGTGGATGGATGGCGGTTCACAATCCTGCATCAGACAACCCTGTGACAGACGCTCTGACTACCATGGAATTTTCCATTGCCATGCTGGCCTGCCGGGACTGGAGCAACCGGGAGATCGCAGAACACATGGGGGTATCCTTAAACACCGTGAAGCATTATCTTACAGATATCTTTAATAAGCTTCATGTAAAAAAGAGAGATGAATTAAAGAATTTCGTATTAAAATGATCGGGAAATCCAGGAAGATACGGTATTTGCTCTGCGTAACCATCCTCTGATGCCGCAGGATATTAAAATCTATGGATTTATCATGGACTCAATAACAGGAGAACTCAGGGAAAATTTTGTTTGACTTAAAAAACAGAAAATATAATGTATTGTGTGTGATGGAAGCATTTCAGATAATAATAGTTACTTTGCGCATTTTGTGTTATAATTGAGATTAACAGGAAATGATAAATATCTGTAAAATGAATGTTTATCAGGAACTTACCGGAGGACATTTTAGTTAAGGCGTAATAAATTTCGGACTTTGTAAAATGCAAAAGGGAGATCAATGATATGAGAAAAAAAACAGTTCAAACAAGCAGTACCAAAAGCAGTACCAAAAGCAGTACCAAAGGCAATGCAAAGAGTAATACAAAGAGCAATGCAAGAAACAGCGTAAAAAGCAGTGTAAAAAGCAGCGTAAAAAACAGTGCAAAAAACAGTCCTCAAAAAGCTGTTAAGACTGTTGCTCCAACAGCAGAGAATGTTTCTGTTAAGCAAACCGCAATTATTCAGGAGCCAGCTGTTGAACAGAATGAACAGAACATTCCAACGAAACAGCCTGATCTGGGACCGCGAAGAAGTGTAGCCTTCATTGGATCAGAATGTTATCCATTTGTTAAGACCGGTGGATTGGGAGATGTAATGTCTGCCCTGCCAAAGAGTCTGGCAAAATTAAACATTGATGTTAAGGTCATTATTCCAAGATACAAATGTATTCCTCAGAAATTTCAGGAAAAGATGGAATACAGGGGTTCCTTTGATATGAATCTCTGCTCTGATGGAAAGCAGTATTATGTGGGAATTATGGAATATCAGGAGGATGGTGTTGTCTATGATTTTATAGATAATGATGAGTTCTTTTCCTGGGGAAATCCATATACGAATCTCATAGATGACATTCCGAAATTCTGTTATTTTGCAAAAGCTGCCCTTGCTGCCCTTAATTATCTGAATTGGACTCCTGATGTAGTACATTGTCATGACTGGCAGGCAGCTTTAGTACCACTTTATCTGAGAACCTGTTTCCAGGATACAGATGTAGGACGTGCAATTTCAGTACTCACAATACATAATCTGAAGTTCCAGGGTATTTATGACAGAAAAATGATTCAATACTGGTCAGGACTTCCGGATTATGTATTTAATAAGGACTGCATGATTCAGAACTGGCTGGATGCCAATATGTTAAAGGGTGGTATCGCTTACAGTAACAAAGTTACAACCGTAAGTAACACCTATGCCTGGGAGATTCAGACAGAGGAATATGGCGAGGGACTTGCAGAGCATTTAAGATATCACAACAATAAGATTCTGGGAATTGTGAATGGTATTGATACGGATATCTGGAATCCGGCAACTGATAAGCTGTTAGCTGCTGATTATGATGAGAAGTCAGCAATAAAGAATAAAAAGATTAATAAAAAAGCTCTTCAGGAATCTCTGGGGCTGGATGTAGATGAGCATAAGATGGTAATCGGACTTATTTCACGTCTCACCAACCAGAAAGGTCTTGATCTTGTAAATGACGTAATCCCGGGAATTATGGATGAACATACGCAGGTGGTTGTTCTTGGTACTGGTGATTCTCAGTATGAGAATACATTCCGTTATTATGAAAACAAATATAAAGGCAATTTCTGTGCATATATTGCTTACAATGAAAATGTGGCTCACAATATTTATGCAGGATGTGATGCGCTTCTGGTTCCATCAAGATTTGAACCATGTGGACTTACACAGCTTATAGCCATGAGATATGGTGCAGTTCCGATTGTAAGAGAGACCGGAGGACTCAAAGATACGGTTCAGCCTTATAATATGTTTGAGAATACAGGAAACGGTTTTACATTTGACAGATATGAAAGCGGGCTGCTTTACGACGCGATCAACAGAGCAAAGACTCTCTATTTCGAGAACAGGAAATCCTGGGATGATATGGTAATCCGCGATATGAATAAAGATGTTTCCTGGGAAAAGAGTGCAAAACAGTACAAAGATATGTATGTAGGATTAACACCAAGGGATTAGAGCGTGTTTGAAAAATGCTTTACGCAAGATTTTTTGGAACAATATTAAAAATGAATAAATGCAAAGTAAGGTGTGAGTCATAGAAATATGGCTTGCGCCTTTTTCTGACGCCACATTATAATATTGATTACAATGGATGGCATATTGATGGAACCATTATGGAATGGGACTATAGCATTCTTGATCGAAGCGGATATTTAATTGCACGGGTCAATAAAGAACTGTTTCATATGACTGATACATATGTCATTGATGTACAGAATCCAGGAAATGCGTTGGATGCTCTGATGTTTGTACTTGCGATTGATGCAGAAAAATGTTCCAGAAATTAAAAAGTTGATCTTGTTGTCGAAGATATTCGGAGATGGGGAGGTAGCATGGGATTATTCAAAAAGAAAATCGTGAAAAAAACATATGACCGAGAACATATGAAACCAGTTATTCGTGCAAGCATTTGTACCGGAGAAGAAGTAGCAGGGTTCAAAGACATACGGACCGGAAAAATCGAAGAAATCATGCTGATCAGATCGCCGGAGGACTTAGAAAAATTCAAAGAGATATATGAGATAACAGAGGAAATTGCAAAAGAATATTAGACATTGGATAAGGAGAAGGTGTTGTCATGAGAACTATAGGTAATATCCTTTGGTTTATATTTGGAGGATTACTGGGCGGACTGGCATGGATTTTTGCAGGATGCATGCGGTCAATGTGTCAAAAACTGCCCGATGAATAACATTGTATTTGAAAACGGAAAGCCGATATGGGGGAATCAATGTACTCGCTGTATGGCATATAACGCCGATACAGGATTTTTATAATCCTATACCGGCGTTTGTTGGTTACGAGAGAATGTGTTTTACGCTTACTTTCCAAATGTATTGCTGGATTTAGCTGCAGCTTTAGCTGCCATGGTGTTGGTGGACTCAAACAAGGAAGTTGTCGGCGCGACCGGACACATCAGTACTCGTCCTGTTCCACGATAAACATTTACCAGACCCTCACCGCTAACTGCAGATCCTACAAGCGTTTTCGTAGATCTTTCTACGGTGAATTCAAGATTTGATGACCAGCATACAGCAAGATTTCCATCAATTTTCAGTTCATCATTTTCCAATATGACTTCAATCAATTCATCTTCAGGAACATTAGATTCCAGTGCAGCGATACCATTGCCCTGTAAACTCAGATTAAATAGCCCTTCGCCACCTAATACGGCTGATGAAAGGTTCTTTCTGGCTACAACGTTACTTTTTACATTTGCATCACAAGCCAGGAACATGCCATCTTCAATTGTCATTCCGGCTGATCCCCACTTGCCAACATCTGCAAGAATAATATATTTATATGTTGGTTCCAGTACCAGGCAGCCTTCACCAACATATTCCGGTTTAACTGCGGTTTCTTTTGTAACGGCACCTTTGATTGCTTTTCCAAGGAAATCTCCAATGCCTTTTACGCCAGATGTAGCTCGTACATTTCCGCCCATCCATTGCATGGCACCGGCTTGGATAACAGCTGAATGGTCTTTATCAATATCAATAACAACCTGTCTTCTTCTGACATTCATTTTACTCATGAAATACTCATTCATTGCATTCATAGGTGAAACGCTGGCATCCTGTACATATTCAAGTACATGGAAGTTCCCGATACTTTTCGCATATTTTCTGTTTTCATTTTGTAAGTTTTCAATTCGCATAGCATAATCTCCCTTTTAATAATCTATGATGTTGCTCGGATATGCTTATTATAAAAGAGTCAGCATAGATAGAAAACAATTCGTGCAGAGAAATATAAAGACAGAATTCTCAAAATTCGAGAAATATAAAGATGCAATTCCTCATGGTGGATGTGTATTATGAAAAAGAAATTTGTTATAGTGACAATATCAACAAAAAAGCAGAATATAAATGGAGTGATCAGATGGAAGCGGCACAGAGAATTCGATTAATCCGGATAATAGAAAAGATGGAGAGAAATTCGGCATTCAGTAATAAGCTTGGTATAAAGAACGCATCTGAATATTCAGCAGAAAAAGAACAGAAAAAATGAAAGACACATATCAAAATGAGTTTCAGAAGGAGAAAAAAATGTTATCGTTATTATTTGCAATTTAGAGGTGGGTATCGTAAAATCAGAGCAAAGATTGCAAGAAAGTAGGAGACAACAATGCTGACTGTTCGTGAAGCGATGAAAACCGGCGGCCTGAGCAAATGCCGGCTTCTGGCAGGGGAGGCGGGGCTTGACAACGCCATTACCTGCGTGGACTGCATGGAGGTACCGAACATTGAGCCCTGGCTGCGCAGCGGCGAGCTGCTCATCACTACCGGCTACGCCCTGCGGGACGATGAAAATGCCATCCCCTACCTGCTGGAGGCCCTGACCAAGGGCAAGGCCGCCGCCTTGGCTATCAAGACCCGGTTTTTGGGTGAACTCAAGGACACTGACATTGCTCTGGCCCAGCGCCTGGGGTTGCCTCTGTTCGAGATGCCCTCGGATATGCCCACAACAGAGATGGTGATGCCTGTGGTGCGGATGCTGACCAACCGCCAGGTGGAGATCATGGAATTTTCCGAAAAGATACACAA
>ERZ834859.2070-NODE-2070-length-18780-cov-6.369079_pt1 | contig 18780 bp, 13 predicted proteins | sample MGYA00519947_ERZ834859 | MGnify/ENA primary metagenome ERZ834859 (study PRJEB31850, sample SAMEA3708763) | human gut metagenome | biome: human gut; feature: human-associated habitat; material: faeces | place: China | collected 2014 ...
CAGGATGAAAACCAATTCTGTCATAATGAAAACCCTCCTTCGTTTGATTGCGCTCCCATTGTAGCACAGCCGAAGGAGGGTTTGGTCGCCTGTGGGGCGACATTTAAGACAATTACGTAAGGATATGACCTTTATCCGTTGCAACGGCTGTATACCTAAGAACCATATTATCCGAAATGTTTATGGAAAAATTGCCGTTACCGTAGCCGCCAAGGAATCGATTGCACACTGTACCCGCCTCCTCTATTGAAATATCTGTTATAAACCTCATTCACCGCTTCCACATACACCACAAAGGATGGATGGTTATGATCCTGTCGAGACAGATACATGTTTTTCTTATCAAGATACCTATCCCGGACTTTCTTCCATAAGCCCGCGTTTTTCAGTTCATTCGCTCGGTCAGTCACTTGATGTGAGTGCGGCACCTCATTCCATGTATATTGACTCCAGAGCTTATTATGTATTAACCGCATATAATTACCGTTTCGATTTTTTGCGATAATCGCAACATCAAAGCTGAATTCAACATTTGGAGTATCATTAAAATGCAGCAGTGCGGTCAAGCAAGAAGTTGAATCTTGTGCATCCGAAAAGAACTTCCCGCCCACTGCCTTGTTAAGGGCATTTCTAATTGTATCTTTCAGCAATCGCGGGTCACGATACTCGTCATCTGCCTTCACGACCAATAGATTGTAGTCCAGATCATACGGCCCGTCTCCATTTCTCGTAATCATGTTCCTGGCGCCGCTTCCGACAAGTGTAAACTGTGCAGAAATTCCCCTCGCCCTGAGCAACTCACAGGTTTTCTTAAGGGTCCTTGAACAATCCGAACGATAGCGTTTTGCCTCGGACTCATAAACAAACTCATACGCCATATATGCTCTCCTTCTCGCCCATGCCATCCATTTAACATCGAGGTTAAATCATTATAGAATAGCACAGAAAGTTTGATTGTCAATAGCAATTTGGCCCGGTTGTAGTATTTTTTTAAATTTCAACCCAAGGTTACTGATTATACGCCCAGCAAACTCTGGTCGAACGCGAACAGCGCCTCGTTGATCTTGAAAATGTCATAGTCCCGCTGCATGATGAAGTACTCGATGATGACATCAAACTTGCTGCTGGGGCTGAGGGCGTAGCCCGCGCAGGCTATGAGGTCGCGGGTCTCCGGCAGGCTCAGTTCCAGTGCGATGGCGAAGGCCACCGCTGTGGGCTTGGAGGGCTTGTAGTCCGGGTTGTTGCGGATTTTGGAGAACAGTTTGCGGTCCACATTGGCCTTTTTGTAGATTTCAGAATCCTTTTTGCCGCTGCGGTCAATGAGCTTCAGCAGGGTCTCCGAGAATCCGGCGTCCAGATGCGCCAGCAGGTCGTCCAGGTTGCCTGAGGCCACGGAAGCGGAGGCATACTGCGGTGCGGCATCTTCGTAAACGCTCAGCGGCTGGCTTTGCAGGTCAAAGCTCCTGCGCAGACGCTCCCGGCGAGTGTCGGTGTGGGCGTCCACATAGTGGTCGTCGATGTACTCGGCAATGTCGGCGAACAGCTTGCCGCTGATCTGGTAGGCCTTGCGGTCGAAAATAACGAGGTAGACTGTCATGTCGCTGCCCAGCAGGAACTGGCCGATGGTGTCCGCCGCCACCCGCAGCGCCTGATCCTTGGGGTAGCCGAAGATGCCGGAGGAGATCAGCGGGAACGCCACTGTTTCACACTCATGTGCCTGGGCCAGCGCCAAGCTCGTCCGATAGCAGGAGGCCAGCTGCTCCCGCTCGCCATGTCCGCCGCCTCGCCACACAGGCCCAACGGTGTGAATCACATACCGGCAGGGGAGGAGGTAGGCTTTTGTGATCTTGGCGTCGCCGGTTTTGCAGCCGCCAAGCCGTCGGCACTCGGCCAGCAGCTCCGGCCCTGCCGCACGATGGATGCACCCATCCACCCCGCCCCCGCCCAGCAGGGACTCCTTGGCCGCGTTGACAATGGCGTCCACGGGCATTTTCGTGATGTCGTTGCGAACGATGATAAGGGGCATAGTGTCACCAACTTCCCATGATTAAAATTAAGTCAATGTGTGTTGCCCTCAACCTTTTCTGCTTCGGATATTTCTTCCCAATCCCCAAGATTTCCACACCTGCGAAGGTAATCGTGACCACCATCCACGGCGCAGGAGCCGCAGCTGCAAAACTCAAAATCATGGACAGTTTTGCTTTCGATGATATCTCCGCATTTCTTACATCTGATTGCGTTCCTGATAATTCTCGGCATAATCATTCCCTCTTTAGCGCATTTTTGATTTTCTCTTTTTCCCCGCTGCCGTCTGTACGGAGGCGCAGCAGCGGAACGGCACACTTTTCCAGGATGGAGTTCTTCTTCATATCTCGCTCTGCCTGTTTGCTCTCGGCCTTATGGAAGGCAGTGCCGTCTACTTCGATGGCCAGCACGGGGCGCTTATCCATCTGATTAAACAGCAGAAAATCCACATGGGTCAGCGGATTGCGGGCGTATTTGCGTTCTTCCGCTGTCAGCGGTTCATAGTCCTTCACCAGCGTCGCAAGTGAAACATGCTCCGCGCAGCCGATGGAGGAAAATGCCTCCTCGGCCAGCACTTCTTGAATCGCGGAGTACATGAGATTCTCAGAGTCATACTCAGATATCCGCTTATGTTTTTGCAGGTAAGCCCTGCGCTGCTCGGCATAGCCTTGATAGAGCATATCGAATACGGAATAGACTTGACTCTGGATAACTTCAAAATTGTTATATTCGATGTACCGAGTCAAGTCGCCATAGTTGGTCTGGTCATTGCGCGGGTCTTGAGATGTAACTACCGTCAACGAATGAACTGCGCGGGAAACCGCCACATTCAGCATGTGGGGATCATCTACGAAATCTGTGATGACATTGTCGACCGAGGTCAGAATGATGGCATCCTGTTCCCGTCCCTGAAACTTATGGACGGTGTCCACCTCATAAGTATCTCCCAGCTGCTTGCGAATGGCTGCCACCTGGTCCCGATATGGCGTGATAATGCCGATGCTCTCGAAATTCTGCTGATGCAACCGCGGGAGAGCCTCTTGCTGGATTACATCGATCTGCCGCTGGTTGAGATGTCCGCGGGCGTGGTTGCCAGCGGTTGTTCGATACATGGTCAACACATCCGGCTCATCATGGTCTTTGGTCATAACGATCAGCTGCCCGTGGTAGAACTTCTGATTGCAGAAGTTGATGATTTTCGGGTGGCAGCGGTAGTGCTCCCGCAGCAGCGTAACAGGTGCGTCCTGCCATATTTCCAATGCGGAGGATAGCAGACTATGGGTAGAAAAGCGATACCGCTCATCCAAGGAGTACTTTTGCCAAATAGAATCGCTGGTGCGGATGTCATCCTCTGTCAATACATTGGGGAGTTGCTTTAAATCTCCGACAATCACGATATTTCGCGCACAGGAGAAAGCTAGCACCCCGGTGGCCAAATCAACCTGCGAGGCTTCATCTACAATCAAGTAATCATAAGTGTGATTGATGCTCAGTGTTCCTTTGATGGAATAGGTCGTACTGAGCACCACCGGATACTCGCATGTGAACTCCTTGGAATTCCATCGAAAATCACTTTTTTCAAAACGCCTTCGATTCCCTTTCCAAGGGTAGCGTACTGCCAATTCCGCGCGGAATAGTCGCAGGGACTTCTGTGTGAGTTCGTCCATCTTCGCATCAAAAGCATAATGCTCCAGCTTGCGAGTCAGTTCCCGCTTTTCGGCCTCCAACTCTCCCCTTTTTACAGAATAGAATTGATGCTGCAAATAGGGAATGACCAGCTCTGGAGAGCGGAGAAACAGTTTGAGTGCATTGCGATTGAAGCGAAACATGATGGAGAGTTTTTGCAAAAGACCCAAACGAGTCTCACGCTCTGCATGCTGTTCAAATTCCATCCAAAGCGCAAGAAGCTTCTGCGAGGACAGCTTGTCCAAGCTCTCCATTGGCACGTCACTGTAACTTGCGTAATATTCCTCAAAATAATGCTGCTCCGGGTTTAGCTGCAAGAACTCCTGCTCGATTTCCGCAATGCGGTTTTTGGCATTAAGCATTTCGTTCAGTTCTTTGGAGAGTGCAGTCGTTTCCTGATCTAATTGCTGTCGTTCCTCCGGAGGCATTTCCCAATCGCTCATATTCGGATAGGCGCCGGTCTGTGCATCCAGAAACTTCTCTTTGTTGGCAAGACTGCCGAGAAACGCAGTCAGAAAAGCAGCATTTTTCTTCTCCAGCTTTTCCACAACATTATGCGTTGCGGAATTGTTGTTGGAGACAACCGCCACGGTTTTTCCGCTGCGAACAACATTGGCGATGATATTCAGGATCGTTTGTGTCTTCCCAGTACCCGGCGGCCCCTGAATGATACTGATTTTGGAGGAAAGCACCCGTTCTACCGCCAGCTTTTGACTCTGGTTCAGGCCAAACGGATAGATCACTGCCTCCGGCATCTGGGGCATTTTGACGTCTTTCTGCGGTGCAAGATAGCTTGCCAACACGGTATCCTCGCTGACCTGCTGGATCTTGTCATACTGCATGCTTAGAATGTTGATACCGTTTTCCGCCACCAGACTGATTGCAGCGGCAGTCTCCTTGAAATATTGGAATGTTTCTTGATTTTTACCATCTGTCAGGCAATTCTGCTGGAACTGCACTTCGCTCCTGTGAAACGATAAATCTCTCTTTCCGTTGCGGACAATACGATAATACCCACTGAAGTCGAGAATCTCATCAATTCCGCTGATGGTTTGCTCGTTTACGGTGACAATCACCCGTGCAGGGTCGATTTTCTTTTGCAGGGGTAGGATCTCCACATTGCTACGCTGAAAGCTGTACGACTTATTGGGCGCACTGGTATAGACGACCTCGCACTTCCCGTCATGGAACTGAAAGCTCGCAACCGAGTCCGTCTGGTCTTTTCCCTTTATGATGATTAAGCGCTTTCGTGCGTCCATAGGCATCTCCCCATCAATTCAACTCTCAACTCATAAGTTGCGAGTTATTTCATCACTCGTTCAAGAAGCGTCTGGTAGCTGTCCACGACATCATAAACCACATTTCCGTTACTTATTGCTTTGAAATGTTCTCTTGCGCAGTGGATTTTGGATTCCTCAATGAGCCGGAGCTGCATAGAGGACATAGAGCCTTTTGTTTCGGCAACAAAATAGATGTGTTTGACGGTACCTTCATAGAAAGCAATCGCCCAGTCTGGATTATAATGCCCCACCGGTGTTGCAATATAGAAGCTGTCCGGCAGCTTCACATAAACTGCAACATCTGCGTTCGTGTCCAGATCGGTCGCAAAATCTCGTTCGTTTGTAGAATCATACACGATATGGTCGTATAGATGTCGCTGCGCCTTCATCGCGTTCGTTCCGAGCTTGCCCTTGATGGTCGGTTCGGTAAAGATATCCGTATCGTAATGCTCGTCCAGCACATTGTAGGTGATGTGTTGAATGATTGCAGTTGCCTTTTCGTCATTGATCAAAGCGGCTGCTTTGATAATGAACTCTTCTGGATTGAATTTGAACTGCTCAAAAACGGATTTCTCAATGCCGGTCAGAATTGCAACGACTGCTTTTCGTGTCAAACCGGTCTCTCCGACCAGCTTGCCAATCAGATCATACTTCACACTGCTGTTGGCACGGATTTGCTTGCTGCTGTCATAAGTAGATGACTTTGACTTCGAGAATGCACTTCCGTCAAGAAGCGAGTCCTTTGACTTGATCTCATCCATTGCGCCAGTTTCAACCTTGAAGTAGATCTTTGGCACATGGAGATTTCGGTTGATGGATGCAATCGCCTTGTCAACAAGTTCATTGGTGTCAAAATCAACCACATATACTGATTTCGGGCTGATGCGTTTCCAAAGGGCCTTGAACTCCGGCATGGCGAGCTTATCAGGGTCAACTTGCAGCTCCACATTCTTGTCACGGGCGTTTTCCGGCTGCATGGCGCGGCTGTCATAGACGGAATCAAGAATATTGATCACAGAATCACGGCTATCTGCCACTTCCTCCGCAACCTGAATCGTACCGTTTGCTTTGTCAGCATAATATTTATCAGTCAGTACGCCCTTCTTGTCGATATAGCCGTTGACAATCAAATCAAAATAAATCGCCTGCGCCGTATCGCCGTCCACGACCTGTTCGTTGCCTCTGGCATCCACAATGACCTTGCCCTTGAAGAGGTCGGCAGTAACCGCCACGGGGCGTCCTGCAACCGCATCGGCAAGCTCACTTTGCAAGCCTTTTGCAAAGCTGTCATAGCTCTCGCTGGCGATAACGGTCAGAACATTGATGGACTGCACATCATTTCCAAGCACGTTGGCGTCCATGCGTTCGCCGTCCTGATTGACACACAGGCGCAGACCGCGACCGACCTCTTGCCGCTTGCGAACCTCGCTGCTGCTTTGTTTCAGTGTACAAATCTGGAACACATTCGGGTTGTCCCAGCCTTCGCGCAGTGCGGAGTGCGAGAAAATGAAACGCACAGGAGACTTTTTCGGATCACGATCCAGGAGCAGTTCCTTGTTCTTCATGATCAGGTCATAGGCGTCAATATCATCGGATGTGCCTTCCTTCTTGTCGGAAAGCTTGCTGTCGGTCATCTTGCCCTTCTTATCAACCGAGAAGTAACCGGCGTGGGTATCATGGGCAGAAATTGCGTCCAGATATTGAATGTAGTCCTCGTCTCCGATTTCCCGCTGCATGGAGCTGAGAATGTCGTTGTACTCTTCCTCGAACATATCGGCGTAGATGCCGTTGAACGGATGCCCAACCTCATCATACTGCTTGTACTTCGCAACCTCGTCGATAAAGAACAGGGACAGGACTTTGATGCCCTTATGGAAAAGCTGCCGTTCCCGCTCCAAGTGAGAAAGAATCGTCTCACGGATCTGAATGCGGCGAAGTTGGTCTTCACTGACCTTGCCGATCACGTCACCGGCAAAGATTTTGATACCATTTAGGAACTCCACAGAGTTATCGCGTCCATCAATGGACTTGACCACAAAGCCTTCTTTATATTCGTCGAGCTTGCCAGACTCGCCGGAGTTGTCATAGAGGTTGTAGCCAATACCGACCGTGGCGGTTTTCTTGCGAAGTCCCTTTGCTCCAATGTAGTCAAACTGAATGGTCGCTGTCGGGTCAGCTTTGGAAAGATTGATGCTTTCCAGATAGACGAATCCCTCGGTTGCCGTGCTGCCGGACTCCGTGATGCCCTTGACGGCGATTTTCTTGACCAACCGCTTGTTGTACGCTTCCATCGCGTCAAGGCGATAGACCATGTTATAAATGCTGTCCGCCTTATGAGTGGCGGAGTAGCGCAGCGTCAGCAGCGGATTAAACTCTTTCAGGCGTTCCTTTGTCCGCTTGCCCTCGACCGACTGCGGCTCGTCAATGATCAAAATCGGGTTTGTCTTTGCGATAATGTCGATTGGGCGGCGGGAGCGGAACTCGTCCAGCTTCATGTAAATGCGTCGTGCATCCTTACCTCTGGCGTTGAATGCCTGAGAGTTGATGATCATGACATTGATGGCGCTGTCCGACGCAAAGCGGTCAATTTCCGTAAGCTGTGCAGAGTTGTAGATGAAGAAACGAATCTTCTTGCCGTATTCCTCCGCGAAATGTTCCTGCGTCACCTGAAAAGACTTATAGACGCCCTCACGGATGGCAATGCTCGGCACGACCACGATGAATTTGCTCCAACCATAGTGCTTGTTCAGCTCATACATGGTCTTGATGTAGGTATAAGTCTTACCGACGCCGGTTTCCATTTCAATCGTCAGGTTATAGCGACCTTCCAGCTTGTCTGACGGTTTGATCTGATTAGTGCGCTGTACCTTTTGCAGATGCTCCAAAATCAGCTTGTCGGAAAGCTCCGGCACGATGCGTTCATTCCGCCAGCCGGTAAAATCGTCCATCGTTGCGATTGCTTGCTGCTCACCATCTTCAAGACCACGATCCATCATATAGGTCGGCGTAAGGTACGGCTGTCCGGCAAAGACGTCAACGACCGCTTTTGCCGCATCTGCCTGAAATTTTTGGTGTTTGAATTGGAGTTTCATAACTGATGCTCCTTGGTTTTCTTTTGGATCATTTTCAAATTGATTTCCTTACATTTTTCACGGTTTTCATGAAACCTCTGCTCAATCTCATTGTTTGATTCCGCTTTAGTCGCAGGAAGTAAATCCGCATTATAGTAAGAAAACATTGTATGAACCGCTGCATTTGCAAAAGCCGCTAAAAAGCGAGATTCTATCGCAGGTACAGGTTTTCCCTCAAATGCGTAGCGCCAGTCAACGAAGGCGTTTGAGAGCAAAATAAGCTCATCGAGTCCTTTTTCGGAGCCCGCATACTCCGGTGCCTTTTCGATTAAGTATGCCCACAGTTCCTGTTGAAAGGATTTCGGAAGCATCTGAAAAAGAATTAGCAAGTTGTGCTCTTTTCCATATTCAATTTGGTTTTTAGCTAAAATTGCCTTGAGTGCTAATTCGACAGAAAATGCGCCGTTTACAACTAAAGGGGCAAAAAGCAAAAGCAGCGTATCTGAATCATCCCGGCTTAGTTGGTCAAGTGCTATATATGCGTTATAAAATGCCTTTGCTTGATAGACTAACAAGTCGGCGTTCATCAGATCACCCTCACGCGCTTGGTGATGTCGCCCGCGTCCTCCGGCATATAGAGCTTGAAAATCTCGAACACGTTGATTTTCTCCGGGCTGGATGCAAAGCCGGAATCCCGGAAGACGGCGCGGAGCGGTTTACGCTGTGCGATCTCCTTGACCACGCTTTCGGGAATGTTCGTGTCAAAACAGGCGATCAGGTCGCCGTCATTGTAGGTATGGACGGTGCAGCCGTCGATTTGCTCGGACTTGTACGGCAGGGACAGCGGCAGCCCCCAGTCGATCAGGCAACCGAACAGCAGGTCGAGGTCGGTACGGTCATCCTTGATGTTGGATTCCAGACCCGCGAGCATCCCCTGATCGTAGTCATCCGGCGCATAGTAGACGTCCTTCATGTTGGTATCGTCCAGCTTGAGGACACGGAAACCGATGTCGAGTGCATTGGGATGAAAACGATAAAAATCATTGGGGTCTTCGGCGGAATAGGTTATACGCGAAATATCCTTGGTATCTTTGTCCTTATATGTATAACCCTTTTCTGTAAGAACACCAGAACTTTTCAGCGAATCAAATCCTGTCATTACTTTTTGATCATTAGACTGCTGCGATTGTACCAACGCAGCGTAGTCATCTTTATGCACAACATCAATTTCGGACTTGATCTTGTCCCCGGCGCGACGAATGCGCTCTTTGCCGATTTCGCAGATGTTCTTGTAGCCTGCTTTATAGGATTCGCTGGATTCATCGCACTTTTCAGGAAGCTGCACCATGATGAACCTACGGTGTCCGCCATCCTCAGCGTTGAGCTGCATGACTGCGTGAGCGGTGGTGGCGGAGCCGGAGAAGAAGTCGAGGACGATGGAATCTTGGTGGCTTCCAATAGATGCCATTCGCTTGATTAACTCTGGCGGTTTGGGAAAGCTCATAACATTTGCCCCGAAAAGTTCTTTTATTGCTTTCTTTCCATAATCGTTATTTATGGTTTTTTCTGTCCAAAGCGATTTCACCAACGTAGTTGCGGTCGTTCCATCCTCGGAAATAAGGTAATCTTTACGATAGATTCGCCATTCGCTCCCCGTTCGCTCCGCCGTAATCAGATTATTTTCACTTTCAACCTTTTTCTTCATCCAAGTCCAGCAAGTTTTAATCCCATCCGGGGTATCTGGAAAAACTTCATCTGTAAAGCTATCAGTTTTCACCGTAGAAACGGCTCTTGTGCAAGGATTAACATATAACGGGTAATACAGATTTGGTCTGGTCACCGGGTTAAAAGCTTGATTTCGATTACGCAAACCAATCAGTCGATATGCACCTCGTTCGTCCGTCTTATTATATTCATCAACCATCTTCCCCTCTTTTTCTATTCCAAGAATCGACGCAGTGTTCAGGTAATCACGAACATATATCAAAACAGACTCATGAGTTTTTGCTACATATCTATCCAGATTTCGCCCACGCGGGTTTAGCTGTACAGCTAATTGTGCAACGAAATTCCCACTTCCAAAGACCTCATCGCATATTTCTTTTAAATTGAAAGCCTCATTATCATCGATGCTGATAAAGATAACCCCATCCTCCGTCAGCAAATTTCTTGCCAGCATCAGGCGGGAATAAATCATGCTGCACCAATCGGAATGAAAGCGTCCGTTGGTGTCGGTATTCTTGAACAGGCGGTTTTCGTCCTCGTCGTACATTCCCATCTGCTCGTTTTCTTCTTCCTGCGAGCGCATGAAATCGTCGGCGTAGATAAAGTCGTTGCCGGTATTGTATGGCGGATCGATATAGATCATCTTGACCTTGCCGAGATAGCTTTCCTGCAAAAGCTTGAGGACTTCCAGATTGTCGCCCTCGATGTAGAGATTTTCAGTGGTGTCCCAATCCTTGCTCTCTGCCACACAGGGGCGAAGCGTCTTCCGGATCGGCTTGTTGGCTTCCACGATTGCCGCCTTCTTGCCGACCCATGTGAACTCGTATGCCTCATCGCCGTCCACCACGTCCGGCGAGAGCATCTGTTTCAGCAGCTCAAAATTGACCGCCCGCTTGTACACCTTCTTCTCCGGCGTGCTGCGTTCCTCGTCCAACATCTCCGTGACGCAGTTCGGAAACAGGGCAGCAATGCGGTCTATATTCTGCGCCGTCAAGTCCGGCGATTCCATGCGTAGTTTATCCATTTTCATCTTCCTCCGTGTTCATATCTGTGAGTTCTTGCTTTCCACTTAGGTCAACAGTCGTGCAGAACCGTTTCTTTTTTGCGTCTTCGTCAAATACCACCGGGTATTTTTGAGAATAGTAATTGCCAATTATGTCTCCATAAAGCAGTTCAATAATGTAATCGTGTCCTTTCACGATGTTTGCATCATCACAAAAAATGTGAAAATAAAACGAATCTCCCTGCTTAATAGTGTACAGACTTACGCCCCTTCGCTTTTCGCCCTTTTTATAAAAAGCAACCATTGTATTAGTTGCTGCACCATTCCCGACATTTTCGACCTCGAAAGGCACGGAAACAAAAGAGCGAGCTTGGAGTGTATGACATCCGCCGCCTTGATTGCACCACTCAAATCCACTAGATTTCAAGCGTTGCTGCTGAGCGTCTGAAAGCCTGTCCCTATACTCTATCGTTGCTTGATTGATAATAATGTAGACTTTTTCGAGCCTATATTCCTCGTATGCAGATGTGCCCTGATCTTGCTCTCCTATAATTTTTTCCGTCTGGCTAGGAGCAAAGCCGGAAAAGAGATTCGTTTTTGAATGTGATTTATAATGGGTCAAAGCGAGGTAGGGTTTGACTCTTTTTGCTTCGTCAATTCGATAGTTTCTCTGCGCATTTTCTATCGAAATGTAAACTCCGATGATGGTTGTCGCTGACGCAAGCATAACACCATAAAATGCAAGCGCATCGCCTGCTCCCCATTCAGCGATAAATATGTTCAAAGGAGATGTTAGCTTGAACAGGCTGTTTATTCCAAACGGAATTGCAACGATAAAGATTGTGAAAGCAAGTAGCAGTTTCCATTTATATTTTGATAAAAATGCCTTCATTTCAATCTGCTAACCTCCTTTTTATTGCGATTCCTGTATGCCATGCGAATTGTCTCAAATTCCTCCGGTTTCTGCTCTAACTCAGACAGTTTTTCTTTGAGAAATTGGAAGGCAAATTCAGAGAATTTGTGTGTTACCGAGCTTCTTGATACTGTTATTTCCAGATGATATTTCTTTGCCTCTTTCATCTTGTAGTACCAAATCAGCGCGTACAAATCATGCGTGCTGATATTCAACTTCTCTGCAAGCTGACGTTGAATATATGGGTGCGTCTCATCAGGATTTCCATCTGGGACGGGAACTTCTTCCGCCAAGTCGATGTTGCCAGTCACCTTGATAACGGGAATACCGTCCGTTTCGCTGAAACTGCCCTCCTTGATAAACTTTGCTTTTCTTAGAACCTGTGTCACTAATTTTCGGTCAAAAGCAACATCAACTCCATACGGTGTGCTGATCCTTCCGTTAGAGTAGTTTACAATGCCAAGGTTGGCTGTTTTATTATCTCGAATTACCTCAAACAGTCTCAAAAGTCCCTCGCGCTCTTTTGCCGTGCGTTCTTCAATGAGGCGGCTCATTTCTGCAAATTTTATTTTTTCGCTTCTTGCACGATAGCGATAGTAGACATCGCCACTATTTATTTTCTCACCGTCGTTTGGCTTTTGCGCTATAATCGGCTTGTATTCCGCTTCCGCCGTGTATATCCATCCGATTTTCAAGAACTGTATAGTACCTGTTCCGTCAGTTGCAGGCACCTCGATGACAAGCGTACCGCAATCCCAATCCATTGCGGGCGCAAACAGCGAGTTTATTGCCTCAGAGAATTGCTCCTGACTCATATTTTCAAAGTTATCATTTTTTAAGCCAACAATCGTTCGCGGATTGTCCTTAACGCCAAAAATGATATATCCACCACGATTGTTGGAGTATGCAGCCATAGTCTTTGCGTATTTGGCAGTGCTGTTTTTATTGAAGGATTCCTTAAACTCAACTGTATTACTTTCGCGGCTTTTCAACGCCCCCGCAGCATTTCTGCTTGACAGCACTTTTCTTATGGTTTCTTCATGGTTCATCCGCTAAAGCACCTCCAAACTCCTTCTCAATTTCTTCAACTCCGCGTTCATTTCCATCCGCCGGTTAAGCTGCTTCTCTTTCTTCATCTTACTTTCCAGCGCGGCGATCTGCTTTTCAAGCTGCTTCTTCTTTTCATCCCGCTCAACAGACTCTTTCAGGCTCTCGCCGGAATCTGTTTGCAGCTTGTCCCCGGCAATCTGGCGAACGAGACTTTCATAGACGGCATCCATGTTCAAGCCGTCGATACTGAGATGCAACTCATCTTCCGGCATCCAGTCGGTATGATAATAGCGGCTCACCTTGAAGGCATTGCTGCCGGACGCAGCAGCCTCCTTGTAGCCGATCCACGCCTGAGCCTTGCCGTCACAGGTTAAAACAAAGAGAATGTGGTACGGGATTTCCTTGTCGATTTGCTTTAGCACTGCTTCGTCAAGCTGCGGATCATTCAGCCGCACCTCGAACACCTCAATCTCGGTCACGGTTTCACCAGCCGCGATGTTCAGCGTAGACGCTGCCAGCTTGTTTCGCCAGTAGACCAACTTGATCTGATCAACAAATATACGGTGTAAGGCAGGAGAAACATCGAGGTTTTCATAGAATTTCTGCTTCGGGATTCTTTTGTTGAACTCCGTTGATACAGGGAAGCCAAGCATACTCAAGTCCTCTTTCCCCAGTAATTCCTATTTACCTATTTCGTAAGGCTGTTTTCTGATAGGAAAGTCAAAAATGCAGTCATAATCTGACTCGTGCGATTGCGGATATCATCCTCTGTAAAATCCGCCGCTGTGGCCAGATTAATCAGTTCATGATTCTTTGTGCCTTCTTTTTTCTGGTTTCGACTATTCGTAAATCCTTGATAGTATTTAATCTTATCAGAAAACCGATAATCGGCAGCACGAATGTTGATTCGTTTTTCAAGGAGAGCCTTATTACCGATCGCCTCCAAATTCTTTACATCTGACAGCGATTTGTCTTTGTCAAAGCGATTGCGAGCATATATGTGTTCAATTTCCAAAACTGTTTCCAGAGAAATCAATTCCTGTAGATCATCTTGGAAAGCCCACCATGCAAGCATAGACTTTGTGATTGGACGAGTATTGCTAAATGTGAAGTTTGCAAACATGCTTTTTACGGTTGCCGGTTCAAATTTGAAACCGTCAAAAGATACTGGCCGATTATTGACGATATTGACCATTTCAGCATACACAGGAGTACGAAGTGCGTTTACTCCGGGATTAGTAACCGCATAAGTCCAGATAAATCCTGTAATTCTATTGAGAAACTGGTAAAATGCGTCGTCGTCAAGCATGCCATTGGCATCTTTATTTTTCATAAAATAAACGGATACAAAATACGTCCACATACCATTTGGCGCATAGTTTAGCACAAATAATCTGTGTAAAATCCGCGGGGAGAACCGATCCCTATCCTGGTTGGAAACATCCTCCCAGAAGTGAGCAAGGGTAATCATATCGTTGAATGTACTGTCTTTCTTTAAAAGCGCATAATTGTCTTTCTCATAAAACTTGCGCAACGCTTCCGTTGTAGACGACTTGATTCCCATTTTGGCACGAACAAAGTACATATAGCGGGTAAACAACTCATCCATTGGCGTACCATTTATCGGATGGAATATTTTTTCAGTAAGTTCCTCAAGTTCCTTCCATCGCTTAATAAAGGCATCTTTTTCCCCCTTGCCGGTATAGAATTTATAAAACTGCGCCTTAAAAATGTCAGAATCAGAAAGTGGCATACCGCGATCATTTAAGGTTGAAAAAATACGCAGTGCGGTATCTTGCGATTCAGCCTCAATTGGCAGCAAAATACAGTTATTCATAATTCTGGTTGGGAGATAAGCGAAGTATGTTGGATATTTTGCCAAGAAGGAATCAATGCAGCCTTGGAAAAACTTGAAATTATTTGCATAATGACTTTTTTGTTCAGGTTTCACCGTACCTGTCCGAAGAATATCAAGAAATTCATTCTTATCTTTGTCTGTTGCCACCTCAGAATCTATCTTTAGCGTTGCCATATCCGGCTCGCCAAACTCATCCGTTTTCCATATGCATTTTTCGATATTTTGCTTAGTTGCGACGGAAGCCTTGTCCTGCATATGACCAAACTTCGTATAAAAGGCCCTTAGAAGGAGCATTAGTGTGGTAAGCCGTTGCTGTCCGTCAATGACTTCCATTTTGAAATTTGTATTTCTGAAGGTAACAATTGGGCCAAGGAAGTATTCGCTATTGCTGTCAAATTCTACCCGGCCCTCGTCAGGAATTGCGAATGAAAAAATATCATCCCATAGAGTTTGGCATTCTGTTTCTCCCCACGCATAAGGGCGCTGATAGTCCGGAATCAGAAAGTCAGCTTTTTTATCCTGAAATAAATCTTTTATCGTTTTCTGATCAACATTCAATTTAGACATGTTGTAATCCTCCCAGAGCATCTTCCGAAATTAAGTCTATCTTTTTCAATGATAGATTGCTATTTCACAACCAAGAAGCAAATCAGCTCAAAATCATCGAGTCCCGAAACCGCACTGAGCAGCGCAGTTGTTCCGCCGCTTTTGAACAGGCTGTCAATATCATTTTCTTCTTTCGCGTCAATAATGGAATTAATCGCCTCGCTCAGCAGCTCAGAGATTTCACCCATTTTGCGTCCGTCGTCTGTTTCGTCATTGAATCGTTTGCAAAGCTCTGCACAAGGCTCACCCTTGCCACGGCAGAGCAGACGCATGGTGTCGAGCAATCTCTTCGGATTGAGATAATCGCAGGCGATTTCACCTTCTTCACTGATGTAGACCATGTAGAAGGGGTGAATACGGTTTCGATTATCAATGTTTACGCTGTTGTTGATGTTCCGAAGGACGAAAATCACACCGGCAGGAGCATCTTCTGTCTGCGCAACAACGGTGTGCAGTCCCTTCGGCGCGGTTTCAATGTCCTCATGCCGTTTCATGTATTCGAGCAGATCAAGCCGGAACTCGTTGAGTCCCAAATCCATGATAGAAATACCGCTCGTCATATCCTCAATGTCCACAACTTCTTCTTGCAGCCGCTTGAGCTGCGCACGACGATATTCAAGGTCGCCTTTTTCCTCGGCATTGATCAGGTCATCGTCACCGGTGGAGGTCATGACCGAAATCTTCATGCGGGTTTCCACGCGGCTTTTCAGGTTGATGTATTCATCAAGGTCCATATCCGGCCAGAAGTTTACAAGCTGGATATGGTCATTTTTACTGCCGATACGGTCAATTCGTCCGAACCGCTGGATAATGCGAACAGGGTTCCAATGAATGTCGTAGTTGATGAGGTAGTCGCAGTCCTGCAAGTTCTGACCTTCGGAAATACAGTCAGTTGCAATCAGAATATCAAGCTCATCGGTACTTCCGGGCAGGAGTACCGACTTTCCTTTGGAAACGGGTGAGAAACAGGTTAGAACCGTGTTGAGGTCTGCCCGGAGCTTTGGAATGGTAGTCTTACCGTCAACTGTGCCGGTGATCTCTGCCGTTTCCAGTCCGAAGTTCTCTTTTGCGAATTTACTGACGTTTGCAAAGAGGTAATCGGCGGTATCAGAGAATGCAGTGAAGATAATGATCTTCTTATTACCGGGATTGATTGGCTGCTCAATTTTCTTGCGGATCAAGTCAAACAGCGTTTGTAGCTTTGTGTCATGCTCCGGCGTGATGTCAGCAATCATGACAGACAGAAGCTCAAGATTTTCAGCGTCCTTTTCAAGCTCACGCATCCATGAAACATAGTCCATGTCAGCAAGGTCAATTTTGATCTTCTTGCCAACAGAGAAGAAATCAGTGTTCTGATCGTCGTAATCAAAATCTTCTGCGCCGGAAATCTCCGTCAGATTCAGGACGCAGTCCCCAGACTGATAATTTTTGATCGTCCCAATCGTATCGTTGATCAGCTTTTTAATGCGGTCAATCGTCAGGCGGAAAGAAGCAACCGAGCTTTCCAGCCGCTTGAGAAGGTTGATACTCATAAGACGGCGAATGCCTTCTTCACGTCCTTGCTGGGTCAGGCTGTTTCCTTTGTGGTGCGTCATGTCGATGTACTTTGCCAGTTTCGACGGCATGATATAATTCGACGGCGTATAGATCGTCAGGCTCAACGACATGAGCAGATTGTAAATATCGTTATAGTTGATTGCATCATTCAAATCGGTCAAGCAGGGACGCAGCGAAATCGGCGGCAGACGCTCCGGAAATTTGCCGATGTCAGAAGTGTTGTAATACTTTTCAATGTGCTTTCTTGACCGTGCAATCGTCACGCTGTCCAGCAATTCAAAGAAGTCAAAATCCAGCGTCCGCAAAAGCTCATCCGTCGTGCGTTCGTCGGCAGGAAGCTTGCTCCATGCGTTGAAAGCCTTCTGTGCCTGGCGGAAAATTTCATCAATGCTTTTGGTCGTGTCGAGCTTTTTGTTCATCTGTGAAGCGTCGCCCTCATAGGCAAGTGCAAGTTGATTTTTTAGGTCGATAAACTTGTTATTGACCGGTGTTGCTGAGGGCATAAGCACCTTTGTTCGCACTCCGGCACGGACGACTTTATTAAGTAGCTTCAGATAGCGGTTTTCCTTTGCATCCTCGCCGGACACCTCACCGCCGTTGCGGAAGTTGTGGCTCTCATCAATGACAACAAGATCATAGTTGCCCCAATTCAGGCGGTCAAGGTCAATTCCGTTCGACTGCCCATGCTCACGGGAAAGGTCGGTATGATAGAGGACATCATATCTCAGTCGATCTGTCGCAATGGGATTGTTGATATAGTTGCCCTTGTATGTATTCCAGTTCTCAGAGAGCTTTTTGGGGCAGAGAACAAGCACAGATTTGTTGCGGTTCTCGTAATACTTGATGACGGCAAGCGCAGTGAAGGTTTTACCAAGACCTACGCTATCTGCCAGAATGCAGCCGTTGAATTTCTCAAGCTTGCTGATGATGGCAAGAACAGCGTCGCGCTGGAAGTTATAAAGCATTCCCCAGATTTTGCTTTCCTTAAAGCCCGTTGCCTCGTTAGGCAATTCATCTTCAGATATATCATCAAGGAATTCGTTGAAAATATTATAAAGCGCAACAAAGTAAATGTATTCAGGCGCGTTTTCTCGATACGCCGCAGAAATATTTTCAATCACAACATCTGTAACTTCTTGTAGTCTATTTTTATCATTCCAAAGTTGTTCAAAAAGTTTAAGAAAATAATTAGCATTCTCATAGCTTTCAGTTTTCTGTACCGGATAATAAGCGTTGTTACCGCGCTCACAGCCGAGGTCAACAGTGGTAAAACCGTTGATTGGCATATAGGTGCTCCCATCGACTGTCATAAAGCCCATCATCTGTTCCTGCGTGACATTCGATTTGAAAACAGCTTTGTGTTTGATCCAGTCTGCGCATTCTCTTGCAACCGCCTTTTGTGTCAGCTCATTGCGGAGTTTTACTTCAAACTCTGTACCATACAAACTACGCTCTCTTGAAATACGAGGGATATAGAACTCCCGCTGTGCTTTAGATGATTTTTCAGTTACAAAAGTTGGTGAGGTAAAAATGAAGCGCAGCTCATCAATGCCCTCAAGCTGTTTCTTCAACTCTTGGTATGCATAAATCGAAAAACATGCCGCAGCAATAGACAGATTACTTCCTGCCCGAATGTTTTCTTGTAGGTCATTCTTGACAATATGATTGATATTATCGATAATTTGCATTTACCCACCTCAATAATTAGAGCTTTGTAATGATTCAGTTCCAATATCGTAAAACAGCAATTGCCAAAATTCACTTTTTATCCGGCACGATTTCCACGATATCCTCAATCTGGCAATCCAGCGCTGTACAAATCTTCACGAGTATCTCCGTGGTGACATGCCCATTCCGTCCCATTTTAGTGACGGATGCTGGGCTGATACCAGCTCTCTCGCACAGGTCTTTTTTCTTCATGTCCTTATCGATGAGCAGCTTCCAGAGTTTCTTATAACTCACAGACATAAAATATCTCCTCCGTACCGATATACAAAAAATGCTCT
>ERZ834859.2074-NODE-2074-length-18743-cov-4.317530_pt1 | contig 18743 bp, 15 predicted proteins | sample MGYA00519947_ERZ834859 | MGnify/ENA primary metagenome ERZ834859 (study PRJEB31850, sample SAMEA3708763) | human gut metagenome | biome: human gut; feature: human-associated habitat; material: faeces | place: China | collected 2014 ...
AACGGACCTCCCCCTGGGGATTCTGAATCCCCAGAATCAGCATGTGCTCCGCCAGCCAGCCCTCCTGCCGGCCCAGGTTGGAGGCAATCCGCAGGGCAAAGCATTTCTTTCCCTGGAGCACGTTGCCGCCGTAGCCGGAGTTAATGGACATAATGACATTGTCCTCCGGGAACTGCACAATATACCGCTCCTCCGGGTCCAGGTTGGCCCGGGCGTGGAGGCCCTTGATAAACTGTTCATCCAGGTAGGGCACAGCCTTCTGGCCCGCCCGGGTCATAATGGCCATGTTCAGAACCACGTAAATGGAATCCGTGAGCTCAATGCCATACTTGGCAAAGGGAGAGCCCACAACACCCATGCAATAGGGAATCACGTACATGGTGCGGCCTTTCATAGAACCATCGTACAGGCGATGCAGCTTGGCATACATCTCCTCCGGGTCCATCCAGTTGTTGGTGGGACCGGCATCCTCCTGTTTCTTACAGCAGATGAAGGTCCGGCTCTCCACCCGGGCCACGTCGCTGGGGTCGGACCGGTGAAGATAACAGCCGGGGAGTTTTTCCTGGTTAAGCTCGTGGAGCTCTCCCGTGGCGCAAGCCTCCTTCCGCAGCGCTTCCAGCTGCTGCTCACTGCCGTCGATCCAAATGACCTGGTCTGGCTGGGTCAGCTTTACCTGCTGGTCAATCCAATCCAGCACGGCTCGATTTTTTGTCAATTCCATGTAAAATGCCCTCCTTAGAGCCACCCTTAGCTTCTTTCTATTATATCTCTTTGCAACTTTTTATGCAAGTGACATCCTTCAACTTCCCCTGATTTCTTTTAGTTTTCCCGTTAATTGGGCAAAGTCCGCAAAAGTAAGGCGCTCCCCACGAATGGTCTCCGTCAAATTGCAGGCATGGAGCAGACCACTCAGGGTCTGCTTTTCCACACTTTTTTCCAAAAGAGGATACAAACAGTTGACAAGGGTTTTCCGCCTCTGGGCAAATGCCGCCCGGACCACCTGAAAAAAGAGGTCCGGGTCCTCCACCACCGCCGGGGGCTTTTCCCGGATTGTCATACGGATCACCGTGGAGGTCACCTTGGGAGCGGGGAGAAACTTCTCCGGCGGCACGTCGAACAGCAGCTCCGGCTTCATGTAGTACTGGAGGAACAGGGAGAAGGAGCCGCCCTCAGAGGAGCCCTGTGGGGCGCACAGCCGCCGGGCTACCTCCCGCTGGATCATCACCGTGAAGGCAGTAAAGCAGGGGGACTCCACCAGCTTTTCCAGAATGGGAGAGGTGACGTTGTAGGGCAGGTTGGCGCAGACTATAGGCGTGAGGCCCTGGAACTTCTCTGCCGCGATGGCCGTGAGGTCCAGTTTCAGCACGTCCCCCGGCACGACCTCCACATTCGGATAGGGGGCCATGGTCTCCGCCAGCACCGGCAGCAGGGCCCGGTCCAGCTCCACGGCCACCACCTTCCCGGCCCGCTGGGCCAACTCCGCCGTCAGGGGGCCGATGCCCGGGCCGATCTCCAGCACGCCGCAGCCTGCGTCCGCGCCGGAAGCCTCTGCGATCCGGCGGGGCACCTCCGGATCAATCAAAAAGTTCTGTCCCATGGATTTAGAGAAATGGAACCCATGCCGGGCCAGCAGGTCCCGGATGGTGTTGTAGTCACAGAGATTCATACCTGATCCCGCCTTTCTTCAGCAGTATATCAAATTTTTGCGGGGCTGCCAACCCCATCCCGGCGAGGGAATGGTCCTTGCAAAATACCGCCTGATCCGGTAAACTGGTGGCATCAAAAAATCCCCAGGAGGGATGCAGATGCGATTCATTTTTCTGGACCTGGACGACACCATTCTGGACTTCCACCGGGCGGAGCGGCAGGCGCTCTCCCAGACCCTGCGGCACTTTCATGTAGACCCCACGGACGCCGTTCTGGACCGTTATCACGTCCTGAACCGCCGACAGTGGGAGTTGCTGGAAGAGGGGAAGCTGACCCGGCCCCAGGTGTTGGTCCGGCGGTTCCAGCTGCTGTTTGATGAGCTGGGGGTCCGTGCTGCTCCGCAGGAGGTCTGCCAGCTTTATGAGGAACAACTGGCCCAGGGCCACTTCTTCGTGCCCGGCGCCCAGGAACTGCTGGAGGCCCTGCACACAAGATATGAGCTGTATCTGGCCACCAACGGCACTCCCGAGGTCCAGAACAGCCGGATCGAGAGCGCAGGCATCGCCCGCTATTTCCAAAACATCTTCATCTCCGAACAGATGGGGGCCTATAAGCCCAGCCCGGCCTTCTTCCACGCCTGCTTTGCGGCGATCCCGGACTTTGATGCGGCGGAGGCCATGATGGTGGGGGACAGCCTGACCTCCGACATCCGGGGCGCCCGGAACGTCGGCCTGCGGTCTTGCTGGTACAATCCCCAGTACCTGCCGCCCCGGCCGGACATCCCGGCGGATTATACCATCGGGGCCCTGCCGGAGCTTCCGCCCCTGCTGGAGCGGCTGTGAGCGCGATTGAAAAGAGGTCCCCCGCCAAAAGCGGGGGACCTCTTTTCAGAATGTGCCTCTGCGGGCAGTTTCATCACTCCAGGATATAGACATTGCACGTCCGCCGTCCGAAGTTGATGCACTGCTGATAGGTGTCGTAGTACAGGTCCACGATATTTCCCCGCACGCCGGTATCCGCCGCCACGGCGGTGCCGTAGACCACGGAGCCGTCGGCCGCCACGATATACATCTTAGTGCCCAGGGGGATAACGTTCTTGTCCACAGCCACGGTGCCCACCTTGACCAGAGTGCCGGTGGCGGTGGTGTAGTCAGCGCCGCCGTGGCCCGCGGTGTAAGCGGTGGCGGTCATGGACTTCACGCCGGAGAAGTTCAGAGTGGTGCCGTCTGTCAGGGTCAGGATGCCGCTGCCGTCGGTGTTTTTAGAGACGCTGGCGACGCCCGCCCTGGTGGAGGCGACGGCGGTGCCGTACTCCACGACTTCATTCACGGCGGTGCTCTCCAGCTCCTCCACGAACTGGCGGGAGATCTCCTCGCCGCCGGACCAGACCACCTCATAGATGGAGGTGCGGACGCCGTCGGCGCCCTCCTGGACCACCTTCTCCGTGCCCTTGGGCAGGGAGGGATTGGCCACCCGCACTGTCTCGTAGGTGGCGGGCTCCTCCACCTGGTCGTAATAGGTCAGCTCGGAGGCAATGGTCAGCTCGGCGCTGTCCTCGTCCAGATCCACGGCTACCATCTCCAGGGGACTGGGGGTGATGTGGAGCCGTTCCAGCAGCTCTGCCACAGTCTCGCTGCGGGCCTTGGCGGTGACGGTGCTGCCGTCGTGCGTGACCGTGACCTCCTGTCCGGCGGTCAGGGACATGTCATAGCCGCTCTGGCCGCTGGAGAGGTACACCAGCTGAGAGGACATCTCGCCCTCCCGGACTTCCTCCTCGTTCAGCACGATGGCGGCGTCCTCCGGACCGGTGAGAATATACACGGCGTTTGCGTGATCGGTGACGATCCAGCTGGTGCAGACAACGGCGGCCAGCACAAAGAGCTGCAGACCGAACCGGGCCTTGAGGCTGTGCAGCTTTTTCTCAAAAGCATGTGTGTTCAAAATCAGATACCTCCTCAGAAAAGGTCTTCCATGCCAGTCTTCCCTGGTTTTGGAGGGTCTATACCTCGGTGTTTTCCTGAATGAAAACAACTTGTAACTTTTGTTACCGATTGGAAAACTGGGGCTAGTATACACCGGTTTCCCACTTTTGTCAAGTTTTTGTGGGGGTTACGGTGTTATGTCTCCCACTTTGCAGAAAAACAACGCGGTCGAGCTGTGCAAAAGTCTGGAGAAAAAATAAAAAAAGTAACAAATTGGTGACATAAAACCGACGCAAAAAAACAGGCCCCGCGCCTGTCTGTTCAGACGCGGGACCTGTTGGGGAATCCCCTCTGTTTTCAAGGGATTCAGAGGACCTCCGGCGTGAAGCCCAGATCCTCCAGCTCGCTGACGGCTGTCTTGACGCAGTTGTCGCAGCCGTCGATGGTGACAGTCTTGGTGTCCAGAGAAACGGAGAACTTCAGCTCCGCGGCGGTGAGGGCGTTGGTGATGCGCTTGACGCAGTTCTCACACATCATATCGGGGACAGAAATCGTAGTCATATTGAGTGCTCCTTTTCATTTCATCAGTTTTTGAATGGTGACCAGAAGGTCGTCCACGACCTCCAGATGTCCGTTTTGGATGTCCTGCACCACGCAGGAGTGAATATGGTTGCTGAGCAGCTCCCGGGAAAAGGCGTTCAGCGCCGACTGGATGGCGGAGACCTGGGTGAGGATGTCCGTGCAGTAGCACTCTTTTTCCACCATGCCCCGGACGCCTCGGACCTGGCCTTCGATCCGGTTCAGCCGCCGGATCAGGGAGTCGTACTCCGGGGCCTCCCGGTGCTTGTGGCGGCAGGGACAGCCTGCCGCCGTCTCCTCCGCCGGTGCCTCGGCGGCGGGGACTGCCTGCAAAGTCTGATCTTCCATATAGAATACTCCTTTTTCCCGTTTCCCGTCAAATCACAGTTTGGCCCGGCCCAGCCGCAATGCGTTGCCTACCACGCAGACGGAGCTGAGGCTCATGGCCGCCCCCGCGAACATGGGGGACAGCAGAGGGCCGCCGAAGGCGAACAGCAGGCCCGCCGCGATGGGGATACCGATGGTGTTGTAGCAGAAGGCCCAGAAGAGATTCTGCTTGATGTCCCGCAGGGTCAGCCGGGAGAGCCGGATGGCCCGGGGCACATCCTGCAGGTCCGAGCGCATCAGCACAATGTCCGCGGACTCGATGGCGATGTCGCTGCCGCTGCCGATGGCGCAGCCCACGGTGGCGGCGGTGAGGGCCGGGGCGTCGTTGATGCCGTCGCCCACCATCATCACCTTGCGGCCTGCCGCCTCCAGCTTTTGCACGTGGACCGCTTTTTCCTCCGGCAGCACCTCCGGGATCACCTCGTCCACGCCCACAAGGGCGCCGATGTGCTCTGCGGCGGCGCGGCTGTCTCCCGTGAGCAGCACCACCCGAAGTCCCTGCTTGTGCAGAGCGGCAATGGCAGCTGCGCTGGTCTCCTTCACCGGGTCCGCCACGGAGATCAGTCCCAGCAGCGCCCCGTCAGCGGCGAAGAACATGGGCGTTTCCCCCTGTCCCGCCAAGGCGTCAGCCTTTTCGGAAAGGGCGGAGATGTCCACGCCGCTTTCCTCCATCAACCGGCGGTTGCCCGCCAGCACCGTCCGGCCGGAGAGGGTTGCCCGGAGGCCCCGTCCGGGGAGCAGTTCAAAATTCTCCGGCTGCTTGCCGGTAGATAGTTTTTTCTCCTGCGCCGCCTGTACGATGGCCGCCGCCAAAGGGTGCTGAGACACGGACTCCACTGCCGCCGCGATGGTCAGCAGCCCCTCCGCCGTGCCGCCTGCGGGACAGACCTCCGTAACGGCAGGCTCGCCCTTTGTCACGGTGCCGGTCTTGTCCAGCACCACGGTATCCACGGAGTGGGTCACCTCTAAAATTTCACCGGAGCGGATCAGGATGCCGTGCTTCGCACCCAGACCGGTGCCCACCATGATCGCCGTGGGCGTAGCCAGACCCAGCGCACAGGGGCAGGCGATCACCAGCACAGAGGTGAACACCCTCAGGACAAAGGCAAAGTCCTTCCCAGCAATGGCCCAGATCACCGCCGCCAGCACGGCGATGGCAATGACTGTTGGAACGAAAATCCCCGCCACCTTGTCCGCCGTCCGGGAGATGGGGGCCTTTTTGCCCTGAGCATCCTCCACAAAGCGGATGATCCGGGAGAGGGTGGTGTCCTCCCCCACTCGTGTGACCTTCACATACAGCACGCCGTTTTCATTGACGCTGCCGCCGATGACCTCGCTGCCCTCCGTCTTTTCCACAGGCAGGCTCTCACCGGTGAGCATGGCCTCGTTGACGCTGCTCTCACCCTTGGTCACCACACCGTCCAGCGGGATCCGGGCGCCGGGCTTTACCAGCAGCACGTCCCCGGCCTTGACAGCGGACGTGGGCACCTCCTTGCCGCTGTCCGCTAAAAGGGCGGTGTCCGGCGTCAGCCGCATGAGGGCGGTGATGGCGCTCTTGGTCTTTTTCATGTTCCGGCTCTCCATGAACTTCCCCAGCGACACCAGCGTCAGCACCACGGCGGAGGATTCGTAGTAGAGATTATGCACATGGCCGTGAACATCATCGGTGATCAAAAACATCATCACCACACTGTATACAAAAGAGCAGGCAGAGCCGATGGCCACCAGCGAATCCATGTTGGGATTCCCATGGAACAGTGCCTGAAAGCCGTTGATGAAGAAATTCCGCCCGCAGTAGAGCACCGGGATCGCCAGCATGAGCTGTAAAACGGCGAAGTTCATGGGGTGGGTGTGCATGGAAAACAGATCCGGCAGGGGCAGGCTGGGCAGTCCGAAGGGCAGCATCTGCCCCATGGACACATACAGCAAGGCACAGGAAAAGATAGCCGAAACGATCAGTTCCCGCTTTTTTCGCCGCAGTTCCAGTTCCTCCGGGTCCTCGCCGGTCTGGACCGGAGCCGCTTCCTGCTTTTCCTGATGGAGCTTGGCCCCGAAGCCCGCCTTCTCCACCTTGGCGATGATCTGCTCCGGCGTCACCTGCGTTTCGTCGTAGACGATGGTCATGCGCTCCGCCACCAGATTCACGTCGCTGCGCTCTACCCCCGGCAGCCGCCGGGTCACTTTTTCCACGGACGCGCTGCATGCGGCGCAGTGCATCCCGGAAATGTCATATACTTCTTCCCGCATGGGGGTTCCTCCTTTGAGACGGTAAATTGCTTTCCTGTCGACCTTTCCCAAAACCGACATTCCTATTTCGTTTGCATCATATACCCCCACGGGGTATTTGTCAAGTAAAAAAACAACGCGGACAGGCAGACCCGTCCACGCCGTTTTCTGTTCCGTTCCTCCGCCCCGCTTCAAGCGCAGGTCACCCTTTGATGATGGTCATGACTGCCGGCAGCAGCATCAGGATCGCCAACGCGCCGGTGCCCCACACGATGTTGTAGCTGACGGAATCCTTATCCTTTTCCCGGCAGTCCAGTGCGGAGAGGAAGGCGTATCCCGCCTCCAAGCCGAAGGCAAGCGCCGCGAACAGCGCAAGCCCCCGCCATTCCAGCGCGGACAGGGCGATATAGATGGCAAAGCCGATGCCGCCGATGATGGCCCCGGTGTTCAGCTCCTTGCCGGGTTTCAGCCAGATGTCTTTTTTCATATCTTCGTTCCTTCTTTTCTTTAGTATCCGTTGACGATCACGTTCAGCACCTTGCCGGCCACCGTTCCGGCCACGGCGTTTCCGCCGCCGCCGTTTTCCACCAGCACCACAAAGGCGTAGGGTGCATCCTCGTTCCGCAGAAAGCCCGCGAACCAGGCGTGAGGCGTCTGTCCCGTCCCCACCTCTGCCGTGCCGGATTTGGCGCACAGCTCCATGTTGGGAAAGCGCTTGGTGCCGTAGGTCTCCGTCACGTTATTGGCCATAAAGTCCGCCACGGTGGCCGCCGTTCTGCTGTCGATCAGCTGTCCTGTGTGCTGAGTGATGTGGGGCAAAGACGGGATCCCCAGTGAGGACACCGTTTTCCGGATCAGATACGGTTCCGCCGCCTTGCCGCCGTTGGCAATGGCCCCCATCCACAACAGGAAGGCACAGGGGTTCACCTGATCGTGGTATTGGCCCACACCGGCCCAGCCCAGCTGCCCGTCGGTGATGCCGTCCCAGTTGAACGTGCCCTTGGCGGTGGGCAGACCGTCCACGGAATAGGCGCTGGTAAGCCCCGCCTTCTCCGTATACCGCCGCAGGGTATCTGCCCCCAGCTCCTCCGCGATCTGAGCGAAGGCCGCGTTGCAGGAGTGGGCGAAGGCCTCCTTCAATGTCTGCTCTCCGTGGACGCCGGAGCAGGTGATGGTCTCGTCCCCGATCTGGACGCTGCCGGTGCAGTTCCAGGTCCGGGTCTCCGCGTCCGGCAGGTTTTCCAGCGCCGCCGTCAGGGTCACAGTCTTGAACACCGACCCCGGCACAAAGGCGGAGGAGAGAAACCGGTTCAGGTACGCACCCTTATAACGGTCATTCTCTTCCAGATTCTTGGGTACATTCAGCGGGTCATAGCTGGGCGCCGACACCATGCACAAAATTTCGCCGGTCTTGTAGTTATACACCGCCACCGTCCCGGCGTGGCCGCCCAAAGCCCTGTACGCCTCGTAGTTATACCGGGCGTCCAGAGTCAGGTACAAATTGCTGCCCCGCTCCGCGCCGAACGCGCCGTTCACCAGATCAAAGCCGGTCAGCTTGTCCGCGAAGGCGTTGAGAACGCCGGTGCCGATCTTGCCGTACAGGTCTCCCACCGCGTGGAGGGTGGCCTTGCGGACGGTTTCGTTTTCATAGTAGGTGCGGTGGCCGTTTTCCACGGAGGACAGCACATCCCCGTCCCGGTCCAACACCGTGCCGGAGATCAGCACGCCGTTGGAATCGTACAGATGGCGGTTAAAGGCAGAGGAGGCCCACTTGCCGCCCTCAGCAAAATACCGGATGAGAAATACACTCATCCCCGCCGCCAGTAAAATCGCCAGTGCCATGCAGATCACGGCCCGTTTTTCAATCTTCCGCATGACCGTCCTCCTTTTCAAAGGCATCCTCTGCCGGTGCCGCCATACGGGCGGCTTCCTCGTCCAGCTTCCGCTCCGCCGCCCGGCCGATGGCAAAGCTGGCGTCCGCACGGGTGTCCATGGTCTTCAGATACGCCAGCAGCCCCCATGCCGACAGCATGGCGGAGCCGCCGTTGGACACGAAGGGGAAGGTCACGCCGGTGAGGGGCAGAAGATCCACGGAGCCGAACACATTCAGGCTGGTCTGAAACACCAGCAGAGAGCCTGCCGCGCAGGCGGCGATGGTATAAAAGCTGGATCGGCCCGTCCGAGAGGCGCGAACGGCGAACCACGCCAGCGTCAGGATGCAGGCCACCGCCAGCAGTGCGATGACCAGCCCCCATTCCTCGCATAACATACCAAACACCAGATCCGTATCCCCGGCAGGGATACGCTCCAGCCAGCCGTTTCCGGCACCCATGCCGAACAGGCCGCCGGAGGCCGCCGCCGACATGGTGCGGGTCTGCTGATAGCCGGAGCCGGAGGCCGCCTCCCAGGCGTGGCCCCACGCGGCGAAGCGGCTTAGAATATAGGGCTTGAACTGTACGATGATCCCCGTGCCAAAGGCCGCGCCGCCGCAGATGAGGGCCAGAGTTGCGGCGTCCCCGGAGCGGAGATAGGCAATGACCAGGAAGGTTACAAAAAAGATGGCCGCCGTGCCGAAGTCGCTCATCAGCCCCAGCAGGCCGATGCACACGCCGGTGAGCACGATAAACAGCGCCAGGTTCCGGCGGCGGAACAGCCGTTCCAGCGTGGCGGAGCCTGCAAAAATATAGCAGATCTTGGCGATCTCCGAGGGCTGGAAGGATATACCGCCCAAGGTGACCCAGTTGGTCGCGCCGAATTTAGCCTTGCCCAGCACCAGCGTGATCCCCAACAGGCCGATGGCCCCGGCAGCCATGAGCCAGCGGCGCTTTTTCACCCGTTCCAGATCCCGCAGGAACAGACCCAGCGCCAAAAACAGGCCCATGCCCAGAACGATGGCCAAAAGCTGCTTGGGAAGGCTCCCCGGTGCACTGGAAGCTGTCACCGCAAGGGATAATGTTGAAAGATAAAAGGCGATGGTCTCCAGCTCAAAGCCCACGCAGCGGCCCAGCCGCAGCGCGGCGGCGTAGAGCCACATAACCGCCGTGAGGATCAGGAAGCAGATGGGGATCACCGGGCTGGCCTTCTCCCCCGCCGCCAATGTTAACTGAATGGCGGTCAAAATCTGAAATACCGTCAGCCACAAAAAAGTGGGCCACATGGCGGCGGGCCGCTCCGCCTGCCGCTTCTTTTCCAGTTCTTCCCGCTCCCCCACGGTCTGGGGCAGGAACACCAGCGGTACGCCGCCCAGTGTAATCGTATCCCCCAGCTTCACCGGGGCCTGCTCTGTCACAGGGGTCCCGTTGACGGCGGTGCCGCCCTTGGAGCCAAGATCATACACCGTCCAAGCTCCGTCCTCACCACGGCACAGCGCCGCGTGCTGCCGGGAGATGCTGGGATAGTTCAGAATCGCATCGGCGGATTTACCCCGCCCCAGAATATTTTCCCAGTGGGTCAGGGGGATACTGCCGCCGCCGGGCAGGCTCAACTGGGCCCAGACCTCCGGCGTGTGGGGGATTCGCAGCAGGGACCGGATGGCCCGCACCAGGATCAGCGCCGAAAGCACCGGAAACAGCAGCCGTGCAATGGCCGTGTACCAGCCGGTAATCAGAGGATGGGCACTCAGCCACAGGGACAGCGCAGAAAACAGTTCCTGCATCCCATTCCCTCCTTTCCGAAAAAACAGCTTCAGACCGAACCGGCGGAGTCTGTCTCCGTCAGCCGGAAATCAGGGTTATTATAGCATTATCCCAATAGCCTGTACACCCTTGCCGACGGAAAAACACAGTCTTTTATTCTTTTTTCTGTTTTTCACTTGACCGTTTGTTAAAAATAGATTAAAATAATTATCCGTATGTACGAATATATGTCTACTCAGGGCGGGGACCGTTGTTTCCCGCCTTGATCTACCATCTATAAATAGGAAAGGCCGATCGATCATCATGAATCATCCATACAAAACAAGGGAAGGCGGCGCTACCGTCACCATCTTTGTCCCCTACGACTGCAAAAACCACTGCCCTTTCTGTATCAATAAGGAAGAATACGGGGATATGACCGGCTTCTCTCTGGAGAAGATCGTCCAGAGCATCCGCCGGATGGATGCCATCACCCCCAAATGCGATTTCGTCTTTACCGGCGGCGAGCCCTTTGCCGACATTGAAAAGCTCCAGATCATGCTGGATGAGATCCCCACCACCCACCGGGTGTTCATCAACACCACTCTGCCCGTCTCCAAATGTCAGACGGAGGAGGACATTCTGGCCTTCGCGGAGCGGAATAAGCACAAGATCACCTGCATCAATGTATCCCGCCACATGCAGCACTATGTGGTGGAGTCCAATGACTCGCTGCTGACCCGGCTGCCGGTACCCTTCCGGATCAACTGCGTTCTCTACAAGGATTATCCCAAGGAGAACCTGATCCCCTTCATTGAGCGCTTCCGCAAGCTTCCCGGCGCCAACATCCAGTTCCGCTTTGACTACACTGCCACCACTCCCGAAAACCTCTACGAGCCGGACAAGATCCTGCACGATCTGAAGGAGATCGCGGAATACACCGGTCTGGACGGCTGCCGGATGCGCTGCGGCTTCCACTTCGACTACAAGGGCATGGAGCTGACCTATCACAAGACCCTGCCCTACTCCACCATCGTGGAGACCGATCCCGCTGACGGCGTTACCTATGATATTCTCTATGACATCCTCATCAAGCAGACCGGCGAGATCCATTCCGACTGGACCGGCGTGGTGATGGACGTCCCCGCCTATGAGAAGGTTGTCTTTGAGCCCTATGACCTGAAATGGCTGGAGGGCGGCCCCCGCAAATAAGCTGACAACCCCCAGAAGCAATGCTTCTGGGGGTCTTTTTTTCTCCCAATTCAGTTTTGTGCTCCCAGCAATCCCGTCCTCTTGTTTTTCAGAGGATCTGAAAGAGAAACCCAAAGCGACACCGCATATCGGTTCTTCAAGCAGCACCCCCAGACCGGAGTCTCCGGTCTGGGGGTGTATCAGCTATATGATCTTGCGCGCTCTGTCTCAGTTCCGATTGAACAGATTGGCCGCCCACATACCGGCATCGCCGAAGCCGCCGCTGGGGTCCTCTGGGGCCGGAGGCTCCGACGGGATCACGATGCCGCCGGTTGGATCGTCAGGCAGGTTCGCGTCCCCGAAGCCGCCGCTGGGATCGTCGACCGACGGGCTGTAGTTGGGATCATTGGGATCATCAACGCCACCGCCGGGGTGATCCGGGTCCACCGGCGTCATGCCGGCATGGGCCGGACAGCCGATGACCTCCGGGTAGGTCTCTCCGCCACTTGCCGTAGGCGTGGGCTCCAGACCGATGGCCCGCTTCATCTCGATCAGATGGAACATCTTGTCCGGGTTCTTGGCACTGTCGGTGGCAATGGAGGCGTAGCGGGTGCCGTCCGCCTTGAAATACTCGGTCCGTTCAAAGTCCAGCACACCCACCTGCTTAATTGCAGAGGAGGGACAGTTATCGGTGGCAACGCACTTACCCTCGGTGCAGTAATCCACAAAGGTGTGGAGATTGCAGTTCTCCGTGGGAGCCGTGCCTGCCGCCACCGTGACCTGAACCGCCCGGCTGCCCCGGATGTCAGAACGGCAAGCGTCGGTGCACAGCAGGCCGCTGTCGGCGCAGACCGTCACCTGCTCCAGGCCGCTGGCAGGCTTTGCAAAGCTCTTATTCTCCAGATGCTCGTGGATCTTCTGCATGACCGGCTTCCACATGGTAATGGCCGGGTTGCCGGAGGCGGAGATCTTCTCATTGGTCTTGGGATAGCCCGTCCACACGGCGGCGCAGTAATAGGGGGTATATCCCACGAAATAGCGGGTCTTGGAGTTATCCGTGGTACCGGTCTTGCCCGCGATGGTCATGCCGCTGAACTTGGCGGAGGTACCGGTACCGGCGTTCACCACGCTGGTAAGCATCTGGTTCATGAAGTAGGCCGTGGTCTCCTTCATGGCCACATGGGTCTCGCCCTCGTTTTTCAGCACGGTCTCACCGTTGCTGTCCCGGACCTCGGTATACATCTTGGGGGAGTTGTAAACGCCGCTGTTGGCAAAGGCAGAGAAGGCCGCCGCCATCTCCACAGTGCTCAGGCCATAGGTCAGACCGCCCATGGCCAGCGGGGAAACGGCCATATCCTCCGGCACCAGGCTGAGGCCCAGCTTCTCCGTGGCGTAAGCGTAGGACTCCGCCACGCCCAGCGCCTCCACGGTCTGAACGGCGATGGTGTTGATGGAACGCCGGACGCCCTCGCCGATCATGGTCCAGCCGGTGTAGGTATTGGGGGAGTTCTTAGGCCAGGGAGAATTGTTCATAAGCTCTACGGGGTAGTTATCAAAGGTGGTGGCCGGTGTCACAGCACCGGCGTCCAGAGCTGCGGAATACACCGTCAGCGGCTTGATAGAAGAACCAACCTGATGCTTCTGGACCGCATAGTTGTCCACCAGATTCTGGGTCTTGGGGCCCATGGCGCCCACCATGCCCACGATGTTGCCGGTATAGGGGTCCATGATGGTGATACCGGATTGCAGCTGGTGGCCCTTGGCAGAGTGTACATTCAAATTGCTCAGATCTGCGTAGACATCCTCCGCGATCTTCTGGATATCCGGGTCCATGGTGCAATAGATCTGATAGCCGCTGTTGTTCACCAGCCGCTGGGCCGCTTCATAAGAAATGCTCTTGGCCTGGGCCAGATCTGTGGTCACGTCCTTGATGAGCTGCTCCACGAACCAGTTGTTGATCTCGATACCGTCGGTCTTGACCAGCTCGCTGGCGTCTCCGGAGGTATCTGTGAAGTTCAAAGGCTCCGCCTTGGCGGCTTCGCACTCCTCTTTTGTCAGATAGGGCTTGCCGGTATCGGGATTGATGACCTTAGACATCTTGTCCAGGATCAGTTCCTGGCGCTTCTTGTTCAACTGCCGGGGAGTGACGGTGGTGCCGTCCTTCCGGGTGTAGGTCCGTTCATACTTGGGGTTGTAGAGGGACGGGTTGTTGGTGATAGCGATGATACAGGCGCTCTCCGCCGCCGTCAGGTCCTTGGCTGACTTGCCGAAGTAGTATTCCGCTGCCGTTTCCACGCCGCCGCAGCCGCTGCCCAAATAGATCATATTCAGGTACAGCTCCAGAATCTGGCTTTTCGTGTTGTTCTTTTCAAATTCCAACGCCCGGAAGATCTCCTTGACCTTGCGGTTGATGGTGTTCTGATTCTCGCCGGTCATGTTTTTCAGCATCTGCTGGGTGATGGTGGAGCCGCCGTAGCTGTCGTTGCTGCCGGTGAGGGTCAGCAGCGTAGCGCCCAGGGTCCGCTTCCAGTCCACGCCGTGATGGCTGAAAAAGCGCTCGTCCTCAATGGACACCGCCGCCTGCCACAGGTAGGGGGACATATCGTCGATGTCGATCAGGACACGGTTCTCCTGCCCGTGGACCTTCTGGAACTCCACCCACTGACCGCTCTCCTTGTCCTGATAATAGACCACGGAGCTCTGGGACATGGTGTAGTCCTCCGCCCGGACCTCCAGCGTCGGCAGCAGAGATGTATTCACATACTTCATGAAAATTCCCAGCAGCATGAGCGTTGTGCAGACGCCGATCAGGACCAGGGTAAAGACCGTCATCACAACGCCGCCCGCCACATGACCGGGCCGGACCTTCCGCCGTTTGCGGGAATGATCCGCCCCCTGGGGATGCGTGTTTCTTCTTTCCTCCAACTTGGAACCTCCTTTTGTGATCCACAAGGCGGTTTCCCTTCAGGAAACCAACCCACAATACACCATTATCAAGTCCATTATATCATCCCCTGTCAACTGCGAAAATGTCGGATTCAACCGGTGAAAAGTTTCCGCTTCCATAGATTTTACCAAATTTTTCCGAAAATTTCTGTCACATAACTTTCGTACTTCGCTGCTTTTTCACGGTTTTCGCTCTTGCAATCATCGTTTTCTTCCGTTACAATAAGGGCAATCCTTCCCCGGAGGGACAGACAACACGAGAAAGGGTATACAAAGATGAGTGAAGATTTCGGCCCCACCTTTATTACCGTGACCGACGAGGACGGAAAAGAGCTGGTTTTGGAATTTGTAGACGCTCTGGAGTATAACGGCCAGATGTATCAGGCCTTCTTCCCCGCCGAGACCGAGGGGGAAAACGAGGATGATCCCGACAACGGTCTGGTGATCCTGAAGGTCATCCACGAGGATGGCGAGGATCTGCTCTCCACGCTGGACTCCGACGAGGAGCTGGAGGCGGTCTACGAGCAGTTCATGGAGCTGCTGTTTGACGAGGACGAGGAATAATTCCTCCGTTTCCACGCAGACTTTTAAGGAATACGTCATTCCGCGTGTCCTGCGGGGTGCGTGATAGATCTTTTTTTAACCCACATTTCGTTATTAGGGATGCACCTCTCAGGGTGTGGATCGCAGGCCTCCCGGCTGCCGTTCGCGGTTGGAAGTTGGAAGCGGTAAAGCATTCTGGAAGCAACCCACCTGTGCTTGAAGGTGCAGGTTATAACGAGGTCTACACGGCCGCCGCGGGACAGCTTTATACGACAAAAAGGACTGCTTTGCAGTCCTTTTTTCAGTTTATTTTCAGATATGTGTCATACAATAAGCGCAGTTTTGCCCCGGATGGCATCAAACGCGATCTGGTACTTGCATATCGCGGCGCAATCCTTTATAATGACGGGGTATGTGACAAATCATGCGGCGCTGTGCCGCGCAACAACGTTTAAACTTGAGAGGATGGACAACAAATGAGCGCATCAAGAGAAAAAAAGCTCCGGCAGGATCAGACGGCCTCCGGCTATGTGGATCCCAAGGCAGAAAAGGAGCTGGAAGAAAAGAAGGCTGAAAAGCGCAGCAACGTTCTGTACAGCGTCATCGCCGTACTGTTCGTGCTGGTGGTGGCAGCCAGCTTCCTCTGGAGATCCAATGTGATCTCCCGCAACGCCACGGCCCTGACCATTGACGGCGAAACCTACAGTGCCGCCGAGGTGAATTTCTATTATCAGAATGTTTACCGCGGCTTCCTGCAGAGCAATTCCTACTTCATCAGCTATCTGGGCCTGGACACCAACGCCTCCCTGAAGAGCCAGACGGTGAACGCCACCGCCGCTTCCATGATGGGCGTAGAGGAAGGTTCCTCTTGGCATGATTATATCATGGACAACACTGTCAAGCAGATGACCATGGTCCAGCGGGGTCTGAAGCAGGCACAGGAGGAAGGCTATCAGTTCCCCGCCAGCGTGCAGGAGCAGTATGAGGACTCCCTGAATTCCCTGAAGACCTCTGCGGAATCCACCGGCATGTCCGTGAAGGCATATCTCCAGAGAAATCTGGGTGCCATCATGACGGAGAAGGTCTACAACCAGCAGGTCCTGCGGATGCTGCAGTATCAGGCATACGCCCAGAGCTATTCCGACAGCCTGACCTACACCGACGCGGAGCTGGAAGCCGCCTATCAGGCAGATCCCAAGACCTATGACAAGGCCGCCTGGGAGTATGTGGTCGTCAGCGGCGCTGCCGATTCCACCACGGATGCCGACGGCAACACCGTTCAGGCCACCGATGAGGAGCAGGCTGCTGCCAAGGAGACCGCCAAGGCCACCGCAGAAGAGATCCTGGCCGCTTACAACAGCGGAAAGTCTCTGGAATCCATTGCCGGCAATTATGAAAAGGCCACCTATTACAACACCACCGACGCCACTTATTATGACGGCGTTGTGGGTAACTGGCTCTTTGACGATGCCCGCAAGGACGGTGACACGGAGATTCTGGAAGTTGGAACCAACTATTACGTCGGTCTGTTCCACAGCCGCGGCCGCGAGGAATACAAGACCGTGGACATCCGTCACATCCTCATCACCCCCGAAACCGGCACCAAGGCTCAGGGCGACGAGGGCTATGAGGACGAGCAGACCCAGCTGAAGGCCGCCGCCCGCACCAAGGCCGAGGAAATTCTGGCCCAGTGGAAGTCCGGCGAGGCCACCGAGGATTCCTTCGCCCAGCTGGCTCTGGAAAATTCCGCTGACGGCTCCAAGTATGACGGCGGTCTCTACACCCGGGTCACCAAGGGCTGGGCCGTGGAGGAGTTCAATGACTGGTGCTTCGACGCTTCCCGCAAGGATGGTGACACCGGTATCGTGGACACCACCTACGGTTCTCATGTGATGTACTTCGTTGGCTACGATCTGCCTGCCTGGGCGGCATCCGTCACCTCCGATCTGCAGGAGAAGGCCGCTTCCGAGTGGAGCACCGCCCTGTCTGAAAACGCCGATGTGCAGCAGAGCGACTTCGGCATGAAGTTTGTGGGTTAAAACTCAGTCATCGGCCCACTATTCCCGAAACAAAGGGTCGGCTTTTCAGCCGGCCCTTTTTGATCTTTACTTTTGAAATTCGGAGCGTTTTATGGACGAGCGTTTTTTGCGAAATGAAATGTTGTGGGGCAAGGATGGACAGGCCCGCCTGACCGCCGCCCACGTCATCGTGTTCGGACTGGGCGGCGTGGGCAGCTACGTGGCAGAGTGTCTGGCCCGGGCCGGTGTGGGCGAGCTGACGCTGGTGGACAGCGACACTGTGGCTCTCTCCAATCTGAACCGTCAGCTGGAGGCGCTGGACTCCACCGTGGGGCTTCCCAAGGCAGAGGCCGTGGCCCGGCGGGTCCGGGATATCAACCCCTATGCGGTCCTGCATCCCATGGAGGCCCTGTACAATGCCGACAACCGGGAACAGTTCTTCCCTGCAGGCTGCAGGTATGACTATATTGTGGACGCCATTGATCTGGTAAGCTGCAAGCTGGATCTGGCGGAGACCGCCCGGCGGCTGGGCGTCCCCCTCATCATGGCATTGGGTACCGGCAACAAGCTTGACCCCTCTCTGCTGCGGCTGGCGGATATTTCAGAGACCTACGGCTGCCCGCTGGCCCGGGTCATGCGGAAGGAGCTGCGGAACCGGGGCATCCTCCACCAGACGGTGGTCTTTTCCCCGGAACAGCCTGCGCCTACCCAGCAGCTGGAGGCTCCCCCGCCGGGACGGCGGAGCGTTCCCGCCAGTAACCCTTGGGTTCCCGCCACTGCCGGACTGCTGATGGGAAGCAAGGTAGTCCGTGACCTTATCGCCCAAAAGGAGGCGTAATGTATGCTGACCGGAACGATCATCAACTCTCTGACTATTCTGGCCGGGTCCGCTGTGGGGCTCGTCCTCCGGGCCGTCACCCGCCGTTCCTCTAAGGAGGTCTCCGCCGACGGTCTCGGCGGTCGGCTCCAGACCATCATCATGCAGGGCATGGCCTTGTGCGTTCTGTATATCGGCGTCAGCGGATGTCTCAAGGGGCAGAACACCCTGACCGCCATCCTCTCCATCGCTCTGGGCGCCATTATCGGAGAGCTGCTGGATCTGGACCGCCGGATGCGGTCCCTGGGGGATTGGGTCCAGACCCGGACCGCCCGGCTGATCCACACGGAGGATGGCGCGCCCAGCATATCTGACGGGTTCGTCACCGCTTCCCTGCTGTTCTGCGTGGGGGCCATGGCCATCGTAGGCGCTCTGGAAAACGGCCTTACCGGAAGCTATGACACTCTGAAAGCCAAATCTATCATCGACGGTATCAGCTCCATCGTGTTCGCCTCCTCCTTGGGAGTCGGCGTGGCGTTTTCCGCCGGGGCCATTTTTCTCTATCAGGGGGCCATTTCCCTTTTGGCGGGGCTGCTGTCCCCCCTGCTGGGGGACGCCGTAATCGCGGAGATGACCTGTGTCGGCTCTCTGCTGATCGTGGCCCTGAGTCTGAATATGCTGAACGTCACCAAAATCAAGGTCATGAACCTTGTCCCGGCTATCTTTCTGCCGATTTTGCTGTGCCGGTTTATGTAAACCTCGTGCAAAAGGGACGCCATCTTTGCAGATGGCGTCCCCCAGCGTGTCGAAAAAGTCTTTTCTCCCCGCTGAGCCAGTTTTTAGAACTTTATAA
>ERZ834859.2086-NODE-2086-length-18662-cov-15.742946_pt1 | contig 18662 bp, 17 predicted proteins | sample MGYA00519947_ERZ834859 | MGnify/ENA primary metagenome ERZ834859 (study PRJEB31850, sample SAMEA3708763) | human gut metagenome | biome: human gut; feature: human-associated habitat; material: faeces | place: China | collected 2014 ...
AAACCGGTGGCTGGACAAAATGCCGTCTGTGCAAAGCAGTGACCTGCTCTATGGAAGAGTGGAAAAAACATACAGTGTCCGTTCCGGTGTTGAGCGAAAAGCAGCTCGTGGCACGCAGTATGATTCGCAAGTAATGCACGCGGTGTTCTGATAGATCTGCAAAAAAGGAGGATTTCTGATGTGTGGTGATTACAACCTTCGCCGTGAGAAAAGATACGTCGGAGTGGATGTTCGTTTTACTCCTGACGGCAAGATCCGTCCTCTTGCCATAAACTATGACAAGACTCGCACTTATGGAATTGATCGTGTCTTGGCAGTCAAGCACGGTACATCACGTTTTGGCGTGAAAGGGCATTGCTTCACCTGCCTGATTTGCGGGCAGAAGCGGAATCTTTGGCTTGAAAAGGGCAAGTGGTTCGTGGAAGCCTACTGTGCCACATCAGAAGGTAGGGCTTCATAATGGCAAGATACTTATCGCGTGCAGAACTCTCGTGCATAGCAGGCAAATATATTGAAATGTACTATGCACTCTTCGGAATAAGCAAAAATGACCCCGCTCCTATTAACCCAGAGCAGTTTGCAAATTCTGTTCTTGGACTGAACCTAAAGATGTTGCCGCTGTGTAGCGATGGTCACATCCTTGGATTAACGGTTTTCCAGAGATGTAGCTTCACAGCAACCCTTGAGGATGGAACAAAGCTTGTTGAAGTATTTATGCCGAGGGATATCGTAATCGATTCTGCTCTTGCGGCAGACAGATGCACTGGATGCCGGAATTTCACAATAACGCATGAAGCAGCACATCAGATTTTGGCTGATCTGTTTCCGAACGACTACGGAAAAGCAGTCAAGTGCCGTGGGCACATTGCCTATCGGGAGAGAAACGGAAAGGCCTCGTGGGAAGAATGGCAGGCGGATACCCTTGCAGCAGAGCTGCTGATGCCAACATTTCTGATCAATGCCGAAATAGAACGTGTGGCGTTGACTCTGCCAAATGGGATTCTGTACAAATCAGTGTCTGACCCTAACTATGAAAAAATTCTGGAGATGGCTCGACGGATTGGGGTTTCTTGGTCTGCAATCAGGATCAGACTGCAGCAGATGCAGGTTATAAAAGGAAAACCCATCCACTGCCATCCATTGGACATCATGCGATTTGGAGAATGAATATGATTCAGTTAAAGAACCGTCCCTTTGCCGGTAAAGCACCGACTACTACACAGCAGGCAGAATTTAGCATAGGCTGGAGATTTTGCCCTGTTTGTGGAAATAAGTTATACCAAAAAATCGAGGGGTGTTCAGGTATACTACAAGTGAAGTGCAATAGATGCAAAGAAACCCTGAGACTTGATCTGGCATTTAGATGCCGGTGATTTTCCAGTCATTTTAACAAATACGGGTGCATTGCACCCTGAATATGGACTGTTCGCTCCGAGCAACGGGCCATTGCCGCAAGGCAATGTATGAAACGTGCTCCAAATAGCCGGGCAACAGCTGATTGAGAGATTTTCATTGAAGATCCCTCAGTTGGTTGTTGTCCGGCTATTTTTTTAGCCTTCAGGAAGCCTGCTCCCGTAAAAAGGAGCAGGCTTTATGTTTGTCCGTTTTTCGTGGATGCCCCAAGCGGCTAGATATCCGTAGCAACTCCGAGTTTTCGACTTCTCACGCTTTATCGAAAATTTGGAGGTCACACATGAGCTTTGATCCGAATGCTATTGGTAACCGTATTTTTACTTTGCGTACAAATGCGAAGTTATCGCAGGAAAAACTTGCTGAAAAACTTGGTGTTTCCCATCGACACCTCGGCGATCTTGAAAGGGGAAGCTCCAATGGCTCTGTAAAAATCCTGATCGATATTGCAGAATACTTCCATGTCAGTATGGATTATCTTCTTTTGGGTCGAGATCCTTCTAGGAATCAGTTTCAAAATGAACTGCAAGCCGCTATAGATCATCTTGAAAAAATCAAAGGTCTTTTATAATCACTTCAACAAGAAACGCTCCTGCCAGTTTTACACCGGCAAGAGCGTTTCTTGTGTTATTCAAAAATATCGGCAAGGGTAAGCAGCTGTACTTCTCCGCGTTCCTGTGCCTGAAGTAGTCCGTCCGTAAATCCGCTTTTCGAGAAAATGTAGTAGTGGTAGTTTGTTCCTTTCCCAAAGACTGCTGCATATTCCCGAATCAGTTCCAGTTCGTCCAAACCGATTTTTTCATTACGGTATTCTCATATCGTTTATTTAACTTCCGAAGTTCCTCATCGCGGCAGTAAAATCGGCTCATTTTGTTCCCTCCCCAAAGTGTATTTATCGAATTTATATACTCGTAAGTTAGTTTCTTACGAGTATAATACTTCATTTCTTACATAAAGTCAGGAAATATATTTTTGACGCCTCATCGAGAAACAGGAACGATACTTCCTATTTTCCTCAAAAATTGTGAACTCTGAGTTCCTGTTCATTTCGTTCCGCATCGGTTACAATACAGCCATAGCTTCGGCAAGCGTTCAAAGCAGCCCTCAAGCTATCCCGCCCCTTGAAAATTGAACACGCATTCTTCAGTCACGTTCCTGTGATGATGAGCCACGTCCGTAACAAATGCGATGATCTCCCACTGAGGGAATGAGCGGTAGGTTGACGGTAAATGGATGACAGCTTCTCCATAGCTAAGAGCCATCACAGAATAATGATACTTCTGCCTTCGGGCAGCTCGGTGAGAACCACGGAGAGGTGAGAACCCTATGGATTCGGTACGCTGCCGGACGGCTGAAAGATTTCCCACACGAAAACAGAGTTTTCGATTTCCGGGGATGTCGGGGACAAATACGGAAAGGTATAGAACTATAAATCACAGCAATTTGCTGTTTGAGATAGTAGGGTGGGCTGTGCGAGCAGCCCACTGTTACATATACGGATAGAAAGGAGAAATCCAAATTGGCAACACGAGGCAAAAAAGAGAAAGAGTATCCGCCTATGCCCGCAAACTGGATGTACAAGCGCGGGGATGTCTACATGATGGATCTGAATCCTTACAGCGGTTCCGAGCAAGGCGGCATCCGACCTGCCATTGTTGTCCAAAACGATGACGGTAATTTTTATTCCAATGTTCTTCTGGTCGTTCCACTGACAACACAGATCAAAAAGCGAAATATGCCAACGCATTTTATTCTGCACAATCGTTTTTTGAGTGCGCCATCTATGGCGATTTGCGAAAGCCCGCGCCCCGCAGATAAATCCAGAGTGTTAAGCTACCTTGGGCACCTGTCCAAATATGAAATGCGGCAAGTGTCAGTGTGTCTGCAATACAGCTTTGGGTTCATTGGATACAAGTCATTCCGAAAATACCTTACGGCTCCTCCGCAGGAGGATGTTCTCGCCGCTGCAAAAGAGCTGCTCTCCCAGCAGTTTCAGAATCTTCGGGTGCTGAACAGTCAGCCCCCTGCTCTCGCCAAGCACACAAAAGGCGATCTACATAGCATTGAGCAGATATCGGAAAGGATGCTCTCCACCCCGACGGAATCTTCTGTTGAGTTCATGGTTGCAGAACTGGATGATGCGCTTCAATCGCTTATGTTCCGCTGGAATATCTGTTATGAACGGTATTCCGCTTTCCGCTTATCCGATAACGAAAAGAAGAAAATCGGTTCGATTATCCAATCAGGAATTGATTTTCTGCAAAAAAAGAAGGAGGTTCCTTTATGATGAACGCAGTTGTAAAACCTTACCATGAAATGTGCCTGAACAGCAGTGAGCTGATCGTGCCGCGCGACACTTATCAGCGTGCTCTTCACCCCGCTCGTGTTGCCCGTATCGCAAAAGAATTTGACGAGCGGGTTGCCAATGAGCCGAAGATCAGCTTCCGGGATGGTCACTACTATGTGATGGACGGGCAGAACACCATCGCTGCCCGGAAGTTCCTGAACGGTGGTGATGATCTGCAGATTCGCTGCAAGGTCTACTTTAACATGACCGAGCAGGAAGAAGCCCTCCTATTTGCACAGCAGACAGGCATTTCGGAACGGCTGAGTGCAGGGCAGAAGCTCCGTGCCCTGATTTTTGCAGGGGAGCCTGCTGCCGTTGCATTCCAGCAGGCCACCGAATTGGCTGGCGTTCATCTTTCTTTTGAAGAAGGCCGGGGCAAGCAGCGGATCAGCTGCATCGCAACCGCCTATCACGAATTCATCCGGCTTGGTCCTGAACTGTATATCGAATCCCTTGATGTTTTGCTGAATGCGTGGGACGGAGAACCTGATTCCATGAGTTCTGCAAATCTGCTCGGCATCTGCCGCTTTGTAGAACTGTACCACTCCGAATACAGTAAAAGCCGTCTGATTGCCAAACTGCGGCAGGTCGATGCATTCACGATTTTTCGCCTTGCACGAACCGCAGGCGTAAGCCTTCCCGGCAAGACGAAGTACCTTCAGCAGGTCTATACTATTTATAATGGTGGCAGCCGCCGGGCTGCATTGCCGCTCAAGTTTTAACTTTAAGTATATTTAACGAGGTATTATCCAATGATTATCCATGAAGAACCTTCGCCCAACTCGGTTTCCTCCCCTGTTTCCACAGCAAAGGACAGCCGCTGCTATACCGTAGAAGACCTGATGGAAATGCTGCTCCTGAGCCGTCCCACTGTCTACCGTCTACTGAAGCAGAACGAATTCCGCTGGTTCAAGGTAAGCGGCGCTTACCGTATTTCCAAAGCCAGCTTTGATGCATGGCTCAATGATGGCACTGTTGAACGCAATCCTGCTGTTTGACATCCTCAACATTTCACGCGAAATCTGCTATTCTTTAGCCGGGATGAGAAATCCCGGCTAAACTTTTACATAGATAGAGAGGTGTCTTTCATGGATGATATGCGGAATACTTCGGCTCCCTTATACGGAAAAGCTGAACCTGCCACTACCAAAACCACCATGTCGGTTCGTGAGATGCGGCAGCTTCTCGGCCTTGGCAAAACAGACAGCTATTGGCTGCTTCATAAGAATCTCTTTGAAGTCATTCTGATAAACGACAAAAGGCGTATCGTTATTTCCAGCTTTGAGAAATGGTATGCCAATCAGGTCAAATATCATAAGGTCAATGGTTCGCCACCGGGCGAGGAACTTTGCAAACGGTCCTATTCCGTTCCTGACGCCGCCGAGATATTGAAGGTGAAACCCGAAACGATCTATACACTCATCCGACAGGGCAAGTTGAAAACAGAAACGGCAGACTTCTGTATGAGAATTCCCAAAGAGGACTTTGAGCGGTGGTACCGATCACAAAGCCGCTACCGCACAGCAGCCGACCGTGAGCGTGACCGGGAGATTGAAGCGCAAACCATCTCCATCCCGGAAATGGCAAAACTACTCGGTATCCCACGCAAGAATGTTTATGGGATTCTTGATTGCAAAAAATACCGAGATTGTTTCGTCATTGAGCGCGTGGCCGACAGGCCGCGCATTACCAAAAAAAGTTTTAAGGCATGGCTTAAAAGCCAATCTACATACCAACTTCAAAAACCGAAAAAAGAAACGCATGAGGAGCCGCCGCTAAAACTGCAATGTCCCAAGAATGGGAAATACTACAGTTTTCAGGAAATTCAGGCTTTTTACGGAATCAGCCGCCCAACACTTGACTCGTGGGTTCTCAAAGAAGGAATTCCAACGATGAAGTTGGGAAGGGTAAAACGCATCCAAAAAGATGCTTTCGATGAAGTTCTGAAGTCCAAACGTAAAGTAGAGGAGGATGTATAATGGCTAGCATTGTCAAACGCAATAACCGATACTGCGTTGTCTATACCTACAAACACACTAATGGAACGCTAAAGCAGAAATGGGAAACCTTTACCGACCTTGCAGATGCCAAAAACCGTAAGAAAGAGGTCGAATACAAAGAATCCGTCGGTACCTTTGTGGCACCCCAGTGCCGAACTCTAAAAGACCTGCTTAAAGAATACGTCACCCTGTACGGAAGAACCAAATGGGCACTTTCAACCTATCAATCAAACACTGCACTGATTTCAAACTACATAGAACCGCTTATCGGCTCAATGAAGCTGCAAGATCTCACCACCCGCGTAATTGAGGGATATTATCAGCGGCTGCTTAAATACGAAGCCGTTGACCCTATGTGTGGAAAGCGTCAGCATCAATACGTTTCTCCCGGCACGGTTCGTTCGGTTCACAAAATTTTGAGAAGTGCCTTTGAGCAGGCTGTAAAGTGGGAACTTATGGAAAAGAATCCCTGTATTTATGCCACCTTGCCCAAATACACTGCAAAGAAGCGTGATATCTGGACTGCCGAGACCCTGTTCCATGCCTTAGAAGTCTGTGATGATCCACGGCTCCGGCTTTGCATCAACCTCTCCTTCTCTTGTTCCCTGCGCTTAGGGGAATTGCTCGGTCTGACATGGGATTGTGTGGATATCTCCCCCGAAAGCATTGAAGCCGGGCGAGCCTCCATTTACATAAATAAGGAATTGCAGCGTGTAGATATTGCTTCGCTGAACGCCTTGGAAAATAAAAATGTCATCACTCGTTTTCCCTCGCTGAGTTCCCGCTGCACCACGGTCCAGGTTCTGAAAAGCCCTAAAACAGACAGCAGTATCCGAACCATTTTTCTCCCCAAAACAGTTGCTGAAATGCTTGTCCACTATAAAGCCGAGCAGGACATGACAAAGGACGCACTGGGTGCAGAGTATGCAGACTATAATCTCGTGGTTGCCGGCCCGCTGGGAATGCCGACCGAACAATCCACCATTAACGGTGCATTGAAGCAGCTGATTGAGGAAAACGATCTCCCCAAAGTGGTTTTCCACAGCTTCCGACACTCAAGCATTACATACAAGCTCAAGCTGAACGGCGGCGATATCAAAGCCGTGCAGGGCGATTCCGGTCATGCACAGGCTTCGATGGTCACCGAGCAGTACGCACACATTCTGGATGATGATCGGCGTTTGAACGCACAACGATTCGACGATTTCTTCTATCAGCATCATGGTGCAGAGCCTGAAGCCCTCCCTCGCGCAGAGCAATCCACTCCCAAAGCCAGTCCAGTCGATACAGATGCGGTAGCAGCTCTTGCTAAACTGCTGGCTGACCCCTCTATGGCTACACTCATTAAAAATCTTGCAAAGAACCTATAAGCCTCTATACATAAACAGCGGCAGTTTTCCGTATATGGAAAACTGCCGCTATCTGTTTTAGGATGATCCCGTTTCTTTGTGTTTTTTCGTCTTAGCTTCCTCTATGTCCATCTTCAGCTGATGTGTAAGCTGTTTTACATAATCGAGTGAAACTTCATAGCCTTCTGCGATTTTTTCTGCCGGCATCCCATCAAGGATACGGGAGATCACAATGTTCTGAGTGGCTTGTTTTCTCGACTCTGCAATCATTTCCTCAATAGAGGGGCAATGTTTATTATGCATCCAATTCAAGTAATCCAAGCGTTCAGCTTCTATCCGCGATAGAAGCCTGACTGCATAGAAATTGTCATCTACCTCGAAGCGAACTTCCTCTCCGGGTTTGACTTCAAGTTTTTCCAGAACCGCATCTGGGAGTTTTACAGTTCCATCTTCACCGACTACAATATTAAATTTCTTTTCCATCGCACACTCCTAAAATCACGCAAAGTTCCTTGCATCCAGTGCCTTTACTCCCGTAAGAATACCATAAGCCCCTTCCTTTTACAAGACAATGCGCATTTCCATTCGCACTGTTACATAGACCAGAGTTTTCTCGCAGAAAGCTCTGGTCTTTTTCTATTGAAAACATTTGTCCATCACACCAGCTACGGCTGTATGGTCTGGTTCACGAATGCTAAACAAGCAAATATCCGTAGGGAAACGTACACTTCCCAGCTAATGAAAGGTGGGCATTTTACAATGAACCTTCCACTTTTCATTAGCTCTGCTAATTTTCTGCTAATGAAAAGCCTTTTACTCGTTTTATTTCGGGGTTTGTGTTCTTTACTCAGATTGACAGCGCAACAAAAAATCAATTGATAAAACGTTACTTGTTTTACCTACTTTTGCCTAGGATTTATGGCTTCAGCCCCTACTCCTAAGGGGAAGGCCGCAGGTTCGACTCCTGTCCGGGACATGATATAAAACAGCGGCAGATTTCCGTTTTCGGAAAACTGCCGCTGTTTGTTTTAAGAAGATGCCGCTATCTTGCCGGCCAGTTCTTCCATCTCATCCATCGAAAGATGCACATATCGTACATTCTTATCCTTACATCGAGATCCAGCCCAGAGCATTGGCCACAGAGCTCACCAGAATGATGGCCGCGAACACGGGGCACAGATAGCGGATCATAAAGTTGAAGATCTTTTTCCGACGGAACGGTTTCTCGTCGGCGGTGACCTCCGCTTCGATCTTTTCCACCCCGATGACCCGCGACACCAGCAGGCAGGTGGCAATGGCCGCAATGGGCATCATGACCGAGTTTGTCAGGAAATCGAAGAAATCCAGGAACTGCATCCCGAACACCGTCACACCGGCCAGAGGACCATAGCCCAGCGCAGACAGACTGCCCAGTGCCACCATAATGACGCCAATGCAGCCGGTCGCTTTCTGGCGGTTCCAGCCCAATTCATCCTCAAAGGTGGAAACGGCGCTCTCGGTCAGAGCAATGGAGCTTGTGATCGCAGCAAAAAGGACCAGAAGGAAGAACAGCACGCCGACAACGTGGCCGAACCCCATGCTCTCGAACACCTTGGGAATGGTGATGAACATCAGCGAGGGACCTGCCTGCAGGGTATCCGGGTCACCGCCGGAGAAGGAGAACACTGCCGGAATGATCATCAGACCTGCCATGATGGCAATGGCCGTATCAAAGACCTCGACGTTCTCGGTGGATTCCTCAATGGAAACGTCCTCTTTCATGTAGGAACCAAAGGTCACGAGAATGCCCATGGCAATGGACAGCGAGTAGAACATCTGCCCCATGGCGGTGACGACGGTCATCCAGGAAAAATTGGCCACGTTGGGCACCAGGAAGTATTTGACGCCTGCCAGTGCGCCCGGACGGGTGACCGAGTAAACGGCAATGATCACCGACAGGACCACCAGAACCGGCATCATCAGCTTGGACACCCGTTCCACACCATTGCGTACCCCGGCAAAAATGATGACCAGCGTAAAAATGGTAAAGATGAGGAAACACACCTCTGCAGACAGACCGCTGGAAATAAAGCCGGAAAAATAACCGTCCTGTGCCAGCTCACTGCCGTGGCCGCTGACATACGCGGAAAGATACCGGATGACCCAGCCGCCAATGACCGAATAATACGGTACGATCAGAATGGGAATGACTGCATTGATCCAGCCGCCGAATTTCAGCCTGCCGCTTTTGCCGAATGTGCCAAATGCCCCCACCGGGCTCTTTTTGGTCATGCGGCCAAGCGCTGTTTCGGCCACGATCATGGTATAGCCAAACGTAACGGCCAGCACGATGTACACCAACAGAAAAATTCCACCGCCGTATTTTGCGGCGAGATACGGGAAACGCCAGATGTTGCCCAGACCCACCGAAGCGCCTGCGGCACTCAGCACAAAGCCGATCTTGCCGGAAAAGGCACTGCGCTTGGATTTTTGAGTTTCCATAGTAATGATTCTCCTATCCTTTTATTCAAAACAGAAAGCCTTTTAAGTGTAGCACAATCCCGGACCGAACTCAATCGTTTTTGCCTATTTCCGCCGAAAGATGGCAGCACAGAGAAAGGGCCTCCCCCGGCTTGCGCCGGAGAAGGCCCTCTCTCATTTGGCTAACGATGCATATATGGAAGAAGGAGAATCACATAACCAGATAGCCGCCATCCACAGGGATGATGGCACCGCCCAGGTAGTCGCTGGCATGAGAAGCCAGGAAGATGCAGCAGCCCTTCATGTCGTCAGGGGTGCCCCAGCGGTGAGCGGGAATGCGCTGGGTCAGCTCGTCGTAACGCTGCTGGGTGAACTTGGGGTTCTTCGGGTCGGTCAGGGCCACGTTCATTTCGGTGTCCATGTAGCCCGGAGCGATGGCGTTGACGTTGATGCCATACTGCAGCAGGTCGTTGCTGAAGGCCTTGCACAGCTGCATCACGCCGCCCTTTGCAGCGGAGTAAGCGGGCACGGTCTTGCCGCCAAACCAGGAGCACATGGAGGCGATCATGATGATCTTGCCGTAGCCCTTGGCCTTGAAGATGTTGGAAGCAGCACGGGACAGCCAGAACACGGAGTTCAGGTTGGTGTTGATCACATCATCCCAATCCTTGTCGGGGAACTCGTTGGAGGGGTGACGGCGCTGGATGCCGTGGGCCGGCACCAGGATGTCCAGGTCGCCCTGAATGGCCATGTCCAGAGTATCAGACTCGCCGCCCAGAGTGCCGCCTGCACGGAAAATTCATATTTTGTTAATTATCACGATGCTGGTTCTGCTCCCTGCTCATCCGCCGCACGATCTCGATGCTCTCGCGGTTTTCGGCCACATGCTCATACATGCCATCGTAAGCTTTTTGGGGGTCGTTGGCGCAGATGGCCTCCGTGATCTGCCAGTGGGTGCGGATGGTGTCCTCCAGCAGGCGGGGTGCCTTGAACTTGGTGAACATCTCAATACTATAGGTGATCACGGGCATGATCTCGGTGATCACACTGTTGTGGGTGCAGCGGGCCACACAGGCGTGGAATTCCTTGTCGGCCGGGCCGTGGTCCTCGCCGGAACGGATCTTGTGCTCCACCTGCTCACACAGCTGGCGCAGAGTGTCCTTTTCGTTTTCCTCAATGCGCTGGGCGGCCAGCTGAGCCACCCACGGCTCCAGCTGCAGGCGCAGCTCCATCAGGTCCACCGCCAGCGTGATCTTATCCTTTACATAGGCAAAGCCCAGCGGGTCCTCGATCTGACCCGGCTTTTCCACCACAAAGGTGCCCTTGCCCCGGCGGATCTCCAGACAGTTGCGTGCCACCAGCAGCTTGACCGCTTCGCGAATAGTGCCGCGCCCCACGTTCAGGCGGGCAGCCAGCTCAAACTCGTTGGGCAGCTTCTCGCCTGCATTGATGTTCTGGTCGATGATGACCTGATTGATCTGATCCGCCACCTGCTCTGCAAGGGAGGCGGTGCGGTTGTCCTGAATGTTGCTGAATACGCTATGATCCTGTGCCATCGTATCTGTACTCCGTTCTGCTCCGCTTGCCTACAGCTTCTATAAGGAAGCCGTATGCCTTTTGTAGACGTCATGACGTCGGACGTCGTTCCTTTACTTTATTATAGACGTATTTTGTTTGACATGCAAGTAGATTTTCCTGGTTTTTGTTGATATATCACCGACATGCGTTTTTTCTTTTGTTTGATTGCACAAATTCCATACAGATTTTTTGGCAGAATATTCACGTCCTACCTGCTCGGTTGGATGAACCGGATTGTTCTGTGCGGTTTCAGGCATGAAAAAACAGCAGGCCGCAGCCCCTTGACGCAGAGCCTGCAAAGGGGTATACTCCGTGTCAGTGAAATATTCGGCTATGACGAGAACAAGTACCCGGGTGGAGTGCTTCAGAGAGCTGCCGGTGGATGCAAGGCAGTGCATGAACCCCGTGGGAAGATCCTCTCCGAGCTTTCGGGCTGAAACAGCGGCTGCTGTGTGTAGGCCCGGACGGCAGGCTTCCGTTATCAGAAGCCGCGCATTGTTGGATGCGCACTGAGGGGTCGGCCCGGTTCTGGGTCGGCAAGTAAGAGTGGTACCGCAGAGGATGTACACGCCTTTGTCTCTTATGATGGGAGACAAAGGCGTTTTTTATTGCGGCACCGGGCCATTCCGGATGTTTCATGCAAGAACAGCCTGTAAAACAGAAAGGACGAAACAACATGAAAACTCTGGAAAAAGTAAGCGACTTTGTGGGCAAGTACATGGCCGCCATCGTCATCGTGGTGGCAGCCGGTGCCCTGTTCTTCCCCGGCCCGTTCAGCGTGGTCAAAACCAGCTGGGTGAACACCCTGCTGGGCATCGTGATGTTCGGCATGGGCCTGACGCTGAAGCCCAATGACTTCAAGGTGGTGTTCAGCCGCCCGAAGGACGTCATCGTAGGCTGCGTGGCACAGTTCACCCTCATGCCCTTCCTGGCATGGGTGTTGACCATGGTGTTCCACCTGCCCACCGAGCTGGCCATCGGCGTCATTCTGGTGGGCACCTGCCCCGGCGGCACCTCTTCCAACGTGATGACCTACCTGTCCAAGGGCGATGTTGCTCTGTCCGTCGGCATGACCGCCGTTTCCACCGTGCTGGCTCCTGTGCTCACCCCGCTGCTCACCCTGCTGTACGCCGGTCAGCGCGTGGATGTGAACCCCGTGAACATGTTCCTCTCCATCGTCAAGGTGGTGCTGGTTCCCATCGCACTGGGCTTTGTGGTCAACCACTTCTTCCATGAGTTCACCCAGCAGGCCGTGCGTGTGCTGCCGCTGGTGTCCACCACCGCCATCGTGCTGATCATCTGCGCCGTGGTCTCCGCCAACAGTGCCAAGATCATGACCAGCGGCCTGCTGATCCTGGTCGTGGTCGTCCTGCACAACCTGCTGGGCTACCTGACCGGCTACGCCGTGGGCAAGGCCCTGAAGCTGGATTCCACCAAGTGCCGCGCCATCTCCATCGAGGTCGGTATGCAGAACTCCGGCCTGGCCACCAGCCTGGCTGCCGCCCACTTTGCCCAGTACCCGCTGGCCACCATCCCGGGTGCCGTGTTCTCGGTGTGGCACAACATCTCCGGTGCCGTGCTGGCAAACTTCTATGCCCGCACTGCTGATAAGCAGTAACGACCAAAAACCATACAAAAAAGGCAGTAGGATTTACTGCTTGTGATACTTGCGGTCCTCTTCCTCGTAGACGGGGTCACAGGTGAGGTACATGCCCAGACGGTTCAGGGTGCCGGTGTCCACGCCGGACAGCAGCACGGTGGAGTGCACGTCGCAGCCCTTGAGGTTGGGCAGCTGGTGCAGGGCAGCCGCTGCCAGCTCGTTGGTGGCGGCGCTGCTGGACAGGGCGATCAGGATCTCGTCGGTGTGCAGACGGGGGTTCTTGCCGCCCAGATAGTTGGTCTTGAGCGTCTGGATGGGCTCGATGGCGGCAGCGCTGATCAGGTCGGTCTCCTGCGGGATGCCGGCCAGTGCCTTGAGGGCATTGATCAGGGCGCTGGCCGTCGCGCCCAGCAGGGGGCCGGTCTTGCCGGTGATCACGGTGCCGTCGCTCAGCTCAATGGCAGTTGCAGGCGCGCCGCCGGTGGCCTCGCTGCGGGCATGGGCCTGCTGTTCCACAGCACGGCTGCCCACATTCAGGCCCGCCTGATTCATCAGCAGTTCCAGCTTGTAGCGCTCGCTCTCGTGCACAGTGCCGGTGATCTTCTGCTGGCACAGGCACTTGAAGTAGCGGCGCACGATCTCCTTGCGGGAGGCCTCACGGCAGACCTCATCGTCCACGATGCAGTTGCCTGCCATGTTCACGCCCATGTCCGTGGGGCTCTTGTAGGGGCTCTTCCCGGCGATCAGCTCAAACATGGCGTTCACCACCGGGAAGATCTCGATGTCTCGGTTGTAGTTGACGGTGGTGACCCCATAGGCTTCCAGGTGGAAGGGGTCGATCATGTTCACATCGTTCAGGTCGGCGGTGGCAGCCTCATAGGCCAGGTTCACCGGGTGCTTCAGGGGAATGTTCCAGATGGGGAAGGTCTCGAACTTGGCGTAACCGGCCTTCACACCCCGCTTGTACTCGTGGTACAGCTGGGACAGGCAGGTGGCCATCTTACCGCTGCCGGGGCCAGGGGCCGTGATGACCACCAGCGGGCGCTCGGTCTCAATGTAGTCGTTGCGGCCATAGCCCTCGTCGCTCACGATGTGGGCCACGTCGTTGGGGTAACCGGCGATCTTATAGTGGCGGAAGGTGCGGATGCCCAGATCGTTGAGGCGCTTTTCAAAGGCCTCCACCTCCGGGGCGGCGGTGTACTTGGTCACACACACGCTGCCCACATACAGGCCCACACCCTGGAAGGCGTCGATCAGGCGCAGCACATCCAGATCGTAGGTGATGCCGTAATCGCCGCGGATCTTGCTGCTCACAATGTCCTCGGCGCTGATGACGATGACGATCTCCGCCTGATCCTTCAGCTGCAGCAGCATCTGCAGCTTGCTGTCCGGCTGGAAGCCCGGCAGCACGCGGGAGGCATGATAGTCGTCGAACAGCTTGCCGCCGAACTCCAGATACAGCTTGTTGTCAAACTTCTGGATGCGCTCGCGGATATGCTCGGACTGCATCGCAAGATATTTGTCGTTGTCAAATCCAATTTTCATTGTTCGTTTCCTTTTCCTCATCGCTGGGCCGGCACACCGCACCGGCATTTTTCCATAACAGGCATAGTATACCACACTCAAAAAGCAGGTGCAATGCAAAACACACAGCAGAGCAGTTTTTCCGGCAAATGCAGTGGTTTGGCAGGCTGTGTGCCGCAGATTTTTGTGAAAATGGTTCTTGCCCGGTTTTATACGGCGGGTGTATAATAGAATTGTTCGGCAACCAGTCACCCGCCAGAGAGAGGAAGTTTTGCATGAATCCTGCCGAAAATTATACATATCGTTATCTGGAGACCGATGATCTGGACCAGTACAACGCCCTTTTGCGCTATACCTTTCAGGTCACGGAAGATGAGCTCACCGCCACCGGATGGAAGGACGACGAGATCAAGCAGTCCAAGTTCCCCGTGCTGGAGCGCGCGGACGTGCTGGGCTGCTTTGACGGAGAAAACCTTGTCTCCCAGTTCGCGGTCTACCCGCTGAAGATGAACATCTACGACGCCGTTTACCATGTGGGCTTTGTGACCAGTGTGTGCACCTACCCGGAGTACACCGGCAACGGCATCATGAAGCGGCTCATGATCCAGGGCCTGACCCAGATGCACAAGGAGGGCAAGAGCTTTGCCCTGCTCTACCCCTACTCCATCCCGCTGTATCACCACCTGGGGTGGGAGATCATCTCCAACAAGATCTCCTACAACATCAAGGACCGGCAGATCCCCACCAAGGTGTCGGCCCCCGGTTATGTGCGGCGCGTCGCCTGGGACAACACCGAGTTCCACGAGCTGCACTCCCATTTTGCCTCCATCACCCACGGGTGCCTGTTCCGCAACGCACTGGCCTGGGAGGAGTACTGGCGCTGGGACGAGGATGACACCAATGTCGCCGTCTATTATAATGTAAAGGACAAACCCTGCGGCTACATGGTGTACCTGATCAAGAACGACATCATGCACATCAAGGAAATGATCTACCTGAACCGCGAGGCACAGAAGGGCCTGTGGGAGTACATCCACGCCCACGACTCCATGATCGACGAAGTGCACGGCAACACCTATTTCAGCGAGCCCATCGCCTTTGAGATAGACGACGGCGACATCAAGGAGACCATCCGCCCCTATGCCATGGGCCGCATCGTGGATGTGGCCAGCTTCCTGGAAGATTACCCCTGTGACCCGGACGGCGGCGAGCTGTGCATTGAACTGGAGATCGAGGACAACCTCCTGCCCTGGAACGACCGCACCTTCCGCATCCGGTTTGCGGACGGCGGCTGCGCCCTGACCGATGCCCCTGCCGAATACCACCTGAAGATGGGCATCGGCACCCTTTCCACCCTGCTGCTGGGCTACAAGACCGCCGAACGTCTGTTCGAGCTGGAGCGCATCGAGGGCCGGGAGGATGCCGTGGAGCGGCTGGATGATGTGCTGTTTCACAAGATCCCTTATATTTCGGACTATATCTGATGCGGTTTCCGGAGGGCGGGGCGTTTTCCCCGCTCTTCTTTTTTGCTCTTGTGCGCCGGGCACGCGCATGTTAGAATAAGACGATATTATTTTTTCAAGGAGGCCGGGCAATGAAGGGCAGAGAGGCTTATCCCGACGAAGAACTGCGCCGCCGCATCATGGACTTTATCATGGCAGCCGGGCAGACCCTGTTGGAGAACGGTGCGGAAGTGTTCCGGGTGGAGCAGACCATGGAAATCATGGCACGCTCCTTCCACCTGCGGGAGTTCCATGTTTATGTACTGACCAACGGCATTTTTGCCAGCGCCGGCACCGCAGAGATCAGCGAAGTGCGCAACGTGCCGGTGCGCACCACCCATCTGGGCCGGGTGGCGGCGGTGAACGCCCTTTCCCGCGAGATCGCCGAGACCAATATGTCGCTGGGGGAGGCCGAGTACCGTCTGGCGGCCGCCCAGCGCATCCCCTTCCCCAAGGACTGGGTGCAGCTGGTCAGCGGCATGGGCGGCGCGTTCAGCTTTGCCATGATCTTTGGCGGTGATCTGCGCAGCGCCATCGCTGCCGCCGTGGCCGGTCTGGCGGCCAGCGGCTACCTGCTGCTGTGCGGGCGGTACAGCCTGCCCGGCGGCTTCCAGAAGATCACCACCGCGTCCCTCATCACACTGGTGTGCATCCTGCTGTGTCAGGCGCTGCATACCTCGGCCAGCCATGCCATCATCGGTGCGCTGATGATCCTGACCCCCGGCATCGCCTTCACCATGGGCATCCGCGACTTCGTGCACGGCGACTATCTGTCCGGCACCATCCGCATGATCGACGCGCTGCTCATCGCCGCCAGCATCGCCATCGGCACCGGCCTTGTGCTGAGCCTGTATTCTCTGCTCACGGGGGTGGTGGTCGCATGATTTCTCTCACCAATTCCCAGATCGGGGAGCTGATGGGCCAGTTCCTGCTGGCCGGCACCGGCACCCTGAGCTTTGCCATCCTGTTCGCCTGCCCCCGCCGGAGCCTGCCCACCTGTGCGCTGGTGGGTGCCATGGGCTGGTTCGTGTATGAGCTGTGCGTCATGCTGGGGCTGGACACCGCTGCGGCCAGCCTGCTGGCGGTGATTCCCCTCACCATCCTCACCCGCGTGTTCGCCATCCTGCAAAAGACCCCTGTGACCGTGTTCCTGCTCTCCGGCATCTTCCCGCTGGTGCCGGGTGCAGGCATCTACTACACGGCCTACTATTTCATTCAGGGCGACAACGCACTGGCGTTGTCCAACGGCATCAGCACCTTCAAGGTCGCGGTGGCACTGGCCGTGGGCATCTCGCTGGTGCTCAGCATCCCGCTGCCGCCGCGCCATCGCTCCGGCTGACGGAAGGCCCAATTTCCTACCAAAAAACTTCGTTGTAGGTGTTGACAAATCCGCCGGAGTGGTTTATTATAAATGCAATATCACAAAAATGGCTGTGAAGAGAAGAGTAGGCCTTCGCATTGATCCTTACCAGAAAGCCCGGGCGATGGAAAAGGGCAGGAAACAGGAAGCTGAAAATGGTCTCGGAGCCGTGTGGGCGAGGCGCAGGAGTGCTAAGTCTGCAACGGGATGCGCCCGTTACAGCGTCCGGCTGTAAGCAGCAGAAGCTGCCGCAGCATCGAGGCTTTGTCCGTGAGGGCAGAGTAAACCAAGGTGGTACCACGGAAGATGTTATGCCTCCGTCCTTGCTGAGCGTTCGGCTCGTGTAAGGACGGAGGCTTTTTTCGTCCTCCGTACAAGGCGTGCGCGGACTGTGCCGCGCCGCCGCTCAACAATTTTTTACAAAGATAGAGAGGGATTTTATCATGATTACTCGTCGCGATTTTCTGAAAGTTACCGGTGTGGCCGCTGCTGCCGCTGCCCTGACCGCCTGCGGTGGTTCTTCTTCCACTGCATCCTCCACCGCTTCCAGCGCCGCTGCTTCTTCTGAGGCTGCTTCCGCTGTGGCCAAGCTGGACAAGGTCAAGGTAGCCGTGCCCAACGACACCACCAACGAGGCTCGTGCCCTGACCCTGCTGGAGAAGAACGGCTTCTTCAAGCTGAAGGCTGACGCAGGCCTGACCGCCACCGCAAAGGACATCGAGGAGAACCCCCTGAACGTTACCGTCGATGAGGTCGAGGCTGCTCAGGTGCCCAACGTCCTGCAGGACGAGGACTACGCCGTCATCAACTCCAACTACGCCATCCCTGCCGGTCTGGACCCCACGACCGATGCACTGGCCATCGAGGACGGCTCTTCCGCTTACGTCAACGTTCTGGTCTGCAAGGACGGCAACCAGGAGGAGCCCAAGATCAAGGCTCTGGCCGCTGCCCTGCAGAGCCAGCAGGTCAAGGACTTCATGGATGAGAACTATAAGGGTGCCGTGGTGTCCGTTGTGGAGAACCCCACCGACGGCTATGACGCTTCCGTTGACTATGACGCTCTGAACGGCGAGACCGTGAGCTGCGCCGCTACCCCGGCTCCCCACTGCGAGGTGCTGGAAGTCTGCAAGGAGATCCTGGCCGCCAAGGGCATCACGCTGGACATCCAGGAGTACGATGACTACATCATCCCCAACAACGTGGTCGAGGACGGCACCGTTGACACCAACTACTTCCAGCATCAGCCGTATCTGGATGACTTCAATGCAGAGCACGGCACTCACCTGGTGACGGTTGCCGGCATCCATGTGGAGCCCATGGGCATCTACGGCGGCAAGCAGGACAGCCTGGCACCCATCGAAGGCTAAAAGGAGCAATTTCTGTGATCGAGATCAAACACCTTTCCAAGACCTTCCAGATGAAGGACGGCGCGGTGAACGCGCTGAAAGACATCAACCTGACCATTCCGGATGGTTCCATCTACGGCATCATCGGCATGTCCGGTGCGGGCAAATCCACGCTGGTGCGCTGCA